>Ga0210020_1000527_pt1 | contig 37295 bp, 35 predicted proteins | sample CryGeymeta201514_FD_183980 | JGI IMG/M metagenome (GOLD analysis project Ga0210020, IMG submission 183980) | Groundwater microbial communities from Crystal Geyser aquifers in Utah, USA - Crystal Geyser metaG 2015-14 (SPAdes) (version 2) | ecosystem: Environmental > Aquatic > Deep subsurface >... | reverse complement strand
AATGCCTGGGGTAAAATTTCAATTTTATTTTATCAATTCAGGGGACTTCAAAGGAATTCAGATCGGATGCTGGCCACTCAGAGCGCCGACCACCCGACGTCAGCCGCAGGCCAGTTGAGCAGCGCACTGACTATTACCCCCTTTTCGGCTGCCATGTCAACTGGTAAAAAAGGGCAAAGAGTCATTTATCACCAAGGGAATCACCCCGCGACAAATTTTCACTTACAAAACCATGCTCGTTAAGCAACGCATGAATCCGTTTCAGCAGTTCACGCGGAAAGAAGGGCTTGGTGATATAATCAACCGCCCCGACCGACAAGCCTTTTTCACGTTCATGCTGCCGCGCCACCGCGGTAAAAATTGCCACCGGAATAGGAGCGGTCAGGGCCTGCGCCTTGAGTTTTTTGCACACCTCAAAGCCATCCATCCCCTGCATATAGAGATCCAGCAGAATGAGATCGGGTTTAAACTGGCAGGCCATTTCAAGGCCTTGCGCGCCATCGGCAGCAAGCTGCAACTCAAATTGACTGTCAAGCAGAACTTCGGCGAAATGTCTGATCGCCGGTTCATCATCGATGAGCAGAATTCGCGGCCGACGACCGGGGACTCCGCCCCCCGCCGCGGCCGGTTTGTCCTTAGGCGCGGGGGTATCCAGGGGCAAGAGCAGGGAAATACAACTTCCGGGAAATTCCACTCCGGTTTCTTCAAGAGTGCCAGGGCTTTCGGCCCAGACCAACCCCTTATGGCCATGGACGATACGTTTCACCAGCGCCAGCCCTAAACCAACGCCTTTGCCGCGGAATTTTTTGCTGGAGCTGTGTTCTTCTATCTTGCCCGCGGCAAAAAAGCGGTTAAAAATTCGCGGCAAATCCAGCCGGGAAATTCCGACCCCATTATCCTGGATCATAATTTCCAGATAATCCCCCTTCCAGGACAAGCGTTCCTCAAGGTCGGGGTAAAAGAGTGACATTTGCTCCAGCGGCAGTTTTTGGTGCGGCAAAATGCGGGATTTAATTTCAATGCGCCCACCGTCGGGCGTGTATTTAATGGCATTTTCAAGCAAATCACTCAGGCCACGACGCAGCATCGGCTGATCGCACATCATTTTCGGCCAGTCGGCTTCCGGCGCGGACACCAATTCAAGTTTGCGTTCCTGGAGCAACCAGCTGATCCCCAGCCGCACTTCCTGTAACAGCTCAAACAGGTTGGTCGGTTGCAGATGCAAATCAAAACCTTCGGCCTCAATCCGCACAATATCCAGCATATCTTCAACAATGTCGGACAGGCGGTGTGCCCCCTGCATGGAATAATCGAGCAGGGTCAATTCATCGTCTTGCAATCTTTGCGGCAGGCTTTCATGCAGATATTCAAGGGAGCCCAGCAGAAATGTAAGCGGGGTACGTAATTCATGGGAGACAATACCGATAAAATCACTTTTGATGCGGTCAATTTCCAGCAGATTTGCATTGACTTTTTCCTGCTCGGCCATGGCAATTTTCAGCTGTCGTTGGGAATCTTCCAGGGCCAGAGCTTTTTCTTCAAGCGCACGATGGCTTTCCTGTAATTCGCGATACAGTTGCGAGCGTTCATCATGGTGCAGGCGTTCCTGCGTCAGATCGCGGGCCGTGAGCAGCACGCCGTCGACCCGGTCAGCATCGCGAATGGGTGAGAGCAAAACCGCCAGCACGACATTCTTGCCCGATGGCCGGATATAATTCATTTCCAGCTGGCACGAATGGCCATTCAGGGCGTCTTCAAAGGCGCTGTCAAGGCGGGGAAGATCGATGAGAGGAAAAATTTGTTCGAGGCGCCGACCGAGCAACTCTGCGGGCTGAGATCCCAAAATGCCCCGACAGGCCAGATTGGCCTGCACCACGAGGCGCGCGGGCGACAGGGAAACAATCGCTTCGCGCACTGCTTCAAACAGGTTCTGATAGCGGGTTTCGATGCGTTCTTTTTCACGGATACGATCGCGCAGGCGCACGCATTCTTCTTTTTCGGTATGACAGATATCAACACCGGTTTCAAGGCAGAGACGCTCGTTCAAAGGACTCTCCACGGTCACAAATTTTCAGTTACACCATCAGCGTGCAAACAGGCTGCTCAAAAAAGAAGGCGTCAGCGCACGAGCGACGCGATCAAGCCAATCCGTTAGGGGTTGCGCGGGGATTCTGTCATCATTTGGGGTCGCCGCAGGAACCAAGCTCTTTTCCAATCCAGCGTAACTGATAAACTTCAGGCGAACTTTTTGCGTATGGTTATAGTAGGCTTCGTCAAAATCAGGATATTGCAGCGGCTGAATCAGGGTGGCATCAGCACCATTGAGCGCCCAGACCCGTTGGCCATCGGCGGTGACAACGGCAGCGGTCGCCATAATATCATTAAAACGCGTAGTTAAATACTCAAAAGTATTACGCGACCAGCGTTTTTCCTCATGCTCTACCCCTTGCAGCACCATAACCAACAAGGCATCAACCGCGGCTCGTTGGCACAGATCTTTGAGATATTGGCTATCAAGCTTGAAACCTGTCGGTAATCCCTGAGAATCTCTCAGCCCGGAGCCTAATAACTTTTCCGCCAACAGCACCGGTGGTTCCTGAACCAGGCGCACATCAAAATACCCCTTCCCTGCGCGCAGAGTCTCAACCAACTGCGGGCTGCGCCCTTCGGCAACACGCCGCAGCAGGCGCACAATCGCTTCTGCTTCAGGGTGGACAATCGCTGAACGCCCATCCACCAGCAGCGGCAAAACGCCCAGGGTTTTGACCTGCTGACGGTATTCGCGCTGCGGAATTTTGTAGGCGGCATTGGTGCAACCTGCCAGGGGAATCAGAACCAGAATGAACCAAGCAATAAAGCGCATGGCAGACCTCTCAGGGTTAGGCTTTGGGGAATAGGGCATAAGACAAAAATTGCCTTCACCAGCAGAAGTGATCCTAACATTAAAAAGCCGTACTGCGCCAGCCGCAGAAATCTTATCACCGCGGCATAACCCGACTCGCAGACGGAATTTTTAACGGATCAAATTCAGAGAGGGCCCAGTTCATCACCCGCAGCGGTGGGGCGGTGGAAAGTTCCGCCGGGGGATTTTGCCCCAGAACCTGCAAGGCCAGCAGCAGCATTGGCGTCAGATTTTGCTCGTGCACCAGCGACGGCAAACAATGGCGCTTGCTGAATTTCTGGCCATCTGCGCTCAGCAGCAGCGGTAAATGTGCATAATCCGGTGCATTTTTACCTAAACACTGATAAAGATAAATCTGCCGCGGGGTTGAACTCAAAAGGTCGGCACCACGCACGACCTGGGTTACACCACTGTCAAGGTCATCGACCACCGTTGCCAGCTGATAGGCAAAAACACCATCGGCGCGCATCACGACAAAATCGCCAACTTGGTCAGCCAAAGACTGAACCTGTTCACCAAAAACCTGATCCCGAAACTGAATCACCTGCTGATCAACGCGCAACCGCCAGGCCAGGCGTGATCCGCGGGCGGCACGCGCACGACACAAACCGGCGTAAACGGGCGCGTCCTCGCCGGCATGGGGAGCACTGGCGAGAACGTCTTTGCGCGAGCAGCTACAGGGATAAACCAGCTGATCCCGCTTCAGTTGCTGCAAAGCCTCGGCATAGCGTGTCCCACGTCGACTTTGCCACAAAGGTGTCCCATCCCAGTGCAGGCCGGCCAGATCGAGTAATCGCAGTATCTCGTCGGCGGCCCCCGTCACCACACGAGGCTGATCCAGATCGTCGATCCGCAACAGCCAGCGCAAACCTGCCTGGCGGGCCAGCAGATAGCTACCAAGGGCCGCAACCAGGGTACCCGGGTGCAAGGAACCCGTCGGGCTGGGCGCAAAACGTCCGGCACCCGGTCCAAGGGATAAATCAGTCATCACCATGATTCCCATGCGCGCCAAAGGCAGAAGAAGGTTTGACAGTCGCATCCAAAACGTGTATTGCTAACTCCGCCAGTCAACATTAGGCTTGGCGACATGATTCTAATGATCTTTTTTTTTCGTTGCAACCAAAGGAGCTTGGCATTGGTTATCACCCGCGCAACCGAATACGCTATTCGAACGATTATTTTCCTCGCCCGACAACCGCGTGAAACAATTGTCTTAAAGAAAGATATCTGCCGCACCCAGAATGTGACCCCGGCCTTTCTGACAAAAATTTTGCAGCCCCTGATTAAAAAAGGCATTGTCAGCTCGCAACGCGGTGTCGGTGGCGGTTTTCTGCTGGCCCGCGATCCGCAGGATATCAGTATTCTCGACCTGCTTGAAGCCCAGGAAGGCCCCCTGAGTTTAAATCACTGCCTGACCGATGAAAACGCCTGCAACCGCGACGCTTACTGTGCCGCCCACCAGGTGTGGTCCGAGGCCCAGGCCGCAATGATCAGGGTTCTCAAATCCCGCAGCATTGCTCAACTGGCGACCATGAGCGAAAACTGAAAGCCCATTGAACCTTTTTTGCCGCCGCCCGAAAATCCCTGCCATCCCCGGTAGGGATTTTTTTGTCGGGCAAACACAAGCCTGCAATTTTGCACCTTTGGGGCACCGACAAATCTGCAAACGCTACTTGCGAATATTTAATAATTCTTTATAATCTGCACGAACTCCACAACAATGACTGCACCCCGCAAAAAAAGGAAGCTCCTCTGCCGATTCTTGCGGCGGGCGGAGTTCCACTCAACTGAAACCCACTGCGGAGGGCTCAAACCACGCTGCTCCGGAGGAGCCATTTATCGAGTCAGGAAGACCCATGTTTTCTTTTTTAGGCCTGCGTTCAAAAATACTGCTTGCTCTCCTCAGCTTGTCCCTGCCCCCGTTGTTGCTGGTCAGCCTGATTTTCACCAATATGACAGACAATCGCTTCAACCAAGAGCTGCAAACCCGCGCGGAGCGCGCCGGGCATTTTGTTGAAGAGACCAGTAAGGCCAGGCAGCATGAGCTGGCAACCCGGCTGGTTCCCCTCCAAGAAAATGGCGAATTGATTAATGCCATTCATTTCAGTCAGCTCACCGGTGACACCAGCCGTCTTGAACCTCTGCTGCAAAACATCAAGAAAATCTACGCCATCGACCGCATCGAACTGCTCAACCAGAACGGCGTGGTTTATACTCTATCCAACCGCATCACCGCTCTCGATACCGAACAGCTGACCGACCACGAAAAAGCCGAACTCCCCCAGGTTCTTGCCGCCAAAAGCACGGACACGGCTCAGTTGATCCGCGGCAAATTGACCTTTGCCGCCAGCCTGCCAATCATGCTCCAGGGGCAGGTCATCGCGCGCCTCACCGGTTATCGTGAGCTCAACGATGAAACCGCGCGGGAACTGAGCAAACTGGTCGATAGTGAGCTGGCTTTCCATAATGGTCGCTCGGTCGTGTGCTCGAGCTTAAAGGTCCTGAGTGAATTAGATCTGGCCGACATCTTACAGCTTAAGCTGACGCGGTTCGAACAGGGGCAGAAACCCTACAGCCTGTTTGCCTTCCCCCTGGGAGAAAATCAGGGCGGATTCGTGCTCGCTCTTGATCGAACCGGCATCGAAGATGCGCGCTTGCAAATGAAGCAAACCCTGATGATTGCGCTGCTGGTTGTGCTGCTATTGGCGGTCAGTGTTTCCGTTTATATTTCACGCAGCATTACCACCCCGTTGCAGAAGGTCGTCGGCAATCTGCAACAAATAGCCGAGGGTGCCGGAGATTTAACCCTGACCCTTAATGTGAGTTCCAACGATGAGGTCGGAGAGCTGGCCAAGTGTTTTAACCGTTTAATGGCCCATCTGCGCAACATGATCTCACGCACACGTGGCGCGACGACCAATGTGGCCAAAGCAACCCAGCAAATCAGTCAGTGGGCCGCCGCGCTGAGCAGTGAAGCCCAGGAGCAGTCGCAGGCCCTGGAAAAAAGCCACAACGAAATTAAAGTTATTGGCGAAATGGCCGGAGATGTGGCCGATAACGTTTCGTCCCTGGTCGCCTCAGTGCAAGAAAGCGCTGCCGCGACTCACGAATTTGAATCGACCACAACCGGCATTTCCAGTCAGATGGAAAATCTGTTTCACATTACCAGTGAAATTTCCACTTCAATTCACCAGCTGTCATCGTCCAACCAGCAAATTGAAGGCAACGTCAGTGACTTGTCACTCCATGCCAAAGAAAGCTCCAGCGCTATCCGCCAAATGGATGAGGCCACCCGCTCGATCAAGGAAGGCGCCGATCTCACGTGCAGCCTGGTTGAGCAAACCGCCAGCCAGTCCATTGAAGGCAAATCGGCGGTGCTCGAAACCATCCGCGGTATCAGCAACCTGCAAAAAACGATTGAGCAAGCGCATCAATCTATGCGCGATCTGGGCGAAAGATCCGACGCTATCGGGAATATCATCAATGTCATCGCCGAAATTGCCGACCAGACCAACCTGCTTGCCCTCAATGCCGCCATCATTGCGGCCCAGGCCGGTGAACATGGCAAAGGCTTTGCGGTGGTCGCAAACGAAATTCGCAGCCTGGCCGAACGCACCTCAGTCTCAACCGAAGAGATCGCCACTATCATCGAAAACCTGCAACAGGGCACACGTCTGGCAGTCGCAGCCATTGAGGACGGCAGCGTCAAGGCCGAACAGGAGGTCGCCCGCAGCCGAACCGCCGGTGAAATTCTCGAAAAACTCCACAGCCGCTCGGTGGCGGCCAGGGAACAAGTTGAGCAGATTGCCACCTTGACCAAACGTCAGGCGGATGAAAGTCAGTCCATGACCCAAACTGTGCTCACCATCACCGAAACCCTGCAACAAATCGCCTCTTCAATTACTCAGCAAAGTGCCAGCACCCGTCATCTCGCCGGCGCAGCCGAACAAATGACAGACATCGCCGCTCACGTCAAAACCAGTACCAACGAACAAAAACGTGGCAGCCAACAGATCACTCTGGCCATGGAACTGATTCAACAGACCATCGAAAAGATCAATAGCGCAACCCAGCACCAGCGCGACCGCAGCCAGGATGTCATTAAAGCTGTGGGCATAGCAGCAGACATCGCTGAAAACAATTCCAGCCGCGCCATTGAATTCGACAATATTGTCAAAACCCTGGCCGAACAATCCCTTAGTCTGCAAAAAGATGTCGATGCCTTCAAGGTTTGATGGCGTCGGACTTCACAAACCAAAAGCATCAAACCGGATGCCTCAGCAAAAAGCGCCAAAAGCAAGGTGCGCAATTGTCGAATAACGGGACGTGCTTACCCAGGTCGAAGCCGTAAGACTTTAGCCGCAACGCAGCCGTGGGTGAGTTTTTGCGACGCCAGCAATAATCGTTGACAGTAAAAAGTTGCTGGGCTAGAGTTCGGCAACAATCGGGCATCCTAAGTTGCCCGAGCGTCTTTATCCTGAGTGGTGGAGGGAAAGGCCCTTTGAAACCACGGCAACCCTTTGCCCCCTGCGGGACAAAGTCGGTGCCAAATCCTGCTCTACGTTTTTTTGTAGAGAGAGATAAGGACGGTGCCTGCGATTTGGTGAATGCATACACCCAGGCCCGTTTCCTTGTCGGAAACGGGCCTTTTTGCACCAGAAAAGAGACTGGTAAGCGTGAACGATTCCGTTGGCATAGTCACCACCCAATATGCTCAGTTCAAAACCGACCTCCACCTTGAAAGTGGGCGCCGACTCGGCCCCTTGACCCTCGCCTACGAAACCTACGGCCAGCTGAACAGCGCCCGTGACAATGCCCTGCTGGTGACTCACGCCTGGACCGGCGACGCCCACGCTGCCGGGCGGCACCATGAAGATGAACGCAAACCCGGCTGGTGGGACAATATGATCGGCCCCGGCAAAGTGTTTGACACCGAGCGCTTTTTCGTTATTTGCAGCAACGTTATCGGATCTTGCAAGGGTTCAACGGGGCCGACCAGCCTGAACCCGGCCACGGGACGCCCCTATCGTCTGAGCTTTCCCGTGCTGATGGTGCGCGATATGGTCCACGCCCAGCGCCTGCTGATTGATCATTTGGAAATAGAACAACTCTGCTGCGTGGTCGGCGGTTCCATGGGCGCCATGCAGGCCTTGGAATGGGCGATTCATTATCCCCAGCGTGTGCGCTCCATTGTGCCCATTGCCGGCACCGGCCGCACCTCACCCATGGCGATTGCCCTCAATGCCCTGGCGCGCCAATCCATCTTCAACGATCCCCTGTGGAAAAAAGGGAAATACCACTTCGACCATCCGCCCGCCGATGGTTTCGCCTTGGCACGGGCGGTGGGGCACATCAGCTTTTTGTCCGATGCCTCGATGCAGCTGAAATTTGCACGGCGCTTCTCGCGCATGGACGGCATGTTCGATTTTTTCGGCAAATTTGAGGTTGAACGTTATCTCGACTACAACGGTCGCTCCTTTGTTGAGCGTTTTGATCCCAACAGCTTCCTTTATCTGGCCAAGGCCCTCGATTTATACGATGTTGCCTGGCGTTTCGATTCCGCCAGAGAAGCCCTGAGCCAGCTGGTCTGTCCCTCTTTGTGGTTTGCCTTTACCAGCGATTGGCTCTACCCGCCCTATGCGACGGAAGAAGTGGTGGAAGAACTGGAGCGCCAGAAAAAACCTGTAGACTATGCATTGATCAGTTCGGACTACGGCCACGACAGCTTTCTGGTCGAACCGGAAAAGTTCATTCCACAGCTGAAAAATTTCCTCGCTCAACTTTGATGCTATTTGGGGTCTTTCCCAGACGATGAAGGAAGGGCATCGAACAACTCCAGCTGAGTATAGCTGGCGTCGTCAACCTTGAAGGGGCGGGCAAGAAAACGCGGGCAATCGAGCAGCACCACGGCCTCACTCTGGCGACAGCCGCGCACACATTTAAGACACAATTTGTTGGCACTGACAGCCAAACCATCTTTATCGAACATCTGCGCATAACCTCATTGATACTTAAAAATAATCTGTCCAATTCTAAGCTTCAGCACCCACCGGATGCAAGATAGCGTAAAAAGACGTTTATTTCTTGCAGAATCAGCCCGGCACTGCAACAATGAGCCGTTTTTTTCACGCAATTATCGGAGTTCCCCCTGATGGGTTTCACGCTCAGAATCAAAGCCCTGACACACGCCTTTTCAGAATCGAGCTATCGCCTGCTTTTTCTTGCGGTGCTGGTTGGCATCGTTGCCGGCGGTGGTGCGCTGCTTTTTTATTTTGCCGCCAACGCAGTCGACCATCTGATGCTGGGGCAACTGGGAAACTATCAGCCCCCCCATGAAGGCAATCCCGCGGTCGCGGAGATGCCCTTTATCGACAATCTGGGCATGAATTATCGTTGGCTGCTGTTTTTACTTCCCGCGCTCGGCGGACTGGTGTCGGGCTGGCTGGTTTACACCTTTGCTCCGGAAGCCGAAGGTCATGGCACCGACGGCGTGCTTGAGGCCTTCCACCGCAAAGGCGGCGTCATTCGCGGTCGGGTGCCGATCATTAAAGCGATTGCCTCAATCGCCACCATCGGCACCGGCGGTTCCGCCGGGCGTGAAGGGCCCATCGCCCAAATCGGAGCGGGCTTCGGTTCCTTTATTGCCACCCGGCTCAAACTCTCAACCATGGATCGCCGCATTCTGCTTCTGGCGGGCATGGCGGGCGGGATCGGCGCCACCTTCCGTAGCCCCCTGGGCGGGGCACTCTTCGCCGTAGAGGTTTTATACCGCGACCCCGAATTTGAACACGAGGGGCTGATCCCCTGCATCATCTCTTCCATCGTTGCCTACAGCCTGTTCGGCGCCGTAACCGGCTGGGATCCCCTGCTGGCGACGCCACATTTTCGGTTTGACAACCCTTATGAATTGCTGCTGTTCGGAGCGCTGGGATTAGCTTGCGCCCTCCTGGGGGTGGTCTATGTCAAGGTCTTTTATGGCCTGCGCGAGATCTTCAAGCGTCTGCCGCTTCCCAGCTGGCAAAAGCCCGCCATCGGCGGTCTGGGCCTCGGTTTGCTGGCCATGCTTGTGCCCCAGGTATTGGGGTCGGGCTACGGCTGGGTGCAGGCGGCACTCTACGGGAAGATGGCCCTGTGGGTGATGCTGATCATCGCCCTGGCGAAAATTCTGGCCACCAGTCTGACCATTTCTTCGGGTGGTTCCGGCGGGGTCTTTGCCCCGTCCCTGGTGATCGGCGCCATGCTGGGCGGGGCCTTCGGGGCCTCGGCGGATATTCTCTTCCCGGCCCTGACCCAAGATCCGCGGGCCTACGTACTCATCGGCATGGCAGGCTTCTTCGCCGGGGTTGCCAACGCGCCTATCGCCACCCTGATTATGGTGAGCGAACTGACCGGTAACTACGGCCTGCTCGCCCCGCTGATGCTGGTGTGCGTGGTGGCGATGCTGACGCGACGCAAAAACAGTATCTACGAAAAACAGCTGCCCGGACGCTTCGATTCTCCGGCTCATCTCGGCGATTATGTCATCGATGTTCTTGAGGGTCTGACCGTTGCTGACCTGGCCGACAAGGGGCGTGCGCCGGTGCTGGTGCCGGGGGGCATGACCCTGCCCAATATTCTGAATCTGATTTCGACCGCCAAGGGCGCTTATTATCCGGTGGTTAACCAGCAAGGCCTGATGACCGGCATTTTCTCGGTCACCGACATTCGCCGCATCTTGAATGAAGATATTCCACCAGGATTGATTATCGCCCAGGATTTGGCGACCCAGACAGTGCTGACCGCACTGCCTGACGAGCCCCTGCCCCAGGTAATGAAGCGGTTGACCCTGAGGAATCTGGATGAAATTCCGGTCGTTGACCCCGCCGAACCGCGCCGCGTGCTCTACATGCTCTCACGCCGCAGCCTGCTCGCGCGTTACGCCGAGCAGATCGAAAAAACCCGCGAAGGCTTTCAGAGTCAAGGTTGAAGGGGAATTTTCGCTTCGCAGGGGATGCCCACCTGGCACAAACCACAAGGTGTGGCCTGGGTACCGAAACGTTTTTGCGCATAGGGCGCGGTGGTTTCACGGATATATTTCCGGCATTTATCTTTGTCGTGCCCGGCGGCGCTGATGGCCCCCGCCGGGCAGCGTTTTATACAGGCCCCACAGGTTCCGCGGGCAAACCACAGACACCAATCCTGATGACCGGTGTAAGCGCGCCGACTGGCGGGCAGATCCATGCGCGCCACTACCGAACCGATGCGCACGGCCTTGCCCTGGGGGGTAATCAAACCATCACTCAAACCAAAGGTACCGAGACCGGCAACGTGGGCCGTATGACGTTCCGACCAGTTTGAGGCGATACCGAAACGTTCAGAGCGCTGATAATCAAAGGCAGCCAGTCGTTCAGGCGCCAGCGCCGCAAAGCCCTTTTTCTTCAACGCCTCCGCCAGATACCGCCGCAAGGAGCAGTTAAAACCCTCGCCGAAATCGCGTGAGCGCGCCCAGCGCTCGGCAGGTAACTGCGTGCACGCTTTCTGATCAGCCCGCGTCCGGGCAGTTTGCGGCAATATCCAGCTGATCACACTTAATTCAGCGGCAGTCACGGGCGTTTCCGGAAAGGCCAGGGCAAAGGCCTTCGCCGGGGGCCAGTAAAAAGGCGCCAAATCATGGGCATAGCGGGCAAACAGCGGATCGTCCCCGCGCGAAAAACCAACCAGGGGCCGCTCCCAGGCTTTTTCACCCGTGCCATTCTGCAGACTGTTTTCCGAACTCTGCGCCCAGAAATCTTCCACCAGGCGTAAAACCAGCGCCGCATTCTTTTCGCATTGAGACTCAACCATGCTGGGCTCCAATTCTTAGGTGCAAGGCTCAGTCAGCCCCTTCGGCCAGTTCGCGTAAGCGCTTGAAAATTTCACGCGAGGCACGCTTGTCGCCGTGAGTATGAACCGAGCGCGCCAGGCGCGAAATAACGCCTCGATCAATGGCAGGCCAAAGCGCAATCATCTCGTCAAAAGCTGCCGCAAAAGTCTGCGGGTCACAGAGGCGATCACGAATATCTTCCAGTTGATGAAACTGCCGCTTTTCGCCGCCGCGCACCTGATCGATTTCCTCCAGCATTTCCAGCGCAACCCTCACCTGTTCTTCACGCTGGCGCAGCAGACTGGCCAGATGCTTGACCTGACGTTTGTGCGAACCTCGGCCATCGGTAGCGCGGGCGGTTTCAACCTCAGCCGCAACCACGGCATCCAACGGTAAACGTGCAAACTGGCTTAAAGGCAATTCGACCAGGCGATGCGCTAGCGTTTCGACATCCTTGGCAAGCTTTTTTCGTTTGGTTTTGCTCAGGGGCAGATCGTCTGACAGCGCTGCTTCTTCCATGAAATTCTCCATTGATTTAAACCGTATTTATTCAAAGATTTCAGTCTATCACGATCGTTACCGGTTGTTACAGTCATTGTCGTTCTGCTATGATCCAGCCTCAAACGATGGGAGGAAAACCATGACAACCGGCATAACCCGTACCCACGCCCTTGAACTGCTCCACCAGCATCTGCAAACCCCCGGAATGATCAAACACAGTCTCGCTAGCGAAGCGGTGATGCGCGCCCTGGCGCGGCACCTGGGGGAAGACGAAGACCAGTGGGGCATGGCCGGGCTGCTGCATGATATTGATGCCGAAGCAACGGCCAACGATATGGCGGCGCACACCCACCAGGCGATTCGTCTGCTGGAACAGGAAGGCGTCGACCCGCTGATTATCGACGCTATCGCCATGCACAACGCCGAAGCCCACCAGAAAGAGCGCAGCACCAGATTTCATCACGCTCTGGCCGCCGGGGAGACCATCACCGGGCTGATTACGGCCACGGCGCTGGTTTATCCCGACCAGAAAATTGCCAGCGTCAAACCCAAATCCGTGCGCAAGCGTATCAAGGAAAAAGCCTTTGCCGCCGGCGCCAACCGCGCAACCATTGCCGAATGTGAATTGATTGGCTTTGCCTTGCCCGATTTCTGTGATCTGTGCTTGGCGGCGATGCAGGACATTGCCCATGAACTGGGCCTTTGATCATGACCGCTGAACAGTTGAAAGACCTCCTCAGCCAGATTCAGCAGGGCACAATGTCGCTTGAAGATGGCGTTGAAACCCTCAGCTGCCTGCCCTTTGAGGATATCGGCATCGCTTGTATTGATCATCACCGCAGCCTGCGCCAGGGCGTTCCTGAGGTTATTTTCGGCCAGAACAAAAGGGTTGAACAGCTTCAGGCCATTGTTACGGCCATGGCCAAAAACAACGCCAATGTCCTGGCAACCCGCCTTGACAACGCCAAAGGCACGGCGCTGCTTAAGGCCTTTCCCGGCGGCAGCTTCGACAGTCTGGCCGGTACCTTTTGTTTGATTCAACAAGCGGTAGAAGAAACCGGCGGCAAAATCCTGGTGGTCTGTGCCGGCACTTCTGATCTGAGTGTCGCCCGCGAAGCGGTGATTACGGCGCGTCTGCTTGGCAACCGGGTCGAGGAGCTGGTAGATGTCGGGGTGGCTGGTATCCACCGCCTGCTCTCACAAAGTGACAAACTGCGCGACGCCGCCGTCATTATTGTCGTGGCCGGGATGGAAGGGGCCCTACCCTCGGTGATTGGCGGGCTGGTGGCGGTGCCGGTGATCGCGGTACCAACCTCCGTCGGCTACGGCGCAGCTTTTGGCGGCATCGCCGCCCTGCTCGGCATGCTCAACAGTTGCGCCAGCGGCGTCACCGTCGTCAATATCGACAACGGCTTCGGCGCCGCCTTCGCCGCCCATCGGATCAATCGGCAAAAAAAATAATTTAATTAGCACCAATCTCCCGCTGAGGAAAGATTCCTCGTCAAGACGGATAATTTTGTCTTGCACCTCCCCTTAGGGTTAAGGGGAGGCTGGGTGGGGTTACGCTGGCAGGAACTGCCATGTGTTTCAGAACACCCGCAAAGCTCTAACTCCCCCGGCCCCTTCTTCATCATAAGCGGGGGTGAAAATTTGCGCATTGCTTAGCGTTGGTGAGTTTTTTACAACGCCGTCAGCTTTTAAGAATATTGATGCACAGACAGTCGGCAGTCGCAAAGGTGGTTCCATTGGCATCAAGGATCCGCCCCTTGACCTTAACTTTGCGCCCTTCGACGGACACAATTTCGGTTTCGACCTGCATCACAGTTTCAATCGGCAGCATCTGGCTGAAATGAATGTTCAGCCGCCCGACGACTATGGGATGGCCCGCCGCCCAGGCGGCAAGACCCAGAACCTCATCGAGCACCGCCGCCATGGAACCCCCATGGGCATGGCCGGGCGGGCCTTCAGTTTCAGGGCCGAACCAGACCCGCGCCATCAGCGCCTTTTGCTGATCACGATAATAACGCACACGAAAACGCTGCCCCTGGGGGTCGCCCGAGACAAAACGCAGAGAATTTCCGACCAGTGACGGCGCGTCAAACGCCGTCCAATCAGCTTCGCCCTCCAGATCAAACGGCGCACTTTGAGCAGATGGCATAATGCTTACCCTTTCATAAAAGATAATTTTTCAACAACCTTAGATCCCCCAAAAAGACAAATGAGAGTCAATGGCATCTCGCAAGTATTTTGATTATAAAGGATCTATGGACAGAAAAAAGGCTGAAGAGTTCCTCGTAAAAGATACTTTCTCACTCTGCAGGCGATTAATTGGAAAGGACTTTTTTAACCGCCTTCTGCCAACCGGCCAGCAGGTCCTGGCGGTGCGTAGCCGCCATCTGCGGCGCAAAATTGGCATCGCGCTGCCAGTGTTCTGCCACCTCTTCCAGTGAGTCGTAGAGCCCGCACTGCACGCCAGCCAGATAGGCTGCACCCAGGGCGGTGGTTTCGGTGACAAGGGGGCGCTCGACCTGCAAGTTGAGAACATCGGCGAGAAATTGCAAAAACCAGTTATTGGCGACCATACCGCCATCGACGCGCAGGGTCTTAAGCGGGGTGCCGCTGTCTTTGCCCATCGCCGCCATCAGGTCACAAGTCTGGTAGGCCACCGATTCGAGGGTCGCACGCACAATTTCGGCGATACCGGTATCGCGGGTCAGGCCAAAGATTGCCCCGCGTGCGTTGGGATCCCAGTGAGGCGCGCCGAGGCCGGTGAAGGCCGGAACCAGATAAACCCCATGGTTCGATTCAAGTTTTTGCGCAATCTCCTCAACTTCGGGCGCGGCGCGGATCAACTTGAGACCATCGCGGATCCACTGTACCGCCGCACCGGCAACAAAGATCGAGCCCTCAAGAGCATAGGTTGTTTGGCCCTTCACCCGGTAAGCCACGGTCGTCAGCAGACGATTTTTTGAGGCGACCGCTTGATCACCGGTGTTCATCAGCACAAAGCAGCCGGTGCCATAGGTGCTCTTGATCATGCCTGGCGCGAAGCAGGCCTGACCAATGGCCGCAGCCTGCTGATCGCCAGCGACCCCGCCAATGGGTAATTGTTGGGCAAACAGGCCCGCTGCCGTTGTCCCATAGTCGGCGATGCTGTCACGCACTTCGGGTAAGACCTGAAGCGGGATATCAAACACTGCAAGCAGTTCTTTATCCCACTGTTGTTGATGGATATTAAACAGCAGAGTGCGCGAGGCATTGGTCGCGTCGGTAGCATGAACTTTCCCGCCCGTCAAACGCCAGATCAGGTAAGTATCCACGGTGCCAAAGGCCAGCTCACCGCGCTCGGCTCCGGCGCGTGCGCCGTCAACCTGTTCCAGGATCCAGCGTAGCTTGGTGGCAGAAAAATACGGATCAAGCAGCAGCCCGGCGTTTTGCGCCGCCAGGGGCTCATGCCCGAGTTTTTTTAATTGCGCACAAGAGTCCGCCGTACGCCGATCTTGCCAGACAATGGCATTATAAATCGCCCTGCCCGATTGACGCTCCCAGACCACCGTCGTCTCACGCTGATTGGTGATGCCGATACCCACGACAGTGAGACCCTGCTGTTGGGCTTGCGTCAAGACATGGCGGCAAACCTTGAGCACCGACTGCCAAATTTCTTCGGGGTCATGTTCAACCCAGCCGTCGTGGGGAAAATACTGGCGGAACTCCTGCTGCGCCTGGGCGACACACCGACCACTGCGGTCAAAAATCATCGCCCGTGAGCTGGTCGTGCCCTGGTCGATCGCGAGAATATGGGCTGTGTTCATCGGTTTCTCTCCTGTCTTGACCACCCGAATGGCATGGCTCCGCTTTTTCTTAAACGAAAGCATTTTCTTTCAAAATGTTCGTTTGTGAAAAATAAGTGTTGCGTTTCTCCCTGTCAATAGGGTAAATCTCTCTTTATCGAATATCGTTCTATTTTGCTCCGACATCCCGTTCTTGTGGCGAAACATGATGAATCAACGCCAAAAAGAAATCGTGCTTCTGGTTCAGCAACAGGGCTTTGCCTCCATTGAAACTCTGGCGCAAAACTTCAACGTCACCCCACAAACCATCCGCCGCGACATCAACACGCTGTGCAAACAAAATCTTTTGACCCGTTATCATGGTGGCGCCGGCTTGTCTTCAAGCATCGAAAATGTGGCATATGCCACCCGTCAGGTCTTAAATCTTGAGGCCAAGCGTGTCATAGCTCAAATGACCGCACGCCAGATTCCCGACCGCGCCTCAATTTTCATCAATATTGGCACCACCACCGAAGAAATTGCCCGGGCGCTGCAAAACCACAGCAACCTCCGCATTATCACCAACAATTTGAACGTCGCGGCAATATTACGCGCCAACCCGAGTTTTGAAATTATTATAGCAGGTGGCGCCGTGCGTCAGCGCGACGGCGGGATTACCGGCGAGGCAACCATCGATTTCATTCGTCAGTTCAAGGTCGATTTTGGCATCATTGGTATCTCCTGTATCGACGAAGAGGGCAACCTGCTCGATTTTGACTACCACGAAGTACGCGTCACCCAGGCAATTATCGAAAACTCTCGCCAGGTTTTTCTGGCGGCCGACCATAGTAAATTTGAACGTCGCGCCATGATCCGCCTGGGCCATATTTCACAGGTTGATGCCTTTTTCACCGATCGGCAACCCCCGGCGCAAATCATTACTCTACTGCACGAAGCAAACGCCATTCTGCACAGTGCTGATCACCCATCTCAACCGGTTGCAGCGTCGAGCTGAACAAGGAAAAACCAGAATATGTCCCTCGTCTTAGACAAAATCTGCAAACACGTCGGTAACGAAAGACATATCGACAACATCTCGCTGCAGCTGGAGCCAGGCACCTTCAATGTGTTGCTGGGCCGCACGCTGGCCGGCAAGACATCTTTAATGCGGCTGATGGCCGGGCTCGACCGGCCCAGCAGTGGACGCCTGCTGATGAAGGGAAAAGACCTGACCGGGCTGCCGGTGCGCCAACGGGACGTTGCGATGGTTTACCAGCAGTTTATTAACTATCCCTCCATGACAGTGTACAAAAACATCGCCTCGCCGTTGAAACTTGCCAAGGTCAATAAAAAAGAGCTCGACCGCCGCGTGCGCGAGGTGGCAGAGATGCTGCACATTGAAAATCTGCTCGATCGCCTGCCGGTCGAGCTGTCCGGCGGCCAGCAACAACGAACCGCCATTGCCCGGGCTCTGGTTAAAGATGCCGAACTGCTGCTGCTTGACGAACCGCTGGTCAACCTCGATTACAAGCTCCGCGAAGAACTGCGGATTGAAATGCGTGAAATTTTCAAACGCCGTGACGCGATCGTTGTCTACGCGACCACCGAACCGCTTGAAGCCTTAACCCTGGGTGGCAACACCGCCGTCATGCACGCTGGACAGTTGGAACAGTTTGGCCCCACGGTCGAAGTCTACCAAAATCCGCAGAGTAGTCGCATCGCCAAAGCGTTTAGCGACCCGCAAATCAACATAGTTCCGGCGCGCCTGGTGGGTGGTCAGCTGCACATTGGCACCGCCGCCTCAATCCCTCTTGCGCAGCATATGCACGGGCTGGCCGATGGCGAATATCAGGTCGGCATGCGCGCCAATCACCTGCGCCTGGTGCAAAAATCCGACGAAGATCTGGCTTTTGCAGCCCAGGTTGAAATTGCCGAAATCAGCGGGTCTGAAACCTACATTCACCTCTCCAACGCGGAACAATCGTGGACCGTCCAGCTCCCCGGCATTCACAGCTACCCCATGGGCGCAGCGGCGACCATTTATATAAATCCCTCGCAGCTCTACCTGTTTACTGCCCAGGGGCAGCTCGCAGCTTCAACCCAAACGGCGGCCCGCATTTAAACAAAGGCAAACCACATGGCCCGTATCGAACTGAAAAATCTTGCCCATGCCTACCAGCCAAACCCCAAGGATGCTGCGGATTACGCCCTCAAGCCAATAGATCATGTCTGGCAGGATGGCTTGGCCTATGCCCTTTTGGGGCCATCGGGCTGTGGCAAAACAACCCTGCTGAACATTATTTCAGGCCTGCTCAAGCCCTCGCAGGGGCAGATTTTATTTGACGGCACAGATGTCACCACGCGGGCTCCGCAAGAGCGCAATATTGCCCAAGTTTTTCAGTTTCCGGTGATCTACGACACCATGAGTGTCTACAACAATCTGGCTTTCCCCCTGCGCAACCGCAAGGTCGCTGAAACAAATATTCGTAGCCGGGTCGAAGAGATCGCTGAAATGCTTGACCTGAGCGCCGATTTAGAAAAACGTGCAGCCAACCTGAGCGCTGACGCCAAACAAAAAATTTCTTTGGGCCGCGGTCTGGTGCGCAGTGATGTCGCCGCGATTCTTTTTGACGAGCCCCTGACCGTCATCGACCCACACCTTAAACTCTTGCTGCGGCGCAAACTCAAACAGATCCACGCCCGCTTTAAACTAACGATGGTCTATGTCACCCACGACCAGCTTGAAGCCCTGACCTTTGCCGACCGGGTGGTAGTAATGAACGATGGGCAGGTTCTGCAAATCGGCACCCCGCAGGAGCTATTTGAAACACCGCGCCACACCTTTGTCGGCTTTTTTATCGGCAGCCCCGGGATGAATTTTCTTGCCTGCCGGGTCAGTCGGGGGAAGGCGCTGGTCGGGTCTGCGCAAATTGCCCTGGCCGCGGATTATGGAGCTCTGGAGGGAGACTTCGAACTGGGAATTCGTCCCGAGTTTCTCAAGCTGCATGCGACCCAGACCCTCGGCAGCCTGCCGGTTAAGATATGCGAAAACGAGAATCTGGGCAGTTGCAAAATTATAACCGTCCAACTGGCAGATCAGCAGCTCAAGGTTAGACTTGGGGAAGAAGAAACGCCCCCCACGACGGCGGGTTTTCTGGAATTCCCTGCCGCATGGATTCGCCTCTACGCCAAAGGGTTGCTGGTCGAACCCGAACCGCGGAAGCAACCGACGCAGGAGGTGCCCCCGTGAACAAGTGGAACGACAACAAAGCCTGGTTCATGGTCATCCCGGTCTTTCTCGTCGTCGCCGTTTCGGCGATTTTGCCCTTGATGACAGTCGTCAACTACTCACTGCAAGACATCTTCAGCCCGACCCAGCGGATCTTTGTCGGCACCGAATGGTATCGCGACGCCCTGACCGATCCACGTCTGCAAGAGGCCTTTGGCCGTCAAATGCTCTTTTCCGGATTGGTGCTGCTCATCGAAATTCCCCTGGGAATCCTGATCGCGCTGATGATGCCCAAAAAAGGCTGGGGAGCCTCGCTCAGTCTGGTGCTGGTCGCCCTGCCTCTGCTCATTCCATGGAATGTTATTGGCACCATCTGGATTATCTTCACCCGTCCGGATATCGGCCTGTTTGGCGCAGCGATCAATCATCTGGGGTTGGTCTTCGATCACACCGCCTCACCCCTCGACGCCTGGATCACGGTCATGTTGATGGAGGTCTGGCACTGGACCCCCCTGGTTGTTCTGCTGGCCTATGCCGGTTTACAGGCAATTCCTGAGGCCTATTTTCATGCGGCAAAGATCGACGGCGCTTCGAGCTGGGCCACCTTCCGATATATCCAGCTGCCCAAACTGCGCGGGGTGCTCACCATTGCCATCTTGCTGCGTTTCATGGACAGCTTTCTGATTTACGCTGAACCCTTTGTTTTAACCGGCGGAGGGCCGGGCAACGCAACCACCTTTCTGTCAATCTACCTGGTCAAGATCGCCGTCGGACAGTTTGATCTCGGCCCGGCCGCAGCCTTCTCGATTATCTACTTTCTGATCATTCTGCTCATCAGCTGGCTCTTTTACCAGGTGCTGCTCAAGGCCGGGACAGGAGAGAAATCATGATTATGCAAAAACGGACGCTCGGCCTGATTTTCTATTTCATCTTGTTGTTACTGCCGATCTACTGGATGCTCAACATGTCCCTGCGCACCAATGCCGACATTATGCGGGTCTTCACTTTTTACCCGCAAAATTTGACCCTGGAAAACTATATAAAAATTTTCAGCGACCCAACCTGGTACTCCGGCTATTTGAACAGTATTTACTACGTCAGCATGAATGTTGTGATTTCGCTAGTGACCGCGCTCCCGGCAGCCTATGCCTTTTCACGCTACAATTTTCTCGGCGACAAGCACCTGTTTTTCTGGCTACTGACGAATCGTATGGCTCCGCCGGCGGTCTTTCTGCTGCCGTTTTTTCAGCTTTATTCAACCTTTGGCCTGATCGATACCCACTTTGCCGTGGCCCTGTCTCACTGCCTGTTCAATGTGCCCCTGGCGGTCTGGGTGCTGGAGGGCTTCATGTCGGGCGTACCGCGCGAAATTGATGAAATGGCGTATATCGACGGCTACAGCTTTCCGCGCTTTTTTCTGACGATTTTCATGCCGCTGATCCGTACCGGCATTGGGGTCACAGCATTTTTCTGTTTCATGTTCTCTTGGGTGGAACTGCTATTGGCCCGCACCCTAACAACCACCGAGGCCAAACCTATCGCCGCCATCATGACCCGCACCGTCAGCGCCACCGGCCTCGACTGGGGGCTGCTGGCCGCAGCAGGAATTCTGACTATCGTCCCCGGAGCACTGGTGATCTGGTTTGTCCGTAACCATCTGGCCAAGGGCTTCGCCATGGGCCGAGTGTAACAGGGGAAGTTTATGAGTCTCAACTGGATGGCATGGACACTGCCGACCGCCATATTTTTCATCACCATTCTGTGCCTACTCATTGCCATGACGATCTGGCAGAGCAAGTGGCCGAGCATTGAACGCAAAGGGTTTATGCCCATAAAGACAACCCCCGGCGACCGCCTCTTTGTCGGCCTGCTCGGCAGTGCGTTCATTCATCTGTTGTGGATTGGGCTGACCAGCCTGAGCTTGTGGTTCGCGTTTATCCTTGCGCTTATCTGGATAATTGTTGTGATGATTTGGGGATAAAATTTTTCGAACTCAGGGAGAGTTCAAACAGCTCGGGATCCAGGATCTTCGTTTCGAGCTGTTACCGGCCCCCAAGGCCCAGGAAGATCCAGGGGAAGGAGGACAAAAATGGCAAAAGCAGCTCGCAAAAGAAACACCTTGGGGTGGTTGATCGCCCTCACCAGCGCCGTGTTACTCCTGGCGGCCACAACCGCCAGTGCTGACCTGGCAGCCGCCAAAAAGTGGGTTGACACAGAGTTTCAACCCTCGACCTTAAGCAAAGCGGAGCAGATGAAAGAGATGGAATGGTTCATCAACGCCGCCAAGCCGTTCAAAGGAATGGAGATCAAAGTCGTCTCCGAAACCATTCCAACCCATGAGTACGAATCGAAAGTACTCGCCAAAGCCTTTCAAGAAATTACCGGCATTAAAGTCACCCATGATTTGATCCAAGAAGGTGACGTTATTGAAAAACTCCAGACCCAATGGCAGTCAGGCAAAAATATTTATGACGCCTACATCAATGACTCCGACCTGATCGGAACCCACTGGCGGTACAAGTTCGTCACCAACCTGAGCGATTGGATGGCGGGCGAAGGCAAAGACGTCACTCTGCCGACCCTCGACATCAATGATTTTATCGGTAAATCTTTCGTCACCGGCCCCGACGGCAAGCTTTACCAACTACCCGACCAGCAGTTTGCCAACCTCTACTGGTTCCGTTATGACTGGTTCAACCGCCCAGATTTACAACAGAAATTCAAGGAACTCTACGGCTATGAGCTGGGCGTGCCGGTCAACTGGTCAGCCTACGAAGATATTGCCGAATTCTTCAGCGAAAAAGTCCGCGAAATTGATGGTAAAGCGATCTATGGCCACATGGATTACGGCAAGAAAGCCCCCGATCTGGGTTGGCGCTTCACCGACGCCTGGCTCTCCATGGCCGGTGCCGGCGACAAGGGCCTGCCCAACGGCAAACCGGTTGACGAGTGGGGCATCCGCGTCGACGAAAATGACCGTCCGGTCGGTGCCAGTGTCAGCCGAGGTGGCGCCACCAACAGCCCTGCGGCTAAGTACGCCCTGCGCAAATACATGGACTGGCTGCGGAAGTATGCTCCTCCGGGCGCGCTCGGCATGGATTTTTATCAATCTCTGCCAAGCCTGGCGAAGGGCAATGTTGCCCAGCAGATTTTCTGGTACACCGCCTTCACCGCCTCCATGGTTGAAGAGGGAACCCCGGTCGTAAACGCCGACGGTACCCCGAAATGGCGAATGGCGCCCTCCCCTCATGGCCCCTATTGGCAAGAAGGAATGAAACTCGGTTATCAGGATACGGGTTCCTGGACCCTGTTTAACAGCACCCCGGTCGATCGGCGCAAGGCAGCCTGGCTGTTTGCCCAGTTCACCGTATCCAAAAGTGTCTCATTGAAAAAGAGCCATGTCGGCCTGACAATTATTCGCGATAGCGATATTCGCGACGAATCTTTTACCAAACGCGCCCCGAAATTGGGCGGACTGGTCGAATTCTATCGCAGCCCGGCGCGCGTCGCTTGGTCGCCGACCGGCACCAACGTCCCCGACTACCCGAAAATGGCCCAGCTCTGGTGGCAGAATATTGGTGAAGCGGTCGCAGGGTCAGTAACGGTTGATACGGCGATGGACAACCTGGCCAAAGAACAAGATAAAATGCTTGAGCGTATTGCGCGCAGCGGAGTCCAGGGAGACAAAGGCCCCCTGCTGAATAAAGAAAAATCCGAAGAATACTGGCTGAACCAACCCGGTTCCCCCAAAGCCAAGCTGGCCAACGAAAAACCCCAAGGGGAAACGGTCAACTATGACGACCTGATCAAAGCCTGGCGCGAAGGCCGGGTCAAATAAACATCGGCAACAAGGGTCAGGGTCACCGCCCTGGCCCTTGTTTTTTTCAACCACAAGGGTTCAGCATGCGCTAGTCCGCGGCACTTCTGGAACGGCTGCCTTGGCCTCGGTGTGTGCGAAACTGAAAAATTTTCCGTCATCGATTTACCTGGGAGTCGCGCATGCGGAGGCAGAAACAGCTTGAACAGCTTAACCCTAATAAAATCTTCGACCTCCTGATCATCGGCGGCGGCGCAACGGGTTGTGGAGTGGCGCTGGACGCCGCCAGCCGCGGACTTAAAGTTGCGCTGGTTGAGATGAATGATTTTGCCGAAGGGACCAGTAGCCGCAGCACCAAACTGGTTCATGGCGGGGTGCGATATTTGGAAGCGGCAATCAAAAAATTTGACCGCGTACAGTACAACCTGGTCAAAGATGGCCTGCACGAACGCTACACCCTGCTCAAAAACGCACCGCATCTTTCCAACCGCCTGCCCCTGGTCACGCCGATCTACCGCTGGATCGATGTGCCTTACGTTTATGCCGGGCTCAAGCTCTACGATCTGCTCGCCGGCAAGCGCGGCATCGGTCACAGTCGGCTGCTCAGTCGGAAAGCGGCCTTGCAGCGCTTTCCGACTGTGAAGGCCGCAGGCCTCAAGGCCGGGGTGCTCTATTATGACGGCCAGTTTCATGACGCACGCATGGCGTTGTCCCTGGCTCTGACAGCCAGGGAACAGGGCGCAACTATTGCCAATCATGTGCGCGTTTGTGAATTGGTGAAAAATAACGGGCAAGTCTGCGGCGCACGCCTCGAAGATCGCATCACCGGAGAATCCTGGCAGATTGCGGCCCGCGGCATCATCAACGCCACTGGGCCCTTCGCCGACCAAATCCGCCGGCTCGACAGTGCCAATGCCGCACCCATCCTCTCCGCCAGCAGCGGCATTCATATTGTCCTCGATAAAAGCTTTGCCCCGCCCGATACCGGACTGCTGATACCCGAAACCGATGATGGCCGGGTTCTTTTTGTTTTGCCCTGGGAGGGTCACGCCCTGGTCGGAACGACGGATGAGCCCGCAGAAATCAGCGAACATCCCAAAGCCCAGGAAGCGGAAATTGACTACCTGTTAAAGCATATCGGTCGCTATTTCAACCTGCAGGTTAGTCGCCAGGATATTCAGGCGGTCTGGTCGGGCCTGCGCCCGCTAGTGCGCGATCCGGCCGCAAGCGACACGGCTCAACTGGCGCGGGATCACGTTATCGAAATCAGCGCCAGCGGCCTGCTCACCATCGCCGGCGGCAAATGGACAACCTATCGTAAAATGGCTGAAGATACGGTCAATGAGGCGCTCAAACAATTCGGCCTCAGCCCGCCGCATAAAACCTGTCAGACCGAACAACTCCCCTTGATCGGCGGCAAAGACTACCGCGAAACCATCCAACCGGAGTTGCAAAAGAACTTCGCTTTTTCTGCCGAGATCGCCGCCTACCTGCAAAGAACCTACGGCGACCAGGCCTTTGAGGTCGCCAAGCTTGCCACTGCCGACGGCGGCAAACTGCTCTGCCAGGGTCACCCCATCCTTGAGGCCGAGGTCGTGTACGCAGTGCGCCATGAGATGGCCGAACGCGTCATTGATCTTCTGGCCCGACGCACGCCTTTAGCCCTGGTTGATCAGGCAGCAAGTCGCGCGGTTATCGGCCGCGTTGCCGAACTGATGGCAAAGGAGTTGGAATGGGATGAGAAGCGCATCGAAATCGAGATGGCCTTGGCGGAAGAACGCCTCAACGAGGCTATCTAAGGCAGGAGGTTATGGGGGTTGTCACTGTTCAGCAACCTCAATACGCAAGAGCCAAACAGAATCAAAGGCATCTCACGCAGAGCGGCAGAGACCCAGAGAAGGACAAAAACGACTTCAACGGTTCCCCGGTAGCCAAAGGGTCGTCATCCCCGAGTGCTTTGTCGGGGATCCAGTCTTTTAACTGCGCAAAATCTGGATTTCAAGTAAAATCGCTTCGCAAGTGGCCGACAAGAATTTTTTGCAAAGGATTCACGGGAAAAAACATGATCGAGATTTTCACCACTGGTGGCACCATCGACAAGATTTATTTTGATGCCAAGAGCGATTTCCAGGTTGGAGATTCGCCTCTGAACGATCTGCTGCAAGAGGCCAACCTGACCGTGACGTTCAAAATCAGCGAAATCCTGCGCAAAGACAGCCTTGAGATGACCAATGAAGATCGCGCACATATCCGCGAGCGGGTTGCGGCTTCTGCGTCACAGCATATCGTCATCACCCACGGCACCGACACCATGGTCGAAACCGGCAAGGCGCTTGCGGGAATCCCGGCCAAGACCATCGTCCTCACCGGGGCGATGCAACCGGCGCGCTTTCGCGCGACCGACGCTTTGTTCAACGTCGCGGCGGCCATAACCGCCGCCCAGACCCTCCCTCCCGGCGTCTATATCGCCATGAACGGCCAGATCTTCGACCCGCAAGCCACGCGCAAAAATGTGGCCAAGAACAGATTCGAACCGGAAATCTTTTAACCTGAAAGCTTAACTGTTCAGCCCTTTTTTGGGGCGCACTCCCGTGTTTTCTTACTCGAACCGTGAATGGGGGGGGACGCTCTTAAATAACTCAATAACTTAAAGTTAGATATTTAAGAGCGTCCCCCCTCATAAACTGTGCTTCCAAAAGCCGTTTTCAGATTTAAACGTCTTGCCAATCCTCCGGAACCCCCCTATACTTGTACACGAAATAGGACAAATCTCACCAACCAGCGAAAGGAGAACGAATAATGCGCGTCGTTAATTTTTCCGAGGCACGTAATCATTTCAAAAGTATTGTCGATCAGGTCGTCAACGACGCCGACTACACGGTTATTACCCGTCGCGACGCCTCAGATGCGGTCATGATGTCCCTTGACACCTTTAATAGCCTGATGGAAACCGTTCATCTGCTGCGCTCCCCTGCAAACGCAACTCACCTTGCACGATCCATTGCCGAATACCGGCAAGGCAAAACAACCACCCAGGATCTGACTGATGACCAGTGACGCGCCCACACGTTTAATCTGGACGCTGACTTCGTGGAAAGATTATCAATACTGGCAGAATCAGGATCGGAAAACCCTCAAACGTATCAACCACTTAATCAAGGATTGCTTGCGCTCAGCCTATTCCGGGATCGGCAAACCTGAACCCCTTAAAGAAAACCTGGCCGGATTCTGGTCACGCCGCATTGACGACTTCAACCGCCTGGTGTACTGCGTCGACAACAATGACCTGGTCATTATTTCCTGCCGCTACCATTACGACTGAGAACGCCCCCATCAAAGGCCACCTATAATATCTGGCTCAGGAACAGTTTGGTGCGTTCACTGCGTGGATTATCGAAAAACTCGTGGGGAGAGTTCTGCTCAACGATCTGCCCTTCATCCATAAACATCACCCGATCAGCGACACTCTTGGCAAAACCCATTTCGTGGGTCACCACCAGCATGGTCATGCCTTCTTCGGCAAGATCGATCATCACATCCAGCACTTCCTTGATCATTTCAGGATCGAGGGCGCTGGTCGGTTCATCAAAAAGCATCACATTGGGACTCATGCACAGACTGCGCGCAATGGCGACGCGCTGCTGCTGCCCTCCCGAAAGCTGGCCGGGGAATTTCTTGGCCTGTTCCGCGATTTTGACCTTTTCCAGGTATTTCATCGCAATGTCTTCGGCCTCTTTCTTCGGCGTTTTTCTGACCCAGATCGGGCCGAGGGTCAGGTTGTCAAGAATGGACAGATGGGGAAAAAGATTAAAATGCTGAAAAACCATGCCGACTTCGGCGCGCACCTTTTCGATGTTTTTAATATCCTTGGTCAGCTCAATGCCATCAACCATGATCTGCCCTTGCTGATGTTCTTCCAGGCGATTGATGCACCGGATCAACGTTGATTTTCCCGAACCCGACGGGCCGCAGATGACAATGCGTTCGCGCGCTTGAACCTGCAGATGGATATCTTTGAGCACATGAAAGTCACCATACCACTTGTGCATGCCAATCACTTCAATAATTGGTTTGGTGTCAGACTGCGGTGCGATAGGCGTATTATCCGTCATAAAAACCCCTGTCAGTGCCCGGTATGCAAGGCCTTTTCCAGCTTGCGGCTGTAACTGGACATGGCATAGCAACAAATGAAGTAAAGAACCGCCAGAAAGAGATAGGCCTCACTGGAAAAACCCATCCACTCGGGATTAGACAATGTCACCTTGGTGGTTTTGAGGACATCGTAGAGTGCAATTATCACCACCAGCGAGGTATCTTTGAACGCCGAGATGAGAATTCCGACACTGGGCGGAATGACAATCTTCAAGGCCTGGGGCAGCACAATCAAGCGCATGGTTCTGGCGTAACTCAGCCCCAGGGATTCAGCCGCTTCGTACTGCCCCCTGGGAATCGCCTGCAATCCGCCCCGTACCACCTCGGCAATATAAGCGGCGGTAAACAGAATAATCGCCGCCTGGGCTCGCAACACCTTGTCAATGGTGATGCCTTCAGGCAGGAAAAGAGGGAACATGACCGAAGACATGAAAAGCAGACTGATCAAGGGCACGCCCCGGATCAGCTCGATATACACCACACACAGCGACTTGATGCCAACCAGTTTGGAGCGCCGTCCCAGGGCCAGCAGCACCCCAAGCGGGTAAGCACCCACCATGCCGAAAAGGGCCAGCATCAGGGTCAGGGGGAAACCGCTCCACTGGGAGGTTTCCACCACCGGCATCCCGAAAACACCCCCATACATCAGGGTGCCCATCACAATCAGGCCCAGCAACCAGTAGGCAGCCAGGGATTTTCGCCAGTGTTTGTTGCTCCAAGAATAGAAAACCAGGGCAAACAGCAACAGCATGGCCATCAGCGGCCGCCATTGTTGGCCGTCGGGGAAAAAGCCGAAAAAGATAAAACTGACATTCGCCGGAATAATCGACCAGCAGGCACCCTGAATATCCCGACAGGCTTCGGCGCTGCTGAACCAGCGACTGTCGATGAAGATCCAACGCACCATCGGCGGCACAGAAACCCAAAAGCCATAAAGCGTCAGCAGGGTCAAGAGCGAGCTCAACCAGCTATTGAAAAGATTTTCACGCAACCAACCAATAACGCCAATGTTGCGCCGCGGCGGCTTCATATCCTTGATGATGACATGGGGTGTCTGAGCACTCATCACCTCACCTCTCCACCAGCGCCATCTTTTTGTTGTACCAGTTCATGAAGAACGAAGTCGACAAACTGAAAAAGAGATAGACCAGCATAATCAGGGCCACCCCTTCGATGGCCTGACCGGTCTGATTGATGGTGGTATTGGCCACCGAAACAAAATCACTGTAGCCGATAGCAATCGCCAGAGAGCTGTTTTTTGTCAGGTTAAGCATCTGGCTGGTCAATGGCGGAATAATCACCCGCAGGGCCTGGGGCAGAATGACCAGGCGCAAAACCGGGCCGGGACGTAATCCGATAGACATGGCGGCTTCGACCTGGCCGCGTGACACCGACTGGATGCCGGCACGAACAATCTCGGCGACAAAGGCCGAGGTGTATAGCACCAGCCCCAACAAAAGCGCGCTGAACTCAGGGCTGACCGTCACCCCGCCACTGAAATTAAAGCCCTTGAGAACCGGCACATCCAGGGCCATCGGCGCCCCCGCAAAGAGCCAGATCAGCAGCGGCAAAAGCAGGGTCAGAGCCATGCCCGAGCGGTGAACCGGCAATATTTTACCGGTTTGTTCCTGAACCCGGCGCCCCCAGCGAACCAGCCCCCACCAGCAAGCGATGGCGGCCATGGCGGCCCAAAACATCCAGGCATGGGCCAAGTGCTCGGCCGGTACCGCGAAAATCAGCCCCCGGTTGCATAAAAAGACCCCCGGCACAGGATTCAGGGCCTGGCGCGGTGACGGGAAGGCCTCATAAAAGAGGGCATACCAGAAGAAAAGTTGCAGTAAAACCGGGATATTCTGCATGATCTCAATATAAATACCGGAGATCTTGGCGACCAGCCAGTTGCGTGACAGACGTGAAATACCCACAATCGTACCCAAAATCAGGGTAATAAGGATACCGACAAAGGACACCTTGATGGTATTGAGGGCCCCTACCAGCAGTGCCCGGCCATAGCTATCGGCCGCCGAATAAGCAATCGGCGATTCGCCGATCTCGAAACCAGCTTCGTTGCCTAAAAAGCCGAAGCCAGTGGCAATGGACTGACGCTCCAGATTGGTCTGGGTGTTGGTAAACAAAATGTAACCAACGCTCAAAGCAACGAACAACACCACCGACTGAAAAATCAAGCCACGCTTGTCGGGGTCACGCCAGAAAGGAACCTCGGGGGCCGCATCAACGGCTCTATTGGAAGAATTCCGGATCAAGAGAACTCTCTGCAAAAAAAATAAAATTAAAGCCAAAAAAGGGGAGCGCCCAAAAGAACGCTCCCACATCATGCACGCCGTTTTACTTGAAAGGTGGCGAATACATCAAGCCACCATTCGTCCAGAGCGCATTCAGACCACGCTCAAGGGCCAACTTGGTGCCAACGCCAACATTACGTTCAAAGACCTCGCCGTAGTTGCCAACCTGCTTGATGATGTTGTAGGCCCATTTTTCGTCAAGACCCAGAGCTTTGCCATTTCCGGCGGTGACACCCAGAAAGCGCTGGATGACCGGATCCGTGCTCTTGAGCATCTCATCAACATTCTGCGAACTGATACCCAGCTCTTCGGCGTTGATCATTGCCAGCACCGAAAAATCGACGATATCCATAAACTGGTCATCACCATGGCGCACCGCCGGGGCCAGCGGCTCCTTGGAAATAATTTCCGGCAGAATAGTGTAATCTTTCGGGTTTGGCGCAACCGCCCGAGTTCCCGCCAACTGGGAAGCATCAGAGGTCAGCACGTCGCAACGCCCGGCGAAAAAGGTCTTGGCCAGCTCGGTAGTCGACTCGATAACAACCGGCTTCCATTTCAGATTATTGCTGCGAAAGTAATCGGCGGCGTTCTGCTCAGTGGTAGTTCCCGGCAACACACAAACGGTCGCGCCATCGAGCTCTTTGGCACTTTTGACACCCAATTTTTTCGCGATCATGAAGCCCTGACCATCATAGTAATTCACCGTGACAAAATTGAGACCAAGCTGGGTCTCACGGCTCAGGGTGCGGGTTGCGTTGCGGGTCAGCAGGTCGATCTCACCCGACTGCAGAGCGGTAAAACGCTGCTGAGCAGTCAACGGGGTAAACTTGACTTTATCCGCATTGCCGAAGATCGCGGCAGCGACAGCGCGAGCCGTATCAACATCAAGCCCCTTCCACACGCCCTTGGAATCCGGCATGCCGAAACCGAAGACCCCGCCATTCACACCGACCTGGATAAAGCCTTTTTGCCGAACCGCATCCAGATCCTTACCGGCAAAAGCCGGGCTGAACCCCAAGGCGAGAATGACCGCAACCAATCCCATTACTTTTGCAAATCCCATTGCTCTTCTCCTTCGCTGTCAATAAAGATGGGGAAGCCCCACCAGCGCCAAAGCTGTCGACAAAAAACCAAACAGCTTTCTACAAGATTAGCCTACCCCGGAATCGCTGTCAATTTTATGCCCCTGAATTTCAGCTAGGGCCTAACAATTTGCCCACTTTTTTAGCGACTCATCAAAGAGGACTTGGCTGCGAGTGTCCGATAACCCATAATCTTTCGCATCTTGCTGGTTATTTTCGGCGTCAGCTGCGTTGTGATGATCGCTGTTTAGCTCTGCCAGGCAGTGATCATCATGCCTTGCTGACACAAAAAATCCCTGCGCCATCTTACGAAATTCTGGGGGTTACAGGGGACTACGATGGCAGCGGCAATCTGCAAAGCTGCGCCAATTCCTGCCATGGCGAAAACCACGGCAGCAATAGATCCTGGTAAATGCGGTTCCTGATTCAAAGTAAAAAAACCCACCCTCATACCCGCGCGAGCAGGGATGAGGGTGGGTTCAAAAGCAGCCGCGCGCAACGCCGTCACCTGACTGTTTAGACCTTCCCCCACACTCCACCCCAAAAACCTACAAAACCACCCGCCGCAGCCACTCGCGGTTGGCCTGATACCAATCCACCGAACGCTGAAAACCTTCCAGGGGAGAAACCTTCGGTTGCCAGTCGAGGAGGCGGTTTGCCTTGGAGATATCGGCCCAGGTTTCCTTGATATCGGCAATATGGAAGGGCTTGCTGTCGATCAAAGCCTTTTTGCCCAAGGCCTGCTCAATAAAACGAATTACCTCATTGATGGAAAGCGGATTATTGCCCCCACCCAGGTTAATAATCTCGTAGCCCAGGGGGCGCATGGCCGCCAGGGTGCCACGGGCGATATCATCCACATAGGTAAAATCACGGCTCTGACTGCCATCGCCAAAGAGTTCCAGCGGCAGGCCTTCGTCAATCCATTTAATAAAACGAAAAATCGACATATCCGGGCGACCACAGGGGCCGAACACGGTAAAATAGCGTACCACCGAGATATCCAGCCCGTAAAGATAATGATAACTGTAGGCCATGACCTCGGCCGCCTTTTTGCTCGCCGCATAGGGCGAAATGGGCGTATTGACCGCCAGCTCTTCACTGAAGGGCATGGTTTGTCCGGCATAAAGGGATGAGGTGCTGGCCAGCACCATTTTTTTGCAGCCCGCATCGCGCATGCAATCGAGCAGATTCAAAGTGCCCATGGCATTGGTGGTCATATACACCTGGGGATCGAGCATGCTGTAACGCACCCCGGCCCGTGCCGCCAGATTAAGCACTGCATCAAATTTGTAACGGCCAAATAACTGCTGGAGCGCAGATTTATCTTCAATGTCCAGCTGCAGAAATTCCAGCGGCCCCAGGCTGAAAGATTGCGGGCCAGCGTAGGTTTTATGATCCGTATTCACGAGATCAAACTGGCGCAGAAATTCGTCATCGCCCCCGGCAGCTCGCGCCAGTTCACGCAGCCGAAAGGTTTTCAGGCGCAGATCGTAATAATCATTCAGATTATCTACCACCACCACCCGCGCTCCCTGGGCCAGCAGCATTTCAGCACAGCGTGAAGCAATAAACCCGGCACCGCCGGTGACAAGAAGCGTTTGCATCGGCCAATAGTCCTCTCTCGACTGGAATTCAGGGGAAAAATTTCACGACAGCGTTTTCGTCGCAAAAGCTTACCCGTCTATCCAACCGCTTTTAAATCCAAAAGTCAAAAAAAGCCTTGAACCCCGGCCCTTGAGCGCAAATCGGCGCCCGAATGCTTGGGTTAAGGGGCCTTGGTAAAAGACTCATTCTGAACCTCGCGAAAAATCTCCGTTTTCAGCGATCGCATTCCGGAGACTGCGAAGGACGAGATGCTTGAGCTGCTGCCAGCGGTCGGCTCCCGCCGCAACCAGGGACTGATTCACTTCCAGTTCCAGGGCCAGATAGTGAGATTCCGCATAACGCAGACGATAACTGCGTTGATGACAATCACTGCTGCCCCGGTAGGGGGCGTTGCGGTGGACGCGCAACTCCGGTTCAAGCTGCTGTAACTGCTGCTTCCAACAGGCCGCAAATTTCTTTTCGCGGCCCCGGCGCGGATCGTAAAGCAGACCCAGCTGAGTGCGGCGAATTTGGTGATTGAGCACCGGGGTAAAAGAATGCACCGACAGATGCAGCAAAAGCTTGCCCCGCTCAATGTCGGCGGCGATCTGGTTGGCAACCGCACGTCGGAAAGGGGCATAAAACGCGGCGCTTAAAAACTGTTTTTCGGCGGGGTCAAGGCCACGGCTGAAGGCTGACCAGAGAGAGGGGTTAGCGGGCGAACGGTTATGGTCAATCAGCAGCCGCGTCACCCGGCTGCAATGGGCAACAGTGCCAAAATCTCCGGCCAGCTCGACGGCCAGTTGCCGCGCCCCAGGATCATAGGCCCGATGGCTTTCGAGAAGGGCCTCCTGGCCTTCAAATAACGGCGTAAAGGGCTCGGGCACATGATTGACCGCGTGCTCGCAACTGACCAGCAGGGTCACCTCAGCCATGAAACAACTCGCCGGATTGCAAACAGTCACAGAGCTCGCGATAGACCGCAGCCTGGCGGTCGCGGTCGGGCTGCGAACCAAGGGCGTTCAGCAGACGCCGGGCCAGGGGACCCTGAGTCAGCAGTGTCTCCAGGATCGGCCACAGGGACGACCCGGCGGGGATCAGGCGCTGCGCCAGCACCGACCAGAGTTCACCGACCTTGATAACCTCGGCATCGACGCCAAACATGCGCACATAGGCCAGGTCATCCAGCAGGGTTTCAGGGCCGTCATCCAGCACCTGCGTGAAAATTCCGGCCAGGTGGTTTTCGTGCCAGCGACACTGTTGGGCAAAGCTGGCCTGCTTTTCTTCGATCAGTTCGCGGAGCACGGCAACCACCAGCTGCTGAATCGCCAGGTCGGCGGCCGGGCATTCCTGCACATCGAGCAGACGAATTTCGATGGCGCTGCGATCGAAACGTGCAATAGCCCCCCGCGAATTGAGCCATTCCTCCTGCAGAACCTGCTGCGGATCACGCGGCGCTATCGCCTGATACATGGGGTTGAAAATGACACGCTGATAGTCGGCCCGACTAAAGGCCGCTTCGGGAATCACCTGGCCGGCAACCTGGGGAACCACCGCCTGGTTAAGCCGATAAACATCGAGGCGATTATCGAGACGACCGGTCAAACGTCCGTCCATCACCGGGCTGGCCGCCGCCAGCGCCGGCAGCAGGGGCAGCACCAGGCGTATCGCCGCATGCAAACGGCCAAATTCCTGGTCGTCGGCAAAGGGCAAATTCAAGTGAGCGCTCTGCAAATTGCTCCAGCCGTGACCACGGCAGCCGAAAATCTGGTCGTAAGCATGATAAATAGCGCGGTCACCGTGGGGCCAAAGGCGGGTTTCGCGGTCGGGGTTCATCCAGGGATGCATGGCGCCAGGCATCAGCATGGCATCGTGTTTTTCGAGCCGCTGATTGATCCGGCGCACCTGAGCGAGAAATTCAGCAGCCAGCCCCGTGAAAGTGGCCGCCGGGCCATTGGTCTTCAGCTCAATGATATGCAGCACCAATTCATTGGACCAGCGCAGCGCCCCGCACTGAACTTCGTTGACAATTTCACCGGCGACCGCGGCCAGAAGCTGATCGGCGACCGGCAGCACATTGAGGCTGCGGCGGTCGACAATCATGTATTCAAGCTCAATGCCGTAGCCCTGAAAAAGCCCGAGAGCAGGGGTCTTTACCATGAGCGCCCCTTACGTTGTTCGACACGGCGATAGAGCACCCGCATGATGCGGTCGTATAATTCGTTCTTCAGCACCTGATCTTCAACCCCGGCATCAATACTGGGGTTGTCGTTGACCTCAATCACGTAAATCTTGCTGCCGACCTGCTTCAGATCAACCCCGTAAAAACCATCGCCAATCAGATTGGCGGCCTTCAGCGCGGTGCGCAGCACCGGGGTCGGCAGGTGTTCGACAGGCAGGGTGTCGTAGCGTCCAGCCAACTGGGCACCGCTAGCTTCGCGCTTAAGAATTTGCCAATGCTGCTTGGCCATGTAATAACGGCAGCCATACAGGGGTTGTCGATCGAAAATGCCAACCCGCCAGTCAAAGGGCGTCGGCAGATATTCCTGAGCGATCACCAGGTCGGACTTGGCAAGCAGACGATCGAGATGCTCCTTGAGTTCGCTCTGATCCTTCGCCTTGACGACGCCTTGAGAAAAAGCTGAGTCGGGTTGTTTCAACACCACCGGCAAACCGAGTTCATCAATAATCTGGTCACGATTGCCGCGATGAATGACCATGGTGCGGGGGATGGGAACCTTGTGTCGTTCGAGCAACTCGGCCAGAAAGACCTTGTTGGTGCATTTCAGAATCGACTCGGGGTCGTCGACCACCACCAGCCCTTCGGCTTCGGCACGGCGGGCAAAGCGATAGGTATGGTGATTGACGCTGGTGGTTTCGCGAATAAAAAGTGCATCAAATTCAGCCAGCCGACCAAAATCGTCACGGCCGATCTGTTCGACGGAAAACCCCTGGCGCTGGGCGGCTTTTTCGAAGCGTTGCAGGGCCTTGGCATCGGAAGGGGCATCGGTATCCTTGTCACCGACGAGAATCGCCAGATCGAAGGACGAAGCACGACGGGTGCGCGTGAAACGCTGTTTGCCGGCAAAGTAAAGCGCTGCCGCATCGAGCATGGAAGAATGGTGGTCAGCAGGCACGTCATTTAAGGCCACCGGCCCGATACTCTGCATCAACCACTTGTTCAGACGCGGGCTCCAGACAAACTGGGCGCGCAGCAAAGGCGCCGGGAACAGGCTGAACAGTTTCTGACTGAGGCGCGCATAGCGCTTGGCCAGGCTGCGGCCAAAATAGATACTCAGGGTAAAATCAGTGCTTTGCAAGGGGCTGAGACTTTTCTGCACCAGGGCCTCAAGATCATCAGAGATACTGCGCACAATCCCCGGTGATTTGAAATCCTGAATGGTCTGCACCCCGGGCAGAGGTCGATGTCCACGCGCCGCCGCGAGCAAAGACACATAATACCCTGTGCTCTGGTAACGATAAGAACGGCAGAGGTTGAAAATTTTCAGTCCGGGCTGGTGGGTAAAACCGGCGTCGGTCAGATATTGACGGGCCGAGACCACCTCAATAGCGGGCAGGGCGTGAATCCAGTCAGCCGGGTCATCCACCACAATCAGAATCGGCATGATTTTCCTTTCTGCGCAGGCGGCGGTTCAATAATGATCAGATTCCCATCATAGGTGAGCACGCCCAGGAGTATAGCATTTATCACCCGCGCTATCGGACAGTGATAGATTTGACCCTGCCCCAGAGGATTCGTATGCAGGGGGTCGGAGATCAAAACTTCACGCCTGGCGCGCTCGTAACCGCTGAGCACGACAAAATGCCCCGAAGGCTCACCGCGCACATCATCGTAATCGCAATTTTCACCATATTCGCGCGCGCTGCGATAGAGAAAGGTCGCACTCAGCCCGGCGATCACCGGCAACCGGCGGTTCAGATAGTTACGGATCAGCGCCGGGGTTAAATCGGCCTGGCGCAACTGGCCGCCAAGCCGCAAAAATTCCTGATAGGCACGGGTTGCGGTGTGCAGTTTCGGGTCGGATTTGTACGCCAGTTGTTGATCCAGGCGCTCACTGATAAGCGGCGGGGCCAGACCAAACCAGGTGGGGTCGAATAGCTGCAATTTATAGGAATAGAGACTGACCCGGTAGCCACGACGCAACGCGTGACACGCCAGCAGCACCCCCAGGGTGCCCCCGCCTTCGAGCATCGGCACCTCGTCGATAATCTGCGTCAGGGGCAAACTATCTCCAAAATAGGCATAAACGGCATGCAGACAGGTGGGGCCGCAACTGATTTCATCGGGCTGAGGCAACATGGTGATCTGTAGACGGTTTTCCATCAAACTCCACCCGCCTGATTCAGGCAGAAACCCTGCGTTTGTTTAACTTCAGCCCCGTCTCGGCATCAATCAAAGCAGCCAACCGATCAAGGGAGGGCGACGACAGCGACGAAAAAACAGGTCTTTCACCCCAGGATAAAGCGGCAAATACCGCCGGCGACATAAAATGACAACGGTTTATTTGGAGACAATTATTTTCAGACAACTCCTTAGAGATCGCGGATAATAAACCCCATGTTGCCGATCATGACCTTTTCGTTCTTGTCTCCCAACCATAAGCGCACCGAGCGCTCACCGACCAGCTCGAAGCGCATGCTCTTGTCTTCGATGGTCGCAATCTTCGCACCCGCTTCGGTGTAAACGTCAACCACCCGATGGGTGCCGAGGGTATCGGCCTTCAGATCATAGGCTTTCTGTTGGGTCGTTTCACACCCACTCAGCAGCAGACAAGCCAGGAGCATAAGAATCAGTCGTTTTTTCATTTTTTCCCTTTCGTTGGTGGGTCATGGCGCAACAGGGAGCGAATCCGGCCACAATTTTCGCGGCATTCAGACTGTGGAAAACCCCCGTTCAGAAACAACTAAACGGGGGTTTTGCGTTGCGGGCCGGGGATCTCCAGAGACTTAAACCAGCAATTCGAGCCCGTTGAAAAAATAGCCCAGTTCAAAAGCCGCGGTCTCCGGGGCATCGGATCCATGAGTGGCATTTTCGCCGATGGATGTCCCAAATTCTTGACGCAAAGTCCCGGCGGCAGCAGCGGCCGGA
>Ga0210020_1000515_pt1 | contig 37749 bp, 37 predicted proteins | sample CryGeymeta201514_FD_183980 | JGI IMG/M metagenome (GOLD analysis project Ga0210020, IMG submission 183980) | Groundwater microbial communities from Crystal Geyser aquifers in Utah, USA - Crystal Geyser metaG 2015-14 (SPAdes) (version 2) | ecosystem: Environmental > Aquatic > Deep subsurface >... | reverse complement strand
AAGTTAGAGCCTGTTTGAAAACTATTTATTAAAGCTAAAATAGTTTTCAATTACAGGCACTTATGAAGCTGTTATTAAAGTTTTCAAACAGCTTCTTACATAACGCACCAATAACAAGGAATTGTTCCTTCATCTCCAGCCGTGTTTGTATGTCCTTTACACGTTGTTGGATCATCTACTGCAATTGCAGTTACCGTATACTTTGTATTTGGATCTGCCCTAAAAGCTTTAGATTGAGGAATAAAACAAACTTTCATTGAAGGCTCTTCATCTGAACCACTTCCAGTCATATAAATTTTAGTATTATAAGCAGCGGCCAATTCATTAAAATTTGTTTTTAATTCTCCTGCCGCTGCCATAGCACCAATTATAACCGAAGCAGCGTCTGAATCAAGTCGTGTACTATGCGGATCTATTCCACAAGTCCCTTGTTCTGTACACCATGGCATATATCCTTTAATTGCATAATATCTGATTGCGGCTCCCTGAAGTTCCGATACTGTGTTTCGAATGCCAGTGTCAGTGCCTTTTTTGAGCTGCTCAAATGGATCAAGCGCAGCCAAAAGACCAACTGCAAGCGCACCAAGAAGCGCAATAACGATTAATAACTCAACCAATGTGAAACCGAATTTAGATTGTTTCATATATATATGTTGAATAATAACGTTTATAACAACGATTTATATTAAATATAAAGATATTTTTATTGGTTGTCAAGGGGCATTTATTAATTACTAATTATTCTAATTTCTAATTGACCTAAAGAATTCCCAATTTCCAATTGGGTATTGGTGATTATTTAGGTTAATTAGGTCAATTAGGTAATTAGGGTAATTTACTTGAAAGAACTTGTTAGATTATATATCGGTGTAATTACAGATGTCACCAAAAATCCAACTCCCAGTCCAAGAAAAACCAAAATCAAAGGTTCAATCAGGGTGGTCATGGTTTTGGTGGCAATTTCCGACTCCATTTCAAAATATTTTGATAATCTTCCCAACGTGTCATCCAAATGTCCAGTCTGCTCCCCGACCGTTGTCATTTGAATTAAAATCGGTGGAAAAACTTTTTCATTGGCCATGGCTTTGCCCAAAGACAGCCCTTTCTCTACTTGTTTATAGATATTTTGAAATGCAATCTGATAAACCATATTATCCGATGTTTCCATAATAATCTGTAAACCATCAAGAATTGAAACACCAGAGCTAATCAGAATAGATAGTGTTCTGGTTGCATCAACCAGCGAAGAAATTTTAATAATATTTCCAAGCACCGGAAGCTTGAACAGCATCCTGTCATATTGAAGTTTTCCCTGCTTTGTTTTTATATACGCTTTAAGCGCATTGACGCCAACAAAAACAGAAACAACAATCACCGGCCAGAAACGTACGCAAAAATCCGATACGAACATTAAAATTTTTGTACTCATCGGTAACTCAACATTAAAATCCTGATATAAAACTAAAAGTTTAGGAACCACAAAAGTTACCATAATGAACATTACCACCACCATTCCAATCACAACAATTGCCGGATAAATCAAAGCGCCCTTAATTTTTCCCTTAAATTCACGTTGTTTTTCTAAATTGTCCGCAAGTTTAAGTAAGATCTCACTTAATTTACCCGATGCCTCTCCGGAACGAACAAGTGCAATATATAGATTAGAAAATGAACCTTTGTATTTTAATAATGCCGACGAAAGAGTTTGGCCGCCACGAATATCTTTATCAATATCTTTAATCATCTTTAATAATGCAAAGTTAGTTGTTTGTTTTTTTAAAATATCAAAACAATCAATTAAAGTTAATCCTGCATTTAGCATGATTGCCAGTTGTCTTGTAAAATCAACAATATCATTAAAACCTACTTTGACAAAAAGATTATTTAACGTACTATGATCCTCAATCGGAGCAATGTTAATCGGGAAAAAGTCATTAGTTCGCAGATAATTTACCACATCAGTGGTTGAGTGAGACTCAATTTTACCTTCAACAATCTTATTATTTTTTAAGGCTTTATACTTGAAAAACATCTTTTAAATTAAGAAGCTGTTTTTAAATAAAATGACAGCTTCATAAGGATCTGTAATGAAAACTGATTTTTGTGATTTAACTGAAGTTTTCATACAACTCCTAACATTTTTTGTAATTGACGTGGTCGAATTGCATATTGAATCGCAGTTTCTTTGGAAATTGCTCCTTTAGCAAGCAGTTGTAAAAGATGCTTTTCAAAAGAAATCATTCCTTCGGCTTCACTGGTGGTGAGAACATTATCCAGTAGATAACTTTTTCCTTCACGAATGATTGCGGAAACCGCAGTATTACTGATTAAAACTTCCAAGGCTGCGACTCGACTGTTATTATCAATTGTTGGCAAGAGTCTTTGGGCGACCACAGCTTTTAAGGCGGAAGCAAGTTGACCTTTGATTTGATTTTGTTGATGTGCCGGGAAAATATCAATGATTCTGTCAATTGTTTCCGGGGTGGAACTGGTGTGCAGGGTGGAAAAAACCAAATGTCCGGTTTCTGCTAGGGTGATGGCCGCTTGAACCGTGTCGTAGTCGCGCATTTCTCCGATTAATATCACATCAGGGTCTTCACGCATTGCAGATTTAAGTGATGCTGTCCATGAATGTGTATCTTGATGTAGTTCGCGTTGGGAAATGATTGATTTTGCCGGTGGATAGACAAACTCAATTGGATCTTCAACTGTCAGAATATGTTTGCTCTCATTTAGATTAATCTCATTAATAATTGCAGCCAGAGAGGTTGACTTTCCTTCTCCAGTTGGACCGGTAATTAAAACCAAACCTTGATTATATTTTGCAAATGTATGAAGAATTGGAGGAAGTTGCAACTCGTCAATGGTTTTAATGTTTGATGGGATCAAACGAAAAGCTGCGGCCAAGTTATTTTTAACAGTATAAACGTTTGCACGAAATCTCACCTGATTAAATCCATACCCAAAATCAATTTCCTTATTTTCTTGAAGAATTTTTTTCTGTTCATCAGTGAGCAGTGCGTTGATCATTTCCGCTGCATTATCTTGATTAATGATCGGATATGTCTTGAGAGGATAAAGATTATTATTAATACGAATAGTGGGATAATACTCGGGAATCAAATGCAGGTCTGATGCATTTTTGTCAATTGTGATTTGGAAAAGCTCTTGGATGGTCATAAAAAAATTTCTAATTTCTAATTATTCTAATTAACCTAAGAAATTCCCAATTGTCTAATGTCCAACTAAATTTTGGCATTTGGAATTTATTTAGAAATTAGGTTAATTAGGTCAATTAGGTTAATTTAAACCTCTGCAATCCTCAATATTTCCTCAATAGTTGTGATTCCCTCAAGTGCTTTTAAATAACCATCTTGCTTCATAATAATCATTCCTTCTTTTTTTGACTGTTCAACAATTTCTCTGGCTGACGCTTGTTTTAATATCATTCTATTGATTTGTGAAGAGATTTTCAATACCTCAAAAATAGCCACTCGTCCACGATAGCCGGTATAATTACACTCAACACAACCGGTTCCTTTAAATAGTTGAATTGGTGTTTGGTTATTACGATATTTATCAGGAAGTAAGTCACCCAAAACTGCGATGATGCTATCTTGCAATGCCTTAGGCGGTTCGTAGGTTGTTTTACAATGTTCACAGACTCTTCTGGCAATTCTTTGGGCAACCGATGCGTTCAAAACTGACGCAATTAAAAATGGTTCTCCACCCAAATCAATCAAACGAGGAATTGTCGTGGCCGAATCATTTGTATGAAGAGTAGAAAACACCAAATGACCGGTTAATGCTGCTTGAATCGCTAGTTGAGTTGTTTCTTTATCACGAATTTCTCCAACCAAGATAATATTTGGATCTTGTCGTAAAAATGATCGTAACCCATTAGCAAAAGTAAGCCCGGCTTGAGGATTAATCTGTACTTGATTTAAACCTGCAATTTGATATTCAACTGGATCTTCAAGTGTGACAATATTAACACTTGGTTTATTCAAATTTGTAAGTATTGAATACAAAGTTGTGGTTTTCCCAGAACCCGTCGGACCGGTAACAAGAATAATTCCGTAAGGTTTGGTAATTGCTTCTTGTAAATCCTTAAACTGTGGTCCCCGCAAGCCAAGTTCTGTTAAAGATGGCAGCCCTCCACTTTTTTTCAAAAGACGCATAACAACTTTTTCACCATTAACTGTTGGGAGTGTAGAAACACGCAAATCAACTGTTTCATTACCCAAGGAGAACTCAAAACGACCATCTTGAGGAATTCGTTTTTCATCAATTTTTAATTGAGAAAGAATTTTTATTCTTGAGACTAAGGAGTCATGAATAGTTTTTGGAAGAATTAATTTTGCCTGTAATATTCCATCAATGCGATAGCGTACACGCGTTTGTGTTTCTGAAGGTTCAATATGAATATCTGATGTCCGACTTTTTAATGCAAACTCAAGGATTGTGTCAACAATTTTTGCAATTGGCGCTTCAGTAATTGTTGTGGTTGTTGATGTAACTTGTTGTTTTTTTTCCATTGAAAATACTTCTTCAAGTGCTTGATGAATTTCCGGAGACAGTCCCCTTGAATAAGAGATATCGATTGCTTTGATAATTTCTGACTCAAAAGCAAGAGCAAAAATAGTGCGTTTATTGGTTTTTTTCTCGATGAAATTAACAATGGTAGTATCACCCGGGTTTGTTGATGCTAAATATAGGGTTTCATTTTTTTGGTCATAGTTATAAGGAATAATAGTGAAGCGTCGGGAAACCGCCTCTGGGATCATTGTGAGCGCTTGCGGATCAATTGCAGCTGAGGCAATGTCGATGAACGGAACGTTCAGGATTTTTGCTTTTGTTTTTAATATTTCTTCTCTTTTTATTGATGTGAATTGTAATAAATATTGATCAATGGTAATATTATTTTGTAAGCAACCAATCTCAAATTTATCAGCATCTATTTGAGTGATAATTTTGTTGTCAACAAGGATGTTTAAGAATTGTTTTGGAGGAATGATCATAAATTTAATATAATGATATTTATAATAAAAAGCAATATTTGATTTCAAATCCAAAATCTAAAGCTCAAAGACACAAATCAAATCCAAATTTCAAAGTTCAAATGTTAAATTAACTTAACTCTTTGGATTTTGTCCTTTGAATTTATTTTGTATCTTTGGATTTTATTTATTATATGAATATTTCGACCATTCCCCTATTAATCATCACAAACTCTAATGAGGGGTTTGAAGGTTATATAAAAAAATTTATAGCTGAAAATACCCCTGAGTTTAAAGAAATAAATACCATTGAACCTGAAAAAAATGAAATAACCATTGATCAAATTAGATCAATCTATGGAATGATTAAGCATATACCCCAACAAAGAAGACTAATCATCATCAAGAGTTTTGATTCTGCAAAAACTTTAACACAAAACGCAATTTTAAAATTACTGGAAGAAAAAACAGTAAATACTCAGTTTGTTCTTCAGGCTAAAAATCTAAATAAAATCATTGATACTATTCAGTCAAGAGTTAAGGTAATTAATTTAGTTCAATCTGAAAAAGTTTTAGATGAGACTTATAAAAAATTAATTGAGCTAATAATTACACAATCAAAAGCAAAAAGCCTGGCTTTTTTAAACGAAAAAGAATTCACCAACCCCAATCTTGAATTTATTAATAAGTTTTTGATAAATCTGCAACTTTATTTTTTGAGTACTAAAGAACTAAACCAAAATCAAATAATAATAATAATAAATAAGTCCTTTGAATATCAAAAGCAGCTTGGTTCGATTAATCTCAACTTGCAATTAACATTGGACAGTATATTAATTTTTATTTATACTGTAATAAATATTAAAGAATAGTTTGTTATAAGTTACATAAAATTGTCATTGCGAACCCGAGCATAGTTAATCGAGGGTGAAGCAATCCCGTTAAAACAGAGCGTCTTATTGGTAACGAGATTGCCACCCTGTAAAATTTATATAAACATTTTACGGGGTAAACGCTTCGTTAACACTGTAAATTTATTTAAGAAATTTACATGTGCTCGCAATGACATAGCTTAAGATTATTTAATAAATTAAAAATGAAAACTCCAAAAGGATGCAAACAAGCTTTCACCCTGATCGAACTTATAGTCGTTATTGCTATTATTGGTGTCTTAACCGCTTTTGCAGTTCCAAATTTTATGGCAGCGCGTGAGCGTGCTCGAGATGTTCAAAGAAAAAATGATTTAAAGCAATTACAAAGTGCAATTGAAATGTATAAACTCGATAATGGAGAATATCCATCAAGTATTTTATTTACAAAAATGAAAGTTGTAACAAACACCTGTTGGTATAACGATAATGACGACGGAACTAGTGGCCCTGATTTTATCTCAACTTGTCCGACAGACGACAAAGTTATCTATATGAAAAAAGTTGTTCGAGATCCAAATCGATCAGTTGCTGCAGATAATAAAGCATATTATTATTCTTCATCAGATAAATATAAGTATATAGTTTGTGCATGTTTAGAAAATCAAGGTGACGCTGATGGAGTAGCTGGAAATTGCGACGACATTTCATATAAGTGTAACAACGGAACTGGTAAGAATTACACATTAACTGAACCATAAAAACTTATGTTACAATTAAAAAAAGCCTTTACCTTACTTGAAATACTTGTTGTGATTGGAATTATTAGCATAATGGTGGCAATGGGTACAGCATCATATTCAACTGCGCAAAAAAAAGCCCGTGATGCCAAACGAAAAACCGATCTAAGAACAATTCAAAATGCTTTGGAGCAGTATTATTCAGTTTGTAATTATCTTTATCCTACACCTGCGCCCGCATCCCCTGGTTTAGTCAATGAAGTATTTTGTCCTAATCCATCAATAGGTATATTGCAAAGTGCCGACACTCCAATTGACCCAAAATCTAAAACAAAATATAATATGACAGATGGTGGTGATACCTATTTAATTTGCGCGCCAACAATTTCCGCAACAATGGGTTTAGAAACAGAGGCGGCCGCGTATTGTTTAAAAAATCAACAATAAAAATAGTAGTTAGGGGGGAAAAACAGAATTCAGTAGGGGCGAACTTTATGTTCGCCCGAAATTTGATATTGAAAATTGAATAAAAATTGAAAATTTTAAATTTAAAATTAGAATTATGAAAAAAAATATAATAGCCTTCACCCTCATCGAAATTCTTGTTGTCACCACGATTATTGGTATTCTCACTGCAGCCGGTGCAACCGCATATAGCATGATGGGAAAAACATCTCGTGACGCCAGACGAAAAGCTGATTTGGAGCAAATCCGCTCAGCCTTGGAGATGTATCGAAGTAATTCTACAAGTAGTAGTTATCCAACTACAGCTGAAGGATTAGCAATATTGTCATCGGGTTCACCTAAATATTTAGAAACCGCCATTACCGATCCGAAATCAGGCAATTCTTATAAGTATACTAGTACTAGTGGTAGTGATTATACTCTCTCAACTTATCTTGAAATACCTGGAACAGTAGAATGTGACGGCGCTACTTGTGATGGTGGTGCAAAAAGTTGCACATATTGTTTAGGACCATATGGTAAAAAGTAATTTATCTTTCTCCTTAATCGAAATCATAGTTGTCATTGCAATCATTGCAGTTGTCACCTCAATGGGATTTGCTAATTTTCATCGTCAACAGTCTGATCAACAACTCAAAGCCGAAACTCGAAAAATGGCAGATATGATTTCGCTTGCAAGAAAAAAAGCATCCGTAAGTGATACTTCTCCTTGTGTCGCCGGTTTAATTACAAACGATAAAATCAAAAAATATGAATTTTTAATTAAGCCTTCCACCAAGACTTATGAAGTTTTTCCTGAATGCGCTACTAACGCTACTCCTGAAAGAATTACATATACTATCCAGTCAAATGATATTTTAATTATAACGCCCGCAGTAGAAAGTTCTATATTCTTTTATCCTCGACTGATGACAGAGACAACAACAATGACAGTTAATATAAAAAATAATGTGACAAATCGTTGTTGTCAAATTGATATAAACGCAGCTGGTGTGATCAAAGAAATTCCTTGCGCAGAGTGTCCCGCGCTTTAATATTTATTACTAAATCATTATGTCATTGCGAGTGAAGCGAAGCAATCCCGTTAATTTAAGACGACATGTATCAATTATTAGCTTCACCTTGATCGAAGTTCTGATCTTTTCCGCCATTGTATCGACTTTTTTTGTGTCTGCTGTTGCAATCACAACGTTTTTACTACGAAGTATGAAAGTTAATGAGCATAAAATCATAGCAACGCGTTATGCGGAAGAATTACTTGAATGGGTGCGCGCAACCAAAGAGAAAGATTGGAACAATTCAATTACAGGTTGTTTTAATGTCTCTCCAGTTTTAAGCACAGGTTGTGTGGCTGATGTAAAAATATTAACAGATCCTCTGCTGTTGGGAGAAGCACCAAATAAAATCTATAATCGTAAATCTATCCAAATAGGCATGGTGCAAACTCCAGATGGCGAGATTGTTCAAAAAACAATTAAAGTAATAGTTGAATGGGCCGAAGGTCAAAATACGCAGTCAGTAACCCTTGATACCATTATTGCAATTTGGGAAAGATGATGGTCAAATGATCAATTATCAATTTTCAATTATCAAACAATTATCAATCATCAATGAATTATTGATCATTTTTTTTATTTGTTTTTCATTAATTGATCATTGAGCGTTGATTATTGATTATTATATTTTTATTATGAAAAAAAATAATATTATGTCATTGCGAGCGAAGCCCGCTGAGCGGGCGGAGCGTGGCAATCCCGTTAATACAAAACGACATATTTCAATTACTAGCTTTACCCTAATCGAAGTGATTGTGTCTTTAGCAGTGATTGGGTTAGTCATTCCAGCAATTTTCAGTATTGTTTTTGTATTAATGAATCAACAAGCAAAAATTCAACGTTTAAAAATTATCAAACAGGAGGGAGATTACATTTTAAATCACATCAGTAATCAAATAAAAAATAACGCGATTGGTGTGGATAAATACACGTTGCCATCTCCACCAGGGCCAGAGAAAGATTACGACATAGACCCAATATTTACTTGTAGTAATTTTGGTAGCGATGATGGTGTAAATTTTTACATTATTGATAAGGGGAAAGATTTTCATACTGAAAAAACCGATTTCAATAACTGGTTTAAATACGTTCTTAATGCAGACTCTATCAGTTCACAATCTTCCACAACAACAGATGTGATTCTAAACTCAAGCAATGTGAAAGTTAATCAAATACTATTACCTCCTCTCATACCGACAATTCCTTTTATTTCCTGTAAGAAAGATAATGGTAATGACTACTCCCCTCCTGTTATTTCGGTAAACTTCCGAATAGAATATAATACGAATTCATCGCGGGTTGAAGACAAAGCCTTTTTTAATTATCAAGGAAGTTTTAAACTGAGGACATATTAATAAATAAATCTTACAAGCTTTTTTAAGTAAATTAACCTAATTACCTAATTGGTCTATTTAACCTAAATAATAACTAATTCCCAATTGGATATTGAAAATTTTTTAGGTTAATTAGAAATTAGAATAATTAGATATTTAAATGTTTGTATCTTAACTTCTTCTTTCTCTTGACTTAAATTAACCAATCATCCATACTAAAAATATGGCGAGTAATTATATTACGATTGAAATCGGCGAAAAGCATACAAGAGTGATTGATGCTGATATTAAAAAGGAAAAATTAACGCTTCAGTCGGCCGGATATGATTTAACAAGCAAAGATTATTTTACTGCAACAAGCAGTGTTGTGATAGAAGCACAAGCAAAGTTAATTCAAACATTAATAAGTAATTTAAAGATAAAAAAAACTGATGTTGGTTTAATAATTCCCGATGGTCAAACTTATTCACAAATTATTGAGATGCCAAAACTAAATGAAAAAGAACTCTTGTCTGCTATCAGATATCAGGCAGATCAGTTTGTTCCAATGCCAATTGAAAAAGTTAGTTTAGATATTGAAATTCTTAAAGAAGATCCAGAAACAAGAAAACTATTAATTCTGATTGTTGCTGCACCAAAAACATTGGTTAATAAAATTGAAAAAACCGCATCAACCGCCGATTTAAACCCAATATTTCTTAAAAACGAATTAAGTGCTTTTATTAATTTTCCATCTCAATTTATTAAGTCCGATGATAAGGACGATACTTTAATTGTTAATTTAGGTTATCACAACAGTTCATTATATCTTCTACGCGGAAGCGATCATTTAATTGTCAACAATCGAACCTTTCAGTTTGGTATAAACATTTTTATTCGTGATCTTATGGTTAATTTAAATGTCGATGAGGACAAGGCTTTCAGTCTGCTTAAAGAAATTGGTTTTGACTATACTGCTTCAGTAAATCTTCAACCCTTGGTCGAACCACTGGCCAAAGAACTCACTGTACAGATTGAAAAAGGGGTTATGCTTGCAAAAAATAATTATAGTATAAATATTAAAAAAGTCTTAATTTATAATTATGATAGCTATATAAAAGGAATTGTTGATAAAGTTGGACAAACTCTTAATCTTTCCACCTTTTCATTAAACTTAAACCAAAATATTGTTAATAACCAAATTAAAGTTGCTTTTGAAACAGAACTGTCGTCTTTTATATCTAACATTGGTGGACAAATATAATGAAAAAAGGAATAAATTTATTCAGGCATAGAAAAAAGCCATCTGTTTCTCCAATATTTATTTTGATTCGGAATCTTTCTCTTATTGGAGCGTCATTGTCGTTTATTGCCTTTATTTTTATTAATAGTTGGCTTTTAAATGTTTCCAGAATTAACGTTGATTTATTGCATCAAAAAAAAGTTTTACTTGAAGATATTTTAAAACAAAAAGATAATGAGGCGAAAATAAATTTTTTTAAAGTTAAATTAAGCCAGTTGGAAAATTTTAGTAAAGATAACGCTGATTTTAAACCCCTTTATTTTTTATTAAAAGATAGTTTTATTGAGGCATCAGGGAGTTCGACCATCGATGAACTGTCAATTGATAATAAAAAAAAGTTTAGTTTTAAAATAAATCTCGAAAAATTTGAAGATTTTGTAGCTTATGTTAATACAATCACCACACCAAAATATGTGCAGTTATTTGACGAATTGAATGTGAGCAATTTTTCATATGAAGGAGACAAAACATATTCATTAGTATTTTCTGGTACGCTAAAATGAAAACTAGTTCAACTTTTAGAATTGATATAGAGGCACTCAAGAATCGAAAAGAAACAATGGTGTTATTTTCAATGGTGATATTTATTATTATTTCCTTTATCACGTTGTATTCATACAATAATTTAAGCGCGACGAAACATAAAAATGAATTATTAAATCAGGAAATCTCGTCTTTAAAAAATCGAAGAGATAATATCTTGCTCAATGTAAAAACATTAAATGAAAATGGTGATTTTACAAACTATAATCAAGTTTTGGGAACGTTGATTCCAGAAAGCGAAGATTTTTTCTCAATAATTTATACATTGCAGCAAATCTCACAACAAAGTGGTCTTATTATTGAAGATTATACTGTTTCAATTGGACGATCAACAAATCAAAAAACAAGCATATCCATCACTTATGTTGATGACCAAGTTAGTTTTATGAAATTTTTAGATTTATATCAATATGCGGGAGGTCGTCTTGTGACAATTCCAAAAATTAATTGGAAGTCTGATGCTTCTGGAAAAACAAAGGTCTTATTGAATTTTTATTCGAAAGGTTTTATCCCATCAAATGAGCAAGTTTTTAAAATTAGTAAAATTGAACAAAATAAAGTTAAAGACATTCTTTCAAAAATTAAAATAAATGTATTAAATCCAGAAGCAACTCCCGAAGTATCTGTTGATTATGAAACCAAAGACAATCCGTTTGAGCCATAATTAATGTGATACGAATAAAACAAAACAATGCAAATGCTACAAATATACGAATAAAAACATATATATCCTAACAGGTTTGAAACGTAGATAACCTGACAGGTTTGAGATCATGTTATTTGATAAGAACCTGTCAGGTTATGTTAGTTATGGCAAGAACCTGTCAGGTTATGGTCCCTGGAAGGGATTAGTAATTTTTTGGCAACCTACATCTTAAAGAATTTTAGAAGTTTTGCAAAACCATCGGAGATTTGTGCACCTTTTCCACGCCAATATTCCAGTCTTTCTTTGTTTATCACGAGAGCAGTTTTTTTATCAAGATGAGGATTATATGATCCAATTTTTTCTACATACTGTGTGTCACGTTTTTTTCGTTTATCAATTGCAATAATCCGGTAGGTTGCATAATCTCGCTTTCCAAAACGTGATAATCTAAGTGTAATTGCCATAATTAAATATTATTTATACTAAAAATAACAAATATAGAATTTTTAGTATATCAAAATTATTTTAACATATCCAGTGTAATTTTTGCCGCATTTTCTTCTGCATCTTTTTTTGACATTCCAATCGCCAGTCCAAATGGTTTTGCGTTAATAAAAACTTTGATTGTGAATCTTTTTTTATGATCAGGACCAACTTGTTTTACTACTTGATAAACAGGTAGGGTATGAAACCGAGATTGAGCGGTTTCTTGTAAATGACTTTTTGGACTAAGATAGAGTTTGTTTTTAACAATATGATCGAGTCGATCGGCAAACAAATGTTTATTTACAAAATCATAAGTACGATCAAATCCTTGATCTAAAAAAACTGCTCCAATGAGCGCCTCAAAGCAATCAGCTAAAATATTAGTATTTTTTCGTCCCACTCCTTTTTCTTCACCGTGGGATAAACACAAATAACTTCCAAGATCAAGCGTTCTGGCTGATGTTGCCAGACTTTCGGTGCGAACAATTGCCGATTTAATATCAGTATAGTCCCCTTCTTCAAGATTTTGATATGTTTTGTATAGATATATTGAGGTAATTAATGACAGAACACTATCACCTAAAAATTCTAACTTTTCATTTGATTGGAGTTTTAATCCTTTGTTTTCGTTTAAATATGAACGATGAATAAAAATATTACTTAATAGTCTCTTATCTTTAAATGTAATCTGGATTTTATTTTCCAGTAGATTTGGTTGTTTCATTTTTTTTAAGTAAAAATTTTGATAGCACACCGTTAATAAAAGCATAGGATTTTTCCGATCCAAACTCTTTTGCAAGGTCAATTGCTTCGTTAATTATGGCTTTTTCCGGTTCGGTCTTTTGGAAAACTAGTTCAAAAATGGCTAAACGGATGATTGCAAGGTCGATTTTTGCCATTTCTTTAATGGGAAAACGTGGAGCATTGGTTTTAATTAACACATCAATTGCTTCAAGATTGGAAATGATATCAGAAATTAAACTTTTTGAACTCTTGTGTTGGGGTTGATTAAAGCTATGAGAGTATAACTGTTCCAACAATTTAATCCGCTTTTGATGACGAGGATCCATAATTAAGTTGTAAGTGAAAAGTTTATAAAATTAATTAAGTTCATCAAGTTTATAAAGTAGAAAGTTATAAAGTTATATTGAATTATCAAGATTACTTTATGAACTTTACAAACTTGATAACTTGTTACTTTTATTCTTTATCATCTAATTAATTACTTTTTGCACGCTTTACAAATTTGGTGAGGCAACTTTTTTTTCATGCAATGTTTGCATACAACCAGTTGTGGTTGGAGTTTTTGGCGATCCTGCATTCGTCGTCCTTTACGGGCATTTGAATGTTTGCGTTTGGGAAGTGGAGCCATATAAAGATTTCAAAAATTAAATATCAAAAATATAAATAAAAAGAAAAATCAAATCAATCTTTTTATAGAATAACATATCTTTTTTAAATTTTCAATGATCAATTTTCAATCATATTTAATTGGATATTAGTAAATTAAGACTTGATTGATCATTGGTCATTGAACATTGGTCATTGAACATTGATCATTGAACATTGATCATTTGTTAATCTCTCTGACTCACAAAACCCGCTTGAATCTTGTCAATCTGTTTTTTCATTTCCGGATACTGTTTGATTTGTAAAGATTGAGTAATAAAATACTCAACCGCTCTTTTGGTAGTTTCGATCATGCGCAGGTCAAATAATGATGCAATTTTTAATCCAGATTGTCCATGTTGTTTTTGTCCAAACAACTCCCCTGTTCCTCGATTTTTTAAATCATATTCTGCAAGTGCCAGCCCGTTAGTATTTTTCACAAAATAACTTAGACGTTCTTGAATCTTTTGGTCGGTATTTTCTGTATACAAAAAACAATACGATTGAACTGAATTACGTCCAATACGTCCGCGCAGTTGATGTAGCTGAGCCAATCCGAATCTCTCAGCTCCTTCAATGATCATAATTGTTGCTCCCGGCGCGTCAACTCCAACTTCAACTAACGATGTGGAAACAAGAATATCAATTTTTCGATTGACAAAATCAGTCATGGTTGTTTGTTTTTCTTTTGAAGATTTTTTTCCATGAATCAAAGACACTTTAAACTTCGGAAATACTTTTTGTAACAAAATATATTCTTTTTCGGCTGCTTTAATGGAAATATTTGTTTCAACTTGCGATTCTTCAACCAGTGGGCAAATGACAAATACCTGTGCTTTTTTTTCGCTTATTTGTTTAGTGATCCATTCGTATCCAGCTTGACGTTTTGAAAGTGGGACAAGATATGACTTGATTGGAATTCGACCAAAAGGCATTTCATTAATAATTGATATATCCAAATCGGAAAATAAAGTCAGAGCAATGGTGCGAGGAATTGGTGTGGCGGTCATGGTTAGAAGATGAGGATTCTTGGTTTTGTCAGAGAGCATTGCCCGTTGTTTCACTCCAAAACGGTGTTGTTCGTCAATCACCACGCCTCCAAAATTTTTAAGATTGAGTTTTTCAGTTAAGAGAGCTTGCGTTCCAATAATAATATCGTATTTGATTTTTGGTTTTAGTTGTTTTAATGATCCTGTTTGTAGAATTATTTTAGGAGTCTTTATACAACCTTTAAATAAGTCTTTAATTGTAGCAAAGTGTTGCTGTGCCAATATTTCCGTTGGAGCCATAATTGCAGTTTTTTGATTGTTAAGAAATAATAAATATGCTGCCAGAGCTGCCACAACGGTTTTTCCTGATCCTACATCTCCTTGAAGCAGTCGGTTCATTGGCTGTTTTTTAGATAAATCGGATTTGATTATTTCCCAAGCTTGTTGTTGGGCACTGGTGAGCTTGAAAGGTAAATTATTTATAAAATCTTTTAATAAATTGACATGTTTTTGGTTTAAGATAATCGGTTGATCAACTACATTGCTCTGACGCTGTTTTTTAAGCAGTGCTGATGAAAGTTGCAACATAAATAATTCCTCAAACGCCAAACGCTGTTGCGCTTGATGTAGCCTTTCAAAATTATCAGGAAAATGAATCTGTTGATATGCAGATGTACAATTGATTAAACGATTGTACATCATGATTTCTTTTGGAAGTGATTCAGAAACAATAATTTCACTCAAAACATATTTAATTTTTTCACGGATGGTCTTGCTGGAAAGACCGCTGGTTTCGCTGTATACCGGAACTAAGCGTCCCGTATGCGTCGTTGGTTGTTCTAATGTATTTAAGACTTCATAGTCTTGAACTGTAAAAACCTTTCCAGTTCCAATCAGTTGGCATACTCCGGAGATTGAAAGTAAAGATCCGGGTTTGAAAATTCGCAGTAAATATGGTTGATTAAAAGCAACTGCCGTAATTTTTCCTGATGCATCTTCAACTTCAAACTGTTGCATGCGTTTGCCGGAGCGGGTTAAGTGTGTTTTTGCAGAAACTACTTGAACTTTGATGGTTGCCAGCTGTTCAATTCGTAGTTGGGCAACTGGAGAGATTAAAGAATAATCATTGTAGCGGGATGGATAATAGTTGAGTAAATCTTGAAAAGTATCAACTCCAAGTTTAATTAGTTTGTTGATTGTGAGAGATCTGGTTCTGGGAAGGTTGCGAATTGTTTGATTAGCATTCATAACCCTATTTTACCTCATCAAAAGAAGTGGAGCAAATGACATGGTTATAAGAAGAATTGAGGAGACAACAATAATCACTTTCCAAACCAACTCTTTAGTGATCCTAAATTTTTTCTTTTTGAATGGTTTTTGTTGCATTATATAAATGATATCAAATTTTTAGCAATAATTAACAGAATAACTACTTTTTGTGGCTATAATTTATCTTATAAGTTATTCAAGATAATTTATGATTCAAGCAAAAGAATACTAACCTAATTCTAATGAAGTTGGAGGCTTACTAACATTTGGCGATCCAAGTTTAAAGATTTTATTACCACCAGTTAATAATTTTAAACTGGGTAATTATAGGGTATTTGCAGTTTATATCTCAAGTCAAGGTGTTTCTGTTATTTCACCAATTGCTCATTTAAGTTGGCAGGATGCAGAAGCTTTTAATGATAGAACCGGAGCTCAAAATCCAATTTTATCTGCATGTGAAGTTGGTTCTGTTAACTCAAATAGGGTTTAAATTAATTTTCTAGACAATAGTAATAAAGCTATTATTTTTATAGATATCTCATTGACGCCAACAAGAGTGATAACACGTAACGCAGCATTAGAAGTAGAGGTTCAGCTGTGGTATCAATTAACTCAGAAATTGAAAAATTTAGGCTTTATTTTTTGGCAGGGCTCTGTTCTAAATAATGGACCATATACTAAAGAAGCCGAAGGTTCAACTCGTTTTTCAGTAATCTTCAGTCCAAATGGACTGTTAATTATTGCCCAAACCGGCGATAGCACCTTTCAGTTTCAGGAGGGTCAGATTCAATTTACCAAAAAATTTGAAGAAGATCTTAAGGCATTCAAACAATTTATTTTTTTAGTGCAACAGTCCTTAAAAGAATCTCCTTAAAATCTATTTATCATCATTCTATAGTAATTAAGTTCCTTATGTTAATGTTATAAAACCCAGCATGGTAACCTAGCATGGTAACCTGCCAGGTTATACAACTCAGAGATTATTTTTAATGGGAAATTAGAAAATATTTAGACCGTTTGATTTCATACAAAAAAACACTAACTTTCAAAAAAAGATGTGTATGATGAAAAAGTTTTTACAAAGTAATATGCTTTCAAGAAGATTAATGTGGTATTATATTTGCAAATTCAATATACTTATAGTATAATACTTAGATATGCCGTTAAGAACACAAACTCAAATTCATGGTGAAAGAGCAAAAGCTTTTGCAGAGCGCTGACTTTTCTTTAGCTTCTGATGATCTTTTAAAATTACAAGAAGCATTTTCAATTCTCACTACGCCTGTTTCAGGTTTTGATATTACTCCGATAAATATACACAACCTAGTTTCGCCTATTAACAAAGGAGTTCCTGCAAAAATTCGAATAGAACATCAATATATGAGTTATAAGGGATTAACTACAGCAAACGATATGATTGTAGGACTTAATGAACCCTATGAATTTGCATTGTCAAATCAATTTGAACCAGGAAATGTCAGAATCACAAGTAAGCCGATTAAAGGTGGTGATTCGGATTTTCAAGAATTTACAGCAACACTGCGCTTTGAAGACAGGGATCTCCCTGAAATAAGTGTTCATGGTGGACAAGATTATACTTTAACTAGAATGTTAGCAAATGTATTCTTAGTTGCATCATTACCAGAAAGCCTATTAAAGCAGGTGACAGACAGCACTAATAATATATTAGTAATATCGTTAGGACGACATTTTAATCAATATATAGAAAAAGGAGTTGATTATATTTTAGATGAACAACCTTTCACCGCATTGACACTTTCACCAGCAGATGATGGCTCTGTTATAGCAAAGTCACTTCCCGAAGGACAGTATTCAGATTACGGCAAAGAACTATCCAAGCAAATGCGAAGTCATTTATCTACGGTCGGTCACATTTTTTTTCTACAGGATTAAGGATAGTTCAATAAAACCATAATTTAAAAATCAGTTTATTAGATTTTTAATTTGTCAGACCATCTTTACAGGATTGTCTTTCAAATGTCTCTCAAAGACCGTTTTATTTATAATTACAAATTGATTATTCAGCATGCTTTGGGACGGAAAACTGTTCTCTACAGATTTTGGGCAAACATAAAGTTCGCCTCTACAAATTTTTTGTTATACTAATAACATGCTGCGAAGAATAAGAATCCGTCCGTTATACCGGAAACAAAAAATTAGTCCAACATTAATATATAGATTATTATTTGGAGTTGTAGTTTTAGTGGTTGTTGGATTTCTGTTTAGTACGGCACTTTTTGCTTTTTATAGCCGTCAACTCCCCTCTCCGGGAAAGCTCAATCAACAGTCAAACAACTCCACGGTTTTTTATGACCAAAAAGGTAAAATTATTTATGAAATGTATAAGGATAAAAATCGTGTTCCTGTGAGTTATTCAGATATTTCAAAAAATCTGATCAACGCAACAGTTGCCATTGAAGATAAAACATTTTTTAAGCATCAAGGTTTTTCGCAAATCGGAATTCTTCGATCTATCTTTAATTTAATTCTAAAACGAAGACTTGAGGGCGGTTCAACCATCACACAACAACTTATCAAAACTGTACTTTTATCATCAGAACGAACGCTTCCCCGCAAAATTAAAGAAGCAATGCTTTCCATTTCCGTGGAAAATAAATATTCAAAACAACAAATTCTGGAAATGTATTTGAATGAAATTCCATATGGAGGAACCTATTGGGGAATTGGTTCGGCATCACAAGGTTATTTTGAAAAATCCCCAAAAGATTTGAGTTTGGTTGAAGCAGCAGTTTTGGCTGGACTTCCTCAAAATCCCAGCGTTTACTCCCCATTTATTGGTGTAAAAAATGCTTGGAAAACACGAGCGCTCGACGTGCTGCGAAGAATGCGTGAAGATGGAGATATCACTAGTGCTACAGAAAAAATTGCAAAAACTGATTTGAATAAAATAACATTTTCAAAACCTAAAGAAGTAATCACTGCACCACATTTCATTTTTTATCTTAAAAAAGAACTGGAAAAACAATATGGAGGTGGGATTATTGACAAGGGTTTAAAAATCTACACGACCATTGATTTAAAAGCACAAACTGAGATTGAAAAGATTGTTAAAGATGAGATTAATAAAATTAAAGAAGACTATCAAGTCGGAAATGGCTCAGCATTAGTTCTGGACAGTCAAACCGGTGCAATTCTTGCCTGGGTAGGGTCGTATGATTTTAATAATGAAGAATATGGAAAATATGACGTGGTATCACTTGGTCAACGTCAACCCGGATCAACACTTAAACCTTTTATTTATGCACTTGCATTAGAAAAAGGCTATACTGCTTCAACAGTTTTGATGGACGTGAAAACTAATTTTACACCTGACGGAAAAGAAGAATATATTCCGGAAAACTATGATGGAAAATTCCGTGGTCCAATTCAAATGCGTTTTGCACTTGGTAACTCAATTAATATCCCAGCGGTGAAAATGTTGGCAATGTTGGGAATGCATGATTTTTTACAAAAAACTTTTGATATGGGTTTGGCAACTTTGGCTCCAACTGATACAAATATAAAGCGTTTTGGTTTGTCAATTAGTTTAGGTGGAGGCGAAGTGAGCTTGTTGGATTTAACCAATGCTTATTCTGTTTTTGCCCGGGGAGGTACAAAAAAAACCAGTTATGGAATAGAAAAAATTACAGACTTTAAGAATAAAGTAATTTTTCAAAACCGAACAAGTCGAGAAGATAAGGTGTTATCAACCGAGGCATCATATATCATTTCCCATATTCTTTCTGATAATAATGCTCGTATTGATACGTTTGGTCCAAGATCATATCTTAATGTTCCAGGAAGAACAGTTTCTGTAAAAACCGGGACAACAAATGATAAACGGGATAACTGGACAGTGGGATACACAAAAGGCGTAACTGTTGGTGTTTGGGTAGGAAATAATGATAATTCTAAGATGAATCCAAAAATTGCGTCAGGTGCCACTGGAGCTTCTCCGATTTGGTATGAAATTATGAGAAATTTGTTAACACGTTATCAGGATGGTTTGATGGATAAACCAGATAATGTTGAAGCATTAACAATTGATGCATATTTAGGTGGTTTGCCAAAAGGTGGTTATCCCAATCGCAGTGAATATTTTATTAAAGGAAGCGAACCAAAGGATGTTGCGTCATATTATAAAAAACTAAAAATATCCAAAAGTAATGGAAAGTTGGCGAATGAATTTGAAATCAAATCCGGAAATTTTGAAGAAAAAGATTTTATTGTTTTTCAAGAAAACGATTTATTGTCGAACGACGGTAAAAATCGTTGGCAAGAAGCAGTTGATTCTTGGGCAGCAGAGCAAAAAGATGACAAATATCACGCGCCCAAAGAAACATCTGACGCATCCAATGAAAGTGTGATGGTCTCCATTAAAAATCCATCAGATCATCAAAAACTTGATGACAATAATGTGAACATCAAAGCAAAAATTACTAGCATGGAAAAAATTAAGAATGTAAAAATATATGTCAATAACAATGAAATCAAGTCTTGGAATGAAGATAAAAAAGACGTTGATGAAACGATAAATTTATCAGACGGAACCTATGAGATTGTAGTAAAAGCGTGGAATGAAAAAGACAAAAACGGCGAAAGCTCAATCAAGATCGGAGTGAAAAAAGAATGGGACTATCAAGTGCTAACAACAACTCCAACTGAAACTCCAGTTCCAATTCCATAACGATTAATTTTTAATTCGAAATTTGAAATTTAAATTCAATTTAAAATATTTAATTTGAGATATTAAAAATTGATTTTAAATTAAAAATTAAAAATTTCAAATTAGTTTTTTGATTTTCTCTAACTCCTCCATTGCTTCTTTTTCTGTCAAATTACGATCGTCTGTAGCAAAAACAAAATGCAAGGTCAGATTATTCTTATAAGTATCTTTTAAACTAACATCGATCAAATTTGGAGCGGTTTTTTTGGCAATACTGATAATTTCATTGTATGGTCGATTGTGTTCAATTGTCAGATCCAGATGAATGTTAGCGAACTGATTGAATTTTTTATAGATTGGCATTAGTCTGGCTGTAGAAATAAATTCAGTAAAATCCATTTCAAAAGCAAAAACATCAGACTTCAATTGCAGTTTGGCGGTGTATTGCGCAGAAATTTTACCAAAATTACCAATAATAGAATCATTGTCATTGCGAGGACCCTGCCTTTCGCGAAAGGCCGGGGACGTGGCAATCCCGTTACCAATAGGACGTCTTATATTAACGGGATTGTCCCTCGAACTGTACTCGGGATTGTAACTTCTCCCTCGACTAAGCTCGGGATCGCAATGACAGATTAAATTACCCTGCATTGAAGAAGTAAATAGATTATTTTTAGCAGGTTCAATTATCACTTCATCAATATTTAATTCTTTGATTAATCCATCAAGAATTCCTTTTAAATCGGCAAATGACGTGTTAACCACGCACGCAATCTTAAAATTTTCAACTGGTAGATCTTTTTCAGTGGGGATATAAGTTTTTGCAATTTCAAATAATTTTAAATTAGACTTATAACCTTCGTTATCCTTAATATTTTTTACAAGCAATGGAACTAATGATTGACGCAAATATTTGATATCTTGGGAAATTGTGTTTGTGATTTCCAAATAGGCTTTAGTTTGTAAGTCAAAGGCTTCTAGTAAGTCTTGTGAACAAGCAGAGTAATTCATTACCTCAAAACATCCCTGATGTTTTAGATAAGTTTTAATCACTTGCTGATATTGGAATAGGCGTTCGGTATCTTCCGGTTGTTTTATATAAACCATTGGTGGAAGTTGACTTGGGATGTTGTGATAGCCATAAATTCTGGCAATTTCCTCAACAATATCTTCAGGTTGGGAAACATCATGAAAACGGAAACTTGGGTCTGTGATTTCTAGTTTATTATTTTTCTCATAAATCTTAAATCCTAAATTTAATAGAATATCTTTAATCTTATTTACCGGTATTGTAACCCCAATACGCTCAGTCAAATATTCATAACTTATCTCAATCTTCTTATCTTGAACCGGATTTGGATATATATCAAAAATCTTACTTGCAACTTTTGCTTTTGCATATTTCTCGAATAATTCTATTCCTCGAAATAATGCGGTTTTAACGAGATTTATGTCAGGATACTTTTCATTGATTGATGCTGCCATGGTTCTAATTCCATGGGTCATTGAAGATTTTCTTATTGCCACAGAATCATTTGATTCAATAAAAAAAACAATTCTTTTTGTCTCATTTGTCACAACACTATTTGCCGTTCCCATGATTCCCGGAAAGTCAATGATCTTGCCAGTGCCGTCGTCAATGATGATATCGTTTTCAAATAACTCATATGTTTTTTCATCAAGTGTTGTTATCTTTTCTCCTTTTTTTGCCTGACGGATTAAAAAGTTGTTAGTTTTTATTCTGTCATAATCAAACACATGAGTCGGATGACCGATTTCCAACATCACATAATTGGTAATATCAACCAGATTATTTAATGAGCGAATTCCAGCAACCAGTAATCTATTTTTTATATATTCAGGCGAATTCTCAACCGAAACATTATTCATTACTACGGCCATTAAACGATTACATAAATTTTTTGGATCTTTGATGGTGAAAGGTAAAACAGGATTATCAATTGGCGCTTTAATTTGTGGAGGTTTAAAGCGAGCTGGAATATTGAAACGACTTAGAATGGCACCGGCTTCTCTGGCGATTCCAACTACCGATACCGTGTCAATCCGGTTTGATGTAATCTCAATTTCATATATCCAGTCATCCCCAACTTTTTCAATTCGTTCAATTGATGGACCACAAAGTGATAGATATTCTTGAATCTGTTGTGGCGTTGCCTTGGTCTCAAGGTATTCCAACAGCCAAGAATGGGTGATTTTTATATTCATGAATAAGTTATAAAGTTTGTAAAGTTCATAAAGTTTATAAAGTTAAAACTGTTTAAGAAATCTAATATCTCCGGTGTAATAATTTCTAATGTCATCGATTCCATATTTCATCATGATTACTCTTTCTATACCAAAACCAAATGCCCAACCGGAAAATTCATTTGGATTAATATTCCCCTCTTTTAAAACATTGGGATGAACCATGCCAGTTCCTCCAAGTTCCAACCATCCGGATTTACAGATTTTACATTTGACCGTTAGATCATCCTGAGCAAACGAAGCGCGTCGAAGGATACCTGTTCCGTTACACGCTGAACATGTTACATCAACCTCAAATGATGGTTCTGTGAATTGAAAATGATGTGGTCGCAGTCTTGTCTTTGTTTCCGGTCCAAAATATGACTGATTAAAATAATCAAGCGCTCCTTTAAGATGAGTAATGTTGATGTTTTTGTCTACACACATTCCTTCAAACTGATGAAACATTGGTGTGTGAGTTGCGTCCCAGTTTGGACGATAACATTTTGCAATGTTAATCATGCGAATTGGTGGTTTTTTCAAGCGCCACATTTCCCGGATCTGGCCAGATGAAGTGTGGGGAGTGAGAATCATTTTCCCAAATTTTTCATGGGGTTTTCCACTTAAAAAAGTAGTTTCAAAATCATCACGGGCAGGATGAGTCTTTGGCATATTGAGTGCATCAAATGCCAGATATTCCCATTCAACTTCCGAATATGACATGCGGATGAAACCGATTTTTGAAAAAATTGCAGTGATCTCTTGAATTGCTATAGTGATGGGGTGCAGGCAGCCTTTTGGTGTTTGCGTCCCAGGCATTGAAATATCAACTGACTGTGATTTTTCCGATTGAGTTATTAGTTTTTGATGTCTTAAATCGATTATTTCAGTGAGTTTATTTTTTAGCTGATTTATTTTCTGGCCATATTCTTTTTTATGATCGTTTGAAACCGATTTTATGTTTTGAAGAAGTTTATTAATCTCGCCGTGCCGTCCAAGATACTTAATCTTTAGCTTTTCTATTTTAGATAAATCCCCCACCGTATTAATTTCTGTAGTGGCTTTTTGATGAATTTTCTCAACTTTGTCCATATGAGAGATTATAATCAAGTCTTTTTAATAACGCAATATAAAAACGCGTTAATCAATATTAATCCATACCCATCTTACTCCAGTTTGTCCCGCTAAGCGAGACAATAGTGGATTAGATGGGTGTATACTAATTGCAATCTCAAGTGCAAGAAGTATATATTAAAAAGTTTTGTGATTAAAAGGGAGATTAGTTGCAAGTGGAATATACAACCGTAAGTTTTGGTTTTTTTGCTTGGTTAGAAGAATATCGAGAAGAATAATATGTTGCCATATGGGAATTGGATTCCCATATCATTAAACCAAAATTGCGATCTGGATTGGAAATCCAATATTGAGCGAAATCGGTTATATCAATAGTGTTAACTCCCCATCGAACAACCATTGGTTTTACTGGTGAAAGATAATCAGACCCTTCTCCAAGTGCTCCTGGAATTGACCAAGATTCAGTTGAAGATGCCATATTCCAATTAACTTTTTTTTGATCAAAAGCTTTATTAATCCGTGCAAAAAGATGAATAGGTTTTTCTGTTTGTCCATCCCAACTGGATACTGTTAAGTTTAAAACCGCGCTTATTATTTTACTACCGTTTGGAATTGAGGAAAGTCCAAATTTTAAAAGAGTTTTATATTTAGGATAGTAACCGGAAATTTTAAAATATTGTTGATCCCATGGCGTTAGGTCTCCTAATTTAGCTTTGGAAGGCGAATAACCTGATATATAAAAATAAGAGTCAACGCTTTCATTATAATTATTAAGTCCTTGTTGGAATTCTTTTGTTTCATTGGATATGCAGGAGCTTGGAGTGGGAATGATGGTTGGGTTTGGAGTAGAGGTTGGAGCTTGTGTTACGATTGAAGTTGGAGTAATAGTTGGCATCTGTGTTGTGGTTGGCGTGAGTGTGATAGTTGGAACTTGAGTAATTATTGGAGTTGGGATAGGCGTGTTGTTTTGTACGTTGACGCTGAATTTATCGGAATATGTCTTTCGACCAAATTTGTCTGTGACTTTGAATCTTAAAATGTGTTTTCCCTCTGTTTCGGCTTTCGTATCCCAAGCATATGAGATGCTCCTGTTTTTGGCTTTGTTATAGGACCAGGAACTTCGTTGCATTCCGTCAATAAAAAACTCAACCAGATTAATATCACCAGCATCATCATCAAAACTCATGCTTAAGTTTGTTTGTCCTGAAAAAATTATCTTATAGAAATCCGGATTACTAAATGAAATAGTTGGTCGTGCATTTGGAAAAGAAGTAGATATTTTGATGGGTTGAGAAATTTCTCTTATTAAAACTCCATTTGATAGTATTCTTACATATAAATTACGCGAGGAACCTATATATTTTGTCCAATCAACATTTGCAATCCAAACATTAGCATTTTTTGTCATATTAAAATAAGAACCAGAGTTAATTCTGTAAAGAACTTGGGTGACGTTGGTCTTTCCGAAATATTTTAAAATTATTGGCTCATTAACCAATATTGTTCCTAAACCTGATTCAGTGTCGTATCGTGTTGGACTAACAATCACCATCGGTTCTTCATAAAATTTGCCATCCTGCACCCACAAACCACCATTGTTTTCCGCCAGCACATTTTGTCGGTTGGCAAGAAGACTAGATGCGTTTATTTGATCAAAAAATAATTTTTTATCTTTCATCTGATATGCAGTATGGAGATGTCCGGAAAGTATCGCTTCAACGTCATATTTTTTTATTAAATTATTAAACTTTGAGGTATTGCTAGATGATTGAACCCATTTGGGAGCATTACAAGGTAGTCCTGAACATTTGAGCCAAGATGGAGCAAATAGTGGAATATGCTGAAGCAAAACCAATCTTTTTTCTCCCTTTCCTAGTTTTAGATTTTGTTCAAGCTTAGCCCAGTCTATTACAGAGCCGATTGTTGGTGGAGATCCGAGAAAGATAAAATCGCCATATGAAAACACTGGATATTCGTTATAACCAAGCGATTTGTAATTATATTTAGCTGTTCCCTGATAGTCGTGGTTTCCACTAATATAAAGATGTGTCTTGGTTAAGTTTTTTACGATATTCATGTAAGTACCTAAATCACTAGCTTTATATGTGTAATCTACCAAATCTCCGGTATTAATGGAGAATTGAGATTGTGAATTATTGGTTTCTGCTATCCAGTTTTCGAGATAAGTTTTTTGAGAAGAATGTTTCGCGTCGTCCGCCACGTGAGTATCGGATATCTGAAAAAAAACTTCATTTGTTGCCGCAACTCTAATAGGATAAAAAAATGTTGCGGCGAAAATATATAAAATTGCAACAAAATATATATATTTCATAGAGATATACAGTATATAGGTATTATAGCATTTTTTCAAGCGATAATTTTATCCTCCTTCGAAGGGATTTTGCTCCCCATAAGATTGTTCACCCTGTAATCATATTACTTTCGGATTACAGGGCCGTCACACGAAGTGGGACGGAGAGCTTTATTTGATTACTTCAATTGTTTTACTAGATTGGCGAAGACTTGGGGATATTCCACTGCCATTTGGGAGAGAATTTTGCGGTCGATTTCGATTTTATTGATTTTGAGTGCATTAATAAATTTATTGTATTTGTATCCCAATGGTTTAACAGCCGCGTTAAGACGAATAATCCAAAGTGTTCGAAAATCACGCTTACGGTTTTTGCGTCCGGTGAATGCATATTCTCCAGCATGAAGTACTGCTTCTTTAGCTTTTTTGATGGATTTATGACGAGTTTGCCAAAAACCTTTGGCCATTTTCAAAACTTTCTTATGTTTTCGTCTTGTTGTCATCCCACCCTTAACTCTTACCATGTTTTAATTTTAAATTTTTAAATGATTTTATTCTTAAATCGTAAATCTTAAATCATAAATCTTATCTCTCTTACGCTTTTCCTAACATCTTCATAATCTTAATGCGATTTTTTCCTTTAACCAACTTCATTCTTTTTAATTGTCGGATATGCGATTTATTTTTTTTACTACGTAAATGACGTAACATTTGTGAACGGTGTAAAACTTTACCGTTTTTTGTTAGTTTAAAACGTTTTAATGCTGACTTTCTGGTTTTTATTTTGTTTTTCATATTTTTAGTTTGGTTTGTTGGTAACGGGATTGCTTCGTCATCCAGCTGAGCTGCATTCCTCGCAATGACATATTTCTATTATCTGATTTTAACTAGTTTTAACTAATTTCAACTGATTTAATTGGTTCAACCGGTTTAATCGTCCCCTTTTTCTTTGCAACTACGGCGCGAATCACTCTACCTTCAACTCTTGGTTCCTTAACAATATTTATATCACCTAACTGTCCAAGAACACGGGCGACTAGAACTAATGCCATAGGTTTTTTTCCCATTTCCCGACCACGTAACATTAAATTCACTCTTAATTGATTTCCCTCATGTAAAAATTCTTTTCCCTTATTAATTAATCTTTCCAAATCTGCTTTTCCAATGAAAAGTGAAATCTGGATATCCTTTGTGACACTTTTTTTAATTCCTTTTCGTGCTGCTTTTTCTTTCTTTGCTTCCTGATACAGAAACTTACTAAAATCAATTAATTTAGCCACTGGTGGCTTTGCCGTTGCCGCAATTAAAACCAAATCCATCTGTTTATCATATCCCAGTTGTAATGCTTCCTGTCGACTCATAACACCCACTTGCTTATTCTGTGCGTCAATTACTCGAAGTTCAGACGCTTCTATCCGCTGGTTAAGCTGATAAAATTTTCGATGAACAGGCGGTCTTCTATATACGTTTCTCAATTTGCTGGTTTAGTTCATGTATAAACTCATAAAGGGTTTTTTCTCCAATGTTTTTTCCGTTTAGACTACGTACAGAAATAAATAATTGTTTGTTTGCAGGCAAATTAGAATTCGCCCCTACGTTTGTATTGGGAAGGTCACGCCCTGCCCCTACAGATTTATTTTTTGTATTTGAACCTTGATCATTGATCATTGAACGTTTCTTTTCCTTCTCCCCTATTATAATCATATAAGGAATTTTTTGCAAGGTCGAGTTACGAATCTTCTTTCCAATTGTCTGATTTTCTAAATCAGAAATCGCACGAATGTTACTTGATTTTAAGATTTCTGTAATCAATTTTGCATATTCATGCTGTTGATCAGAAATTGGTAAAACTGCAACTTGCACTGGAGCAAGCCAAGGTGGAAAGGCTCCGGCATAGTGTTCAATTAAAAATGCCATGGTGCGTTCAAAACAACCCAGCGATGCACGGTGAATGACAATCGGTTCTTTTTCCTTTCCATCTTCGTCCACGAAGCGCATACTGAAACGTTTTGGCATAACAAAGTCATATTGCACTGTGAAGGCGGTTTCTTCCTTCCCATGAATGTTTTTTATCTGGACATCAATCTTTGGTCCATAAAAGGCTGCTTCATTTTTCGCTTCATAATATGGAGCCTTTGTTTCAATTAAAACATCGCGTAGTTCTTGTTCTGCCAGATCCCAAGACGCGTCGTCTTTATAATATTTTTTTGATTCATTTCTATCTCCAAGAGACAAACGATAACGATAGTCCACTCCCTTTTTTAATCCAAGTGCATTATTGACAAAATCAATTAAATCCAAGACATTTTTAATTTCTGACTTTGCCTGGTTTTTCATGCAAACAATGTGGGCATCTGCCAACATGAACATCCGAACACGAATTAGTCCGGTGAGTTCTCCGCTTTTTTCATAGCGAAACTGCGGAGAGATTTCTGCCAGTCTGATTGGCAACTCTTTATAACTATGGGGACTGGATTTATATAGCATAAAATGATGCGGACAGGTCATAGGTCGAAGAATCAACTTTTCATCATCTACCTTCATTTCCGGATACATGGTTTCTTTATAATAGGGATAATGTCCAGACATCCGGTACAAATCCACTTTTGCCAATGGTGGAGTGATGACGTGTTGATAGTCACGCCTGATCTCTTCATCAACGATAAATCTTTCAAGCACACGACGAATGGTTGCGCCTTTGGCTGTCAACATTGGCAATCCTTTACCGATCAAATCAGAAAAAACAAACAGGCCCAAATCTTGTCCAAGTTTGCGATGATCGCGTTTTTTTGCTTCCAGCAGCTTTAATAAGTGTTTTTCCAGTTCTTCTTTGGATGGCCAGACCGTGCCGTAAATCCGTGTCAGCATTTTGTTTTTTTCGTCACCATGCCAGTATGCACCAGCGACGGATAATAGTTTGAATGCTTTGATTTCACTGGTATAGTTTGCATGAGGACCTGAGCACAAATCCAAATCAACAACGCCATCATCATGATCAACCATTTTATAAATTGAAATATGTTCTCCTCTTTGCACGATTTGTTCCACCCATTCAAGCTTGTAAGGGTTATTTGCAAAATTTTTTTTTGCTTCATCGGGAGTAATAAAATCCTGGACCAATTTTAAATTTTTGTTTATTAACCTTTTCATTTCTGCTTCAATCTTAGGAAAATGATCTTCACTTATATGGTCCTCAACATCAAAATCAAAATAAAACCCTTCATCAGTGGCCGGACCCATTGCTTTTTTTAATTGTGGATACAGGTTCTGCATCGCAGTATGAAGAACATGTTCAGCTGTATGGCGAAGCTTATGCAGTTCTAATTCTTTTTTTGAAAGTTTTAATAATTTCTCATCAAGTACTTTTGACATTTTCTAATTATAGATAATTTTTAATAAAAGTCCAATAAAAAGATCTCCTTTCGGAGGGTGTTTGCGACGTAAAAAACTATCCCCCTTAACAGGAGTTAGTAGTTGTAACGATTTGGTGAGAATTTCTTACAGTCATAAAAGTATTCTAACCTATTATTATCTCTAAGTCAAAACTAAAAACGAAAACAGTCTTATAAAGACAGTCCTGTAAAGACTGTCTTTATTACTAAAGAAGACTTATGTTATAATAATTATCGTTTCTTAAAATTGGAAGGACGATTAGCTCAGTTGGCTAGAGCGTCACATTGACACCCGCCTGCCATGACTGCTTAGCTCAGTTGGCTAGAGCGTCACATTGACATTGTGAAGGTCACAGGTTCAAGTCCTGTAGCAGTCACATCAGGCATGTCGGGCAGGTTGTGAAGGTCACAGGTTCAAGTCCTGTATCGTCCACAAGACGACAGGTTCCCCGCCTCAGTCGGCGGGATTAACTGACAGTAAGACTCGCTAACGCTCGTCAACTGTCAATTGAACAAGTCCTGTAGGGTCTACGTCGAACATCTTGAGTATAAAATAATAATCTCACTAAGATTGTTGAAACTAATGTAGATTACTGATATATTAATTATTAAAATGTTTCAAAACTTGTTTAATTTATTTAATAAAGACAAAAGATCGACATATAAAGTATTCGTAATTATTAATATTATCATTCGTCTATTAGTTGGACCTTTAATTTTGATATCAGTCTGGTATGCATCAATAATTTCTTTCTTTTTTGATTGGATTGACGGTGAGTTGTTTAAGAGAGCTGGGATTAAACGAACAATATATAGCTATTCTGACAAAATATTGGATTATTATTGGTATTTGGCTGTAATTTATTACATATATTTAGCTAGCGTTCCAAATAAAGAAATCTATTTATTATTGTTTATTTATCGATCAGTTGGTCAGTTTTGGTTTTTTTTCAGTAAGAACGAAAAGATATTAATATTCTTTCCCAATATCTTTGAAATTCTTTTTTATTTTTACTTATTCTCAACAAAATTTGTAATTTTAAGACCAGTTGTTAATTCATCACAAATATATTTGTTGATTGCCTTATTAACCCCAATAAAATTAGTTCGGGAGTATTTTCTACATATTGAAAACGCGAATTTAAGTTGGTTTTTTACCGGAAAAACAACATATTGGATCGATGATAAATTCTCCAAACGATTTTAATTATGGACATTGCTTTTCATGCAGTAAGTGGTATTGTTGCTTCGCGCGTGTTAGGCGTTGATAATATTTACCCTGCTATATTAGTCTCTGTATTACCAGATGTCTTGGGTGGAATTCCATATCAGTTTCATAAAATTGAATATATATATAAGAATAAAAAAGAAAACTTCATAAATGATTTTATTAAATTATCAAAAAAAGGCGAATATATAAAAAATATTGACAAAATTTCATATTTATGGACTCACTCGTTATTATTGCTTTTTTTAATAATTCCGCTATGTTTGTTATTATTTAATCAATATACAATTATTGTTGTATTCTCTTTTGTTATTCATATAATTATTGATCTATTTACACATGATAAACATAACTCTCATCAACCCTTTTATCCAATTTCAAACTTTTTCGTTAATGGTAGAAATTGGTTAAAAGACAGAAGGATATTTGGTTTTTTTTGGATATTTTTGCTTGTAATTGTCTTACTCCAATGGTTAAGATAAAAATTTGATATAATCTAAAAGGTAAAATATTATTGGGGCTATAGCTCAATTGGTTAGAGCGCTTCCCTGTCACGGAAGAGGTTGGGGGTTCGAGTCCCCTTGGCCTCGCATTTACATCAAGGGGACGAGAAGTTTATGGTGAGCGGAGCCAAGTCAAACTTGGCGAAGTCGAACCAAGTCCCCTTGGCCTCGCATTTACATCAAGGGGACGAGAAGTTTATGGTGAGCGGAGCCAAGTCAAACTTGGCGAAGTCGAACCAAGTCCCCTTGGCCTCGCCCAAAATATCTTTATATCAGTTCTCCAATTAATTTATCGTATTTTAGTTGAAGTGTTTTTACTAACTTAATTTGTCCTAATAGGTTTTTATTTGTTTTTACCATCATCGGTACTTGATTCTCTAGTAAACCGGTTTGATATCCATCATTTACATCACCAATCATTAACGCGCTGGATTTCCAACCTACTAAAGTTTGTAAAAACTTCTGATATTTTTTGTTTCCAAGAGCGATTAAACTTTGCGATCGTTTGTTTTTTTCTTGTGGTGTTGGTTCAGTCATTTGCTTTGCCATAAAATCCGCTGCCGTATGACTCCGTTTGGAAAACTTGAAAACATGAAACTTGCTGATTGGAAGTTCCTCTAATAATTTATAGGTTTTATCAAAGTCACTATCGGTTTCATCCAAAAATCCCACGATAATATCAGTTGCAATTAATGCTCTTGGATTGATTGAATTTAATTCATAAATTTTATTTCTTATATCTTTAATCGAATAGTCCCGTTTCATAAATTTAAGTATCCTATTGCACCCGGATTGAAGCGGAATATGAAAAAAATTTACAAAACGTGGATTATTGGCAATTGTTTTATAATAATTTAATAATTCAGTATTAATACTCCAGGGATGGATTGAACCAAAGCTGATACGTGAAATATTTGTTGTATTTAGTGTCGTCTGAATTAGTCCGATGAGGGTTTCTCCGGTATCGTTTCCAAATGCTTCAGTATTGATTGCAGTTAGAACTACTTCTTTAATATAAGGATTCAAATTTAAAATTTGAAATTTTAAATTTTTAATTAAAGTAGATTTGGGTTTACCACGAAGATAAGGAACAATACAATAACTACAAAATCTAGGACAACCGTCTTGGATTTTTAATAAATATCGGCCGGATTGGAGAAATTTGTCATTAGATCCCTTCAGAGTCAAACTCGGTTCGGGATGACAAAGCTTATTTATTGTCTCACAAAGTTTTTCTTTATCTGAATTTGGAATTACTAAATCAATTGGTAGTTTATTGTTAATTTTATTTTGTTGCCAAAACGTTGCTGCGCAACCGGTTAAGATAATCTTACAATTAGGTAGTTTCTTTTTTATTTGATAGATGAATTGCCTCACTCCCCGTTCAGCTTTGGCAGTGACAGCACAAGTATTAATAATGTATATATTAGGGTTAGCATTATCATAAACATAACCTAAGGCTAACAACTCCTGGTCAAAACGCTGTTTTTCGGCATGGTTAACGCGGCAGCCAAAGCTAAAACTGGCAAATGTGTATTGCATATATATATTGACTTGACAGACTTATAATAGTCTGCTATACTACATATTAGATCCTAAGGTTTTTAAACGTTTGTTCTAAAAGCTTTAGGATTTTTTTTTGGGTCTGTTTCTTTTTGTTAATAAAAAAGAAATGCAAACCCATATTCTCCGAAGCGAATTTTCGTCCGCGAAGATGTAAACCTCGGGACGAACATGAGCGTAGGAGGATTTCCGTAAATTAATTTATATTTATGAAAAACTTATTATTTATAATAGTTTCTCTTTTCTTCCTTTTATCCTATAATCCTGTACTCGCACAAAAAAATGCCGGTAACTCAGCGGAAATTAATTATACCTCAACACTGCTCGTTAAAAAAGAAGATAAGGTCAACTACTCACTAAAGAAAAAAACAATTCATGATTTATTGGAAAAATATGATTCTCCGATGATTGATCATGTAGACGATTTTATTAAAGTATGTCAGAAATATGATTTAGATTGTTATTTGCTTCCAGCAATTTCTTGTTTAGAGTCAACTTGTGGTAAGTTTGTTTTACCTGATTCATACAATCCTTTTGGTTGGGGTGGAGGAAAGATAATCTGTAATAATTGGGCTGATTGTGTTGAGCGAGTTGCAAAAGGATTGCGCGAACAGTATATTGATAAAGGGGCTCAAACCTTGGAAAACATTGGGAGAATATATTCTGAAAGTAAAACTTGGGCATCACGTGTTCAATATTTTGTTAATCAGATGCAAAATTTAGAAGAAAAAAACCAATTGTATTTCTCCAATAATCAGGTAGAATTGTAATATGTTTACGCATAAAATATCCAAACTTCCAAAAAACACTGTTGCAATTGATATTAAAATCCCAAAAGAAGAAATCATCAAAGCATCAGAAAAAGCATTCATTAAACTTCAAGGTGAATTGGCAGTTGAAGGTTTTCGCAAAGGAAAGGTTCCAAAAGATCTTGCAAAAAAACATATTGCAAAAGAATCAATTTATGAAGAAATGCTCAAGAACCTTCTCCCAGACATTTATAATCAAATATTAAAGAAAGAAAATCTCAAGCCAATTACTAATCCAAAAATTAGCTTAAACAAGACAAAGGAAAACGAAGATTGGGAACTGAAGATTGAGTTAGCAGAAAAACCAATTTTAAAACTTTCAGACTATCGAAAAATTGTGGCTGATGTGAAGGCGGGAGAAAAAAAGAATGAAATTTGGACACCGGGGAAAGATAAGGCTAAGGTTGAAGAAAACGCAGAAGTTAAAAGTCAACGCTTACTTAATCTTGTTCTTGCTGGTATTTTTGACGCTACACAGTTTGAGATTTCGGATTTAATAGTTGATGAGGAAATTGAGCGTCGATTAGTTAAATTGGTTGATGATGTTCAAAAACTTGGGTTGACTATGGAAGCTTATTTAAAGTCTAAAAATCTAACCCAAGGAAAGTTAAAAGAACAGTATCGAAAAGAAGTGGATAGTATTTATAAAGCAGACTTTGTTTTGAATGAAATTGCAGATTTGGAGAAGATTCAGGTTGAAGAAAAAGATTTGCAGGCACTTTTTGCCAATATTAAAGATGAAAAAGAAAAACAAGCTGCACAAAATAATGCTTATTTTTATGCCGGATTAATGCGGAAGCAGAAAACACTTGATTTTTTGATTGGCCTGTAGTATAATTTGGCCATGCAAACTAAAGTCGTGACAAAAACTAATAAACGTACTACAAATATAAACTCCGTTGAGTCTCTCAAAGATTTGGGTAAAAATATGGCTGGAAACGCAGTTGACTCTATTAAGAATTTAGGAACTGGAATGTTTGATCAACTTATGGGTAATTTTGATGATGATAAAAATCAGAATAATTTTAATGAATCCCTATATAACAAACCTAAGGCTAAAGAATCCCGTGCCTTTCCTCAACGTAAAGAGTTTACACTTTTTAACTATCAGGAATATTATGAAAGTCAGATTGTGCGTAATCAAATAAAAGAGCTAAGTGAATTAATTAGAAAAGAAATTGCAATGTTGAAAAAGTCTAATGACGCATTGTTAAATGAAGTTTCTGATATTGAAAATATTGCCATTGGACAGATGGTTGACAAACCAGGAATTTATCATGTCCGTTTTTTGGAAATTGTGTTGTCTATCCTTCGTTCATTTCGGGCCAAGGTTGGCGAATCTCGTACTTGGATGCAAGCTTTGATGTCAAAAAAGAAAAAACGTGGGTCTTTATTTTCTTCTCGTTCAAAGAAAAAAGGAACACAATACTCCATGTCACAAGAACTCGCAACTGCGAGGTCAGTGCAATAAAGAAGATCAAAGTTTAAATATCAAAGATCAAAAATGAAGATATTATTAAATATTTTAAACTTTTAACTTTACTTTGATTTTTGCAGTTTGACATTTGAACTACTTTTACTCCAGCATTCTCAAAAAGTGGTTGACTCCGTTTGCCCAGGAGCCAGTTGAAGGTGGAGTATATTTTTCCATGATGGCTGATGTAGTTAACAATCCTTTATCAATATATTCTTTCTTTATTCCTTTTGAAACTGTATCAATTGCTTCCTCGTACGAACTAAATCTTGTTACTAAAGTGCCATATATTCCCCATCCCCAACAGTTGTATGAGTTTTCCGGAGTATATTTGCAAAGATTTGATTCTTGCATAGCAATGGCTGGTAAAAGCCGATAGTCAAACTGATATTCATCGCTAACTTTAACAATATATTCTGCGTGATCATATAACGGTGAGTTATATTTTCTAAAAAAAGCTTTAAGATTGGAAGACCTGGCATCGTTTGTTTCGATAGCAGTTTGTATTTCTGAAATCTCCTTTTTTTTAGCTGATTGACTAAACTGATTTTGCAGTTGAGTGATATCAACGATTTCATCAAGAATTCGTTGTTGCCGAACAAGCCGCTCTTTTTTCAAAAGTAGTTTTTTCCCAATAACAAAATTTAAAGTTAAAAGTAGGAAAAAAATAATCGAATAGATAAATATTTTTTTGGTTAGTTTTATCATATTTGCCAAAACTTGAATAACCTGACAGGTTCTTATCAAATAGACTATCTTCAAACCTGTCAGGTTATTAGATAGTAATATGTTGGAAATGGTTTATGATCGCGTTTTTTTATCAGGTATTTTTTCCAAAACTTGATTTCAAATCCATGTGATATTACGATAGTTTTTGGTCTTATTTCATGATTGAACTTATTTTCCAATTTATCAATTAGCTCCGGCATTAAAAAAAGATAGATTGCATCAGCTTTTGACAAATCATAGTCAAAGATGTTTTTTGAGATAAACTTAATATTTAGAAGTTTTTGACGTTTTGCGAGAAAAGTTGCCCACGAGTTTAAAACCGGATTAACATCAATTCCAATTCCTTGTACTTTATAATTTTTTACTGCGGTACGTAGCACTCTGCCATCGCCACTACCCAGTTCAATCATTAATTGTTTGGGTTTCAAACCTGCAAGTTTTAATAGTTCTTCAATTTCTTTTTGATTGCTTGGAACATAAGGCGCTCCCTTCAATTGTGAATAGAGCATGGAGACGGCATATATAGCAATAGATGCAGAAAAAACCAGCTCGAAAAGAATTAGAATGATTTGCATAATTATTCGAAATAGGATCATTATCTTATGATAGCAGAGAAAATTGGGGGATGTGGGGGAACTTAAAACGATAACTTGATCAATCTCTTAAAAGTTTTGTTTTGGGATCGATAACAATTTCCGTATATAAACCATCGAGTGATTTTTCAAAAGCAGTTGTTGCTAGAACCTCATCTTTTAATATTAAATCACGCATAAGAAGGTCTTTAACATGTTTTGTACCTATATTTCTCGCTCTTCTTAAATTTGTTTCACCATATAACCTTAAAGATTCAAGAAATCCAAAACCCTTTCTATAATATAACTTTTTATCAATTCCCTCATATGGTGTTAACTGCCTGATTGTTTCAACTGTTCGACAACGATAAGTATGTTCAGAAGAAGTAGTTTCCAAACCGTTTTCTTCTGGCAAAATAAAACCTGATCTGTAAAGTGTTTTCATTGGTTTATCTGCTTCGTTTGCTTTTTCTACAAGCCCTAAATGTTTGTGTGCTGCTAAAGCTGTTTGTCGGATTAAAGCTGGTTCAAAACTCCTTCCATCTCCAAGAAAATACAAGATATAAAGAGTTTGTTGAAGTTCAGATAGGTTTAAGCTTGAAAAAGGTGATTTCTCTGAAAAAGATGGATGTAGTGATGTTAAGTATTTTAAGATATCGTCTGGAGATAATGCTTTTAATGAATCTGCTAAAAGATTTTCTGATAGATCGGGTTCTAAACTAAGCTGCGCGATTAATGAATTACGTAGTAATGTGCCGGTTAAATTCCTATGTTCATTGGTCCTACGTATAGATTCCATATATTATATTTTAATATTAATTAACACTTATTGTCTTAAACGCTTTTTTTTGTGAGCCCGGTGGGACTCGAATACTGTAAATCAAATAAAAGATTTACAGTATAAACCCACAACCATCCCGCAAAGCGGGAGAGATGCTCTACTTGAGCTATTTTGTGAGCCCGGTGGGACTCGAATCCCTTGACTCCTCTCGGGACTATAGCCCACAACCACCTCCTTAACACTGTAAAGCTAATTTTTCTCCTTTACAGTGTTAAGAGGGAGATGCCCCGCCTGCCAAAGCAATGTGCACTCGGA
>Ga0210020_1000509_pt1 | contig 37924 bp, 28 predicted proteins | sample CryGeymeta201514_FD_183980 | JGI IMG/M metagenome (GOLD analysis project Ga0210020, IMG submission 183980) | Groundwater microbial communities from Crystal Geyser aquifers in Utah, USA - Crystal Geyser metaG 2015-14 (SPAdes) (version 2) | ecosystem: Environmental > Aquatic > Deep subsurface >... | reverse complement strand
TATCATGCCGGTACTTGTCGTCTCTTTGTGTCTTGCCTGTGCCTCAACACGAACACTTGAGCAGAATTTTTTATCCATACAAACCGGGATGTCCAGACAGAACGTTAAAAGCATCATGGGGAAGCCCGAAAGGGCCGATGCAGGGGTGGTTCCTCAACCGCCATTCTTTGGACCGCAGGAAGCTTTGCTGGGTGTGCTGAAGCCAGGCGCCTCCTTTGAGGAATGGCAATATACAGATGCGGAAAACATATATCTTATCTGGTTTGGCAGTATCAACGACGAGCCTCAGGACAACTGGAGAGTTGTAATAAAATTCGGATACCCCAAAGGCGCCGTATTTTAAGTGCAGCCGGTTCCTTGCGAGGTTACTCATGCCTATGGACTCATTCGAGCAGGTACTAAACAGCACCGATGATTTCTATCGGTAGTGATCAGGACAAAACAAAGCGGAAAAGGTTCTGTATGGAGAGATTGATTAAGGTTGCTTTCATGGTCGGCTTTCTGCTGTTTTTTTCCCTGATCTATTTCCAACCATTGAGAGATGCACCTGTACAGATCTATCACGGGCTTGTCTGGTTGTCCGCTTTGATTTTTATATTGACCGGAACGGCATCGTTATTTGCCTTGATCAGATATATGAAGCAAAAGGACAGGAAAGGAGCTTTGGGAGTCCTCTCTACCATCCTGGTTTTCACGATATTAATCGGGTTGCTTGCGATTTATATGTCGATCGCTGTTCATCGAGCATGAAGAAACAGAAAAAACCATCGTGCTTTGATCCTGTGGGAGAAGTCGGATTGTAGATAAACAAAGCAGAGCCCTCTTTCAGGAACTGTGGACTGAGCAACCCTGGAGACACCTGCGGTGAAAGAGAAATATTCATCGAGGACAAAGCAGAAAGACGAGAAGAGAGGAGAACCGACCACGCCATGAAAGGGAGATGGGATAAAGATACAACCCGCGTGACCGTCATCAGAAGGGATCTCTTAATGAGGTCATGCCTGACGTTTTTCATGGCGCTGTCGGTCGTGCTTTCTCTGATGAGCCCGCCTGATCTCCTGGCCGGGGGATTGCCGCCTGATCAGAACAAGGCCCATATCGGGAAGCTCCCTCTGGTTGAACTGCCGGCTGCCGATGCGGAGAACGACATTCTGGCGATCATCCTCTCCGGCGACGGTGGATGGGCCGATCTCGACCGGGACTTCGGATATGCATTCCAGAAAATGGGGGTATCGACCATCGGCTTCGACAGCCTGAAGTATTTCTGGAAGCCGCGCAAACCATCCGAGGTTTCGCGCGACCTGGGTGAGGTTGTGAGGTATTACATGAAGGCATGGAATAAGCAGAGCGTGCTGCTGGTCGGTTACTCCTTCGGCGCCTCCTGGCTCCCCTTTCTTGTCAACCGTCTTCCACTGGATATCCAGGCCCATGTCAGGCTGGTTGCCCTGCTGGCGCCTGGAGACTATGCCAATGTCGAGATCCACGTTGGGGACTGGATCAGGGACGAGCGGCGCCCCGGTGCGCTAAACGTTCCGCCGGAGGCGGCGCGCATCCAGCGCCCTGTGCTCTGCGTCTATGGCGAGGAGGAAGAAAGTGAATCCATCTGTCCGGGGCTCAAGGGAGATGATGTTCACATCCTGCGTATGAAGAGCGGCCACCACTTCGGCGGTGACTACGCCACCATAGAGAACACCATCCTGAATTTCGTGAAACCCGTTACACCTCATCCTGTCCCCATTGGAAATTTCATGCGATGACTTATCAACAGGTTTTCAGTACCATTTTTTCTTCTTGAAATAGAACAGCATGGCCGATGTGACCCCGATGATCACCATCCAGGTGAGAAGATATCCATAACGCCATTTCAGTTCCGGCATGTATTCGAAATTCATTCCGTAAACACCAACGATGAACGTAGTGGGAATGAACAGGGTGGCGATGACGGTCAAGACCTTCATGACCTCGTTCATTTTGTTGCTGATGCTCGACAGGTAGAGGTCGAGCATACCCGAGGTCATGTCACGGAATATCTCGATGGTATCCATGGCCTGGATGGTATGGTCGTACACGTCCCGGAGGAAGATCCCGGTGGACTCCTTGATCAGGGGGGATTCGCCTCTCTCAAGGCTGTTCACAACCTCCCGGAGAGGCCAGACCGACTTCCGTAACAGGATCATCTCTTTCTTCAGGCCGTGGATCGCATGCATGGTTTCCGTCCTGGGGGCGCTTACCAGCACTTCTTCAATCTCCTCGATCCACTCTCCGATATGCTCCAGGATCAAGAAGTAGCTGTCTACCACGGCATCGATCAGGGAGTAAGCCAGATAGTCGGCTCCCATCTTCCGGATTTTCATGTTTGATTTCCGGATCCTTTCCCGGATGGGATTGAAGACGTCCCTTTCTTTCTCCTCCTGAAAGGAGATCACGAAGTTTGAACCGAGCACCAGGCTGACCTGTTCGGTCTCAATCCGGTGGGCTGCCTTGTCCCAGTAAAGCATCTTCATGACGATAAATATATATTCAGGGAAATCCTCCATCTTCGGCCGCTGTTCCGTATTCACGATGTCCTCGAGGGTCAGGGCATGCAGTTTAAAAAGCTGCCCGATCTTTTCTATGATCTTAAGATCATGAACGCCGTCTATGTTGATCCATGTGACCGTCGGCCTCTCCTTGAAGGGTAGGCATTCTTCAACCGTTTGAGCTTCTTTCTCTTCTAATTGTGTTTCATTATAATCCATGATTGTAATTTTAAGCTTCTCCGTTTTTTTCTCGCCTATGTGGACCAGGGTTCCCGGCGGGAGTCCGGCCTTTTGAGATCTTTTCTTGGTTATTTTAGACATGGCCCCCTCCTCTTTCAGCGCAGAATGCAGTCAACTTTTTTTTCAGTCTCTTTATTGACGAATACGATGAATATAACAAATAATATGGCCGAAAGGGAAGCGGTTATTGCTCCAAAATAGAAAGTAGCCGATGGTGAAATATGATCCCAGAGCCAACCGCCGATAAGGCTGGCGGGGAGCATGGCAAGGCCGACGGCAGTGGTATAGACACCGAAGGCCGTTGCCTTGAAGTCCGTCGGGATGATCGTGGCGAGAAACGCCTTCTGAATCCCCTCGGTCAATCCCATAAAGAGACCATAGAACCCGAACAGTATCCAGATGGCTTTTGTGCTCGATGCGGCTGCAAAGCCATAATAGAGTATAGTAAAGAGCACGAACCCCAGGAGGATGATCCTCTTTCTGCCGAACCGGTCTGCTGCCATCCCTGCAGGAACGGCTGAGAGCGAATACACGAGATTGAAGATCAGATAGACCACGGGAATCGTGACTGCCGGGATCCCGACCTGCTCCGCCCGAAGGATCAGGAAAACATCGCTTGAGTTGCCGACGGCGAAGAGGGCGGCAATGATGACAAAAAACTTGAACTTCCAGTCGAAATGCTTGAGCGTCAGCTTCGGCCTCTCCGACTGCGCAGCAGCGGTTTTTTTCTTTTCCGTGATGAAAAAGATGATGATCAGCACGGCAACGGTTCCCGGTATCATTGAGAGCCAGAAGACCTTGCGATAATCATTCGAAAAGATACCGAGAAAGAAAAAAGCCAGCGCAGGCCCGACAACAGCGCCCATGGTGTCCATGCAGCGGTGAAAGCCGAATGCCCGCCCGAGGCGCGACTTTTCCGTGGACTCGGCGATGATGGCGTCGCGCGGCGCGGTACGGATCCCCTTGCCGAACCGGTCCATGAATCTCGATCCCATCACCTGATGCCATCCCGTTGCCGGCGCAATGATCGGCCTGCTGAGTGTGGAGATGCCGTACCCGGCAGCCATGAGCCATTTGCGGTTCCCGATCCGGTCCGAGAACCAGCCGGAAAAAACCCTGAGCAGACTGGCGGTGGATTCTGCAACCCCTTCGATCAGACCGATCACCGATTTATTCACTCCCAGGACGTTTGACAGAAAAAGCGGAATAAGCGGATAGATCATCTCGGAGCTTAAGTCCATGAAAAAACTCACCAGCCCGGCGAAGAAAACATTCTTTCCGAAGCCGAAAAACATTTTGTCTTTTTTCATTAAAACCTCAATGTCGCCTTCAGTCTCATTGGATTCAGCAACAGGTCAAGGCCGTCTGCAATCGAGGTGACCAAGATATCAGCCGCTTTGACAGCATCAGCGGCACAGCCTTCATTCAGGCAAACAACAACACCTATCTTGGCGGTTTTAAGCATCAGCCGGTCATTGTTCCCGTTGCCGAAGGCAATCAAACTCTCGGCGCCGAGATCGGCTATATAGTGTTCTTTTTGAACATCGTGATTGTCACCTGTCAGAATATGGATCGTGCAGTGGATGTCTTTGAGTTCGGCCTTTGCCTTGCCGAAGGTGTCTGCGGTCAGAATATGTATCTTTAAGAATTCCGATATTCTATTCATCCGCTCCTTGACGCCGGGGGAAAGTTTCCCGTCAACGGAAAGAGTCCCTGTAAAATCAGAAACTAAATACTCCAAACGAACATGACCGAAACCAGGGATATCAAGTTCAAACACAATAAACCTCCTTTTGATTTTAAAACCGCTTTCAAATTATGATACGTCTCGGCAGCCATTCTGAGAGCCTCTCTGAATGTTTTTGCGCCGGTTGGTGAGATCATGAACTCCTGAATATCAACATTATTATCAGCATGTTTTCCTCCATTGAGGATATTAAAAAAAGGGATCGGTAACCGCCTTGCGTCATCTCCTCCGAGATATTTAAAAACAGATAATCCTTTATCCTGAGCCGCTGCCTTTGCTGCGGCAATGGAAACACCCAATATCGCATTGGCGCCCAGCCTGCCTTTGTTCTCTGTACCGTCAATCTTGATCATAAGGGAATCTATCTCTTTCTGTTCTGAGGGATTTCTACCGATTATTTCCGGAGCGATAATTTCGTTGACATTATTTACTGCATTTAAGACGCCCTTGCCGAGATAACGGCTCTTGTCTCCGTCTCTCAATTCAACCGCCTCCTTACTTCCCGTTGAGGCACCGGAGGGAACGGCGGCCCTTCCCAGAATGCCGTTATTTAGGACCACGTCCACCTCGACGGTCGGATTACCCCTTGAGTCCAGTATCTCTCTTGCGAATACCTTTTTGATCTTCGACATACCTTATCTCCTTCTTAATCATTATTATTGAAATCTTCATCATGCAATCTCCTCAATCCTGGAGTAGAGCGTCGTCAGGAACCCGTTGATCTTCGGCGTTATGTGTTCGAGATGGTCGCGTGTTTCGGCAACAAAGCAGTCGTGTCTGCCTCTTTAAGTTTGTACCCATGTTCCGGATGGGCACGGGCCATATTCTCATTCCGCTCGCCGCTTCTCAGTGCTTCTTTCAGCAGTCTTGAAAGAGGCGGCCTGTTTGCATAGCGCTGGGAATGTGGAATCTCTTTTGGGCGGGCCTGGGTTTGCCGCTGAACGGACTTAGAACTCTAAACTATGACCCCAAATGATGCGGATCCGGATGCCGGCCGGAACGATCCAGTATCCGGAGCGCCCGTTCTTTCAAGGCATACAGATGATCCAGATCCGTCCGGATCTCAGTCTCACGTTTAGCCGCTTCTTCCTTGCCCTTTTCTTTGCGGGCGATCCCCCGCTGAACCGCATTCCGAATCTCTTGGATCGTCTCGTCAATCTTGGCGAACATCACCCAGCGGACCTCCAGTTTGCTCTTCTGAAGTCTTTCCACAAAGTCCCAGCGGATCCGGCCCGATTGCTGCTCGATCATGGCGGCGAGATAACGCCTCATGCTTCTCGCGATGATGGGATGGCTCAGGAAGCGGGGCATCATGGTGGTCAGCGCATTTCCAAGGATTTCCACCATGATCGGTTCATCCTTGAAGATGAAATAGAAAGAGGATTTCATGGTCCACAGGGATTCCGCATCAAAGGTCTCAAAACCCACGGAAAAAAGATCGGAGGCATAGTGCAGAAGAGCATCTATGATCTCATTGATCCTGGTCACGAACCGTTCGCATCCCTTCTCAAACGCCATGGAGATCTTGGTGTCTTCGTTCTTCCGGAATACCGTGTCATACTCCTTGACATGGTGGACAACAAATTCTTCAAGGGCCTTTCTCAGCTTTCCGGGTGAAAGGCTTCTGTTTCGGGCGTAGAAATCCTCGAAGGCGGGACCGAGGCCTTGGGCCAGATCTTTCTTGGCCGCATTCAGGTCCGGGTCCAGGATCTTTTCAATGATCCGCTTGGTCTCTCCTTCGAGGAGAATCTCAAAATCATTCTTGTCGGCCTCGATCTCCCTTTGTTTTTCTTCAAAGGTGTCCAGTTTTTTCTGGATCAATTCCAGGGGGGTATTCATGGACTTGTATTCCAGTTCCGCCCTGAGGATGGCCTCGGAGAGGACCTTAAGAAGATTTTTAGCGGCCGAACGGATCAGGATCCCTCCCTTCTCTTCCACAAGGAACCTGTGCAGCCTCTCTTCGAATACCGTGAGACGGCTCGCTTCGAGGGCCGCCGGGTCCCGGTTCAATTTCCCCTCCAGTCCGAGCCTGGCGGAGAGGGGATAGACCTCGATGGTTTCGTATCCCGCCTCATCCTGGAGGACTCTTCCCGTAAAGGCAAGAGACTCCTTGAGATCTTCGGGTGTGAGGTAATCGGCCTTGTTCTGGATGAAGAATATCCGGTCCGAGTACTGCTTGACATCCTTGAGAAAATCCAGTTCGGCCTTGCTCAGCGGCTGGTCCACCGAAATCAGGAAGACCGCCGCATCGGAGCGCGGGAGATATTCATAGGCTACGTCCGTATTGTGCTGGTACACGGAACCGACCCCCGGCGTGTCGATGAGCCGCACACCCTCCCGAAGATACGGCGACGGATACTGGATGCTCACCTCGGCCACATCCCGCTTATTCCTGGGGTTGCCGCTCTCGGTCACGTAGAGGGGAAGCTCCTCCAGCGGGATTTCCTTGTTCTCTCCATTGTTCAGGAAGACCTTGATCGTCACGGAGTCCCCGTATTCAATCACGGTCACAATGGAGGTCAGCGGGACCACGGCCGTGGGAAGCAGGTCGGCGCCGAGGAGGGCATTGATGAAGGTGGTCTTGCCGCGCTTGAACTGCCCGACCACAACGAGATTGAAACGGTTCTCCATGAGTTTTCGGCGCAGGTCGCTGCATGGACACTCGGGAACCGCTTCCACTGTGGAGACCTCGTCAATAGTCCGGATCATTTCGTCACGGAGTCCGGCAAAATCTTCGTTCATGGTTGATCTCCTTCAGACCGCCTCTATTTCACGATCATTACCGTGCAGGGAGAATAGGTCGAGACTCTTTTCGAGACTGAACCAAGAAGCCAGCTCTTTATCTTGGATTTACCCCGCTGTCCCACGATCACCATATCACAATTCTTTTCTTTCGCATATCTCACGATTTGATCGGCAGGATGTCCTACAACAACTTCCGTCTTGATTTCAAGATTCCTCTCTTTTGCTTTTTCCCTGAGCTTTTCGAAAAGTCCCTCATAATGCTGCGTCGCGCTGTCAATGATCGCATCCACCTCGACGATGTCGGCAGGCTCCGGAGGCTGTGCGACTGAAAGCACGGTGATCTCAGGGGCGGCGACAGGGCAGAGTTTCGACATATTAAGGGCAAACTCAAACGCTTTATAGGATTGAGGTGAACCGTCAAATGCAATGAGTATTTTCTTAAACATGATGACCTCCTTTTTATTCAGGGCTGCCGCCCGGTGAAATTTCCAAAGATCCATCCGGCGCTTCCTCGGGTCTCCCTTCCGGCAGCAGATATTTTGGAATAAAGAATGCGTTTGCGATCAGTGTCGGCACTACGGCGCTCCCGATAACAACCACAACGAGAAGTGAATACTGGGATTGATCTATGATCCCATGGTTCAGACCGAAAAGGGCGGAAATGGAGCCGAAGGTCAAGCCGGTGGACATGAGAAGCGTGGTGTAAATCCCTTCCTTTTGCGCATATCTATAAAATCTTGTTGCAGGGTAAACTCCTATGACCTTGGTGACCATCTTTGTCATGAAGAGAACGAGAAGCGCCATTGGAGCTGCAAAAACAGCCGGGACAGATACATAGGAACCTGCCCTGATAAAGTAAAAAGGGGTAAGAAGACCAAAGGTCAGCGTTCGTAATCTCCGGATAAGAACATGATCTTTGCCGACCGTTCCTGCAAGCGCCATCCCTACGACATAGGCCGGCAGCACGGCTTCACTGTCCGACCATACGGCCAGCGAGCCGAGCCCGAACAGTATGAGAAGGAGATACTTGGCTTCAGGCTCAGACGGCCTCCCCCCGTATTTTTTGAAAAACCTCGGGGTGAGGTAGGGAAGGGCGACAAAGGCAGTGATGCTGACGGCAGCAAAGATTAACGTCCTGCCTGTAAAGGGCGCAAATATCAGGCCGAGCGATATGACCGTGCCGAGATCGGTGATAAAGCATGCAGCCAGGACCGTTTTCCCGAACTCCGTCTTGTTCAGCCCCAGTTCGAGCATGACCGCATAAACCACTGCTACCGATGTCGTGGAGAGCGCAACCCCGGCAAGCCAGCTCGCCCTGACCGTCCAGTTCAGCAGATAATAGGCAACAGCGGCACATCCGAGGAAAGGGGCAAAGAATGAGACAAGGCCTATTGCGGTTGCCTCTTTCCATTTTGCTTTGAACACCGCCGGGTCCAGCTCAGCGCCTGCAAGAAAGGTCAATACGATAGCGCCTGTTCCCGATAAGAACTTGATCCACGGCAAATCGGCGCCAAGCGTCGTTCCAATAAGAGCCGCTATGACTAATTGTGCGACCGTGCCGACAAGGATTTCAGAAAGAGCGGTTGCAATTCGAAACCAGATGGAAAGTAAAGTGGCGATCAAGGCAAGTCCTATCCATAGCGCCGCCATTCCCCAGACTTCATGCATGGGATCTCTCCTTTCAGGGCATAAAAAAATCCTACCCTTCGCTCTAAAGAGTAGGAGTCATCAGCTTCGTTTGGGGAAGCAGTCAACGGCGAACTCCATCGCCGACTTTTTTTAAACATATCAAAACAAAAGATGTCCTGTCAATAAAAATCAAATCCCTTCCCGGCTGGTCTAAAATGGGATATCGCAATAACCGTTTCACCCGCGTTTGTATCCGAATTTCCGAAGAAGGTCCAGGCGGGAGGCCTTGTCTTTCTCCTGCTCCACCCCTTTGGGCGGTGAGCCGTCAATGACCCCTATGATGCCTCTACCCTGGCCGGTCTCCGCGATCACCGCCTCCGCAGGATTGGCCGTGGCGCAGAAGATCGTGCAGACCTCGGGGCAGCTCTTCACGGCGTTTAAGACATTGATGGGGAAGGCATCCTTCATGACGATGATGAAGGTATGCCCCGCTGCGATCTTCTGCATGTTGCCGACGGCGGCCTTGATCAGTTCGGGATCATTTCCATCGCTCCGGATCAGGCATTCAGCCGATGCCTCGGAGAAGGCCAGACCGAAACGGCAGGTGGGGACCTGGCCCACCATGACCTCGTAGAGGTCCTCCACGGTCTTGATGAAGTGCGTCTGCCCCAGAATGATATTGCAGTCCTTGGGAATGTCGAGTTTCACGGTTGAGAGATCCATGCATACCTCCTTGCCCTGTAGTTTAACATGTTACCCATGTCCATAGGTTCATTTGTTACCTATGTCAGCATGTTGTACCGGCTGAAAAAGCCCTGAACCGGTATCACTTTAACAGGGTCCTTTTGATTTTGCAAGGCGCTGTGGTCACCTAAATTCCGCGATAGAAATTCCAAAATTATTCCCTCTCCCTTGATGGGAGAGGGCAGGGTGAGGGTGAATCGTTTTCACCTTTAAGGTTACCCCTCCCCCACACCCCCTCCCGCGAGGGGAGGGGGATTTTCTTGGAAAACAATTTTCTATCTCTGTTTTTGGGGGTCAAAGTGCTGTGGTCAAAGTACATTTTTTTATTGACATGCGGCGAGACTGCATGATAAATAGGAATGAACATTCATTCTCTTATGCGCGGTGAAGTCATGAAAAGACCTAATAAACGAGACAAGATCGTTCGCTCGTCTCTGGAGCTTATCGCTGAAAACGGCTTTCACGGCGCGCCTATGTCTATGATCGCCAGGCGTGCAAAAGTCGGCGCCGGAACCATCTATCGCTACTTTGCGAACAAGGATGTACTGATAACAGACCTCTATCAGGAGCTTGAAGAGAGGCTATACCCTGTCATCCTGGAGAGGTACGCTCAGGACAAACCGATCAGGGATCGTTTTCTTCACCTCGGCACGGCGCTGCTCCGCTACTTTATCGAAAACCCTCTCGATTTCCGCTATCTGGAACAATTCCACAATTCTCCCTATGGTGTACAGTATCGACGGGATAAAATTCTGGGGGAAAAGGAAGGATGCGATGTTTTTCGAGAACTCTTCGAAACCGGGGTCTCTCAACAGGTGATAAAAGATCTTCCCTTGGTCATCCTCTTTGCCCTGGCCTTCGGTCCCTTGGTTGCTGTGGCCAGGGATCATATTCTCGGATTTGTAGCCCTGGATGAGGGTCTGATTACCTGGACCATTGAAGCGTGCTGGGACGGAATCAAGAGATAGGGAGTCTGTTAAACTCTCAATAGGAAGGGAAAAACACCCATGCGAGTTCTCAATCAGATGGTTTTCACAACTCTGCTGCCGGCAGCTTTACTATCCGGTCTTTTGGCAGTAAGTTGCGGACGCCGGCAGAAATCTCCTCCGCCGCCCCCTGTTTCTGAAGTCTCCACGGTGACGGTGCAAACCCAAAAGATCGCCCTGACCACGGAATTGCCCGGCCGAACCGCGCCGTTTCGCATTGCGGAAATCAGGCCCCAGGTCAGCGGCCTGATACTGAAACGCCTGTTTACGGAAGGTTCCCATGTCCAGGCCGGGCAGGCGCTCTATCAGATTGATCCCGCTCCTTTTCAGGCGGCGCTCGACAATGCCGAGGCCGCCCTGGCCAGGGCCGAGGCCAGCCTGCCTGCGCTCAAATTGAGGGTCGAGCGCTTCGAGGCGCTGCTTGCCGACAAGGCGGTCAGTCAGCAGGACTACGACGATGCGGCCGCCGCCCTGGCCCAGGTCGAGGCCGATATCCGGTATTGGAAAGCGACCGTGGAGACGGCCCGCATCAACCTGGGATATACCAAGGTCACGGCGCCCATCTCCGGACGCATCGGCAAATCCAGCGTCACCGACGGCGCCATGGTCACGGCATACCAACCCCCGGCCTTGGCGGTCATTCAACAACTGGATCCCATTTATGCGGATGTGCCGCGATCCACCACCGAACTGCTGCGCCTGAAGCAGCGTTTGAAGGACGGCCGTCTCAATCATGATGGAGCCAACCAGAACAAGGTCAAGCTCATCCTGGAAGACGGCGCCCCCTATCCCCATGAAGGGACTCTGCAATTCAGCGATGTCACGGTGGACCCGACCACCGGTTCCGTGATTCTGCGGGTTGTCTTTCCCAATCCTGAAGGCATTCTCCTGCCGGGCATGTTCGTCCGGGCGGTGATCAAGGAAGGCATCAACGAGCAGGCCGTCCTTATTCCTCAGCAAGGGGTGTCCCGCAACTCCAAGGGGAATCCCTTCGCCCTGGTCGTGGATGCCGAAAGCAAAGCCGGACTGCGGATGCTCACGATTGACCGTGAAATCGGCGGCCAATGGCTGGTTTCGGCCGGCCTTGCTCCCGGCGACCGGGTGATCGTCGAGGGGCTGCTGATGCTGCGGCCCGGAACGGTGGTGAAAGCGGTTCCCTTTGATCCCACGCAAGCCGGGCAGGGTCCGGCGGCCGGCCCCCCGGCGCGACGGCCCCAAAAACGCGGTGAAGGAGGGGTGTGATGTTATCCAAATTCTTTCTGGACCGGCCGGTCTTCGCCTGGGTCATCGCCATCGTCATGATGACGGCCGGCGGGCTTGCGATCTACAAAATGCCCGTATCGCAGTATCCCCCCATTGCCCCGCCTTCCATCGCCATCGATGCCTTTTTCCCCGGGGCCTCGGGCGAGACCGTGGAAAACACCGTGACCCAGATCATCGAACAGAAGATGACCGGCCTGGACGATATGCTCTACCTCTCCGGGACCAGTTCTTCGTCCGGCGCCTCTCGGGTCGAGATGACCTTTGCCCCGGGGACCAATCCGGATGTCGCCTGGTCCAAGGTGCAGAACAAGCTGCAGCTTGCCATGGCCAGCCTGCCTGATGTGGTACAGCGCTCCGGCGTCATGGTCAGCAAATCAACCCGAAACTACCTGATCATCGTCGGGCTGATCTCGGAAGACGGCAGCATGGACGGCGATGACCTGCGGGACTATGCCCAGTCCAATCTGGAAATGATCCTCTCCCGGGTGCCGGGGGTGGGGGAGGTACAAAATTTCGGATCCCAGTATGCCATGCGGGTCTGGATCAACCCCGATAAGCTGACCAACTACCGCCTGACGATGGAAGATGTCATCCTGGCGCTCAGGGCCTATAACGTGGAGGTCTCGGCCGGTCAGTTCGGCGGGGCGCCGGCCGGCAAAGGCCAGCGCCTGAACGCCGCCATCATCGTCCAGCATCTGCTTAAGACCCCGGAGGAGTTCGCCGCCATTCCCATTCTCACCAACCCGGACGGCTCGGTGGTCCGCATCAAGGACATCGGACGGACGGAACTGGGGGCCGAGCGTTACGATGTCGCAGCCAATTACAACGGCAAACCCTCCGCCGCCATGGCCATCCGTCAGGCTGCCGGCGCCAATGCCCTGGATACGGCCGATGCCGTCAAAAAGAAACTAAAAGAGATGAGCCGCTATTTCCCCCCCGGCATGAAGGTGATTTATCCCTACGATACCACCCCCTTCACCCAGGTGGCCATCGAGGAGGTGGTCAAGACCCTTTTTGAAGCGGTCCTGCTGGTCTTTTTGATCATGTATCTTTTCATGGGCAACATCCGGGCCACCCTCATCCCCACCATCGCCGTGCCGGTGGTGCTGCTCGGGGCCTTCGCGGTCTTAGGGGCCTTCGGGTTCTCCATCAACATGTTGACCATGTTCGCCATGGTGCTGGCCATCGGCCTCCTGGTGGATGACGCCATCGTAGTGGTGGAGAACGTGGAGCGGATCATGGCCGAGGAGGGGCTTTTGCCCAAGGAGGCCACGGCAAAGTCCATGGACCAGATCACCAGCGCCCTGGTCGGCATCGGCTTGGTCCTCTCGGCGGTCTTCGGCCCCATGGCTTTTTTCCAGGGCTCCACCGGGGTTCTCTACCGCCAGTTTTCCGTCACCATCATCGCTTCCATGCTCCTTTCGGTCCTCGTGGCCCTGATCCTGACCCCGGTCCTCTGCGCCTCGTTTCTTAAACCGATACCAGCCGGGCATGAACCGTCGGATAACGCGGTCTTTTTTCTGCGCCCCTTTTTCAGGCGGTTTGACCGGATCTTTTTTCGGGTCAGAGACCTCTATGTAGGAGTCGTTCATGGCTCCTTCTCAAAGAGATTACGTTACCTAATTATCTATCTTTTGATCGTGACGGCCGTAGGGTTTTTGTTTCACCGGATGCCCACATCCTATATCCCGGATGAAGATCAGGGAATTCTACTGGTCCAGGCCATGCTTCCGTCGGGGTCCACCCTGGAGCAGACCGAGGCGGTCATGAAAAAAGTGAGGGACCATTTCCTCGATCATGAAAAAGAAGGGGTTGAATCCCTCATTACCGTTGCAGGGATGAGTTTTGGCGGCCAGGGGCAGAACATGGCCCTGGGCTTTGCCAAACTCAAAGACTGGAAGCTCCGCCGCCAGCCGGATCTGAAGGTCAAGGCCATCGCCGGCAGGGCCATGGGGGCCTTTTCCCGGATAAAAGAGGGCATGGTTTTCGCCTTCCCGCCGCCCCCGGTCATCGAACTGGGGATGGCCACCGGGTTTGATTTCCAGTTGCAGGACCGCGGCGGCCTGGGGCACGAAAAACTGATGGCGGCCCGCAATCAGCTCCTCGGCATGGCCATGCAGGATCCGCTGCTGGTCAGGGTCCGGCCCAACGGCATGGAGGACGTGCCCGAATACCGGATTGACGTGGATTGGGAAAAGGCCGGCGCCCTCGGCGTTCCGATCACCTCCATCCACAACACCATCGCGGCGGCCTTCGGCAGCGCCTATGTCAACGACTTCATTCAGGCCGGCCGGGTCAAAAAAGTCTATGCCCAGGCGGATGCCCCTTATCGCATGCTGCCCCGGGATCTGGAAAAACTCTATGTGCGTAACACCGTGGGCAGGATGGTTCCCTTCTCTTCCTTTGCCTCCGGCAGATGGGCCATGGGTACTCCCAAGCTCGAGCGCTACAACGCCTTTCCTTCCATCAACATCTGGGGCGAGCCGGCGCCGGGCCACAGCACCGGCGAGGCCATGGCCGCCATGGAGGAAATCGTCTCGAAGCTGCCCCAGGGGATCGGCTTTGACTGGACCGGGCTCTCCTATCAGGAGCGGATGGCAACGGCCCAGGGTCCGATTCTCTACGCCTTTTCCATCTTTGTGATCTTCCTTTGTGTGGCCGCCCTGTATGAAAGCTGGACCATCCCCTTTGTCAATATGTTGATGCTGCCGCTGGGTGTCTTCGGCGCGATACTGGCCGCTTCACTACGGGGGCTGCCCAATGATGTCTACTTCCAGATCGGGTTCCTGACCACCCTCGGTCTTTCGACGAAAAATGCCATCCTGATCATTCAGTTCATCAAGGAACGGATGAGGCATGGAGGGAGCCTTATTGATGCAACGCTTGGCGCCGTCAAAATCCGATTCCGGCCTGTCATCATGACCTCCCTGGCTTTTTTCTTCGGCACCCTGCCGCTGGCCATCGCCGCCGGCGCCGGCGCCGGCGCAATGAATGCCATCGGCACGGCTGTCACCGGCGGGATGCTCTCCGCCACATTCATTGATCTGATTTTTATCCCGATCTTCTTTGTCCTTGTCTCACGAATATTCAAAAGGAAACCAAGAGGGGGAACCCCTGAACACCCTATTGAATCCACCGGCCCTCAGGAGGCGCGTTAACATGAGAAGAAAGATAGTAGTTATACTGGGCGTGTTCGTTTTCATGGGCGGCTGTACCCTGGCCCCGAAATATACCCAGCCCTTGGCGCCGATCCCGGACCAGTGGCCGCAGGGATCGGCCTACGAGAAGGCGCAGGCGGCCTCCGGAGCAGCGAAAATCCCGGAGCTCTCGCGGCAGGAGTTTTTCACCGACCCAAAACTGCAAAAGATTATCGAGATGGCTCTGAACAACAACCGGGATCTGCGGGTCGCCGCCCTGAACGTGGAAAGGGCGCGGGCCCTGTACGGCGTACAACGGGCCGAGCTGTTCCCGTCGGTCAATGGGACGGCAACGGGAAGCAAACAACGGACCCCTGCCAATGTCATGGGTTTCCCGCAAGCATTGACCATCGAGCGGTATGATGTCAAGCTTGGTATCAGCTCATGGGAGCTTGACTTTTTCGGCCGTATCCGCAGCCTCAAAGACCAGGCCCTGGAGACGTATCTGGCCACGGATGAGGCCCGCCGCAGCGCACAGATTGCCCTGGTCTCCGAGGTGGCCAGGGTTTACCTGACCCTTGCCGCCGACCGGGAAAATCTCAAACTGGCCCGGTCCGCCCTGGAGACCCAACAGGACGCATACGGTTTAGTTCAAAAGCGATATGACGTTGGTGTCGCGTCTGGACTGGATCTGAATCGGGCGCAAATCACACTGGATACGGCTCGGGGAGATGCCGCCCGCTACACGCAACTGGAGGCCCAGGACCAAAACGCTTTGAACCTTCTGGCCGGCACACCGGCGCCGGAGGAACTGCTGCCGGCGGACCTGGAGAGCATCACTCCGCCCCGGGAGATTTCGCCGGGGCTCTCCTCCGAGGCGCTGTTGCGACGGCCGGATATCATGGCGGCGGAACATCAACTGAAAGGGGCCTACGCCTTTATCGGCGCGGCCAGGGCGGCATTTTTTCCCCGCATTTCTCTGACGGCCTCAGTGGGAACCGCAAGCGACGAGCTGTCCGGTCTTTTCGGCTCCGGGACCGAGGCTTGGAGCTTCACCCCGCAGATCACGGCGCCGATTTTTGATGCCCGGACCTGGGCCGCGTACAGGATCAGCAAGACGGATCGGGAAATCGCCCTGGCCCAATATGAGAAGACCATCCAGACGGCCTTCAGGGAGGCGGCCGATGCCCTTGCCGTGCAGGGCGGCATCAATCAGCAGGTCTCGGCGCAGCAATCTCTCGTGGATGCGGTCGCAGAAACCTATCGCCTCTCAAGTCAACGCTATGCCAAGGGGATTGACAGCTACCTCGGTGTCCTGGAGGCTGAGCGATCCCTCTATGCGGCGCAGCAGGGGCTTGTCACCCTCCGTCTGGCCAAGTTCGCAAACCAGGTGAGGATGTACGCGGTATTGGGCGGCGGCGGTGAGTGAACCATGACGTCATCGTGCAGAGGATCCGCCGGAGGGGAGTCTCTCCTCTGTTGTCTGCATATCCCGGTCCCGGTTTTCTTCGTCGATCAACTTGACCCCGTCCATCAGGAGGCCCATGGTCGTCTTTGCGATATTCATCACCTTGGACTGAATGCCGTGCCTGATTTTGAAATTCCCGGCGTTCCAGTGGAGCATCCGGTTGAAGGCCTTCTCGCCGTCGAGACCGTCGGTGTATGCAGCGGTCACCTCGCCACGGGAAAAGAAGACCTCTCCATGGTTTTCTTCGGTGTCCGGATGGATCTCAACCTTGGCGGTTTTCAGACCGAGATTCAGTATCTGGGCAATATCCTGGAGCGGCATGTCTTCAAGCCGTCCCTTGATCCCACTTTCCTTGTCCGGATCCCGGCGGATCTTCTTCTCTCTTTTTAGAAGGGTGTTGATCTTCAGGGAAAGTTCTTCCAGGTCGAAGGGTTTCGTGATGTAATCCATGGCGCCGAGCCTTAATCCCTGGATACGGTCATCGGGATCCTTATGGGAGGAGAGGAAGATGAAGGGGATATCACTGAATGCCGGGTCCTGAGACAGGGCCCTGCACAGGGTATATCCATCCATGAGCGGCATCTCCACGTCCGAGACAATCAGGCTGGGTCTTTTTTGTTTGATGAGCATGATGGCCTCGGCGCCGTTTTCCGCGGTCATGACTTCGAAGCCTTCGTTGACCATGTGAAGTTTGATCAGGGTCTGTATGTACTTTTCATCATCCACCACCAGGAGGCGCTCCTTGCTGTCGGCATTCCGTTTCCAGTCTTCCTGAATGACGCTTAGAAAGATCTCAACCACCTCCGGATCGTAAATGGTTCCGGCTTTCTGTTGGATCTCTTCCACCGCCGAATCTCCGTTCATGGCCTTCCGGTAGGGACGGTCGGTGGTCATGGCCACGTAAGAGTCGACCACGGAGAGGATTCGGGCGCCGAGCGGGATCTCGCGTCCCTTGAGTCCCGAAGGATACCCGCTCCCATCGTAGCTTTCATGGTGGTGCTGGATGACCTGATCAACCCGCCAGGGGAGGTTCAGCCTTTTCAGTAATTTCAGGCTGGTCTGGCAGTGGTCCTTGATGCTCATGAGTTCGTCTTCCGTCAGCTCTCTGGTCTCGTTTAAAATCTGCTGCTTGACCCCGATCTTTCCGAGATCACGCAGAAGGCTTCCAAGGGTGATGGAATCGATCATTTTTCTGTTCAATCCCATTCTCTCCGCAATCTGCCGTGAAAGCTTCATGACCGTATGGGTGTTGCCTGAAAAATATTTATCATCAATCTCAAGGATGCCGACCAGAAGATCCGTGAGGTTGAAGAAAAAATCCTTGATCCGCATCTCTTCCGGATCTTCCGGGGTTTCCAGGCCCTTTTTCATGGTGGAATGGATCAGGAGCCGCCGCAGATCATCGAGATGGAGGATGTAATCCGAAGCGCCGTAATGCAGCACATCGTCTGACGTGCGGATGGTCTTGAAGTTCGTGAGAAGGATGACCTCGGTTTCAGGTCTTAGATGCTGTATATTTTTTTTGAGGCTCAGACCGTGAACACCCTCTCCGAGAGGAGAAATCATGACCAGAGAGAACGGGTTGTCCTTGATGAGCTTCAAGGCCTCCTGGTCATTGGAACAATCCGTGATTTTAAGATCTCGTGTACTGAACAGACTCTTGAGGATTTTTATTTCGGCAGGGTCCGGACTGACGATCAGCACATCATTGGCCATCTTGCAACCCTTTTTTGGAGTCGGTATATCCAGTGGGATTGAAAAACGCCCGGTTTTCTACGGTCTTATCCCTTAAATGCGATATACTTTGAAAAGAATTTCTCTGCCTTGCCTGAATGCTGTTAGATATATTTTATTTCAAAAGGGGTATTTAAGCAATATTTTTCTTTAAACATATTTCTCTTTACTCTTGCAAACTTTTATGCCCGGCCGCAAACCGCTGATTTTCCCCTTGACAAGTTGAATCATAATTCATAATATGAATATCATTTCATTCCTTATGCGGATCATCAATTATGATTGACTCGTAAAAAGTTTTATTTCCCCTCTATTGGGAGGGGATGAAGGGGAGGGGGGGTATAACAGGCTGAATTCATATAATTTCCCACCCTCACCCTTCCCCTCTCCCATCAAGGGAGAGGGAGGTTTTGGACTTTTACGAGATCATCAATCATGGTTAGGTTGAATTTTATGAGAAACACAAGGCCTCCGAGAAAAGAGCGTGAATACCGGCAGCGCCGGTCGGAGATTCTCAAAACGGCCCTGGCGCTCTTTTCCGAAAAGGGGTTTCACGGGACCTCCATGCAGGAGATTGCGGAGAAATCGGAATTCGCCGTGGGGACCCTCTATAATTTCTTTGCCAATAAGGACGAGATCTACAAGACCCTGATTACGGACACGGCTGATCAATTTCATTTTAGCCTCATGAAGGTGCTTCAGACCCGCACCGGTGAGCTGAGCAGGCTCAAGGCCTGCGTGGAGGCCAAGACCCGCGTCTTTCTTGAAAATATGGATTCGGTCCGCATCTACTTCGCTGAGACCCAGGGGGCGACCATCCATATCAAGACCGGCCTGGACCAGGAGATCAGAACACGGTATGAGGAGTATCTTCAGAAACTGGCCGGCGTCTTTCAGAGCGGGATGAAGAAGAAACTCTTTAGAGAACAGGATCCTTACCTTTTAGCCCTGACGTTGGACAGTATCTCTACAGCCTTTTTAGTGGCGCACATGGAGAGTCCTGACAGACATCCATTTGACGCAGAGACGATCATGGATATATTTTTAAACGGCGCTTCAAAAACGGGGGGGGCAGGCAATGAAAAAATGGATATGGCTTTTCGTATGGATACTGATCAGACTCCCTCTCCCTCCGGCGCTCTTCGGGGCCGAAGAAGGGGCGAATCCGGAAGGTAAAGAAGAAACAGCCGAGGCGTCTGCTCCGGCTTCCCACCTCACCCTTGAGGAGGCGGTCCGGATCGCGTTGGAGAAAAACAGCGAGATCAAGATAGCCGAAAGCTCCGTGGCCGCGGCAAAGGCCCGTGCCCGAAGCGCCTCGGCCGATCTCCTGGCGAAATTCGAGACCGGCTACAGCATGACCCGCCTCTCCGATGACCCGGAGGCCGTCTTCGGAGCCAATCCGGCATTCATCATCGGCAGCAAACCGAACTACCGGTGGACCGTGGGTTTTGCACAGCCCATCTTCACGGGTTTTGCCCTGACCACCGCTCACGAGCTCGCCGAACTCGGGGTGGATACGGCTAAACTGGAAAAGGAGGAGGTCAGGGAAGAGATCATCCTCAGGACCAAGGAGGCCTATTTCCAGCATCTTCTGGCCGGCCGTTTCCGCAGCGTGGCGGAAGACGCGGTGAAAAGACTCAGAAGCCACCTCAAGGACGCCCAGGCCATGTATGATGCAGGGATGATCCCCAGGAATGATCTCTTGAAATCCGAGGTTCAGCTCGCCGATGCCGAGCAGGAACTGGTCAGGGCGGGCAACCGAGAGGAACTCACCCGGTCCAATCTGAATCTCCTGCTCAAACGGGGAATCAATGATGATCTCCTTTTGGAAGATATCCTCTCCTGGACGCCCTATGCGCCGTCCCTGGAGGAGTCCCTTCGTCAGGGCCTGGAGAAAAGGCCCGAGGTCCACGTGATGGAGGTGACCGTGGAACAGGCCGGGAAGTCGGTCAGGCTGGCGAGAAGTCATTACTATCCGGGTGTCATGCTGGTCGGGGAGTACTATCGTCAGGGCGATAACGCCGAAGTCAATGGAAACGATTTCACCAACACCAAGAATGCCTTGATCGGTCTTGAGGCCAAGTGGACCTTCTTCGAGTGGGGGAAAACCGGGGACGATGTGGCGCAGACCCTCTATGAAAAGGAGAAAGCCGAGGAGTCCCGAAACCGGCTGAGAGACAAGGTCGCAATCGAGATCAAGCAGGCGTATCTCGATCTTCAGACCGCAATGAAAAACATGGATACCGCCAAGGGGGCCGTGGAACAGGCCAAGGAAAATTACAGGATCACCGACCTGCAGTACAAGGAGCAGATGACCACGTCCACCGAAGTCCTGGATGCGCAGACCCTCCTCTCTCAGGCCGAGGCGCATTACTACGGCGCCCTGTACGGATACAACGTGGCCTCGGCCTCTTTGCTGCGGGCCATGGGCGCGGGGAGGGAGCAATAAATTGAGGATCATCTCCAAATGAGCGGGTAGAGGTATGCGGCCGGCGCAGAAGGGGCCGAGGGGTCAAGTGAACCACTCGAACCCTTGAACCCTGGGATCCTTTAAACCCTGGAATCCTCGAACCCTGTGGCCCGCCAAATGGCCGATGGCTCGTAGAGGAGAAGAATCTGAATTAAAGAAAGGGCTCAGACTGATGGAACCTATGGACGCCAAGAAACGAGGTATCTCGATTGCGGTCATACTCATCCTCCTTTTTACCGCCGTGACGCTGATCAACGTGGTCCGTGCGAGGCTGGGCAAGACCGCCGAGGAGAGCAAAGTCGAAGTCGTGCCGGTCCAGACGGTCCCGGCGAGGACGGCATCTCTGGACCGCGTGATTGATCAGACGGGCGATCTCCGTTCGGGGGCGGAGGTCACGGTCTATCCTAAGGTTCCGGGAAAGATTATCGAGATCCTCAAGGTGGACAAGGGGGACTTTGTGAATCGAGGGGAGCTTCTGGCGGCGCTCGAGGCCCGGGGCATCGAAGCGCAGATCCAGCAGGAGGATGCATCCCTGCACGCGGCGCAAGCGGATCTTGATCTGGCGGAAAAGGAGATTGTGCGCCTCCGGAAACTCTTTGAGATGAATGCCGTGTCCCAGCAGCGGCTCGACGTGGCCGAGGCCCGGCAGTTGAGCGCAAAGGCCCAGGTCGAGGGGATCCAGGCCCAGCTCAGACAGCTCAAGGTCCTGCGGGACGACCACAAGATCTTCGCCCCGATCAGCGGTTATGTCTCGGCCCGTTACGTGGACCGGGGCTCGCTCTCCGATCCAGGCCGGCCCGTGCTTCGCATCTCCTCAGACAAAACGCTCAAGATCGTGACCACGGTCACGGAGAGGGACTTCCCGAATATCCGGAAGGGGATGCCCATTGAGATGCGCGTGGACGCCTTCCCCGACAAAACCTTCTCCGGGGAAATCTCGCTGATCAATCCGACCCTCGACCCGGCCACTCGCACCGGAGAGGTGGAAATTCACGTGGAGAATCCGGACCTGACGTTGCGCTCAGGCATGTTCGCCCATCTGGAAATTCATCTCGGAAAGAAAGAGGGGGTCGTGGCGCCGAGGGACGCCCTTAAGACCGATCCGGGCACGGGCCGTTTTTATCTCTTTGTAGTCAAAGACGGGAAAGCGGAACTCCGCAACCTGAAACTGGGGCGATACCAGGAGAATGATGCGGAGGTCCTGGAGGGGGTCTCGGCCGGAGAGCAGGTCGTGATCAAAGGGCAGAACCGGCTCAAGCACGGCTATGCCGTAACCGTTGAAACCGGGGAGGGCGGGGCCGCGCCCAAAGAGAACAAAGAGAACAAAGAGAACGGAAAGGGCAAGGGATGAAGCTTCCGGAGTTTTCAGTCAGACAGCCCGTGGCCATCCTCATGCTCTTCCTGGGGGTCTTCATCATCGGCCTTTTCTCCATGTCCCGTCTCGGCATCGACATGTTTCCCAACATCGAGCCGCCGGTGATCTCCATCATGACCAACTGGCCAGGGGCCTCGGCATCGGACGTGGAGACCGAGGTCACCAAGGAGATCGAAAACTGGGTCAGCGTGGTCAACAATCTCGACACCCTGACCTCCAAGTCCATTGACAACCTTTCCCTGGTCCAGTGCAAGTTCGACTGGGGCACGGACCTGGACGAAGCCGGAAACGACATCCGGGACGCCCTGGAGATGGCCAAGAAGGAGCTGCCCGGCGATATCGAACAGCCCATGCTCTTCAAGTTCAGCAGCGCCACGGCCCCGATCCTCTTTCTCACCGTCACCGGGGATCTGACCTGGCCGAGGCTCTTCCATCTCGCGGACAAAAAGATCGCCGACGAGCTGAAGCGGATCCCGGGCGTGGGGGGCATGGAGATCTACGGCGGGCTCCGGCGGCGGATCAACATCTACTTCGACATTCGAAAGCTCGAGGGCTTCAACCTCTCCATCGAACAGGTCAACCGCGTGCTTGCCGCCGAAAATCTGAACATCCCGGCGGGGAGCATCAAGTCAGGCCTGCGTGAGTATTTTGTCCGGATTCCCGGCCGGTACCGGACCATGGAGGAGATCCGGGACACGGTGATCGGGCATGAAGGATCAAGGCCCGTCTATCTCCGGGACGTGGCCGCGGTGGAGGACGCGTACAAGCCCGTGGACCTGCACGGCTGGGGGGACGGCAAGGAAGGCCTGGTGATGATCCTGCAGAAGCAGACCGGCAAGAACACCGTGGACGTGACCCGCCGGGTCAAGCACGAGCTCGACCGGATCCGATCCGGCCTGCCATCGGACGTCCAGGTCAATGTGGTCATGGACAACTCCGATAACATCCTGACCTCGGTCAGGAACCTGGCCGATACGTTGATGTGGAGCATTTTTTTCGTGGTCATCGTAACGGTCTTTTTCCTAAGACGGGTGCGGACCGCCGTGATCATCTCGCTGATCATTCCCTTTTCTTTGATCATCTCCTTTATCCTGCTCTACCTCTTCGGTTATACCATCAATCTCATGTCCCTCATGTCCCTGGCCATTGCCTCGGGCATGGTCGTGGACAACGGGATCGTGGTGCTCGAGAACATTACGCGGCACGTGGAACATGGGGGCCGCGTCACGACCGCGGCCGTCTTCGGGACGAGCGAGATGGGCATGGCCATCACCGCCTCCACCATGACCACGGCGGTGATCTTTCTCCCTCTGATGTTCCTGACCGGGCTCGCGGGGATCATCTTCAAACAGCTCGGCTTCGTGCTCGTGGCGACCCTCATGGCCTCCCTCTTCACGTCCCTTTCTTTGACGCCCATGCTCTCCTCCCGATGGCTCAGGCCCGCGCCTGGAAAAGGCTCTGAGCGGAACGGGGTCCTGGGGAGGTTCTACGGCAAGACCGAAGCGTGGTTTGAATGGATCGAAGAGGCCTACAGCCGGCTGCTCACCTGGGCGCTTGGCCATAAGAAGACCGTGGTTCTCCTATCCGTCTGCTTTTTTATGAGCGGGCTCTCGCTCATTCCGTTCCTCTCCACCTCCTTCATGCCCAAGACCGACACCGGGGACCTGAGCATCGACTTCAGGCTTCCCGAGGGGACCCGGATCGAAGAGAGCACAAAGGTCATCGAGGAGATCTTTCATAATGTTGACGATGTGATTCGTCCCGAAGAGCTTTTGCATTCCTATGCCTTCGGCGGGCAGACCGAGCGGGGGATCGGCGTAGCCCTGGGCTTTGATGAAGGGCCGAACGTGGGGAACCTCTTTTTCAAGATGGCACCCAAGACAGAGAGAGAGAGGAGCACCGATGAGATCGCTGCGGCCCTGAGAAAGAAGGTGGAGAAGATCCCGGGGATCAGCAAGATCCGCGTGAGCGCGCAGGACCCGGTCTCCATGGCGCTCATGGGGAGCAATAAACCGATCTCCGTCGAGATCCAGGGCTCGGATCTGGACGAAAACGTCGCCTTCGCCCGAAAGCTCAGGGACGTCCTCTACAAGATGCCGGGGCTGGTGGACGTGGCTGTGACCCAGAAGGACCCGAGGCCCGAGCTCTGGGTGGATGTGGACCGGCAAAAGGCCGCGGCCCTGGGGCTGAACATCGCTGCCGTCGCGGGGACTCTCAGAAACTATTTTTACGGAAAGGATGCCTCCGAATACAAGGACGCAGCGGACAGCTACGACATCTTCACCCGATTTGACGAGGCCGACAAGGATCGTCTCCAAAACCTGCTCGACGCCCCGATCTTCACCCCCGACGGAAGGAAGATCCGGCTGAGCAACCTGGCCCGGATTGTGGAAGGGGAGGGTCCCATTGAGATCGAGCGCAAGAACCGGCAGCAGGTCGTACGCGTGGAGGCGGATCTGTTCGGGCGCGCCCTCGGCGACGCCACCAAAGAGATCCGAGAGACCCTTGAGGGCATGGGGCTTCCCGACGGGGTTACCGTGAGTTTCGGCGGCGACGTGGAGGAGCAGAAGAAGGCCTTCGGCGAGTTGACGTCCCTGCTCATCCTGGGGATCCTCCTGGTTTACATGATCATGGCCGCATTGTTTGAGAACCTGAGGGACCCGTTCATCATCATGTTCTCCATCCCCTTTGCCTTTACCGGGGTGATCTATGCCTTTTACCTCACCGGCGTGAGCCTGGGGCTCATCTCCTTCATGGGAGTGATCATGCTCATGGGGATCGTGGTGAACAATGCGATCATCCTCGTGGACTATATCCATCTCCTGCAGAAGCGGGGTTACGAGCTGCTCGATGCCGTGACCCAGGCCGGAAAGCACCGCCTGAGGCCCGTGCTCATGACCACGCTCACCACGCTCTTCGGCATGGTCCCCCTGGCCGTGTCCCGGCAGGTGGGCGCGGAGGTCTGGAACCCCCTGGGAATCACCATGATCGGAGGACTCACCGTCTCCACCCTGGTGACGCTGGTCCTGATCCCGACCATCTACTATATGTTTGAGAGAAGAAAAAAGACAGGGTTCGAGGATTCAAGGGGTCGAGGGGTCAAGTGAGAGGAAAGAAAAAAGACAGGGTTCGAGGGTTCAAGGGGTCGAGGGGTCAGGGGTTGAAGAAATCAGGGTTCAAGGGGTCAAGGGTTCAAGGGGTCGAGTGAGAGGAAAGACAAAAGGAAGGGTTCGAGGGTCCGAGGGTTGAAGGGCTCGAGTGAATGTTCTCCGGAGATTTTAGTTGTGTTTCAGCATTTCACTTGGACCCTTGAACCCTTGGGATACTTGTTTTCTTGAACCACTTGAACCCTTGACCCCTCGGCCCCTTGAACCCTATGCCGCTAACCTTACGGGCGAAGCAAGACCCTAAAATGAAATGGGGGAAATACCAAAAATGAAGCTGCTATTCATAATTTATGATGTGGACTTCGACGAAGACGTCATGGAGACTCTCAACCACTGCCGCGTCACCGGCTACACCCAGTGGGACCGCGTCCTGGGAAAAGGGAAGAACTCCGATCCTAAGCTCGACACCCCGGTCTGGCCCGGCTTCAACCGCGCCGTGGCTGTGGCCGTAGAAGAAGAGATCGAAGACACGGTCATGAAGGCCGTGCAGGAACTGTCGGACAGACTCGGCGGCTCCGGGTTCAAGGTTTTTGAACTGCCTGTGATCCGGGTTGTCTAATCCAGGCGTAAAAATATCAGCAGGCTGCCGAGAAACCACGGTCACGCTTTCGGCCTTGCCAAAAAAGGGAAGAAGAGATGACAGATCCATCCATGGAAGAAAAAAGATCCGAAGAAAAAAAGGAAGCCTCAGGAGAAAAACCGGCCATGACCACCGGCAAAAAGGTCTTCCTTGTCTTTTTCCTGATCGTCCTGATCATCTTTGCTGTGATCGCAGTGAAGTGGTTCCATTACCGGTTCACCCATGCCATTACGGACAATGCCTTCGTGGAATCGGACATGATCAACGTGGCCCCGCTGGTCTCCGGTTATATCCAGAAGATCCATGTGCAGGAGGGCGACCCGATTGAAAAAGGGGAGCTCCTCGTGGAGATCAATCCAACGGATTACCGGAACCAGGCCGCCCTTCAGGAGGCCAATGTCAGGGCAGCCCAAAGCAACCTGAACCGGAGCCTTGCCGCCCTGGAGAACCTTCGTGTGGCCTCACGAGAGCAGATCCGCAGGGCCGAAAGCCAGTTGACCGCCGCAGGGGCCGATGCGGATCAGGTGCAGAAGGATTATGACCGGATCCAGGGTCTGTTGCAATCCGGGGCCGTTTCAAAAAGCCGGTATGATGTCATGGAGGCGGCGCGGATCGGCGTCCGCTCCAAAGTTGCGGCCGCGGAGGCGGACCTCCGGCAGGCCAGGGCAGGCAGCTATCAGGTCAAGGAGGCTGAGAGCGCCGTGGAGGCCATGCGCTCCGCGCTCAAGGCCGCACAGGAGGGGCTGAACGTGGCCAGGACCAGCCTGGGATATACGAGGATAAAAAGCCAGGTGCAGGGCGTGGTGGCCAAGAAATTCATGAACCAGGGGGATTTCATCAGCGCCGGTTATCCGGTTTTGTCTGTGTATGACAAAGGGAGTGTCTATGTCACGGCCAACCTGGAGGAGACCAAGACCGAGGGAGTCAAGGTGGGCCAGAACGTGGACCTGGACGTGGACACCTACGGCGGTAAGACCTTTCACGGCAAGGTGATCCTGGTCGGAGAGGCGGCCGGGGCCAAGTTTGCCCTGATCCCCAGGGACAACTCCGCTGGCGAGTTCACCAAGGTGGTCCAGCGGATCCCGATCAAGATCTCGGTTGAGGAAAAAGACAAGGGCCTGCTCAAACCGGGGATGTCCGTCACCGTGGGTATTGAATTGAATGAGGACAAGGCGCACTCCGATGATGCCAAAGAGTAACAGACCATGTCTCCTTCACACAGAATCGGAAACGAGCGCTATTATTTAGGGATTCGCTACAAGTGGTATGCCGCGGTCATCGTCATGATCGGGACCTTCATGGCCCTGCTCGACACCACGATCGTGGATATCACCCTCCCCAAGATGATGGCCTCCCTGAATGCCGACACCCACGGAATCCAGTGGGTGGTGATCGCCTACATGATCGGCTCCGCGATCTCCATGACCGCGGTCGGATGGATCGGGGCGAAGATCGGGCACCGGGATACCTATATTTACGGCATGGTCATCTTCACCGTGATGAGCATGCTCTGCGGCCAGGCCGCGAACCTCGAGATCATGACCCTGGGGCGCTTCATCCAGGGGATCGGGGAGGGAATGGTCGTGCCCGTGGCCATGACCATGCTCTATGAGGTCTTTCCTGAAGACGAGCAGGGGATTGCCATGGGGATCTTCGGCCTGGGGGCCTCGGCCGCCCCGGCCCTGGGCCCGATCCTTGGAGGCTTTCTCACCGAGCATCTCACCTGGCGCTGGATCTTCTATGTCAATATCCCCGTGTCCGTGATCGGTCTGGCCGCGGCGGTCCTTCTTTTGAAGAAAAGCAAACCCGAAGAAGAGCGGGCGGGCCTCTTCAACCTGGGGAGTTTTCTCCTCATGTCCATAAGCTTCGGTTCTTTACTGATCTTTCTCTCCAAGGGGCAGGAGTGGGGATGGACCCATTCGGACCGGATCGTCTTTCTCATGGCCCTCTGGGTGGTGACCTTCTCCCTCTACATCTACCGGGAACGGAGATCCGAAGAACCCCTTCTTCATATCCGGCTCTTTAGGAACCCTGTCTTCGCCCTGGCCGTGGTCGGCATGTTCATCTTTTCCATGACCATCTACGGCGGCTACTTCCTGATTCCCCTCTATCTCGAGCGGCTCCGCGGTTTTACAACCCTCGATGCCGGGATCATCATGCTCCCAGGCTCCATCGCAACTTCCGTAGGCGTGGTCCTCGGGGGAGCATTGAGCGACAAGTTCAACGCCAAGCTCATCGCGTTCTTCTCGGCCGTGGCCTTTGCTTTGGCAACCTTTATGCTGGCCAATTTCGATCTGAATACGGAAAAGTCCACGATCATCCTTCTTTACATCTTCTGGGGAGGCGCCTTCGGCCCCCTGTTCCCATCCCTGACCGTGATCGCCCTGAATATCATTCCTATCGAGGATGTGAACATGGGTTCGGCCATCCAGAATATCTCCCGTCTCGTGGCAGGGTCCGTGGGGACCTCCATCTCGGTCACGATCCTGTCCCGAAGGACAGACCTCTTCTTCGACCGGATCTCCGAGCAGATCCACTATGGGAACAAAACCGCCTTCGGGGCCTTCCAGCAGTTGCAGCATTACCTCATGGGGCAGGGCGCCCAGCCCGAGACCGCGCGCCTGCAGGCCGCCGCCTTTTTTGAAATGCTGATCCGCCGGACGGCCTCTTCGTATGCCTTCCAGAGCACCTTCATCTGGCTTGGCATCATCGGCATCCTCTGCATCGTGACCGTCTTCTTCATCAAATACAAGAAGAGACAAGGCGTCAAGATCGCGGTGCATTGATCCGTCTTTTCCCCTTTCCTCCGCCGAATCCCTGTCTTTGGCCGTCCTCTGTGATCCGTCCTCCGTTCTCCGCCATCTGCCGTCTGTCGTCTGTCCTCTGGGTCTATGCCGTCCATCCGTCTTCTTATTTTCCCCTTGCCTCCCTCCCCATTTCTTCGTATAATCCCTGCATTCCAGGGGTTCGGGCCGAATTTCGCTTCCCGGCCTCGGCCAGTGGGCTTGCTATCAGGTCATAGCTGAGATCTGACCGTTGCCCGCCCCGTTAGACGGGAGCCGTCTAATGGGGATCGCTGAAGTTCTTGCTGTCCGCTGAACGCTGAATGCTGATCGCTGTAGTTATAATTAGAGGTGGATTTGTTGAATGAAACCGTCGGATATCTTATGGGTGAATCCGTAACATCGAAGATGGTTTTTTGTTTTTTGGGTAAAGTTTCTGATTCATTAAAGGCTTGACAAGGGCGAGTATCCCTCATGGGACCCTCAGGAGCGAAAAATGATCAATACATTGAACTTCGAGTATGGCGATAAAACAATACAGGAACTCGTCTTACTGTTCAATAACCACCAGTTGAATCTTGAGCCAGGCTTCCAGAGAGATTCTGTTTGGACTATCAATGATAGAAAGAAGTTTATAGAATCAATATTTCAAAACTATCCGATCCCCTCAATATTCCTCTACAAGAGATCGGATAATGGAAAACTAACATATGATGTGATCGATGGAAAACAACGGCTTGAGTCAATCTTAATGTTTCAGGGGGTAACTGGATTCAAAGGAATGCGTTTTTCAATAAAATCACGCTTCGGCCCCTTGGATGAAGTTATAGAATGGTCATGGAAACGGGTGCAACAAAAGGGGCATGAGCATAAACTTATGTCTTACAAAATTCAAACCGTCGATATATCGGGTGAGTTATCCGATATTGTGGATTTGTTTGTACGTATTAATTCGACAGGCAAACGATTAACAGGTGCTGAGAAACGCCACGCTCGTTTCTTCTTTAGTCCCTTTTTAAAACAAGCATCGAAATTAGCATTACGCGAGAAAGAGTTTTTCTTAAAAAATCGCATCCTTTCCCCATCTCAGATTAGTCGAATGAAACATGTTGAATTGGTTTGCGAATTGATAGCCTCGATTCATTCTGAGGGACCTATCAACAAGAAGACAGCGTTAGACAGTATAATAGGTGGACAATCAATTAACGCGATATCGCTGAAAAGATGTGTGGGTGAGTGCCATCGAATTCTGAATATAATCAGGAAAATGTTTCCCGCACTCCATACTACGCGTTTTGCACATTCCGTTGATTTCTATTCTCTCTTCTTGCTGGTTTGGCAATTAGATAAATCTCGTTGCATTCTTACAAATCCAAGAAGGAATCGTCAAGCTCAAGTGCTCCTTACTTGGCTCTCTAATGGAGTAGATACGGTCCGACAACAATTGAAAAGAACGGAAGCTATCAAACCGGAACAGCGGCTTTTTGGCGACTACTTTCTAACGATCCAGGCTCAAACAGATTACATTCCCCAGCGTAAAAAACGGGGCGAAATTCTTGGGCAGGTCTTGGGTGGCCTTTTTGAGAAGAAGGATGCACATCGTAGCTTTACAATCGAGCAACGACGGTTGATCTGGCATTCAGATGAATTAAAGAAGTGTGCCAAGTGCGGAGAGCGATTGACTTGGAACAACTTCACAATAGATCATATCAGACCGCACTCTCGTGGTGGCAAGACATCTATGGATAACGCTAAAATCATGTGCAGGCAATGTAATTCGAAGAAGGGCGCTAAATAGGAGAGGGGGCTGGGTGCCCCTCGAAGATTCCCCATGTAAGAGGTTAAAATAGCAAGGCCCAGCAATATCAAATTTGTGTGAAGAGGTATATGAATCATGAACAAAGAAAGGCCATCTTTTCGTAAACCGAAGGGTTCGCAAGTTTATTCCTCTCCTGAGGAGCTGTTTACAAAACTACCAAATCGCGCTCGAAGCCATGGTTATCTTCGTGCGCCACAGGTAGATGCGCTAAGAGCGTACGATAAATTCAAAAATGAAACTGATGTTGCATTCGAATTACCTACCGGAACCGGAAAAACCATAGTTGGATTGTTGATCGCAGAGTGGCGTCGGCGTCAGTCTGGTGAAAAAGTTGCCTATCTAACACTAACCAATCAACTTGCTAAACAAGTATTAAAAGAGTCAGAAAAGCTTGGTATTGCTTGTGCTGATATTACGGGAACGAAAGAGTCGCGGGATCCGGTTGAAGTTGGACATTATCAGACTGGCAAAGCTGTCGGTATAACAACTTATGCGAACTTGTTTAATGTTAATCCAGTAGTGAAAGCTTCAGATGTCCTCGTTTTCGATGATGCCCATGGGGGTGCACATGTTGTTGCTGATATGTGGACAGTTCGTATTCGTAAACAGGAGCATGCCGACCTTTACAATGAACTAATAACCATATTGCGACCGGTTTTAACAGATAATCAATATCGAATTATCACCGATGGGGCAGAATATGGCGCTGTTGAGCTTGTGGATGTTTGCGTAAATAAAGCGATAGTACAGAATATTATCACCTTACTGGGTTCTGTCGAATCGCCAGGTGTATATTTCCCATGGAGCCTGATTCGTAACTCGCTTCACGCTTGTCTCTGGCTCGCCTCGATTAATGAAATTATTATAAGACCGTTAATCCCCCCGACATATACTCATGAAGCCTTCAGTAAGACTAGTCAGCGGATTTATATGTCAGCAACACTCGGAGGGGAGGGAGATCTTAAAAGAAGTTATGGAATCACATCTATTAAAACGATTCGCGTTCAACATGCACAATGGGGGAAACGTTATATTTTTATACCTGGGCTCTATATGGAAGAAGATGAATGTCATAAAGTTATTGCTGACATATGGCGCTACATGGAAACACGACGAGTTCTCATGCTGGCTCCTTCATATAATATTGGACAGAAAACATATAACGCTGTGGCGCAAGGAATGAATCCAAAACCTACAAGGCTCGATGCTGCTGACATCGAGGATTCCATTGAGCCATTTACTTCACAAGAAAATGTGATGTTATGTTTGGCTGGACGTTATGATGGGTTAGATCTGCCTGGTGATGACTGTAGGCTACTAATAATGGCCGAGAGTCCTGCTGCAGTCGGTGCATTAGAACGACATATGCGTGAACGATGGAAACTAGGCCCGTTATTTCGTAGACGTGAGCGAGTACGGCTGATTCAAGGAATGGGTCGTTGCACGCGCGACGCAACTGATTACGCCGTAATTATATTATTAGGTCAGTCATTAATAGACAGCATCACCACGTCCGCACTCACTCAAGGGTTGCCAGGTGAGATACAGCGCGAGTTAACCTGGGGAATTGAGCAGAGCGAATTAGTAAGAAAAAATAAAAATGCAATCTCAGAAATAGTTTTGGGTTTACTCACAGATCCAAACTATCGAAAAGAGGCCAATGAGAGCCTAGAAGAAGTGGAAGTGCAAAAACCAAAAGTTGATTCAGCGAGTTATGAAGAAAGTGGTAAGTTAGAAGTGCAATATTCAAAAGCGCTATGGGAAGAAAACTTTTCAATGGCCTATGATATAGCAAGAAACGCCGCTGATAAAACAAATGAACCCGAGCTTGCTGGGTATCGTGCGTGGTGGTTCTACCTGGCCGCTATGGTGGCTTATCACCAAAAAGACTTGATGAGTGAAATAGATTGTCTAAAGCGGGCGCGTGCTACGGGGATAAACACAGGTAACTTAGACTATTTGCTCCGTATACGCAGTAAAGAGTCGATTGAGAAAATAGCTTCTGACATTACAGATCAACAAGCAGAAGCCATATGGGATCGTTTGGAGGAGTGGGGCTGGCATGGTCTTAAATTCGGCGAGAAGCTAAAGGAAATGCAAGAGGGGCTTACAGTACTATCAAATCCTACCCAATACCACATAGGTTTGGAACGCTTAGGCGAGTGCTTAGGCGCTGAAGTTATACGCAAGACGGCGCCGGGAGTTGCTGATGTTGTTTGGATTTTCCCAGACCGCTGTTTCACTTTTGAGGTTAAGTGTGATAAGAAACCGGAAGGCGCATTTTCAAAAAAAGAGTTGCAACAGGCTAAGGGCCATCCAGATTGGCTTCGGTCGCAGAGAGAGAGTCTGAAGCATATTCCAATTCAAGCATTAATCGTATCTCCTACCATGCGCATAGATCAGACTGCGCAGCCACACGCAGGTGGTTTGAATTATATATCGACTAATGCAATTCGTGAGTTTTCCAGTAAAGTGTCGAAAGAGTTAGGGACATTACGCACTCGTTTTTCAGGGAAAGAATACGGCGCTGTGAAGGACGAGTTGAAGGCCTCCATTAAACAAGCACGACTCGATTATGAAACAATAAAAGCATTGTTCAACGAACCTCTACTAAAAATATGAAGTTAAAAAGGGACCCGTTTGGGGTCACCATCTTCAAATATCAATTAAAATGGATAGGAAGTTTTGGAACGGCAGGGAGGATGTGGGGAAGGCTAAAAGGGGACAGACTGGTTTTCCGATAAAGAATAGTCTACTTTAAAAATAGCCTGTCCCTTTTATACTGCGTTGTTGCGCTTACTTATGATGGCAGGAGGGATCGAGATGGCCGGCGAAATTAATGATATCTTAATGCGTGTGGGGGTAGCGGTCCTTGCAGGGGGACTGGTGGGGCTGGAACGGAGCTACCAAGGGCGTCCTGCCGGTTTCCGCACCCACACTCTTGTGTGTATGGCTTCGAATCTCCTGATGCTTGTCACAATTTATCAGTAAGACTAAATAGGGACAGCGCGTATGCAGTAACGATTGTACATCTAACGGGTTGAAGTCCCGTCCGGGGAATTGTCCGTGCACCCCGGTAGTCAAGGGAGCGGCGTCCGAGCAATCGGGGGTCGTAAGTTCCTCAATGACGAAGTTGCAGGCCGTAACGCAAGTGAACCTGGATGTAGCCTCGTTAACTATATTTTGGAGATGCCGACCTTGTTCGCTGATAGGGAAGGCTGACACGCAGAGGCTTGGAAAACGTAGAAAATGCATGGGGTCAGAAAATGCATGGGGTCAGGCCTACAGTGCGACCGGGCAAGGTCGTATCATCCAGCGGGTGAGAATCCCGTCCCGGAAGGTAAGCCAGCCACCGGGTAGCGAGTCTTTGGAGGGAGGGTGGTAACATCCTTCTTTAAGCGTAAGATAGCAAGCAGGCAGGCCGTAAGCCGATTGGTTGAAGGGATTGAGCCCCGAAAGTGACGCGTTGGGAAGGACGACACTGTTGTAGAAGTGGAAGTCAACATGGGACGAGCCGCTATGGCGAGGCGAGTCCACTTCCCCGGGGTCGGAGACCATGGCATGTCTGACACTGGGATGGTGCGGCAACCCGGGAGACCCTGCACTTGCTTCCATGGACGGGAGTATGCCGGACGACCGAAGAGGGAGGAAGGCAAATCGGGTGCAGGGAGTCGGATGGCATTATAGTACTGATGAAGGCGGGTAATGCCGCTGGAGGGAAGGATGCCACACATGGTAGAGCGATGTGAGGAAACATCTTCCGCACGCAGTGGCGGAGAACAGGTGGAAACGAAACTGCATCGTATAGCAGAGGCTCTGTGAATGACCATGTGAAGAGCCGTGTGCGTAAATAGCGCACGCACGGTTCTGTGAGGGGCCGGGGTCAACGGATGTATGGTTGAGATCTTGTGGCACCGCCGGGAAACCAGGCGGAAACAGAGAAGACAAACATCAACCTACAGCATCTGGAGTAACCGGTCTACTCGACCACTACACAAAGTGCAATGTGTAGGTCTGACCCCAAAGCCACATTGAGAGTTACACCCGCTATGGAAGCGGGATTGACTGACCACGTATGGAAATGGGATGAAATTTTAAATTAGGACACTACCCATTTCTTGGTAATGGGGTATTTTGGAATAATTTGGTATAGTTTGGGTTAAATGTAATTAATATTTAAATAGTAGACTTTGGATTTATTTTATGTTAAATATGAATATATCTTTCTTTAATCAACCCAATGGCAATGATATGCACAAGAACGCTACGTTTCAAATATCCTATGACGGTGAAGCCGTAGAAGATGGGACTATCGATGTCCGTGAATTGGCTCCGTCTTTGCTTGCTTTGGGAGATTTAATTGATGAGACAAACAGGCATATTACGCAGGGCAGAATGGAGGTATCTCTTCGTGTAAGTGCTGACATTGAACGAGGTTCATTTCTCGTCAGATTGGAAATAGCGACAAAGTTTTATGAGAAATTTGTTGAAATCTTCAGCGGCCCTGATGCAACAGCAATAACTACATTTCTTACTCTCTTGGGAATTTCCGGAGCATATGGAATATTCCAGCTTGTTAAAGATAGCAAGGGAGCAAAACCAAAGAATGTAATCAAAATCAGTCAGACCACTAAAGTAAAACTGGAGTTTGATAATATAGAACCGATTGAGGTTGAGAAAGACGTATATGATATATACAATAATTTTAGAGCAAGAAGTGCTATATCGCGTATTGTCAGACCTTTGAAAGATAAGGGTATTGATGTACTCAAATTTATTCATGGTGGTCGAGAGACAATCAAGGTAACAGAAAGTGAAATTGAATGTTTCAGGGTGCCGGAAGAAAGAGAGGGTGAAAGAATCTCGGAATCTGAAATTGTTCTTCGAATCCTAAATTTAGCATTTCAAAAAGGCAATAAATGGAAAGTGACTGATGGTAGCGGGAAATACTTTGTATCTATATCGGACATTATTTTTTTAAAAAAGATTGAAGATAGACAAATATTGTTTGGTAAAAATGATTGTTTGCGTGTAAGATTACAAACACGGCAGTGGTATGAAAATAAAGAACTAAAATCAAGTCATGAAATTATAGAGGTACTTGAACACATACCCGCCTCTGATCCATCACAAATGTCATTATTAGAAGAAAACACAGACGCAGACGACAATGGAGAGCGTTGAGGGTCGAATCTTTCATCTTGACAACTTCTTCTCCTCTACGAGCCATCGGCAAACGGCCAATCAACACCGATGAGTCTAACAATGATATACCGCTCCAGAATATCGCATTCTCAATGGCCGGGTCAAAGTAATAAACCTTCAAACGCAAACCAGATCTGTTTGTCAATTTAAAAGATGTGACCCTCTCGCCCCTCCCCGGCTTTTCCCGTGGTATGACTAAACAACCCAAGCGTGAATGTGTTCACATAACTTTTCGATGAACGTAGCAGCATTCTCCACGTCACTATGAGAAATCGGCCAATAAGTTCCTGGGTAACTTGGGTCCAAATCAGCTTCGTGCGCAATTATATTACGACGTTCAACAATTAAACGAAGATGGATTTTTACATCGTGAACAGACAATCCAAATTTGGAAGCGACTGAAGGCCAAAGTTCGCAGGATGAAAATAGTCGGATGGCATCAGCGATTCTATCAGGGTGCTGGAAGGCAAGGAAACTGTGTTTTTCTCTGATTTCTTGTTCAAACCAAGAGCTATCACCAGGTATCCCTAAGCCTATCATTGCTGAATCTATGGTAACTTGAAAGCGGCGGAAAGAACTTGTAGCTGGTCTTAATCCATTAAAAACTTCAAGCATACCAAGACGCGTAATCTCATGAACGTAATGGTCAAGAGCACTAACAGTCAGTACTATTTGTGAACGCAGAATGTCAGACGCATCGACAATAGGCGTTGTCAACCGAGTGAGTGACATATAAAGCCCCCCGAGGCTACGCACACGCTCAATATTTGACCGGAATTGTTGAATTGCTTTATGCATTGTCAATTATAGTAATAATGCGATCGGCCCCCTCTGAGAATAGTTTGAGAAACCGCTTCATAGATTTTTTTGTTATCTCTAAAACTACTCCTCTTTGCTCAAGCTGTTTATCTGTCAAGTCAAAAATTGGTGCTTTATGCTTCTGTGAAAGAGCAATTAGACTATTGAAATCTGACATTTGGATCAAAGGCTTTGTTGGCTGCACCCCGGCGTTTTTATATATTCTATCAGTAAGAAGCATACCATTTTCTTTTAGAACCGGAACAAGCCTTGTTTTTACACCTATTTCAATTTCATCTATCCATTTTTGAAAGGCTGCAGAAGGCGTCTTCCCACCTCTTAACCGATATTTCTGAATTATAGTACCGAGAAATTTGGGATTTTTATCAGGGTATGGATATGTTGCTTTTTGAAGTACAGATTGTGATTTCGCCTGCCTCGACCAACCGGCCCACTTTGGCAATATAGACGCAAGACTATCCGTCGCCATTACTGAAAAATAATCCGGTGCCATAGGGATAATGAAATAATCACTTGTCATTAACAAGTTCTGGTTTATTGGTCCAAGGCTTGGACTCATATCAATAAGGATAATGTCAGCGTTATATTTTTCAGCGGTAATATTGAATAAATGACGGAGCGATCCTGGCAAATTCTGGAGCGTGACTAAGGAACCCGACAATTCCTGAGCTATACCCAATGTTACTTCGTATTCCGCAAGCCCAATGTGCCCCGGTAGTAAGAGCATATTTGCCTGCCCTTTTATTTTTTCGCATATGACAGGTTCAATAGCTGTCGGCCGAGATTCAAAAGCTGGTGCTAATCCATCGCGAATGTTTCGTATCCCTTTTGCTTTATAAATCGCGTCAAATTCTTCTGATTTCTTGAATCCTAAAACCATTCCCGTGAGGTTACATTGTGGGTCGCAATCAACGATGATAACCTTCTTGCCTTTTCTTGCTAACATCCAACCCAAATTAAAGGTTGATGTGGTTTTGCTTACTCCACCTTTGTGATTAAAGAGTGCAATTTGATTTGTCATGTAATTCTCCAGTGTTTGTTGAAAAAACATTTTATGATTCGCCGAACAGTGATTAGACTGATCCGCATAGCATGTCTACGACTCGTAGAGCGGAACGCCGGTTTCTGATCCATGTCGCACGCCGTTGAAATTGGGGATCGTCGTTCACTTTCTTTTTTGTGCGCTTCTGACCTCAAGGCGTTTGTTATAGAGCCGTTCGGTGAAGCCGCCCTCTTTCAGGAAACGTTCCTCCAACTGTCGAAGTTGCTGATCAAGCAGGTAGTTCGCCTGGTGGATCAGGCAAATCAGTGTGTTGGCTGCTGCTTCAGGGGCTTCAGCTTCGATATGGGTCCTATAGGTCGCATAGGACCTATTTTGACTATGCGCGAGCTCCCGCACAGTCCGCGCCCTCGGGTGCTCCTTTCCCCAAAGCAACAACCCGTGTTGACGCAGAAAGTCCTCGCAGTCAAGCAACAGCTCTTCGAGACTCGCCC
>Ga0210020_1000508_pt1 | contig 37932 bp, 28 predicted proteins | sample CryGeymeta201514_FD_183980 | JGI IMG/M metagenome (GOLD analysis project Ga0210020, IMG submission 183980) | Groundwater microbial communities from Crystal Geyser aquifers in Utah, USA - Crystal Geyser metaG 2015-14 (SPAdes) (version 2) | ecosystem: Environmental > Aquatic > Deep subsurface >... | reverse complement strand
AACGGGCTGATAACCGGCGGCACTAAAATCGCTCAACGATGGCACCTTTCAGTCGGCAAAATGATCAAACGCTCCTGCTGTCGGTCGATAAGCGCTGCCATCGGCCTGCAGGTATTGCAAACCCGAGGCTGCGCTTAACTGACCAATACAGGTCAGGGGCAATGGCATCCTTTGGCTCAACCGTTCCAGGTCTGCCCGCTTTTGCGGGTTAGCGCTGAACAGCAGTTCATAATCCTCCCCGCCGCAAAGAGCCAGATCGATAAGTTCGGGCTGCCGGGCCAGATGCGCACGGAAATCCGACGATAAGGGTAGCTGGTTTATGTTGACACGGGCACCGACCCCCGAAGCACGCAACAGGTGCCCCAGATCACCGTCAAGGCCGTCGGACAAATCAAGCATGGCCGTTGCCAATCCTTCCTCAGCCAAAGCCTGGCCCAGGGCCAAGCGCGCCCGGGGACGAAAGTGTCGGGCCATGAGGGCGGTTGAACAGCTTTGCCGCGCCAGCAAGCGGCGCAGGCAGAGGGCGCTGTCGCCCAGGGTTCCCGAGACCCACAGATCCTCACCGGCTAGCCCCCCGGCTCGGGTCACTCTTTGGCCGATGCGGCAATGTCCTTGCACTGTGATCGCGAGCACCAAGCCGTTGGCCGAGCGGCAGGTGTCGCCACCGGCCAGACAGATCGCATAGTCGGCCAAACCCTCAAACAGGCCATCGACAAAAAGATCGAGTTGGCCGGCACCGAAGCTGCGCGGCACCCCCAGCCCCAGATAAAGTGCCAGCGGCCGACCACCCATGGCCGCCAGATCGCTCACATTTACCGACACTGCTTTGTGGGCCAGATCATGTGGATTCGTCCAGTCAAGACGAAAATGGACATTTTCGAGCAGCAGATCGGTGCTGGTGAGCAATTCGTGCCCATCCGGAACCTGGAGCGCCGAGCAGTCATCGCCTATGCCAAGAGTTAAAGACGCATGCCCCTCGGCGCGCTGACGCAGTTTTTCAATGAAGGAAAATTCACCTGCCACCGACCCTGCTCCTGTAACTCAGAGGTTCCTGCTGAAATTTCACGGACTTAATTGGGCCTCATTATTCGTTTACTTATCTTTTATGTCAAGAAAGATGCTGAATTGGAAAAGGCGACCGATTTTCACCGGTCGCCTTTTCCAATCCAATCCAACACCAAGCGGCTAGAGACTCGGCCCAAATTGGGTGAAATCAATATCACCCTCAACATAGTATTTCTTGAAATTTTCAATAAACATGCCCGCGAGTTTGCGCGCGATCTTATCAAAATTTTCTTTGTCGGTCCATGCGTTGCGCGGGTTTAAAAGATGGGTGTCGACGCCCGGCAGCTGTTTAGGAATACTGAGTTTGAAGAAGGGGGTCTGATCAAATTCGGCGTCTTCGATCGAGCCATCGAGAATCGCATTGATACAGGCACGGGTCGCCTTGATACTCATGCGCGAGCCGACGCCGTAGCCGCCGCCGGCCCAACCGGTATTGACCAGATAAGCATTGACGCCGTGTTCAGCCATTTTTTCGCCAAGCAGTTTACCGTAAACCGTGGGATGCAGGGGGAGAAAGGCTTCGCCGAAACAGGCCGAAAAGGTCGCCTGAGGTTCGGTGACACCGCGCTCGGTGCCCGCCACCTTAGCGGTGTAGCCCGAAAGGAAATAGTACATTGCCTGTTCCCGGCTCAACTTGGACACCGGCGGCAAGACCCCGAAAGCATCGCAGGTCAGGAAAATGATGTTTTTCGGGTGCCCGCCCTTGAGGCTTGGCTCGTGGTTTTCAATGTGATCAATCGGGTAAGAAACCCGGGTATTTTCGGTTTTTGAACCATCGGCGTAATCGATATTTCCGGCCGGATCGGCAACCACGTTTTCGAGCAGAGCATTGCGTTTGATTGCCGCAAAAATTTCCGGCTCGTTCTGGGCAGACAGGTTAATACATTTGGCATAACAGCCACCTTCAAAATTGAAGACTCCGTCAGCATCCCAACCGTGCTCATCATCACCAATCAGGCGCCGCCGCGGGTCGGTCGACAAAGTGGTTTTTCCGGTTCCCGACAACCCGAAGAAGAGGGCCACATCGCCGTGATGGCCAATGTTGGCGCTACAGTGCATGGAAAGGATTTTTTCCAGGGGCAACCAGTAGTTCATCATGGTGAACATGCCCTTCTTCATTTCGCCGCCGTACCAGGTGCCGCCAATAATGGCGATATTTTTTTCCACATTAAAAATCACGAAAACTTCAGAATTCAGCCCATGTTTCTGCCATTTCCGGTTGGTCATGCCCGCGGCATTATAAATCTGAAAGTTGGGAGCAAAGCCCGGCAGATCTTCCGCCGGGGGACGAATAAACATGTTTTTGACGAAGTGTGATTGCCAGGCGATTTCGGTGATGAAACGCACAGATTTACGCGTCTCGGGGTTAGCCCCGCTGTAACCGTCAGTGACATAAAGGTCTTTACCTGCCAGGTATGCGGTAACATCTGCATAAATTTCGTCAAAAATTTCGGCACTGATGGGCTGGTTAATATTGCCCCAGGCGATAGCGTCCTGCGAGGGTGCCTGTTTGACAAAATACTTGTCCTTGGGCGAACGGCCGGTAAATTTGCCGGTATCGACCATCATGGTGCCGTTATGTGAAAGTTTGCCTTCTTTACGCGCCTGTTCATGCGCAAACAATTGCGCATAGTCAAGATTGTGATAAAGGGTACCGACGCTTTTCAGACCAAGATCTGCTGCTTGCAATTGGCTCATTTGGAACTCCCTGATGTAAAAGTAAGGATAAAAGGTATAAAGCTGACCAAAATTGACGAATTTCCCGAGGTAAACTCGCGAACTATAACGTAAACTCTTGAATCTGACAAGTAAAAGAATGACTGTTTTTATCAAGAAATTTCAGCCCGGAAATGAAAAATTGCTGTAACCCTCCACCAGGCGTAAGCCCGAGGCCGCCATGGAAGGGGTGATCCAGGCGCCCGTGGAATGGGGGGTCTCGCTCTGTCTCCGCAGCCAAAGAGAGAGACCTTACCAAGGTTCTGGTGCCGTTGTCTCAACCAGCACGTTTTTTCAGGTAGGCAACCAACTGCCAGAGCTGTTCGGTTTGCAGATAAACCCCCCAGGCCGGCATGACTGAGCCGTTGCTGCGGTAGGGTTCGGTGGTGCGGCCAAGCTCGATGCGGCGATACAGATAACCGGGCAGGGATTTGCGGTATTTCGCTGCGTGGAAATCAGGGGCGGGCGGGTTGAATCTCGCGGCACGCGGGCTGCGCCCTTCGGCGATGCTGCCGTGACATTGCGCGCAATGGATGGCAAAAAGTTCGGCACCCGCAGCAATTTGCCGTGGGTGCATCAACTCTGCGGGCGGAATCGGCAGGGTGAACTGGTTTTTTTCGTCACAGGCCCCCAGCAGAACCAGTATGCCGAAAACGACGACAAGGTTGCGTATCACCTGAATTCCCCCTTTTAAATTCTGTGGGCCGTCAACGACGGCCCACAGAACAGATGGGTTTTGTGACAGGCTAAACCGCCACCAGCGGCCGTCCCCAGGCGGCCAGCTCAGCAAGAACCGCGGCTATGACGCCTTCAAACGCTGCCGTGATGGCTGGCGAAAAGTCCATGCTCATTTCAATACTGGCGGCCTGGGCGCCGATCACCACCAGTTGCCGCGGCAGATGGCCCTGGAGTTCGGCGACCGCGAGTAAATCTTGCAAGCCCATTTGATGCACTGAGAGTTTATTGGCAAAAGCACGCGGCACCTCATCGTCTTCGAGGCGAAAAATTGTGCCGGGGGCCGCCTCCATTTGCAGGGCGTCAATAAGCAGTAATTGGTCGATCCCTTCGAGCCGTGGCAGCAGATCAAGCCCCAGAGTGCCGCCATCCAGCAGGTTTACCTGCGGATGGGGCCGATAGCGTTTTTCCAGTTCACTGATCACGCGCCCTCCCAGGCCATCGTCACTCATGACCAGATTTCCCAGCCCCATGACCAGAATCGCCATTACAGATCCTTGGGATCGATGAATTTGTACCCGCCAAAGATCGAACTCAGGGTGCCGTTCTTTTCTTTAACGTCCATCAACCAGGCGCTGTAGACATGGTGAATGGCGAAGGCGATGAGCAGCCACATCACCATATGGTGCGTCAAACGCAGGCCCTGATTGGAGAACAGGCCCAGAACCGGCGCCATAAGAGCGGCCCAGCGGCCCGCCGGGTCGTACTGGGAATAGAGAGCGAATCCGCTGACGATCTGCACGCCGAAAAGAACGAAAACCACCGAGTAGGCCATGGCCGCCAGGGCATTGTGTCCCACCACATAGGGCGGTTTTTGCCGCAGGAAGGTGTAATAGTTGAAGGTGCCGCCGATATGCTTCCTGCCTTCCTTGGTCAGCCAGGGCATAAAAGCCCGCCAGCTGGCGTGGCGATTGCCGAAAAACATCCACAGCAGGCGCACAATCAGCGAAATGCTGAACATATAGGCCGACACATAATGCACCGCGCGCATCCAGCCCATAACAAAAGACGATGTCTGCGGCACGACGAGGTTGGGGTTGCCAATATAGAGCCCGGTCACCGACAGGGTGATAAGTGTCAAAACGTTGATCCAATGGGTCAGGCGTACCGGCCATTCCCAGACGTATCTGATCTGCAGCATGGAATGAACCTCCTCTCTACAGGGCCTTCACCGTGATGATTTCATTCCCCCGACCGTCAAGCAGGTGCACGGCACAGGCCAGACAGGGGTCGAAAGAATGGATGGTGCGCAAAATCTCCAGGGGTTGCTCTTCATTGGCAATCGGCGTGCCGATCAGGGCGGATTCATAGGGTCCCATCTGCCCGGCCGGATCACGCGGGCCGGCGTTCCAGGTGGAAGGAACCACCGCCTGAAAATTGGCAATGGCGCCATTTTCAATGCGAACCCAGTGCCCCAGGGCCCCGCGGGGGGCTTCATGGTAGCCAAAACCCTGGGCTTCACGCGGCCAGGTGGATGGCTCCCATTTTTCGCCATTGTGAACTTCAAGGATACCGCGCCCCATGTTGTCGGCCAGTTGGTTCAGCCACAGCTCATTCTTCTTTGCCAGCATCAGACAATCGATACCGCGGGCGGCGGTACGTCCCAGGGTTGAAAAGAGTGCCCCGGCACCCACCCCCAGAGTTTTCAGCACGTGGTCGACAATCGCCTTGGCGTCGGCGTTGCCGCTGGCATAGGCCACCAGCACCCGCGCCAGGGGCCCGACTTCCATGGGTTGATCCATGTAGCGTGGCGCCTTGACCCACGAATACTTGCCGTCGGTATCGAGAAAATCGTAGGGCGGCTGCGGGCCGGTGTAGTTGGGGGTGGTCTCGCCGTCGTAGGGGTGCTTGCCCTTGGCGTCACCGCCCGAATAGCTGTACCAGGAATTGGTAACGTATTCGGTAATCTTACGCTCGTCCATTTCCAGCACATTGGCCAGATCTTTGCCCATAATGACGCCCCGCGGAAAGTACAAACTGCCGGTGCCGCCGCTGTTGTCCATGGGAAAATCGCCATAACACAGGTAATTGCCAACCCCGCCGCCAATCGCCGCCCAGTCTTTGTAAAACGAAGCCACGGCGAGCAAATCGGGGATATAAACCTGCTCGACAAAGAGACGGGCTTTTTTAAGCAACTTGCCGATCAGGGCAATTTTATCGGCGTTAATGGCGTTCTGACTGTCGGGATCGACGGGGATGGCCATGCCACCGACCAGAAAGGTTTGGGGGTGGGGATTTTTCGAACCCAGAATTCCATGGATGCGAATCACATCTTTCTGCCATTCGAGGGCTTCAAGATAATGGGCAACGCCCATCAGGTTGGCCTCGGCAGGCAATTTGTAGGCGCTGTGCCCCCAGTAGGCGTTGGCAAAGGGGCCAAGCCGACCTGTCCCGACAAAGGCCTTGATCCGCTCCTGCACGCCCTTGAAATAGGTCGCGCTCGACAGGGGCCAATCGGAAATTGACTGGGCAAGCTGGGCGGTTTTCTTGGGATCGGCCGCCAGGGCGCTGACGATATCCACCCAGTCAAGGGCATGCAGATGGTAAAAGTGAATGACGTGATCCTGGACATTCTGAATACCCATGATCAGGTTGCGAATCAGGCGGGCATTGTCGGGAATCTGAATCTTCAGCGCATCTTCCACCGCACGGATACTCGCCATGGAGTGCACCGTGGTACAGACCCCACAGAACCGCTGGGTGAAATGGTGGGCATCGCGCGGATCACGCCCTTTGAGAATGGTTTCAATCCCGCGGAAAGCGGTGGAAGAACTCCAGGCGTTGGTGATCTGCCCGCCTTCAATCTGCGCCTCAATCCGCAAGTGGCCTTCAATGCGGGTAATCGGGTCAACAACAATTTTTTTTGCCATGATTTCAATCCTCCTTCTTTACCTGCTCAGATCCCACGTCATCGCCCTTACGCAGAGCGCTGGCGACCCCGTGGGCACCGAAAGCCACAGCCGTAGCAGCGGCGATTCCCAGGCCGATTTTGTCGGCACTGGCCTCAACCCCGAAGCCCGGCACATTGGGCAAACGATTATAGAAGGGGCTCATGGTGTCCCAGAATTGCGGCTCGCTGCAACCGATGCAGCCATGCCCGGCCTGCACCGGCCAACTGGTACCCTCGTTGTATCGCACCGTTGGACAGTTATGGAAGGTTTCGGGCCCCTTGCACCCCAGCTTGTAGAGGCACCAGCCCTGGCGATGCCCGGCGTCGCCAAACCCTTCAGCGTACTGACCGGCATCGAAATGCGCGCGCCTTTCACAGTTGTCGTGAATGCGTTTGCCATAAGCGAATTTGGGGCGGCCTAGGCTGTCAGTTGCCGGCAGCTTGCCAAAGGTCAGAAAATGCACAATGGCGGCGGTGAGATTGGTGGCATTCAGCGGACAGCCGGGAAGATTCATCACCGTCGCCCCCGGCACGGCCTGCGACACCGATATGGCGCCGGTCGGGTTGGGCGCCGCGGCAGGAATACCGCCGAAAGACGCACAGGACCCGACCGCAATGGTCGCCGCCGCGTTGCCGCAGATTTCACGCGCAATATTCAGCGCCGAATTGCCGGCAACCGTACAGTAAATGCCCCCTTCGGCCGCTGGAATCGAGCCCTCGACAATCGCAATATATTTGCCCTTGTATTTTTCAAAGGTTGCCATCTTGGCCGCTTCAGCTTGATGACCGGCGGCGGCCATGATGGTTTCGTGGTAATCCACCGACAGATAATCGAGGATGATTTGGGCAGCGGTGGGCTGATTGGAGCGCAGAAAGGCTTCGGAGTCACCGGTGCAACCCTGAAACTCCATCCAGATTACCGGTGGCCGGTTGTCGGCCTCAATCGCTTCAGCCACCCTGCTCATCATGGTCATCGGCAACGCCAGGGTGGCGGTCATCGCCGAACAGAACTTCATGAAATCACGCCGACTGACCCCGCGCGTTTCCCAGCGTTTCAGAATATTCTCTGAAACCATGCCCTCCGACACCCGCTGTTTTTGTTGCTCCATGCTCCTCTCCTTTCGTCAAGGGTGAATAGGCGACAGAAATAAATAAAGGTTTTACCCTGAATATCATTTAGAAATTGTAAATAATAATTTATCGACAAATAAAAGATAAAATTAAACAAACGCTGTTTGTATAACTGGCACAACCGGCCAAAGTCAAGGGTAAATTATTACATAGTGTATACGTAATATCTTATAAGGTAATCGGTACTGTATAGGTTTAGAATTATGATATAATCAACCACTGTATTCTGCGCCACCGAGACGAAAAATCACCATTTATTTCAAGGTTGAAGGAGGCGAATCATGAAAGTCTTTGTCACCGGGGCAACAGGTTTTGTCGGGCAGGCGCTGTGCGCCGAATTGCTGCGCAGCGGGCATCAGGTTGACTGCCTGGTGCGCCCCGGCTCAGAAAAACATCTGGCTGGCCTTCCGACCCTTACCCCCAAAGTTGGAGATTTGTTTGCACCCGCTGCTCTTGCACAACAGATGCAGGGCTGCGATGCGGTGATTCATCTGGTGGGGATCATACGCGAATTTCCGGCACGCCAGATCACTTTCGCCCGCCTGCACCATGAAGCAACCCGCAGTGTGGTCAGCGCCTGTCAGCAGGCCGGGATTAAGCGTTATCTGCACATGAGCGCCAATGGCTCGCGCAAAGATGCCGTTTCGGCCTACCATCAGACCAAATATCTGGCGGAAGAAGAAGTCAGGGCGTCGTCTCTTGACTGGACGATTTTTCGTCCCTCGCTGATTTACGGCCCCGGAGATCAGTTCATCACCATGCTGGTGAAGATGTTGACCAGGCTGCCGGTTATTCCTGTTATTGGCGATGGCCGTTATCACATGCAACCCCTGCCGGTGGAGCAGGTCGCCCTGAGCTTTGCCAGAGCCCTCACATTACCTCAAGCCATCGGCAAAACCTACCATTGCGGCGGGGCCGAATGTCTCAGCTACAATGAGCTGCTTGACCAGGTTGCCGCCGCCCTCGGCAAAAAACCGCCCGGTAAAATTCCCCAGCCTCTCGTGATCATGCGTCCCCTGGTCAGCATTTTTCAGCATCTGCCCTTCTTCCCCCTGACCAGTAACCAGTTACAGATGCTGCTGGAAGGCAACTGCTGCGACACCCGTGAGTGGCGGGCTGATTTCGGCTTTGAAGCAGTGCCCCTTGCCCAGGGACTGACATATTTAGGGCGCCAAGGCTAAGGGCGCCCTGCCGGAGGCTTAAAAACCGGGGTCAAACCGGCATAACCCAATGGTATTTATCCGGCTGGCGACCATATTGAATGTCGGTAAGTTCCTGATAGATTTTCATGGTCAGTTCGCCGGTTTTGCCGTTACCGATTTGCACGCAGCGGTTCTTGTAGCAGAAAGAACCCACCGGCGAAATGACCACCGCGGTGCCGGTGCCGAAGGCCTCTGCGAGGCGGCCATTTTCGGCACCCTCCATGACCTCATCAATCGACAGCGCACGTTCTTCGATTTGATAGCCGCGGTCGACCAGCAGTTGCAGCACCGAGCGGCGGGTGATGCCGTCGAGCACCGTGCCGTTGAGGGGCGAAGTGACAATTTTGCCGTCGTAAAGGAACAGCATATTCATGCTGCCGACTTCTTCGACATATTTTTTTTGGCGGGCGTCGAGCCACAAGACCTGGTCGTATCCGTTTTCGGCGGCTTCTTTGGCGGCCATAAGGCTGGCAGCATAGTTGCCGCCGGTTTTGGCTTCGCCGGTGCCCCCGTGGGCTGCACGGACATAATGATCGGAAATCCAGATTTTGACCGGAGCTATGCCACCCTTGTAATAGGCCCCCACCGGTGAAAGGATGATGTAGCACAGATACTGGTCGGCCGGGCGCACACCCAGCATGGGTTCGCTGGCGATCATAGTCGGGCGGATATACAGGCTGGTACCAGCGCTGCGCGGCACCCAGTCGGCTTCCAGGCGAATCAGTTCCAGCAGGGCGTCGAGAAAAAATTGTTCATCGACTTCCGGCATGCACATGCGTTTTGCGCTACGATTAAAACGTGCGATGTTATCTTTGGGGCGAAAGAGGGCAATGGCGCCATCGGCACGGCGGAAGGCCTTGAGTCCTTCGAAGATTTCCTGAGAATAATGCAGCACCATCGCGGCCGGTTCGAGGGAAAAAGGCCCGTAGGGCTGAATGCGGGCTGAATGCCAGCCGCGGCCGCGGTCGAATTCCATCACAAACATACGATCGCTGAACTGTTTGCCAAAAACAAGTTGGGACTCATCGGCGATTTTGTTTTTAGGCGTCGAAAGCGGCAGAATTTCGAGTTGCATGGTTTGCCCTCCTGAACAAGGGAGAAAGAGAAATCGGGATCGTATCGGGATTGTTGTTCTTAGCATAAAGACAAGGTGACCCGCAAGACAGAGCATCGGCGTGAAAGCCACAGGAAATGGGGATTTTATGCAAATTAAGCTTAAATATGGCAAGAGTGACCAGCAGGCTTTGTTACCCAGGGTTGCGACGCAGCTGGTTCCACCGGTTGTCCCGGTGACCGGCACCTCCGAGAATCTCATCCGGCAGGCCCTCAGGGAGCCCCTTGGCACCGCCTCGCCTGCGGACATCTTTTCCCCCGGAGAACAGGTGGTGATTGTGACCAGTGACATCACCCGTTACACCGGCAGTGAAATTTATCTGCCGATTCTGGTTGAACTTTTGAATGCTGCCGGGATTGCTGACGAGGATATTTCGATTGTTATTGCCCTTGGTATTCATCGCCCGCAGACAGGGGCCGAACATGAGAAAATTCTCGGCCCCCTTTATCAACGTATTGCCGTCTACGATCACAACTGTGACGATCCTGCGCAACTGGTTGATCTGGGCACCACCGCAGACGGAATACCGGTGATCGTCAATCGCCGGGTTGCCGAGGCCCGTCGCGTTATTGTCACCGGTACGGTGGGCTTCCATTATTTTGCCGGTTTCGGTGGTGGGCGCAAGGGGCTGGTGCCGGGGGTTGCATCGCGCGCCACCTGCATGGCCAGTCACTTTTCCATTTTTAATCCGTCGCCCCGGCGGGGCAAACACCCCCAGGCGATCCCCGGTGTTCTTGAAGGCAATCCGGTGCATCGAAATCTGCTGGAAGCGGCGCGCATGCTGCGCTGCGATCTGCTGTTCAACACGGTTTTGTCACCCGACAAGCAGATTATCGGGGCCTACGCCGGTGATCTGGAACAGGCCCATCTTGCCGCCTGTCGTCAGGTGCAGCAGCTGTATGCGGTTGACACCGAAATTGCCGACCTGGCGATCATCTCCGCCGGCGGCGAGCCCAAGGATATCAACCTGATTCAGGCGCAGAAGGCCCTCGATTACGGCAGTCGGGCCGTGCGTGAAGGTGGGACGATTATTCTTCTCGCCGCCTGCCGTGACGGCTTCGGCCATCCCCATTTTTTCCCCTGGTTCGATTATCAAAATCTCGATTCGCTTGAGGATGCCCTGCGCGCCAATTATCAGATTAACGGCCAGACCGCCCACGCTCTGCTAACCAAGGCCCGGCGCTTCCGGGTGATTTTGGTCAGCGGCTTTGATGCCGCAAGCTGCCGTACCATGGGCATGGAAAAAGCGGAAAATTTACCGCAGGCCCTTGATCTGGCGCTTAAGGATCTGCCCGCTAAAGCAAAAATAGTGGTGATTCCCGATGGTGGGCTGGTGCTGCCCCGCATTTCGGATAAACTCTGATGGCCTTGTATAGACCCACCAACTGCGGCCTTGCGGCAATGGTCTCACGGCTTCGACCTAGCTCAGTACGCCTCATTGTCCGACCATTGCGCGCCTTGCATTTGGCGCTTTTTGCTGAAAAACTCCGTTGACCCGCCGCGAAGATAAGGATCTGAGTCCGATGAAAAAAGAAGACATCTTGCAACAGGTGATCGACGCCGGTGCCCTGCCGACGCTGTCGACCGTTGCTTCCAAGCTCATCAGCCTGACCGCTCGTGATGACACCACAATTTATGACATTACCAAGCTGATTGCCCAGGATATTTCCCTGTCGGTCAAGGTGCTCAAGGTGGTCAATTCGGCATTTTACAATTTTCCCAACGAAGTCGGCAGCATTCAGCAGGCGGTGGCGATTCTGGGCACCAACGCGGTGCGTTCTTTGGTGCTGTCTTTTTCGTTTCTGAATATGGAACGTCCGCGCGAACCGGGTAGCTTCAGTTATGAGAAATTCTGGGAACATTCCCTGGCCGCGGCGGTATCGGCCAGGTTGTTGATGGCCAAAATTTGCAGTGATGATACGGAAGAGGTCTTCACCGTCAGCCTGCTCGCCAACCTGGGCAAGTTGATTCTGGCCATGGCCTATCCCGATACCTACAGCGAAATTTGTCGCCAACACAGCGAACAGCAGCGCAGCTTTTATCAGCTTGAAACCGCAAAAATCGGGGCCGATCACACCTATATTGGGAGCGCGGCGGCACAGCATTGGAATTTTCCTGAAAGCTTGAGTCTGCCCATCCTCTATCATCATGACCCCGACGCCTATGCGGGTGCCGACAAGGTGATGAAACGCAACATCGAAGTTGTCTATCTGGCGGGTTTGTTGAGCAATATTCTTTACTCCGGGCAACCCATCGCTTATCACCGGCCCTTTCGTGAACAGGCGAAAAAGCGCTTTAATCTCGACGATCAGACCATTGACGACCTGCTGCGGCGGGTCAATAGCGAAGTCGCTCAGGCCGCCGATTTTTTCGGCATCAAAATCGACGGGACACCGTCTATTCCCGAATTGTTGCAGGAAGCCAACATTGAGCTCAGTCTCCTCAATATGTCGTACGAGCAGATGAATCGCGAACTGGTGCACGCCAAACTGCAACTCGAAAAGCTCACGGCTGAATTGGAGAAAAAAAACACCTATCTTGAGGCGATTGCCAATCTCGATGGTTTGACCGAAGTTTATAACCATCGTTTTTTTCAAACCTTCCTCGAAAAGGAGCTCAATCGCTCCCTGCGCCGCGATCTGGAGCTGAGCCTGATCCTGTGCGATATCGATCACTTTAAAAAATTCAACGATTTTCACGGTCATCAGGTGGGGGATTTTGTGCTGAAAGAGATGTGCCGGGTCTGTGGTGAGCAGATTCGCGAGTATGATCTCCTCGCGCGCTACGGCGGCGAGGAATTTGTTTTCGTACTGCCCGATACCGGCGCCGAGGAAGCTTTGATCGTCGCCGAAAAATTACGCGTTGCGGTCGAAAACGGCGAGTTTTATTACGAAAAAATCAGTTACCGCGTCACCGCCAGCTTCGGAGTCGCCAGCCTGCCCAAAGGCGGCAAAGTCAAACGCAGCGATCTGATCGAAGCGGCCGACAAGGCCCTGTATCAGGCCAAAAAGAAGGGGCGCAACCGGGTTGAGGCTTATCAGGAAAAAAGCGGCTGGTTTAAAAGGAAGTAACCTCAAGGGCCGCGCCGCGAACTTATTGGCGCCGGCGGGAAGATTGATCGTCGGGGGCGCTCATCCCAGAGGCTGAAATCACCTATCGAAGCTACGGCAGGTTTCGGGCGTCGGCCGGCAATGGCCGGAGCCACACAGGTTTTCGATACAATCCACAAAGGATCGGAGCAGGGGCTCGTCGGCACGATGTCGCGGCAGCACCACACTGCGGCAGCGAACCTGACGAAATTCAGGGACTCTGAATCCCAGCAAACTGCCGGCGCTGAGCTGTCCCCCCACCAGGCTGCGCGAGATGAAGGAGATTCCGTTCCCGGCGAGGACACTGTCGATGGTCAGGCGCAAATCATCCGAAACGACCAGACTGTGAAATGTGGCAAGAGAGCTGCCGACTTCTTCCAGATTCTGCTGCAACAAGCGCTTTGAGCTGCAACCATCGCGTCTGATGTAGAGTCGATGGCGTTGCAGGCTGGCGAGTTCGACCTTTTCTGCGCCCAGTTTCAGTTCCGGAGCCGCGATGAAGATCAGCTGATCTTCCGGCAAGGGCAGGGTGATTAGTTCTTCCAGTGCCAGATCCTGACAGTGCTCAATGACGGCTAAATCGAAATTGCCCTCCTGCAACCCTTTAATCGCTTGATCGGGTTGCGTAAAGATGAATTTCAGGTCTTCCATATCGGCATTTTGGAGCAGAAACTGATTCAGTACCTGTGGGAGGAAGGCCGTGCCAAAGGTTGGCGTACAACAAAGTGAAAGCCGTTTCCCCATGGAAAAGCGCTCCAGTTCGTCACGTAATTCTTGCTCTTTATTGAGCAGGGCGCGGGCTTTTTCGAGAATTTGGATACAGATTGGGGTGGGCGTCAGGCCGCTGCTGGAGCGCTCAAAGAGTTGCTGATTGAAGTGATCTTCGAGAAATTTTATGCGTTGAGAGACCGCTGATTGAGTCAAATTGAGCATTTCGGCGGTGCGTGAAAAGTTACCGGTCTCGGCGGCAACCACCAGGGTTTTCAGATAGCGGGTTTCCATGGGCTCATTCCTGTTGGATGTATAAGAGTTTCTTATTAAGCCATAAGAAGAATGCGCTTCATAATATAAGGGCGACGAATTAAGCTCCATGATATTACCCGGTACATGCCGTATCGGCAATAACGAGGAGGCTTTTTATGCATAAGAACTCAAACTGGAGCTGGTGTTGGTTGCCCCTGCTGTTGGCGATGATTCTGTTGCCTGCTTGCAGCAGCGACAAGGACGCGGATGATAACCAAGGTGTGGCCGGGGTGTTTGCGACCAGCCTGCACGGTACCCGCGCCGGCAAAGCGACCTGGTACAACGACACGGACGGTTTCAAGACCATGGTTACCGTCGATTATGCTGATCTTCCCTGTGCCGACTGTCACAACAAGGCGGTCTGGGAAAACCGTCCCGCTGCCGAAGGCGGCCCGAGGGCGTGGATCGAGCCCAACTGCCTCGACTGCCACGCGACTACTCCCGGTGACGAAGTGGCCGACAGCAGCTGCCTGGGGTGCCACAGCCGTCAAGGAACCGAGATCAGTCTGGGTCTGACCGATGTGCATCGCGATGGTGGTCAAGCCATGGGCTGTATGGACTGCCATACCCAGGGTGATGTCCACGGCGACGGCACCAGTTATACCACCATGTTCGAGCCCGGCGCCATCGATGCCAAATGTCAGAACTGCCACTCTGACGCAACCCTGGCCGGGGTCAACGATTTCCACGATTCGCGCCACATGGACGCCATTGATTGTTCGGCCTGCCATATGACCAGCGCCATTACCTGCTACAACTGCCACTTTGATAACGAGGCCGACGAAACCGGCAGCATCCTCCACGCCAAGTTTGCCAGCGCCAAATTCGGTGGCCCCGGCGAAAAGGCCTGGCGCTTCCTGATCAACCGCGTGGTCGACGAGCAGGGTAACACCAAAATTTTTGCCGGCAGCATGCAGTCGCTGATGGCTGATGTCACCGCCAGTTCTTCGCCTGGAGAAGATAACTTGGGCGCGACCTTCGTTGCCATCGGGCCCTATTACAGCCACTCGATTCAGAAAAACGCCATTACCTGCGAAGATTGCCACGCCAGCGCCGCCATGCAGCAGTATGTCGACCAGGGGGTGATCGACGTGGTCAAATGGAAACCCGAGGCCGGAGTTGCCGTGGCTGCCGCACAGATGGGCGCCGAAGGCTGGCAGGGCCCCAAGGGGGTCATTCCCGTGCCGCCCGACTACAGCACCGCGCTGAAATTCGATTTTGTCGATCTGGTCACGCCTGACGCTCCGCTTAACGCCAGCAGTACTTCTTCGAGCGATCGGGTGCTCTTTAAGCGTGGCGCCGACTATATCCATTTTGTCGATGAATATGTTCAGCCATTAACCAGCGCACAGATGGAAAAACTCGGCTGGTTCTCCTACAGCCTCCATGCCACCCGCGCCGGCAAAGAAACCTTCTATTATGATGGCTTCGACGAGGCATCTCCCGCTCTCCTGCAGGCCGGGTTCGGCAATTATGTTGATGTCCCCTACGCCGATCTCCCTTGTGTCGACTGTCATAACGCCAAGGACAACGGCCCTTGGGATACCGATCCAGCCGAGGGCAGTGTGACCGATTCCTGGCCGGGCAATCCGGTGTGTCGCGACTGTCACGGCAATAGCACTGCCGGCAAAAGCCCGGTCGTCGGCTCGACGGTTGGCAACGATGTCTGCAAGGGTTGCCACAGCCGCCTTGGCGCTGAAGCCGCCGTCGGCATGACCGACGTTCATGCTGCCTTCAGTTGCAGCCAATGCCATGCCCTGGGAGATATCCACGGTGTCACCGGCGAAAAACCCGCGACCATGTTTGACGGCGCGATTACCGCCGATTGCCAGAGCTGCCATACTCCGACGACCACGGTCATGGAACATGCGGTGCATCTGAGCGGCATCGACTGCTCAACCTGTCACATGCAGAGCGTTGTCACCTGTTACAACTGCCACTTTGACAACGAAGCCATCAAGGACGGCAGCGTTCTGCACGCCAAATTCGCCAGCGCCAAATTCGGCGGCCCCGGCGAGAAATCCTGGCGCTTCCTGGTTAACAAGGTCATGGCCGATGGCAGCACCAAGGTCTTCCCCGGCAGTATGCAGTCCCTGGCCGCTGATGTGACCGCCAGTAATTTCCCCGGTGAAGATAATCAGGGTGCGACCTTTGTCGCCATTGCACCCTATTACGCCCATGCCATTACTAAGACCGATGCTTTAACCTGTGACACGTGTCATGGCACCCAGACTGCCATGGATCTCGCCGCCGGAACCGCCGTCGATGTCGTCGCCTGGAACGCCGCTGACGGCGTCGAAGTACCGGTTGCCAGTATGATGGCCACCTGGCAGGCGCCGTCCGGGGTGATTCCGGTCCCCGAAAACACCTCACTGCTGGGTTTCGATTTTATCGATCTGGTTGATCCGGCGGCCGCCCTGACCCCCACGGCCACCTCGTCCAGTGCACGCCGGGCCTTCAAAAGGGATGCGGATGTCATTCATATGCCGGCAGATTATGTCTTGCCCCTCACGGCCGCCCAGATGACATCCTTGAGCTTTATTCACAACTCTGGTGCAAACTGTGCGACCTGTCACACCCCTTGATCGTTTTATGCCATAAAGCATGACCACCAAAGCCCGGTTGCAATTGCAACCGGGCTTTTATCAGAATCGCGCCGGTCAAATTCGCACCTGATTAGGGATTTTCCCAGCTGAGCGGTTGTCACCCCTCATCATCTTTGATTTCCCGCAGTTTCAGTGCCGTCCAGAGGTCGGTCGCCACCGGCCCCAGGGCCATGTCGCGGCGGCGGGCAACGCGAATTTCAATCGTGCCGCGATCACCGAAGTCTTCTATTTTCAGTTCCACCAGCCGCCCGGCATCCAGATCGTCTTGCACCATATGTTGCTGCAACCGCCCCCAGCCCATGCCCGCGAGCAAGATTTCCTTTTTCGTCAAATGATCATTGACCAGCCAATGGCGCTCATCGGGGAGCACACCCAGGTTTTTCTCACGTGGCACCCGACTGCTGTCGCGCACCACCACCTGTACCCGGCCCTTCAATTCCGCCAGGCGCAGGGGACGTCCGCGCAGATCCGCTGAGAGAAAATCGGCGGCGGCAACCGGAATCATGCGCACGCGGTTGAGCAGAAAAGTCTCGAAAACGACATTTTCTTCAAACCAGGGCGTAATCGCAATATCAACTTCTCCCTCTTCCAACCGTTCAAGGGCGCCCCACAGACGCTCGCCAAGCAGTTCGAATTTTGTTTGCGGATATTTCAATTCCAAATTTTTTAAAACCTGCAACACCAGGGGTACCGGACAACTTTCCTCTATGGAAATGGCCAGGTGGGGCTCACATCCGTTGCCCAAATACGCGGCCAGTTGCATCAGATTTTCACTTTCCGACAAAACTTTGCGCGCCTGAACGCAAATTTTTTCACCCACCGGGGTTAAACGCGCACGGTACTGATCGCGGGCCAGCAGGCCAACCCCCAACTCAGCTTCAAGCTTGCGGATGGCGACGCTGACCGTGGGCTGGGTGCGGTGCAAGGCTTCAGCGGCCGCCAACACCCCGCCGGTGTCGGCAATAGAAATCAACATACGTAATTGATCAAGAGTCATTATGGCCTCCAAAACCAATCTTCATAGATAAAAATAATGTACTTGTGTGATATTAAATATTATTTTTTTATTGTCAACCCGTTTACTCTTTAATGAGACCGTTCCTCTAAAATATGTAAAAGGAGACTCCCTATGTTGAAAAAAAATCTGTTGGTCTTCGCTCTGAGCCTGATACTGGTGTCCCCGCTTTTTGGTGCGAGCTACAAAATTGACACTAATCACTCCGAAGTTGGTTTTACCGTTGAGCACCTGATGATGTTCAAGGTGACGGGTTATTTTACCGACTTTAACGGCACCATAGAAGCCAATGTGGACCATAAAACCCTGACGGCTACCAAGGCCACCATTCAGACGGCCTCCATCGACACGCGCATCGACAAACGGGATGAACATTTGCGCAGCGCCGATTTTTTTGATGTGGGGAAATACCCGGTTATCACCTTCAGCAGTGAAAAAGTTGAGGGCAGCGGCAGCAATATCAAGGTTCATGGCACACTGACCATTCGTGACATTACGCGACCGGTGGTACTGACCGGGGCTTTTTTGGGAGAAAATACGGATGCCTGGGGGAATGTGCGCGTTGGCTTTGCCGCCAAGGGCAAAATTAATCGCAAGGATTTTGGCCTGACCTGGAACAAGGCCCTCGAAGCCGGCGGGGTCACCGTGGGTGACGAGATCGAACTCACCCTGCAAATTCAAGGCGTGAAAAGTTAAGAATCCCCCTCCAGACCTCCGGTGCCTTCGGCCTTTATGAGCGGTTGAAGGCACCGGAATGCCAGAGTGAATGTTAGTGCGACAGAGACTTTTGCAACAGAGCTTCACCCAATTGGTGTATGTCTGATTTACTGTTTTTTTGTGTCTTTCCGTGTTTTTCGCGACTCCAGAAGCCGTTTTCTGGGGTAAGGAGGGAAAATAGTTTTGAAACCTTTCCTCTGTGGCACTATGCAGGGTCCTTGGTTTGAATCTGGAGGGCAAAACAAAACCGATTGGCCCTGATTTCCCTTATTTTGTAAATAATTCCGCCCCAACCATTGACCCAGAATGCGCCCTGTCGTATGTAAATGAGTTTGTTTGTCGGTATCGACTTAAGTCTGCTCTCGCGGCTTGCCTGCTTGTCGGGCTGCGCCCTAAGGTGTTTCCGTTGGCTAGCTTTATTTCTTCATTGCCTTTTTCCCGGCGTGTCCGACGCCTCAAATTACGCTTTCTCAGCCATTTCCATGTCAGCGAAAACACCTTTATGGTGGTGCTGGCGGTGATTGTCGGTTTGCTGGGAGGGCTGTGTAATTACGCGTTTCGCAAAACGATTGAGCTGGTGCATTTTCTGGTGGTTAAACAGGGACAGGGGTTGCTGGGAATTGATCCTGAGCACTGGTCGCCGGAACGGATGCTGAGTTTTATCTTCCCCCTCATGGGCGGTTTGCTCATGATTCCCCTGTGGTATTTTTTTGCTAAAGACTTAAAGGGCGGTTTCGCCGGCTTTCTGGTCAAGGTGAATCTGAAGGGGGCCAAGTTGCCAATGCGCCCGATTTTTACCCGCGGTTTCGGCGCGGCGATCACCCTGGGCACAGGGGGCAGTGCCGGCCAGGAAGGGCCAATTGCGGTGATCGGCGGCACGGTGGGAAGCCAGTTCGGTAAGTTGTTCAAAATGGGCGGCGACCGCCTGAAAATATTGGTTGCCTGCGGGGCGGCGGCGGGGGTGGCGGCAACCTTTAACGCGCCCATTGCCGGGGTGTTTTTTGCCGCTGAAATTGTGTTGCTTTCGTCCTTTGAGCTTGCCAGTTTTACCTCCATTGTCATTGCCAGCGGCATGGCCACCGTGGTTTCACGCGCCCTGCTGGGCAATAAAATGGAATTGAATGCGCCCATTTACCTGCTGCAGACCCCCTGGGAGCTGGTGCTTTACCTGGTGCTGGGTTGCGTGATCGGCTTTCTGGCCAGTGGTTTCATTAATTTGCACTTTCGCATCAAGGAGATGGTGACCGTAATTCGTCTGCCACGCCTGGTCAAGCCGGTGCTGGGTGGGCTGACGGTGGGGATTATCGGCATTGCCCTGCCTCAGGTTTACGGCAATGGTTACGAATTTATTGACACGGTGCTATCTAACCAACAACCCTTGATGTTGTTGCTGATTTTGATTCTGGCCAAGGCGGTGGCAACCTCCATCACCATCAGTTCGGGTCTGCCGGGGGGCATGTTTGCGCCCTGTCTTTATTTGGGCGCGGTGACTGGTGGTGCCTTTGGTTTGCTGGCCAGCCTGCTGTTTCCCTCGGCCGAGCTGGCACCGGGAGCCTACGCCCTGGTGGGCATGGGCGCTTTTTTATCGGCGGCGACCCATTCCCCCATGACGGCCATCTTTCTGCTGTTCGAAATTACCGATTCTTACGAAGTTATTGTGCCCATCATGCTGTGTTGTGTCATTGGAACGACTATCGCACGCCACTTTAAGAAGGAAAGTCTCGAAACAGCCGAACTGGCGCGTGACGGTATCGACCTCGAAGCCGGTAAGGAACGCAATATTATGAAGGCGTTGCTGGTGAATGAGGTGATGTCGAAAGACGTTGAAACTATTCCCGAAAACATGACCCTGGGGGAGTTTGCCCGTTTCACCGCCAGCACCCGCCACACCAATTTCCCTCTCATCGACAGCCAGGGCCATCTGAGCGGCATTATTTCGGTGCAGGACTTTATGGGCGTGGTCTTCGAGCCCGAATTGATGGATCTGGTGGTGGTGAAAGAGTTGGCAACCATGGATGTTATTACCGCCCACGCCGACGAAGATCTTGACACGGCAATGCGCAAAATCGGCTATCGTAATATTGAACAGCTGCCGGTAGTCGATCGCGACAACCATTTGAAATTATTAGGAATTATTTCGCGCCGTGACATGGTGGCCGCTTACAACCGCGCCCTTATGGCCCGAACCCTGGGAGATGAAGATGACTGAGCTTTTTGACGGTCTTAATCCTCAGCAACGCGAGGCGGTGACCCATTGTGGCAGTCCGTTGCTGGTATTGGCCGGCGCAGGTTCGGGCAAAACCCGCACTCTGATTCAGCGCATTGCCTGGCTGATGCGTGATCAGGGTGTGGCCCCCTGGCAGATTCTGGCGGTGACCTTTACCAACAAGGCCGCTGCCGAGATGCGTGAGCGGCTGGCGGCGATTCTGCCCGATTGCGAATCGCCTTGGGTGGCAACTTTTCATGCGAGCTGCGTCCGCATTTTGCGTCAGGAAATTACCTTGCTGGGGTATGCGCGTGATTTTGTGATTTACGACGATCAGGATCAACAGCGCCTGCTGAAACAAGTATTGGTGGAACTGGGCATCAGCGAAAAGGTTCTGCGCCCGGCGGCGGCGGCCCAGGCGATTGATCAGGCCAAAAACCGCGGTTTGGGTCCCGAAGATCTCCTCGAACAACAGGGCCACCCACCAGAACTGGCGGAAATTTATCGCCGCTACCAGCGGCGGCTTAAACAGGCCAATGCTCTTGATTTTGGTGATTTGCTGCTCTTGCTGGTGAAGTTGTTTGAAGACCATCCCGCGCGCTTGCAGCATTGGCAAGAGCGTTTCCGGCATATTCTGGTGGATGAGTTTCAAGATACCAACGGTATTCAATATCAACTGGTGAATCTGCTTGCCCGGCCCCATCGAAATTTGTGTGTTGTCGGTGATGATGACCAGTCGATCTATGCCTGGCGCGGGGCTGAAATTGCCAATATCCTCAACTTTGAACGCGACTATCCGGGGACAAAAATCATTCGCCTGGAACAGAATTACCGCTCAACTCGCAATATTCTCGATGCTGCGGGCGCGGTGGTTGAGCAGAATCTGGCGCGCAAGGGCAAACGTTTGTGGACGGATAATCCCCTGGGTGAACCGGTGCGGATTGAGTCGTGCAGCGATGATCTGGAAGAGGCACGTTTCGTCAGCCGCGAAATTAATCGCCTCATTCAAAACGGCGGTTCATTGCGTGAGATTGCCGTATTTTACCGCACCAACGCCCAGTCCCGGGCCCTGGAAGAAGCTTTGGCCTTCGCGCGGATTCCCTATGTGATGTACGGTGGGGTGCGCTTTTTCGCCCGACTTGAAATTAAAGACGCCCTCAGCTATCTGCGCTTGCTCTACAACCCCGCCGATTCCCTGGCCGCCCTGCGGATTATCAATGTGCCCACACGCGGCATCGGTAAAATTAGCATCGAGCGGATTGCCCAGCACCAGGGCGAATCTTTGAGCTTTTTTGCCGCCTGCCGGCAAGCCCTGGAAAAATCCTTAGTGAGTGCCGGCATCAGCGCCAAACTCAAAGTTTTTGTTGCGCTGATTGAACGCTTTCGCGCGCGCCTCGAACAGCAACCCTATCCTGAATTGATGGCCGAATTGCTGGAAGAATCGGGGTATCTCCCGGCCCTGCGTGAAGAGGCGGATAGCGCCTTGACCGACGGCCAACGCCAGGAAGCCCGTGGGCGCCTCGAAAATCTGGAACAGTTGCTGGCGGGAATGGAAGAACACCATGCCCGCGCTGGTTCTTTGGCCGATTATCTGGAAGAAATTGCCTTGGTAACGGATCTCGATCGCCTCGACCAGCAGAAAGACCATGTCACCCTCATGACCCTGCATGCCGCCAAGGGGCTCGAATTCCCGGTGGTATTTATGACCGGTCTCGAAGAAGGGCTCTTTCCCCACAACCGGGGAGACGGCAGCAACGTGGAAGAGGAGCGTCGTCTCTGCTACGTGGGCATGACCCGGGCGATGAAACATTTGTATTTGACCCACGCCCGGCGGCGCCGTATTTACGGCAGTTACCAATATAATGCCCCCAGCCGCTTTCTGGCTGAGATACCGCGCCCCAGTGAACCGACACCCCTTCCCCAGGAAACAGGCGGACACAATCTGGCCGCACTTTTTGCCACGGTTGACGATGACAGTTCACCCGCACCCCTTGCGACTACCGCAGATAAGGGCTTCGACGAAATTGAAGTGATCCCGGAAGCCGAAGAGGGCTTGCGGTTGGGAATGCGGGTGCGGCATATCAAATTTGGAATCGGCACAGTGCGCCGTCTCGAAGGTCGCGGCGACAACCAGAAGGTGATCGTTTATTTCGAACGCATTGGCCCCAAAAAGTTGCTGTTACGTTTTGCCGGGCTGGAACCGGCCTAAGGACACGGTAATGCTCCCTGCCTTGCAAACCTTTCAGCTGTTGCTGGTGGATGACAACCCGACCAATCTGGAGCTGATGTGTCGAATTGTTGAACGCCACCTGCCCGAAGTCCGCTGTCTGTTGGCTCGCAATGCGGCTGAAGGGTATAAGTTGCTGCAAAACCAGCAGATTGACGGGGCATTTATTGATGTTCAAATGCCCCGGATTACCGGCATCGACATGTGCCGCGCGCTGAAAAAAAACCCCGAAACCGCCCATATTCCCCTGGTGCTCTTAACCGCTCATGTGGCCAGCCCGCAAACCCGGGCCGAGGGTCTGGATGCCGGGGCCTACGACTTTATCAGTCAGCCGATCAGTAATGTTGAACTGCTGGCGCGCCTGCGGGTTATGCTGCGGATGCAGCGCGAGCGCAAACACTTGGCCGAGCGCTGTCTGCTCATTCCGCCGGAATTAAACCAACATCCCTTATTGCCTCAGATCAGGGGGCTGCTAAATGCGGCAGAGGCCCTGTCCCTTGACCCCCTGGAACTATCTGAGCTTCTTGAACAGCTTGGCTCGCAGCCCAAGATAAACGCGCTCCAGTTTGTTGATGTGCTCTTGCCAAAACTCCCGGCCAGTGTTCAACGCGGTTTACTCAAACTTGCCTTACTCAACGAAATTCCCCTGACCCTGTTGGCTCAGTTTGCCGATCTCGGACGCACGCCCGAGGTGCTGGCGTATTTGCTGCGGCGCAACTTTTATATCCACCTCCAGGAGGCTTGCTACCACATTGAAGTGGAGCTGCACCTTCCTTTACGTAGACTCGCCCTTAGCTGCCTTGATCTACCGACGCAGCACGAATTTCATGGCCGCGTGGCCCAGCTGTATCAGCAGGAGGAAAATTTTAACGCAGCCTTTTTGCATTTAATCAAGGGTGAATTTTTCGTCGAAGCGGCCAATCTGTTCCGCCTGACCGGCCTCAATCTGATCCAGACGGAAACGCCCCTGACCGCACAGAGCCTGGAGGCCTTACCCGAAGACGTGGCGGCAAAATCGGGCTGGTTGAGCCTTTTCTGCGGCAGTGCCAACCTGATATTGGCGCCTGAACAGGCAGGAAACTGGCTCGAACTGGCGCGTTCGCACTTCAGTGCCTGCGCCGACACTTGCGGCGAATTATTGGCCCTGGCCCAGCAACTGCGCCAGCATCTGCTGGTTGACGGACTCTTCTATTACGGACGTGAAATTTTGCCGCGGAGCGCCGAACTCTTTGCCCTGCATCAGGCCAGCCTTGATCCCCATCATCAAGCCTTTATTATGCTTGCCCTGGCGGCCGGATACGGCTTTTTCAGCGCCGAAACCCGCAAGGGTGAGGCTCTGGCACGGCTTGGTCTTGAGCTGGCCCAGCGTAACCAGTACCCGCAACTTGAGTTTGAAGGACGCTTGGTCTGCGCCTATCTGGCGTTGTTGCGTGGTCGCAGCAGCGTGGCCTATGCCGAAATCGAAAGTGCCTGGCGCCTGGTTTGTGCCGGGGTTCAGCCCCTGCCGACCCTGTACCTGTTAGCGACGGATCTGCTGTTACAATCGGGTGATCTGGCGGGATACGCCGTGCAACGCCAGCAGATGCTGGAGCATTTCCCCTGGCAGCAACTGCAACAGGGCACCCAGGCCACCCTCCTTGATGTGTGCGAGGTGCAAGCCTGCCTGCAAAAGCAAGACCTGGACGGTGCCGAAGCCAGCCTCTCGGTGGCCACCCGCCAAGGACAGGCGGCACACAATCCCCATCTGCGCAGTATTTTGTTGCAATATCAAGCCCTGATCAACGCCCACAAAGGCAGGGATGAAATGGCCCAGGCCGAGCTCGAAGAATCCCTCAAATTACGCCAACGGGCAGGCGGCGGGTTTTACCAGATTGCCAATCTGCTGGTTTGTGCCCTGACCCTGCACCAGTTAAAAAAATCCGCCCAAGCTCTCCCGTTGTTGCAACAGGCCCTGGCCCTTTCCCTGGAACAGGACGAACTCTTGGTGCGGCCAACACTCCATGCGGCTCTTGCTCTGATCCACGCCCAGCGCGCTGAAACCGTTGAAGCCCTGGAGCATTTGCATGCAATGCTCCTCCTGTTGCGCCAACCCTTTAAAAACTGTTATTTATTCTTACCCGAACTCCTCGAAACCCTGCCCCTGGCGGTAGAAAACGATGTTTTCCCCGAGATAGCGGCCCAGCTGGCGGTCCAGGTTCTGGGCCAGGAATTGAGCGACGACGGCCAGTTGATCCCCAGCCTGAAATTCCAGCTGCTGGGTGGATTTGTCATGCAACTGGGCAAGGCCCCTCAAAGGGATCTCAGCAGTCTGGGGGCCGCCAGCCGTTATCTGCTGTATCTGCTGATTTTTGCGCCGGGCCGCCAGCTGGGGCTAGATCTTCTCTGTCGCCAGGTTTGGCCTGATTTACCCCCGGCCCGCGCCCGGCAGAACCTGGATACCCTGCTGCTGCGCTTGCGTAAAATTCTCGAAGAAATGCAGGCGGGCAGCGGACGCACCTACCTGCCCCTGGAGCGTGGTGTTTTGCGCTTGCGTTATGCCCAGGTCGATGCCGTCACCTACCGGGATAAAATCGAAGCGGGTCGGAAGCTGTTAAGACGTGGAGATAGCTGGCAAGCCAGCCATCAGTTGCTGGCCGGTGAACGTCTGTGGCAGGGAGAATTACTTCAGGGTTACGATTTGAACGATGACATGTTGAGCCGACAGACGTATTATAACGAGCTACGTTTTGAACAGCTTGAATTGCTCGGCAGCCTTGATCCCGTTTTTACGCATGTCTTTGACTTGGAGACTCTCCTGCTGCAGGGCCTGGATGCTGACCCGATTCGCGAACCCCTGCTCAGGCGATTGCTTGAACTGTATCGGCGCCAAAACAATGTCATTAAACCGAAAAACCTGCTCAAGCGTTATCGTGCGGCTTTACAGCAGGTGGACTTTTCGCCGGGTGAAATTGAAGAAATCATGCACGCATTGCAAACCCATCACGCACTCATCAACCCCTAACCGGCCCACAGCAAAGGATCGATAAAAAAATGACCAAGTGCAACAGTTGCAACGACAGCTCCTGCGCGACTCGCCAACCACAACCGCAGGAAAATAATGAACAATTTTTGCGCCGTCAGGCATTGGAAAGTCGTTTATGTCCCATCAAAAACCGCATTCTGGTGATGTCAGGCAAAGGGGGCGTCGGCAAAAGCACCACCGCCGTCAATTTAGCCATTGCGCTGTCGCAGCAGGGCAACCGGGTTGGACTGCTGGATATCGACCTGCATGGGCCGAGTTTGCCGAAAATGCTCGGCCTTGAAGATGTGCGCCCCAAGGGCAACGCGGAGGGCATTTTGCCCCTCGAATTTGTTGGCCTCAAACTGATGTCCATTGGCTTTCTGTTGCAAAAAACCAGCGATGCCATGATCATCCGCGGACCGATGAAAAACGGGGCCATCCAGCAACTGCTTGCCGATGTGGCCTGGGGAGAGCTCGACTATCTGGTGGTCGATTGCCCGCCCGGCACCGGCGATGAACCCTTAAGCGCCGTGCAGATGCTGAATAAGGGCGCGGTGGGCGCGGTGATTGTCACCACCCCCCAGGATGTCGCTCTGGTCGATGTCGAAAAATCCATCAGTTTCTGTCAGCAGATGAAACTGCCGATTATCGGCATGATCGAAAATATGAGCGGTTTTATCTGCCCGCACTGCGACAAGCGTTCGGATATTTTTAAAAGTGGTGGCGGCAGCAAGCTGGCAGAAAAGTACGACATTCCTTTCCTTGCGCGGGTGCCCCTTGATCCGCGCATGGTGGTCGCGGGCGACAGCGGCAAACCGCATATTCTTTCGCATCCCGAATCCGAATGCAGTATCGCCCTGGAGCAGGCGGCCGACCAGGTGAGTCACTACTGGCCCGCGACTGTCACGGAGAGCAGAGCATGAAAATTCAGCGGATCGAAGTGGAACAGGTTGCGCGTCTGGCACGCCTGGCCTTGCAAGACGACGAACTGGAGGCGCTGACGGAACAGATGGATCAACTGCTCGCCTATGTGGAAAAGCTCAATGAACTCGATACCGAGGGCATTATCCCAACCGCCCACGCGGTGCCGATGGAAAATGCCTTTCGCGCCGATGAGATCAAGGCCTCCATCGGCACAGAAAAAGCTCTGAGCAACGCACCTCAGCGTGAAGAGAGTTGTTTTGTGGTGCCGAAAGTGATCGAGTAGTCACCTTTACTGAAATTTCAGGAGTTTTCATGTCTTTTCCCCCAACGAGTATCACGCAGTTACACCAGCAACTGCGCAGTGGTCGGCTCAGTGCCGTTGAAGTGACCCGTCACTTTCTGCAGCGGATTGAGCAGACCAACCCGCAGGTCAATGCCTTTATCACGGTTTGCGCCGAACAGGCCTTGCAAGCTGCCGCTGCGGCCGATCGCCAACTGGCGACGGGTGAGGCTCCGCCACTCTGTGGAATTCCCCTGGCGGTCAAAGATATTTTCAATACCGAAGGCCTCGCCACCAGCTGTGGCTCGCGCATATTGCACAACTATATTTCGCCCTACGATGCGACCGCCTTTGCCCGTCTCAAGCAGCAGGGGGCAGTGCTGCTTGGCAAGCTGAATATGGACGAGTTCGCCATGGGCAGCTCCAATGAAAACAGCGCCAGTGGCCCGGTGCATAATCCCTGGGATCTGCAACGGGTGCCCGGCGGCTCATCGGGCGGAAGCGCCGCGGCCCTGGCTGCCAGTCAGGCCCTGGCAACCCTGGGAACCGATACCGGCGGCTCGATTCGGCAACCCGCCGCCTTTTGCGGAGTGGTCGGGGTTAAGCCGACCTATGGCCGGGTGTCGCGTTACGGCGTGATCGCCTATGCGTCGAGTCTCGATCAGGTCGGGCCTTTGGCAAATACTGTCGCCGATGCGGCCCTGCTGCTGGGGGCCATCGCCGGTTATGACGCAGCCGATTCCACCAGCGTCGACTGCCCGGTACCCGATTATCTGGCCGATCTCAATGCCGGGGTCAAGGGTTTAAAAATTGGTCTGCCGCAGGAATATTTTATTGAGGGACTGGCACCGGCGGTTAAGCAGGCGGTCGCCGCCGCGATTGAGGTTTATCGCAGCCTGGGAGCTGAAATTGTCGAGGTCAGTCTGCCGCGCACCGCTTACGCCATTGCCTGTTATTATCTCATCGCCACCGCCGAAGCCTCGAGTAACCTGGCGCGTTACGACGGAGTGCGCTTCGGTTTGCGCGAGCAGCAGGATGGCGGTTTGCTCCAGATGTACGAACAGAGCCGCGCCGCCGGTTTCGGCGCCGAAGTCAAGCGCCGCATCATGCTCGGCACCTATGCTTTGTCCTCGGGCTATTACGATGCTTATTATCTCAAGGCGCAAAAGGTTCGCACCCTGATCCGCGAAGATTTCAACCGCGCTTTTGAACAGGTTGATCTGCTGCTGACCCCGGTCGCCCCCACCACCGCCTTTGCCTTGGGGGAAAAAACCGACGATCCGTTGCACATGTATTTGTCGGACATTTTTACCGTGCCGGTCAATCTGGCCGGTACCTGCGCCCTCAGCCTGCCCTGCGGCAGGGATGGCCAGCTGCCGGTTGGGCTGCAATTGATCGGCAAGCCCTTTGCTGAAGCCCAGCTGCTGCAGGCCGCCCAGGCCTTTGAAAGCGCTACCGACTGGCATCTGCAGCGCGCACCTCTCGCTTAATACTTGACAAGGCAGGGATTTTACATGCACTCACGTTATGAAGTCGTCATCGGTCTGGAAGTCCATGTTCAGCTCACGACCAAAACCAAAATTTTCTGTGGTTGCGCCACCGCCTTCGGCCGGCAGCCCAATTCACAGACCTGCCCGGTGTGTCTTGGTCTGCCCGGCGCCCTGCCGGTCCTCAATCAGCAAGCGGTCGAATATGCCATTCGTGCCGGGCTGGCAACCCATTGCACTATCGCGCCGCGCTCAATCTTTGCGCGCAAAAATTATTTTTACCCCGATCTGCCCAAGGGCTACCAGATTTCACAGTTTGAACTGCCGGTCTGTGAGCATGGCTGGCTTGATATTGATCTGAACCACAAGGAACCTAAACGCATCGGCATCACCCGCATCCATATGGAAGAGGACGCGGGCAAATTGCTCCACGGCGGCACGGCGGGCAGCCGGGTTGACCTCAATCGCGCCTGCACGCCCCTGCTGGAAGTGGTTTCGGAGCCCGATATGCGCAGCGCCGATGAGGCGATCGAATATCTCAAACAGCTGCATCAAATTGTCATGTATCTGGGTATTTGCGACGGCAACCTGGAAGAAGGTTCCTTCCGCTGCGACGCCAACGTGTCGCTGCGACCCTTCGGTCAGGCCGAACTGGGAACCCGCGCCGAGCTGAAAAATATCAATTCGTTTCGCTTCATCAAACAGGCAATAGAATACGAAGTTGAACGTCAGGCCGACATTCTCGATGAGGGCGGTAAGATCATTCAGGAAACTCGGCTTTTCGATGCCGACAGCGGCACCACCCGTTCCATGCGCGGCAAGGAAGAAGCCCACGACTATCGTTATTTTCCTGATCCCGATCTGGTGCCCCTGGTGATTGATGCCGCCTGGATCGAAGGGGTGCGGGCCGAACTGCCCGAGTTGCCGGAAGCCAAACGCCAGCGCTACATAGAACAGCTGGGGCTGCCCGCATACGATGCCGGCGTGCTCGCGGCTGAGCGGGCGGTGGCCGAATATTTCGACGCCCTGGTCGCTCTGCACCCTCAGGCGAAAATCTGTTCCAACTGGGTGATGGGCGAAGTGCTGCGCGCCCTCAAGGAAAAAGAGAGCAGCATCAGTGCCTGTCCCCTGCCCCCGGCAGCCCTGGCCAGTCTGCTGCAACGCATCGACGACAACACCATTTCCAACAAAATTGCCAAGCAGGTGTTTGAAGCCATGTGGCAATCGGGAGCCGGGGCCGATGAGATTATTGACCAACAGGGGCTGAAACAGGTCAGTGACAGCGGTGCCATTGAAGGCCTTGTCGATGAAATTCTGGCAGCCAACAGCGCCCAGGTTGAACAATACCGTGGCGGCAACGAAAAAGTTCTGGGCTTTTTTGTCGGTCAGGTCATGCGCGCCAGCAAGGGAAAAGCTAACCCGGCACTGGTCAATCAGATTCTACAAAATAAACTGGGGTCACGAAGCTGACCCAGGCAGACAAAAGGAAAAAATATGGCCTGTCCCATCGACACCACCAGTATTCGTCCACTTATTTACGCTGCGGGTAAATGCCGCATGCTCGACCAGCGCAAGCTGCCGACGGAAGAAATCTGGCTCGAATATGACAGCTATCAGGGGGTTGCCGAAGCAATTCGCAGCATGGTGGTACGCGGGGCCCCGGCCATTGGGGTTGCGGCGGCGATTGGTGCCTGGTTTGGCGCGCGCGACATTGAAGCTGCGACCGGTACCGAGTTCATGGCGAAATTTTCCCAGATTTGCAGCCATCTGGCGGCAACGCGACCGACGGCGGTCAATCTGCACTGGGCCCTGCAACGGATGCAAAGTTTCGCCCGGGCCAATGTGGAGCGATCCGTCACCGAACTCAAGATCGGTCTCGAATACGAAGCCCTGGCCATCGCCGAAGAGGATGAGCGTTTGTGCCGCAAGCTGGGGAAAAACGGCGCGGTGCTGATTGCCGATGGCGCACGGGTGCTGACTCACTGTAACGCCGGTGCCCTGGCGACGGCCGGTTACGGCACCGCCCTGGGCGTGTTGCGGGCGGCAGTGGCTGCAGGCAAGAAAATTTCAGTATTGGCCGACGAAACCCGCCCCTTTTTGCAGGGTGCCCGCCTGACCGCCTGGGAATTACAGCGTGACCAGATTCCGGTGACCCTGATCTGTGACAATATGGCGGGTTATCTGATGAGCAAAGGGGAAATCGATTGTGTTATTGTCGGGGCCGACCGCATCAGCGCCAACGGCGATGTGGCCAACAAAATCGGCACCTACAGCCTGGCGGTGCTGGCCAAAGAGCATCAACTGCCCTTTTACGTTGCCGCCCCTCTTTCAACTATCGACCTGAACCTGGCCAATGGTTCCCTGATTCCGATTGAAGAACGCAGTGCCGAAGAATTGACCCATCTCGGTGGAATTCAGCTGGCCCCCACAGGAGTGCCGGTCAGAAATCCGGCCTTTGATGTCACCCCAGCACGGCTGGTGAGCGCAATTATTACCGAAGCAGGTGTGGTTAAAGGAGATTACCTCAAGGGGCTGGCAGCGCTTTTTTAAGCCGCCACTCATCATCATGGCATCATTGATCCGGTAACGCGGGGGTTCCTTGGATTTTCCAGATATCGTCACAATTCACGAGCTGCTCAAGGCAGCGCAAAGCCAAAACCTTAATCGCCAGCTGGCGGAAGCCGGGTTCACTCAAGCCGCACGCAGCGCCGAAAATTTGCGCCTGATTTCTGCGGTTTGGCCGCAGCCGAGCCTGGTGTGCGCAATCATTAAGGACGCGCTCCAATCTGCCGACCCCGATCAGGCTCTCAATGTGCTGGAACGCTTACTTTCCGTTGTCGAACATGCCGAGTTGCAGCAGGTGCTGGAAACCGAGGGGTCGCGCAAGCAACTGCTACGGGTGCTGGGGGGCTCCCCCTTTCTCGGCTCTTTACTCGCCAGAAACTCTCAGTTTTTCACCCGTCTTTTCATAGATGGCGACCTTTTGCGCACCTGCGAGGCCGCGCAGATGCTGGCCGCCTTGCACGCCCTGATTCCCCTCGAAACCTCGCCTGAAGACTGTGATCTGTTGCTGCGCACCTTTAAGGCGCGGCAATTTTTACGCATTGGTAGTCGCGATCTGCTCGGCCTGGCCAGTCTGGAGGAGGTTACCGCCGAACTCAGTGATCTGGCCGCCGCCAGCTTGCAGATTGCCTATGAATTCTGTTCCTATCAGCTGCAAGCGGAATACGGCAAGCCGTTTCACGCAGATGGTCAAGCTGCCGAATTCTGCGTGCTGGGCATGGGCAAGCTTGGCGGACGTGAACTGAATTTTTCTTCAGATATTGATCTGATTTATTGCTATTCCAGTGTCAACGGCCAAACCTGCGGCACTGGCAGTCGTGGTGAAAAAATTGAGTTGCGGCGCTACTTTATCAAACTTGCCGAAATGATCACTCGCGCCCTCAATCAGCCTACCGCCGCCGGCTTTGTCTTTCGCGTCGACACCCGTCTGCGGCCCGACGGTAACAGCGGCGACCTGGCAATTTCACTCAATGCCGCCGAAGCCTATTATGAATCCTGGGGGCAGAGTTGGGAGCGGGCCGTGATGATCAAGGCCCGCCCGGTAGCCGGAAGCTTGCGCCTTGGCAATGAACTCCTGTCCCGTTTGGAGCCTTTTGTTTACCGACGTTTTCTCGATTTCAGCATGATTGAAGATATTATGCTGATGAAGCGCAAGATTGACGCCAGCCTTAAGCGCGACCAGGAAGCCGAACGTAACCTCAAACTCGGGCGCGGTGGCATTCGTGAAATCGAATTTTTTATTCAAGCCGAGCAATTGGTCAACGGCGGCAAAAACCGGCACTTGCGCGAACGAAATTCTCTCAAGGCCCTGGCACTCTTAGCCGAACAGCAGATCGTGACCCCTGAGGATACCAAGGTGTTGCAGCAGGCTTACCGTTTCCTGCGGACGGTTGAACATCGCATTCAAATTGTGCATGAACGTCAAACCCATTCCTTGCCGACCCAGGCCCAAGAGATGCACACACTGGCGCGGCGCTGCGGTTTTTTTGAGCAACAGGCTTTTGAAGATCAACTTGAGGCTCACCGCGCTCAAGTCTGTCGCATTTACTGCGATCTGTTTCACAGCAACGAACCCCTTGAAGAAGTGCCCCGCCCTGTGCGTCTGCTCCTCGACCCCGAAACCAACAGCGACCTGGCCAAGGATATTCTCGAAGAACAGGGCTTCCGCCATCCCGACAGCGCCTACGAGAGCCTCAAAATTCTCCAGGGTCACCAGATTCGCCGCTTAACGCCTCGCGGGCGACGATATCTGGAGCAGCTGGCACCGCACTTGCTGAGCGAACTCCTCAATTCGCCCAATCCCGATCAAGCGCTGAACAATCTGGAGGCCTTTCTCAACCACCTGCGCAGCCGCACAATTTTTTATGCACTCCTTGCTGAAAATTTAGAAATTGTTAAACTCTTAATTTCGCTCTTTGGCTCCAGCCAGCTCTTGTCGCGCATTTTTATTCAGCGCCCCGAATTGCTCGACACTATGGTTTCCCGCGCCTACGCGGTGTGTGTCAAGTCGAGACAGGGCATGGCCGAAGATTTGAATTCCCAGATGCAGGCGGCCCTCAGTTATGAAGATCGCCTCGACATCTTACGGCGCTTCCGTCATGAAGAATTTTTGCGTATCGCCCTTAATGATCTGCATGGCGAGTTACGCCAGGGTGAAATCACCCGGCAGTTATCCTGGCTGGCGGAGGTCTGCCTAACGTCTGCCATCGCTATCGCGCGCCAGGAATTGATTCCACGTTTCGGTTTGCCTTTTTTGGCCGCGGCGCCAGACAGTGAAGTCGCATTTGGCGTGGTTGCCATGGGCAAGCTTAGCGGCTTTGAGTTGAATTACCATTCGGATCTGGATGTCATTTTTTTATACCAGGGGGCCGGAAGAACACGCGCGGTGGCAGGAACCGAGCCGGAGCGTTTTCGCGCATTGAATGCCCAGGAATACTTTGCCCGTCTGGCCCAGCGCATCATCAGCGTTTTGACGCTGGTGACCAGCGAAGGGATTGTTTATAAAATTGATACGCAGTTGCGTCCTTCAGGCAACCAGGGGCCACTGGTCACGGGGCTGGATGTTTTTGAGCGCTACCACCGTGAAAGCGCCCAGCCCTGGGAGCGGCAGTCTATGACTCGGGCCCGCATGATCTGTGGGCCGACAGAATTTTTAATCCGGGCACAGGCGCTGATTGAAACCCTGGCCTATGAACCTGAGCTCCCCGGAAATCTGGCGGAAGAAATCTCCCGGCTACGGCAGCGGATGGAAAAGGAAATAGCCCGCGAAAATGATGCGCGAATCAATATCAAAACCGGGCGCGGCGGCATGGTCGATGTCGAATTTATCTGTCAGTATCTGCAATTGTTGCATGGCAGACAACAGCCCGAGTTGCGCACCCAGAACACCCTGGAAACCTTGAAATGTCTGCACACTCTTCAGCTGCTCAGTGACGCCGACAGTCAGGTTTTAATTCAAGGTTACAAAGCATTGCGCCGTCTCGAAAACAAGTTGCGCCTGCTTTACGATCAGTCCATGAACGAATTAAGCATAGGCGGCACCGGCTTGCGACCCATTGCCCGCAGCCTGGGGTACACCAAGGAGGTGCGCCAGCCCGAAGAACAGCTACTGGCGGATTATCATCAGATGACAGAAAAAATTCGCCGGGTTTTCGATTCTCTTTTGGGAAGTGAAAAATTTCCCACGGCATAAAGGCAAAACCGGTATGACACACAAAATAATGGTGATCGACGATGACCGTAGCATCCGGCTGTATCTGCAAAAAGTTCTCGCGGTTAAAGGCTATGAAGTAGCACTGGCTGACCGCGGTGCCATTGGTTTGCAGCGTTTGCTGGCCGAGAGCTTCGACCTGGTGTTTATTGACATGAATATGCCGGAAATTTCGGGTCAGGCCATTTGTGCGGCCTTGCGCAATCAAGCCAAGACGCGCGATTTGCCCCTGGTCTTGATGACCGCCATGTTCAAAACGCCCCAGCAAAAGGAAGACCTAAAACAAGAATTCGGGGCCAATGCGTTTTTACTCAAACCTTTCACGGTCAGCGATATTTTTACCCTGGTCGAGGAGCTGCTAGGCCCGCAGGCGGGATCCCCTGCGGCGGAGCCCCAGGCCCAACCGGCTGGATCGACGTTAGACCCAACGGCAGCTAAGGCCAGGCCGCAAGCGGACAAAAAACCGCCCTCCGATGGGGTTGAAGGCAGCCTGCTCAAGGTGCCCCTGCCGCTGATACTGCACAAACTTTACACCTTGAAACAAACAGGGCTGCTTCATTTGCAGAACCAATCGGCGCGCAAGGTGATCTACATCAAAAAGGGCTACCCAGTTTTTGCCCGCTCAAATATTCTGGGCGAATGCCTGGGACGCCTGTTGGTCAAAGAAAATATCATTACCCAGGTCGACTGCGATCAATCCGTGGAAAAAAGCAAGGAGTCCGGGCGCTTGCAAGGCACAGTGCTCATTGATATGGGTCTGTTAACCCCCCAGGATCTGCACAAGGCCCTCAAGCAGCAGGTCACCATCAAATTGCTGAATGCCTTTGCCTGGAGCAATGGGGTTTTTGCCTTTACGCCCCAGACTGATTTGAAAAAAAATCTGACCACCATTGAGCTTTCACCGGCAGCACTGATTTATCAGGGGATCAAAGACTTCTGGAATCGTGAACGCATTATCCAGTATTTACAGCCCTTTCACAAAGATTACTTGAGTCAGTCGCAAAACCCGCAGTACCTGTTTCAAGATATTGGCCTCAACCCACGCGGTGAAGAAATTTTTGCCGAATGTCTGGGAGATCTCACCCTGGACGATATTTTAAAAAAGCATCCCCTGTCAAAAACCGAGGTCGAGCAAACCCTGGCGGCCTTGTTGATTTCAGGCATGGTGGTCAATCACACCGCCCCCAGTGTCCTTGACCCTGAGGCGCAGGCCCGGCGCAAGGCCTTGCGCCCCATAGACAGTGAATTACGCAAGCAGATTACACAAGATTACAAACAGATTCTCCAATCCGACTACTTTTCAGCCCTGGGAGTTGACCAGAAATGTGATAGTTCCGGGGTGCGCCGGGCCTATTATCGCCTGGCCAAACAGTATCATCCCGACCGTTTTCTGGGGCGCGGACTTTCCGACGACATGGAAGCCAAGGTCAACGAAATTTTCGGCCATATTACCCAGGCTTACAGCGTGCTGAGCAACCCGACAACGCGGGCAGACTATTGCGGGAAAGTCGAAAAAGGGCCGAAAACCAAGGTGGACATCAACCAGGTGATCGAAGCAGAAACCGCCTTCCAGCAGGGGCGGGCCTTGCTGAAAGTCCGGCAATATAAAGAGGCCGCCACCAAATTAAAAATTTGCATCGAACTCAGTCCCGAAGAACCGGAATACCTGACCAGCTACGCCTGGGCGCTGTTCAAGACGTCCCCGGAAAATCCGACCCGGCAGAATCAGGCCCTTGAAATCCTCCTCAGCTCGCGGGAACTGAATCCGGGGCTGGAAACAACCCATTTGTACCTGGGTTATGTTTACCAGGCGCAAAATAAAGACCGTCAGTCAGAAAAATCTTTTGAAATGGCGGTGCAGGCCAACCCCGACTGTACCGAGGCTTTGCGAGAGCTGCGCCTGATGAACCTGCGCCGCGAGCAGACTGAACCCTCAAAAGGCTTGTTTCACAAATTGCTCAACAAGGATAAATAGGCGGGTTATTCCCTTGCCATAATGCGCGTCATGCGGGTCAAATTGAGTTGATGCAGAGCCTCGGCAAAGAGGTTACTGCCCAGCACCGGACGCACCCGTTTTAAATATTGCCCGATAATGCGACTGCGAATTTCTTCGCGAATGGCGCGATCTTTGGGTGTACAAACGACCCCGACCTGAATCTGCTCGCCGCGACCAATCTCCTGCCCGCGCAGGGAGTAAACCGACCTGGAGGGCAAGTCAAAAACCTTGTCTTCGCTCGACAAATAAATGTGCATTTTTTCGGCGCGAACAAATTCTCGCGGCGAGACGAAGCGCAAACCGCGATCGGCGATGGTGACGGTCGTCGTGCTGAAGGTTTGGTCAATGGCGGAGACCTCAATCGGCCAGGCAGCCGCGATCCGGATATGATTACGCGGCGTGCGGTGAAAGTGATTTTCAATCGCCAGATAGAGATTTTCGATGGTCAGAGGCAACTCAAGCTGGTTGCGCCCCTGATAGTGGGAAGCACTCAGGGTCAGACGGTGAAGAAATGACTCCGGTGGCACCAGCTTTTCGGTGATAATCAAGAGCGCATTCGGCTCGGTCGCGTCGGTTAACTGGTAGCCCCATTCAAGCAACAAGGCTTCGAGTATAGCCTGCAAAGCGCTGTTATCGATCTGCAGATGAATATTTTTTGTCGCTGGTGAACGGGAATTCTCCGCGAGCATCATGAGGCTCCTTCTAAGTTAGCAGCCGAAAAATCGACGACGCTTGGGCCATAAGCGGAGACGCCAGCGAAAAGAGCAGGCGCTGTACGCCGACCGCCAGATCACTGACACTGAACGCTTGTCGGCTTCAGGGCGATGATGGTGGGTTGTCAATCCTTTGTCCCCGGCTGAGCAGATGCCGCGGTTGGACATTCCCCAAGGCGGCAAGCATGCTGCGACGAATATGGGGGATGTCTAGAGCCAGGGTGTGAATCAGTTGTTTCATTTTCTGACGTTGCTGGTCAAGCGTACCACAGACCGGGCAGGCACAACAGATAAGCGGAAAGGCGTGCTGGCGGCTGAATTGAATAATATCAGATTCTTCGACATATACCAGGGGCCGGATGAGAGTGGTTTGACCATTATCAGCCAAGAGTTTGGGGCTCATGGCGGCGAGGGTGCCGCCATAAAATTGATTGAGCAGCAGGGTTTCAATAAAATCATCGAGGTGATGTCCGAGGGCAATTTTATTACAACCCAGTTCTTGTGCCAGGGTGTAAAGCACGCCACGGCGCAGGCGGGCACAGAAGGAACAATAGGATGAGCCTGGGCGGCGTTTCGCTTCGATAATCTGGTAACACCTGGTCTTCTTCATACGGTATTGAAAATTCTGCGCCTGCAAATAATCTTCAATAATCTCCGGGCGATATCCGGGAAATCCCGAATCGACATTAACTGCGATCAATTCGAAGGACACAGGCGCGCGTTTGCGTAATTCTTCCAGCAGATACAGCAGGGTGTAAGAATCTTTGCCCCCGGAAACGCCAACGGCGATGCGGTCACCGGCTGCGATCAAACCAAAATCACCGATGGCCTGACCCGCCTGTTTTTTTATGCGGCGAAAGAGTTTTTCGGTTGACATGAAACATTGTCCTGATTCAATTTTGAGAGGCGATCTCATCGGCCAGAGTGCCCACGGCGATGGCGAAGGCCAAGGAACGGTTCCAGTGCAGCAACACCTGAAAATTAGGGTAAACCAGATAGGCCGGGCCCCCTGCCCCCGCGGG
>Ga0210020_1000499_pt1 | contig 38353 bp, 44 predicted proteins | sample CryGeymeta201514_FD_183980 | JGI IMG/M metagenome (GOLD analysis project Ga0210020, IMG submission 183980) | Groundwater microbial communities from Crystal Geyser aquifers in Utah, USA - Crystal Geyser metaG 2015-14 (SPAdes) (version 2) | ecosystem: Environmental > Aquatic > Deep subsurface >... | reverse complement strand
GCGTTGATTGCACCGATCGCGATGGATGAAGGCCTGCGTTTTGCGATCCGCGAAGGTGGCCGTACCGTCGGCGCCGGCGTGGTTGCCAAGGTCATCAAGTGACGTCTGGCTCGGCTCGCAGGATGCGTTGATGCGCATCCTGCGAGACGGGCGTCGGCGATGCTGCGTTCGCGCGTAGTGTGAGCGCCTTTGCCAATGCGTCATCCCCGCGAGGGCGGGGCTGGTTGGCGATCGTGAGCCAGTGGCGGACCGGATGACGGCCCGCCATCGTCGTTTGCAGATTCAAGTACACGCCAGTAGCTCAATTGGCAGAGCAGCGGTCTCCAAAACCGCAGGTTGGGGGTTCGAGTCCCTCCTGGCGTGCCAGCTTCAATGGTGTTCTCCGCGTGCTGTTTTCGGTAATGCGGATTGCTATCGGTAAATATGGATGAACGCGAAGGGGATGAACGTCAAGCTCGAACCTCAGGAAACGTCGGCACGAATCGGTGACATGGCCAAGTATGTGCTTGGCGTGGTGCTGATCGCCGCTGCCTTCACGGTCAATTACTGGTTCACCAACTGGCCGGGCCCGATCCGCGGCGTGATCGTGGTGTTGGGTTTGCTGGCCGCCACCGCGGTGACGGCGTTCACCAGCAAAGGCCGGCAGGTTCGCGAGTTTCTGGTTGAATCGCGCTTTGAATTGCGCAAGGTGGTCTGGCCGACACGTCAGGAGACGTGGCGGACAACCGCGGTCATCCTTTTGGTGGTGGTGGTCATCAGCCTTCTGCTGGCACTGGTCGACTGGATCATCTCGTCGGCGGTGCAAGGGTTGTTGGGCTAGGGAGGGCACAAGGTCATGGCCAAGCGTTGGTATGTGGTACACGCGTTCTCCGGGTTTGAAAACCAGGTCAAGCGTGCTTTGGTCGAGCGCATTGCGCGCGCCGCAATGGAAGATCGTTTTGGCGAGATTCTGGTGCCGACTGAAGAAGTGGTCGAAATGAAAGCCGGGCAGAAGCGCAAGTCCGAGCGCAAGTTTTTCCCAGGTTATGTGCTGGTGCAGATCGAGACCCGCGAGGAAGACAATATCCCGCGGATCGACAACGAAAGCTGGCATCTGATCAAGGAGACCCCCAAGGTGCTGGGCTTCATCGGCGGTGTTGCCGATCGTCCGCTGCCGATCAAGGACAGCGAGGCGGCGTCGATTCTGCAGCGCGTTGCCGATGGCGTCGAGAAGCCGCGGCCGAAGGTGTTGTTCGAGCCGGGTGAATTGGTGCGTGTCACCGAAGGCCCGTTCAACGACTTCAATGGCACGGTCGAAGAAGTCAATTATGAGAAGAGCCGCCTGCGTGTGGCGGTGCTGATTTTTGGGCGTTCAACGCCGGTCGAACTGGAGTTCAGCCAGGTGGAGAAGGCGTAACGGACGGGGCCGCGGGGCCCGGGCCCGGTACCTGGAAAGGCAGAAGCTGGAAAGCTCTTGCGTTTCCGAGTTCCGAGTCCCGAGCGCCGAGTCCCGAGGACATCAACCGATGGGGAGCCCGAGGGCCGCAAGGCCGCGACGGCGCTAACACCCGGAGAAACCTAAATGGCAAAGAAAGTCGTTGGTTACATCAAATTGCAGGTCAAGGCCGGTCAGGCCAATCCCAGCCCGCCGGTAGGGCCGGCGCTGGGTCAGCGTGGCCTGAACATCATGGAGTTCTGCAAGGCGTTCAATGCCGCCACCCAGAAGCTGGAGCCGGGTCTGCCGATTCCGGTGGTTATCACCGCCTATTCAGATCGTACCTTCACCTTCATCACCAAAACCCCGCCTGCCTCGATCCTGCTGAAGAAGGCGGTCGGCATCACCTCGGGCAGCAAGCGGCCGAACACCGAAAAGGTGGGCAAGGTGACGCGAAAGCAGCTCGAAGACATTGCCAAGGCCAAAGAGCCGGATCTCACTGCGGCCAGTTTGGACGCGGCGGTTCGAACGATTGCGGGTTCTGCCCGCAGCATGGGTCTTGTGGTGGAGGGCTGAGGACATGGCAAAGATCAGTAAGCGATTCAAGGCGATGCAGAGCCAGGTAGCACCGGGCAAGGCGTATCCGATCGATGAGGTGTTGCGCATCCTCAAGGACAACAGCAAGGTCAAGTTCGTCGAGTCGATCGACGTGGCGGTGCGCTTGGGTGTCGATGCACGCAAGTCCGACCAGCAGGTGCGCGGTTCCACCGTGTTGCCCGAGGGCACCGGCAAGACCGTGCGGGTGGCCGTGTTCTGCCCACCCGGTGCCAAGGCCGATGAGGCGCTGGCCGCCGGCGCCGACACCGTCGGCATGGATGACTTGGCCGAAAAGATGTTGGCCGGCGAGATCAATTACGGCGTGGTCATTGCCACCCCCGATGCGATGCGCGTGGTCGGCAAACTGGGCCAGGTGCTCGGCCCGCGTGGCTTGATGCCGAACCCCAAGGTTGGCACCGTGAGTGCCAATCCGGCCGAGGCCGTTCGCAACGCCAAGGCTGGTCAGGTGCGTTATCGCACCGACAAGGCCGGCATCATTCACTGCACGATCGGCAAGCTCAGCTTCGAGCCCGAGTCGCTCAAGAACAATTTGCATGCACTGCTGGCGGATCTGATGCGCGCCAAGCCGGCTGCGGCGAAAGGTCAGTATCTGCAGAAGGTGTCGCTCAGTTCGACGATGGGTATGGGTATCACGGTCGATCAATCGACGTTGACCCTGATCCGATAACGTGTTTCGCGGCACCGGCAGGGCCCGGTGCGGCAATGGTTTTGAAGGCGTTTGTCCGGCATCTGCCGGGCAGGGCCGTCAAAGACCGCAGGTGCGCTCAGCGCACGTCAACGTCGGGCATGGAGGCGCGACTGGCAGGGATTCGCCGTTGACGTAAGCGGGAGCGTGTAATCGGGTCACCTTAGGGTGACGTGGCCTGCGTAGATGGTGCCGCCCTTCCAGCAATTCTGGGATACGGCCACCAACCCGGCGACTTTGGTCGCCAGCGATGTCGATGGATCGACATCGATCATGGCCCAGTGCCGGTTCAGCCGGCGCTGGTTTTCAATCGGAGGAATGCAATGGCTCTCAATCTCACGCAGAAGAAGGAAGTCGTTGCCGAACTGGCGGGCGTGGCTGGTACAGCCGTTTCCCTGGTCGCCGCAGAGTACGCGGGTCTTACCGTCAGTCAATTGACTGACATGCGCAAGAAGGCGCGTGTCTCCGGGGTCTACCTCAAGGTAGCGAAGAACACCCTGGTGTCGCGGGCAATAGAGGGAACCGATTACCAGTGCGTGGATGCTGCGCTGGTCGGCCCGCTGTTGTATGCCTTTTCGCACGAAGACCCTGGTGCAGCCGGTCGGCTGATCAAGGAATTCGCCAAGGCCAACGAGAAGCTCAAGCCGAAGCTGGTCGCCATCGGCGGCAAGATGTATCCGGGCTCCCATGTGGAAGTTCTGGCATCGTTGCCGACCCGCGATCAAGCGCTCAGCCTGCTGCTCAGCGTCATGGTTCAGCCTGCAACCCAATTGGTCCGTGTTCTGGCCGAGCCTGCTTCGCAGCTTGCTCGCGTCATCAATGCGACCGGGCAAAGCAAGGCGGCCTGAGGCCAACCCCGTTCGGAAACGTCGTAATCAAACCAACACGTTGTACTTTCAGGAGTTATCGAAATGTCCCTTACCAATGAGCAGATCATCGAAGCGATCGCCAGCAAGTCCCTCCTCGAGGTGATGGAACTGGTGAAGGCGATGGAAGAGAAGTTTGGCGTCAGCGCTGCCGCCCCGGTTGCCGCTGCTGGCCCGGCCGCCGCAGCCGCTGCACCGGTTGAAGAGCAGACCGAGTTCACCGTGGTGCTGAAGGCCGCGGGCGAGAAGAAGGTCGAGGTGATCAAGGTGGTTCGTGCGATCACCGGCCTGGGCCTGAAGGAAGCCAAGGACATGGTCGAAGGCGCGCCGCAGAATGTGAAGGAAGGCGCGTCGAAGGCCGATGCCGACAAGTTCAAGAAGGATCTCGAGGCCGCTGGCGCCTCTGTCGAGTTGAAGTAAGCGAACCATTGCCGCGCTTGTTGCACAGCGGATCGGCCGGGCTGGGGGCGAAAGCCCCCGGCCCGAGCCTGTTTGCGGAGCGAGTCAATACCTGAGGCGGACAGCCGCGAGCGGCATTCGGCTCAGGTATTGTTTCGTGCGTTTTCCTGTTCAACCCCGGCCAGTTTGTCTGGCCACCATCAGCCAAGGCGGTAGCACACCATGACCTACTCCCTCACCGAAAAGAAGCGTATCCGCAAGGATTTCGGCAAGCGCCGCACCATCCTTGAGGTGCCCTACCTGTTGGCGATCCAGGTCGACTCCTATCGTGAGTTCCTGCAATCCGATCGCGCGTTGGCCAAGCGCGAGGACAAGGGGCTGCATGCAGCGCTCAAATCGGTGTTCCCGATCAGCAGCTACAGCGGCAACGCGGCGCTGGAATATGTCAGTTACAAACTCGGCGAGCCGGCGTTCGACGAGCGCGAGTGCCGCAGTCGCGGCATGAGCTACGGCGCGCCGCTGCGAGTGACCGTGCGCCTGGTCATCTACGATCGCGAGTCGTCGACCAAGGCAATCAAATACGTCAAGGAGCAGGAAGTCTACATGGGCGAAGTACCGCTCATGACCGGCAACGGCACCTTCATCGTCAACGGCACCGAGCGCGTGATCGTGTCGCAGCTGCACCGTTCGCCAGGCGTGTTCTTCGACCATGATCGCGGCAAGACGCACAGCTCCGGCAAGCTGCTGTATTCCGCGCGCATCATCCCGTACCGCGGCTCTTGGCTCGATTTCGAGTTCGATCCCAAGGACGGCCTGTTTACCCGAATTGATCGCCGCCGCAAGCTGCCGGTCAGCATTCTGCTGCGTGCGCTGGGTTACTCCAACGAGGAAATGCTCAGCATTTTCCACGACATCAACACGTTTCACATCGGCAGCAAGGAAGGCGTCGAGCTTGAGCTGGTGGCAGAGCGCCTGCGCGGCGAAACCCTGGATTTCGATCTGGTAGTTGGCGACAAGGTCATTCTGGAGGCCGGCAAGCGCATCACGGCGCGCCATGTGCGGCAACTTGAAGAAGCCAATATCACCGCGTTGGCGGTACCCGATGACTACCTGATTGGTCGCATTCTTGCGCACGACGTGGTGGACACCAGCACCGGCGAGTTGCTTGCCACTGCCAACGACGAGATCACCATCGAGCACCTGCAAGCCATGCGCAAAGCCGGCGTCGAGGCGGTGGGTACGCTGTGGGTAAACGATCTGGATCGTGGTCCGTATCTTTCCAACACCTTGCGGATCGACACCACCAAAACGCAGCTCGAAGCACTGGTGGAAATCTACCGGATGATGCGTCCGGGCGAGCCGCCGACCAAAGACGCTGCACAGAACATGTTCTTCAACTTGTTCTTCACCTTCGATCGTTACGATCTGTCGGGTGTGGGCCGGATGAAGTTCAACCGTCGCGTCGGCCGCAAGGAAGTCACCGGCACCGGCGTGCTGTACGACCACAAGTTCTTCAGTGCGCGCACCGATGAAAACGCCAAGCATCTGGTTGCCGAATACGGCGAAACCTCCGACATCCTCGAAGTGCTCAAGGTGCTGTGCGAAATCCGCAACGGCCGTGGTACGGTCGATGATATCGATCACCTCGGCAACCGGCGTGTGCGTTCGGTCGGCGAAATGGCCGAAAACGTGTTCCGTGTCGGCTTGGTGCGCGTTGAGCGTGCGGTCAAGGAGCGCCTGTCGCTGGCCGAGTCCGAGGGGCTTACCCCGCAGGAGCTGATCAACGCCAAGCCCGTTGCCGCTGCGATGAAAGAGTTCTTCGGCTCCTCGCAGCTTTCGCAGTTCATGGATCAGAACAACCCGCTGTCGGAAGTCACCCACAAGCGGCGTGTGTCGGCGCTTGGCCCGGGCGGCCTTACCCGCGAACGTGCCGGTTTCGAAGTGCGCGACGTGCATCCGACGCATTACGGCCGCGTGTGTACGATCGAAACGCCGGAAGGCCCGAACATCGGCCTGATCAATTCGCTGGCGGTATATGCCCGCACCAACAAATACGGCTTCCTGGAAACCCCTTACCGCAAGGTGGTGAAGGACAAGGTGAGCGACACGGTCGACTTCCTGTCGGCGATCGAGGAACAGGATTTCGTGATCGCGCAGGCCAACGCCGAGCTCGACGCCAAGGGTGCGTTCACCGCCGACTTCGTGACCTGTCGCTATCAGGGTGAAACCTTGCTCAAGCCGCCGGCCGAAATCGACTACATGGACGTTTCGCCGATGCAGTCGGTGTCGGTGGCGGCGGCGCTGGTGCCGTTCCTGGAGCACGATGATGCCAACCGCGCCCTGATGGGCGCGAACATGCAGCGTCAGGCGGTGCCGACGCTGCGCTCGCAGAAGCCGCTGGTGGGCACCGGTATCGAGCGCGCGGTGGCGCGCGATTCCGGGGTCACCGTCAACGCCCTGCGTGGTGGTGTGATCGATCAGATCGATGCTGGTCGTATCGTGGTACGCGCCAACGAGGACGAGATTCACGACAACGATCCGGGTGTCGACATCTACACTCTGGTCAAATACACCCGGTCCAACCAGAACACCTGCATCAACCAGCGGCCGCTGGTCAACGTCGGTGATCGTGTCGAGCGCGGTGATGTGCTGGCCGATGGCCCGTCCACCGACATCGGTGAACTGGCGCTGGGGCAGAACATGTTGATCGCGTTCATGCCCTGGAATGGCTACAACTTCGAGGATTCGATTCTGGTCTCGGAGCGGGTGGTGAAGGAAGACCGTTACACCACCATCCATATCGAAGAGCTGGCCTGCGTTGCGCGCGACACCAAGCTGGGGCCGGAGGAAATCACCGCCGACATCCCGAACGTTTCCGAGCACGCACTCTCGCGCCTGGACGAATCCGGCGTGGTTTACATTGGTGCCGAAGTACGCGCTGGCGACATCCTGGTTGGCAAGGTCACGCCGAAAGGCGAGAGCCAGCTCACTCCGGAAGAAAAGCTGTTGCGTGCGATCTTCGGCGAGAAAGCGTCCGACGTGAAGGACAGCTCGCAGCGGGTGCCGCCGGGCATGGACGGCACCGTCATCGATGTGCAGGTGTTCACCCGCGATGGCATCGAGAAAGACAAGCGCGCGCGTCAGATCGAAGAGATGGAGGTTCGTCGCGTCAAGAAGGATTTCGACGATCAGTTCCGTATTCTCGAAGGCGCAATTTATGCCCGCCTGCGGACCGCGTTGCTTGGCAAGGTGGCCAACGGTGGCCCTGCCGGCCTGAAGAAAGGCGCGCTTATCACCGATGAGTACCTCGACGGTCTCAAGAAAGACGACTGGTTTGCGATCCGCATGAAGGACGAAGCCGCGGTCGAGTTTATCGAGCGCGCGCAAAAGCAGGTCGAGGAACACAAGGCCGAGTTCGACAAGCGTTTCCTCGCCAAGCGCGCCAAGATTACCGCCGGTGACGATCTGGCGCCCGGCGTGCTGAAGATGGTCAAGGTGTATCTGGCGGTCAAGCGTCGCATCCAGCCTGGCGACAAGATGGCCGGTCGGCATGGCAACAAGGGCGTCATTTCGATGATCGTGCCGGTGCAGGACATGCCGTTCATGGCCAATGGCAACTCGATCGACATCCTCCTCAATCCGCTCGGTGTGCCGAGTCGAATGAACATCGGCCAGGTTCTGGAGACCCACCTGGGCTGGGCGGCAAAAGGGCTGGGCCAGAAGATCCAGCGCATGCTCGATGAGCAGGCGAAGATCGCCGATCTGCGCAAGTTTCTCGGCGAGATCTACAACCACGACAGCAAGGTATCGGGCAATCGCGTCGATCTGTCGCAGTTCGACGATGCCGAGCTGCTGCGGCTGGCGGGCAACCTTTGCGACGGCGTACCGATGGCGACGCCGGTGTTCGACGGTGCCAATGAGGGCGAGATCAAGTCGATGCTGAAACTTGCCGACCTGCCCGAGAGCGGCCAGACCACGCTGTACGATGGTCGCACCGGTGAGGCATTCGATCGTGAGGTGACGGTGGGTTACATGCACATGCTCAAGCTCAACCATCTGGTTGACGACAAGATGCATGCGCGCTCGACCGGTCCGTACTCGCTGGTGACCCAGCAGCCGCTGGGCGGCAAGGCACAGTTCGGTGGTCAGCGCTTCGGTGAGATGGAAGTCTGGGCGCTGCAAGCGTATGGCGCGGCTTACACCTTGCAGGAAATGCTCACGGTCAAGTCCGATGACGTGCAGGGCCGCAACCAGATGTACAAGAACATCGTGGATGGCGAGCACGAAATGGCGGCGGGCATGCCCGAGTCGTTCAATGTGCTGGTCAAGGAAATCCGCTCGCTGGCGATCAACATGGAGCTGGAAGAGAACCGCTGATTCCCTTGATCTGAATACCCCCGGGTGGGGGGTGCCGATGGCACCCCTCGCGCATGGAAACCGATACGGATGCCGGTTTTCGACTTAGGAGACTCCCCATGAAAGACCTGCTCAATCTTTTCAACCAGCAGCGTCAGGCGCTGGACTTCGATGCGATCAAGATCGCTCTTGCCTCGCCCGACATGATTCGCTCGTGGTCGTTTGGCGAGGTAAAGAAGCCCGAGACGATCAACTACCGCACCTTCAAGCCGGAGCGTGATGGCCTGTTCTGCGCGGCGATCTTTGGCCCGACCAAGGATTACGAGTGCCTGTGCGGCAAGTACAAGCGCATGAAGCACCGTGGTGTGGTCTGCGAGAAATGCGGCACCGAAGTGACGCTGGCCAAGGTGCGCCGCGAGCGCATGGGCCACATCGACCTGGCCAGCCCAGTCGCGCATATCTGGTATCTGAAGTCGCTGCCATCGCGCATCGGCCTGATGCTCGATATGACCCTGCGCGATATCGAGCGCATCCTGTACTTCGAGGCCTACGTGGTGATCGAGCCGGGCCTGACCCCGCTCGAACGCGGCAGTCTGCTCAATGAAGAACAGTACCTGCAGGCAACCACCGAGCATGGCGACGATTTCGACGCCAAGATGGGTGCCGAGGCGGTCTACGAACTGCTGCGCACGATCGATCTGCCGGGCGAATTGATCCGCTTGCGCGAAGAGCTTGCGCAAACCAACTCCGAGACCAAGCTCAAGCGCTTGACCAAGCGCATCAAGCTGATCGAGGCGTTCCAGGATTCCGGGGTTCGCCCGGAATGGATGGTGCTGACGGTGTTGCCGGTGCTGCCGCCGGACCTGCGCCCGCTGGTGCCGCTCGATGGCGGTCGGTTTGCGACGTCCGATCTCAACGATCTGTATCGCCGCGTGATCAACCGCAACAACCGGCTGCGCCGTCTGCTCGAGCTCAGTGCCCCCGACATCATCGTGCGCAACGAAAAGCGCATGCTGCAAGAATCGGTGGATGCGCTGATGGACAACGGCCGCCGTGGCCGCGCCATCACCGGCACCAACAAGCGTCCGCTGAAATCACTGGCCGACATGATCAAGGGCAAGCAGGGCCGGTTCCGGCAGAACCTGCTCGGCAAGCGCGTCGATTACTCCGGCCGTTCGGTGATCGTGGTTGGCCCGACCCTGCGTCTGCACGAGTGTGGCCTGCCCAAGAAAATGGCGCTGGAGCTGTTCAAGCCGTTCATCTTCTCCAAGTTGCAGCGCCGCGGCATGGCCACCACCATCAAGGCCGCCAAGAAGCTGGTCGAGCGTGAGAGCGCCGAGGTGTGGGATATCCTCGAGCAGGTGATCCGTGAGCATCCGGTGATGCTCAACCGCGCGCCCACCCTGCATCGTCTGGGCATTCAGGCGTTCGAGCCGGTGCTGATCGAAGGCAAGGCCATCCAGTTGCATCCACTGGTGTGTACCGCCTTCAACGCCGACTTCGATGGTGACCAGATGGCGGTGCACGTGCCGCTGTCGCTGGAAGCCCAGCTCGAAGCGCGTGCGCTGATGATGTCCACCAACAACATCCTGTCACCAGCCAACGGTGAGCCGATCATCGTGCCAACGCAGGACGTGGTGCTGGGTTTGTACTACATGACCCGCATGCTGGAAAACCGCAAGGGCGAAGGCATGGTTTTCGCCAATGTCTCGGAGGTAAAGCGCGCCTACGACAACCGCGTGGTCGAACTGCACGCCAAGGTCAAGGTGCGCCTGAAAGAGACCGTGATCGACGAGGCCGGGGTGCGCAGTGAGAAGACCACGATCCACGACACCTCGATTGGCCGCGCCCTGCTGTTCGAGATTCTGCCTGAGGGTCTGAGTTTCGAACTGGTCAACACCGAGCTCAGCAAGAAGGCGATCAGCCGTCTGATCAATGCCTGCTATCGCCAGTTGGGTGTCAAGCAGACCGTGGTGTTTGCCGATCGCCTGATGTACACCGGCTTCACCTATGCCACCCGTGCCGGTGTTTCGATCGGCATCGACGACATGGTGATTCCGAGCGAGAAAGCCGGCATCCTGGCCGAGGCCGAAACCGAGGTCACCGAAATCCAGCGTCAATATCAGTCCGGTCTGGTGACGGCCGGTGAGCGCTACAACAAGGTTGTCGATATCTGGTCGCGCACCAACGAGCGCGTCGCCAAGGCGATGATGGATGCCATCGGCACCGACAAAACGGTGAACGCCAAGGGCGAAACGGTTGCGCAAAAGTCGATGAACTCGATTTACATCATGGCCGATTCCGGTGCCCGTGGTTCGCAGGCGCAGATTCGCCAGCTCGCCGGCATGCGCGGCTTGATGGCCAAGCCCGATGGCTCGATCATCGAAACCCCGATCACCGCCAACTTCCGTGAGGGTCTGAACGTTCTGCAGTACTTCATCTCGACCCACGGCGCGCGCAAGGGCCTCGCCGATACTGCGCTCAAGACCGCCAACTCCGGCTATCTCACCCGCCGTCTGGTCGACGTGGCGCAGGATGTGGTGATTACCGAGGTCGATTGCGGCACCCACAACGGCATCACCATGGTGCCGATCGTTGAAGGTGGCGATGTGGTCGAGCCGCTGCGCGATCGGGTGCTCGGCCGGGTGGTGGCCGAAGATGTGTTTTTGCCGGGCGACGACGAAGATGCGTTCGTCACCCGCAACACCCTGCTCGATGAGACATGGGTACAGCGGATGGATGATGCCGGCGTGCAGGCGATCAAGGTGCGCTCGACGATCACCTGTGAATCGCCGTTCGGTGTGTGCAGCCTGTGCTACGGCCGCGACCTGGCGCGTGGTCACATCGTCAATATTGGCGAGGCGGTCGGCGTGATCGCCGCGCAGTCGATCGGCGAACCCGGTACCCAGCTCACCATGCGCACCTTCCACATTGGCGGTGCCGCATCGCGTGCGGCGGCGGTTGACAGCGTGTCGGTGAAGACCACCGGTTCGATCAAGTTCAACAACATCAAAACCGTTGCCCATACCGCGGGCCATCTGGTGGCGGTGTCGCGCTCCGGTGAAATCTCCGTGCTCGACCAGTCCGGACGTGAGCGTGAGCGTTACAAACTGCCATACGGTGCAGTGATTGCGCTCAAGGATGGCAGTTCGGTCAAGGCCGGGCAGGCGATTGCCAACTGGGACCCGCATAACCACCCGATCGTGTCGGAAGTCGGCGGCTTTGTACGCTTGATCGACTTCGTCGATGGCGTGACGATCATCGAGAAGACCGATGAACTGACCGGTCTGGCCAGCATCGAGGTCACCGACCCGAAGCGTCGTGGCAGTGCGGCAAAAGACCTGCGGCCGATCGTGCGCATTGTCGATGCCAAGGGCAACGACCTCACCATCCCGGGCACCGATCTGCCGGCGCAGTATCTGCTGCCACCGCGCTCGATCGTCAATCTGCGTGATGGTGCGGCGGTAAGCGTGGGCGATGTGGTCGCGCGCATTCCGCAGGAGGCCTCCAAGACGCGCGACATTACCGGTGGTCTGCCGCGCGTTGCCGACTTGTTTGAAGCACGCAAGCCCAAAGACCCGGCGATTCTCGCCGAGCGCTCCGGCGTGGTCAGCTTCGGCAAGGACACCAAGGGCAAGCAGCGCCTGATCATTCGCGATGGCGACGGTGGCGAGCACGAGGAGTTGATTCCGAAGTATCGCCAGATCATCGTGTTCGAAGGCGAGCATGTGGAAAAGGGCGAGACCGTGGTCGATGGCGAGCCCAATCCGCAGGACCTCCTGCGCTTGCTGGGCGTCGAGCCGCTTGCTGCCTATCTGGTCAAGGAGATTCAGGACGTCTACCGCTTGCAGGGCGTGAAGATCAACGACAAGCACATCGAGACGATTGCCCGGCAGATGCTGCGCAAGGTGGAAATCACCGATCCGGGCGATACCAAGTTCATGGTCGGCGAGCAGATCGAGCGCCAGCGGCTGGTTGAAGCCAACGCGCAGGCGGCACAGCGCGAGCAAATCCTGGCGCAGGCGGCGCCGGTATTGCTGGGCATCACCAAGGCGTCGTTGGCGACCGAGTCGTTCATCTCGGCAGCTTCCTTCCAGGAAACCACACGCGTGTTGACCGAGGCATCGGTGCGTGGCGCGCGCGATGGCTTGCGAGGCCTGAAGGAAAATGTTATCGTTGGCCGCTTGATTCCGGCCGGTACCGGCCTTGCCTACCATGCCCGGCGGCAACGCGCGGCCAGTGGTGCGCTGAGCGACCAGGATTTGGCGACCTTGCGTGCACCGGCGGTCGTTGTCGAAGTCGCTGGCGATTGATGTCTCGCAAACATCGTCTGCATGCCGGATCAGCCTCATTGAAACAAGCGCGCTGCTGGCAGCGCGCCGCATGAAGCAGGCGGCCCCATTGGGCTGCTTTACATACGAAATGAAGCACAGGATGTGCTTCGTGTTCGGGTCACTGGATTGACGGCGCCTGGTGTCATTGTCTTCGTTGACAGTGACGGTTTGTACGGGCTATAATTTTCGGCTCGGCAGATCGGACTCGTCCGGTCTGCCTTCGTTTTCACAGCATGTCTTCACTGCAGGCTCCTTCGACTCATGGCCACGATCAATCAATTGGTGCGCAAGCCCCGCTCGCCCAAGACCTACAAGAGCGCTTCGCCGGCTCTTGCCAGTTGCCCGCAGCGGCGCGGCGTTTGTACTCGCGTGTATACCACCACCCCGAAGAAGCCGAACTCGGCGCTGCGCAAGGTGGCAAAAGTGCGTCTTACCAACGGTTTCGAGGTGATCTCGTACATCGGTGGTGAAGGCCACAACCTGCAAGAGCACTCGGTGGTGCTGATCCGCGGCGGTCGCGTCAAGGACCTGCCAGGTGTGCGCTACCACACGGTGCGCGGCTCACTCGATGCCGCTGGCGTCAGCAAGCGTCGCCAGTCGCGCTCGAAGTACGGCGCCAAACGTCCCAAGTCCTGACGTCGTCGCGCCAGGTGCGCGATGGCTGTTGCCGCATAACCCGATCTTTCCAAATCAGGCACGTCACATGTCCCGCAAAGGTTCGTTCGTCAATCGCTCTGTTCTGCCCGATCCCAAGCACCACAGTGAAATGGTGGCGCGGTTCATCAACATGGTGATGAAGAGTGGCAAAAAGTCCGTGGCCGAGAAGATCGTCTATGGCGCCATGGATGTAATCGGTGAAAAGTCCGCTGTGCCGCTTGAGTTGGTCGAGAAGGCGCTGGGTAACGTGGCGCCGGCGGTAGAGGTCAAGTCGCGCCGTGTCGGTGGCGCAACCTACCAGGTGCCGGTGGAAGTGCGCTCGACCCGTCGTCAGGCGCTGGCCATGCGCTGGTTGATCGAGTCAGCGCGCAAGCGCTCCGAAAACACGATGCCGCGCAAGCTCGCGGCCGAGTTGCTCGATGCCGCCGAGAGTCGCGGTGGCGCGGTCAAGAAACGCGAAGAAACCCACCGTATGGCAGAGGCCAACAAGGCCTTCTCGCACTACCGCTGGTAATCGGAATAAAGGGATTCAACCGTGGCCCGTCATACCCCCATCGATCGATATCGTAACTTCGGCATCATGGCTCACATTGATGCCGGCAAAACCACGACCACCGAGCGCATTCTGTTTTATACCGGCGTCAATCACAAGATTGGCGAGGTGCATGACGGTGCCGCAACGATGGACTGGATGGAGCAGGAGCAGGAGCGCGGCATCACGATTACGTCTGCGGCCACCACTTGTTTCTGGAGTGGCATGGACAAATCGTTTCCCGAGCATCGCTTCAACATCATCGACACCCCCGGTCACGTCGATTTCACCATTGAAGTGGAGCGCTCGTTGCGCGTGCTCGATGGTGCCGTGTTCGTGCTGTGCGCGGTAGGCGGCGTGCAGCCGCAGTCGGAAACCGTCTGGCGGCAGGCCAACAAGTATCACGTGCCGCGGCTTGCGTTCGTCAACAAGATGGATCGCACCGGCGCCAACTTCGACAAGGTCGTCGGCCAGCTGAAGTCGCGGCTGGGTGCCTACGCGGTGCCGATGCAGGTGCCGATTGGCGCCGAGGAGCACTTCGAAGGTGTGATCGATCTCATCAAGATGAAGACGATCATCTGGGACATGTCCGCTCAGGGCACCGCCTTCGCCTATGCCGAGATTCCGGCTGAGATGGTCGAAAAGGCCGCCAAGGCGCGCGAGTTCATGGTCGAGGCGGCGGCGGAGAATGCCGAGGACTTGATGGACAAGTACCTCAATGGCGGCGAGCTGTCGGAAGACGATATCTACCGCGGTATCCGCGCCGGCACGCTGTCGGGAGCGATCATTCCGGTGTTCTGCGGCACGGCGTTCAAGAACAAGGGCGTGCAGGCATTGCTCGATGCGGTGATTCGCTTCCTGCCGTCGCCGGGCGATCGGCCGCCGGTCAAGGGTGTGGATGAGCGCGACGCCGAGGTCACCCGCGCGGCTGGCGACAAGGAGCCGTTCTCGGCGCTGGCGTTCAAGATCATGACCGACCCGTTTGTTGGTTCGCTGACCTTCTTCCGGGTCTATTCGGGCACCCTCAAGGCTGGCGATCAGGTCTACAACCCGATCAAGAGCAAGAAGGAGCGCATCGGCCGCATCTTGCAGATGCACGCCAATCAGCGCGACGAGATCAAGGAAGTGCTGTGCGGCGATATCGCTGCCGCCGTCGGCCTGAAGGATGTCACCACCGGCGACACCCTGTGCTCGATGGATCAGGTGATTACCCTGGAGCGGATGGTTTTCCCGGAGCCGGTGATCGCGATGGCGGTTGAGCCCAAGACCAAGTCCGATCAGGAGAAGATGGGTATCGCGCTGGGTCGCCTGGCGCAGGAAGACCCGTCGTTCCGAGTGCGTACCGACGAAGAATCCGGGCAGACCATCATTGCCGGCATGGGCGAGTTGCATCTGGAGATCCTGGTGGATCGCATGCGCCGCGAGTTCAATGTCGAGGCCAACGTCGGCAAGCCGCAGGTCGCCTATCGCGAGACCATCCGCAAGGCGGTCAAGCAGGAAGGCAAGTTCGTGCGGCAGTCCGGCGGCAAGGGTCAGTTTGGCCACGTGGTACTCGAAATCTCGCCGCTGGAGCGCGGTTCGGGCTACGTGTTCGAAAACGCGATCGTCGGTGGTGTGATTCCCAAGGAATACATACCAGCGGTCGACAAGGGCATTCAGGAAGCGGTGGCCAATGGCGTGATGGCCGGCTACCCGATCGTCGACGTCAAGGTGAGCCTGGTCGATGGCTCCTACCACGAAGTCGATTCCTCGGAAATGGCATTCAAGATCGCCGGCTCGATGGGCTTCAAGGAAGGCTTCCACAAGGCCAACCCGGTGCTGCTGGAGCCGATCATGAAGGTCGAAATCGTCACGCCCGAGGATTACCTCGGTGACGTGATGGGCGACGTCAGCCGTCGTCGCGGCCTGCTGCAAGGCTCCGACGAAACCCCGTCGGGCAAGATCATCAACGCCATGTTGCCGCTGGGTGAAATGTTTGGCTATGCCACCTCGCTGCGCTCGATGTCACAGGGGCGCGCAACGTTCACCATGGAATTCGATCATTACGCCGAGGCGCCGAGCAACATCGCCGAGCAGATCGTAAAGAAAAACTGACGTATCCACGACCCATCTGATTTTGAGGTAACACGACATGGCCAAGAGCAAATTCGAGCGCACCAAAACCCACGTAAACGTTGGCACGATTGGCCACGTTGACCACGGCAAGACGACGCTGACGGCGGCGCTGACCAAGATTGGAGCCGAGCGTTTTGGTGGTGAGTTCAAGGCATACGACCAGATCGATGCAGCGCCGGAAGAGAAGGCGCGTGGCATCACGATCTCGACCGCGCACGTGGAATACGAAAGCCCGAAGCGGCATTACGCGCACGTGGATTGCCCGGGTCACGCCGACTACGTGAAGAACATGATTACCGGTGCGGCGCAGATGGACGGCGCGATTCTGGTGTGCTCGGCGGCTGATGGCCCGATGCCGCAGACCCGCGAGCACATTCTACTGGCGCGTCAGGTGGGTGTGCCGTACATCGTGGTCTACCTGAACAAGGCGGACATGGTGGACGATGCCGAGCTGCTGGAGCTGGTGGAGATGGAAGTCCGTGAGCTGTTGAGCAAGTACGATTTTCCGGGTGACGACACCCCGATCATCATTGGTTCGGCGCTCAAGGCATTGGAAGGCGACCAGAGCGACATCGGGGTGCCGTCGATCATCAAGCTGGTGGATGCACTGGACAGCTACATTCCGGACCCGGTGCGTGACGTGGACAAGGCGTTCCTGATGCCGGTGGAGGATGTGTTCTCGATTTCCGGTCGTGGCACGGTGGTGACTGGTCGTATCGAGCGCGGCATTGTCAAGGTGGGCGATGAAGTCGAGATTGTCGGCATTCGGCCGACGGTGAAGACGACGGTGACCGGCGTGGAGATGTTTCGCAAGCTGCTCGATCAGGGCCAGGCTGGCGACAACGCGGGTCTGCTGTTGCGCGGCACCAAGCGTGATGATGTGGAGCGCGGCCAGGTGCTGGCCAAGCCCGGTTCGATCACGCCGCACACCGAGTTTGAGGCTGAGGTGTATGTGCTGTCGAAGGATGAGGGTGGTCGTCACACGCCGTTCTTCAAGGGCTACCGGCCGCAGTTTTATTTCCGTACCACCGACGTGACGGGCGCGGTGACGCTGCCCGAGGGCGTCGAGATGGTGATGCCGGGAGACAACATCAAGATGGTGGTGGCGTTGATTGCACCGATCGCGATGGATGAAGGCCTGCGTTTTGCGATCCGCGAAGGTGGCCGTACCGTCGGCGCCGGCGTGGTTGCCAAGGTCATCAAGTAAGTTAGCTCACGGAGACCGGGGCGTTTGATCCCGGTCTCGTCGCTCTTTCAACACGATTAACCAGGAAATTGCCATGGCGGACCAGAAGATTCGCATTCGGCTCAAAGCGTACGATCATCGTCTGATCGACCGCTCGGCCAGCGAGATCGTAGAAACAGCACGTCGCACCGGTGCCCAGGTGCGCGGCCCGATCCCGTTGCCCACCAAGATTGAGCGCTACACCATCCTGGTTTCGCCGCACGTCGACAAGGACGCGCGCGACCAGTACGAGACCCGCACGCACAAGCGCGTGCTGGACATTGTCGACCCCAACGACAAAACCGTTGACGCGCTGATGAAGCTCGAGTTGGCGGCTGGCGTTGACGTCCAGATCAAGCTGTACTGAGGCTAGAACCATGACTATCGGCATCGTTGGCCGCAAATGCGGTATGAGTCGGGTGTTTACTGAGGACGGTCGGTCAATCCCGGTCACCCTTATCGAAGCATCCCCGAATCGAATCACCCAAATCAAGACCGTTGAGGTCGATGGCTACAGTGCGTTGCAGGTGACTGCCGGCAGCAAGCGTGTGGCACTGATCAACAAGCCGCTCGCCGGCCACTACGCCAAGGCCAAGGTCGAGGCCGGTCGTGGCTTGTGGGAGTTCCGCGTGGACCCCACCGAGTTGGCCAACTTCACGGTTGGCGGCGAGTTGCGCGCCGATGCGTTCGAAGTGGGCCAGATCGTTGACGTCACCGGCACCACCAAGGGCAAGGGTTTTCAGGGCACGATCAAGCGCTGGAACTTCAGCATGGGCGATGCCACGCACGGCAACTCGTTGTCGCATCGTTCGCCGGGCTCCATCGGCCAACGCCAGACGCCGGGTCGTGTGTTCCCGGGCAAGAAGATGTCGGGCCACATGGGTGCGGTGCAGCAAACCACGCAGGGCCTGCAAGTGGTCAAGGTTGACGCCGAACGCGGCTTGCTCGCCATTCGCGGCGCGGTTCCCGGTGCGCCGGGTGGCAACGTCATCGTGCGTCCCACGAGCAAGGGCTGAGGAGAGTCGAGATGGAACTTGCCGTAACAGGAAGCGAGCAGAAGCTTTCGGTGTCTGACGCGATCTTTGGTCGCGAGTTCAGCGAGCCATTGGTGCATCAGGTGGTGGTTGCCTATCGCAATGGCGGCCGTGCCGGTACCAAGGCGCAGAAAACCCGCGCCGAAGTGAATGGCACCACCAAGAAGTTCAAGAAGCAGAAAGGTGGCGGTGCGCGCCACGGCAGCTACAAGGCGCCGATCTTCATCGGCGGCGGTGTCACCTTCGCCGCCAAGCCGCGCGATCATTCGGAGAAGGTCAACCGCAAGATGTATCGCGCCGCGATCGCCGCAATCCTGTCGGAGTTGAATCGCCTGGGTCGGCTGCTGGTGGTCGAGAGCTTCGAGCTGGAAACCCCGCGTACCCGCGATCTGGTGGCGAAGTTGGCGCAGCTTGGCGTAACCACGCCGCTGATCGTCACCGAAAGTGGTACCGAAGCGTTGTATCTGGCGGCTCGCAATCTGCCGTACGTTGAAGTGCGTGATGTCCAGGGCATGGATCCGGTGTCGCTGGTCGGCGCGGAGTATGTCGTGATTACCGCTGAGGCGGTCAAGAAAGTCGAGGAGTGGTTGGCATGAGCAGCGCGAAGATTCTCAGCGTGCTTCGCGCCCCGCGCGTGTCTGAAAAGACGGCCCGGTTGCAGGAAGCATCCAACCAGTACGTGTTCGAAGTGGCGACAACTGCAACCAAGGCCGATGTCAAGGCGGCGGTAGAGCAGTTGTTCAACGTCAAGGTTGAAGCGGTAAATGTTCTCAACGTCAAGGGGAAGGTCAAGTCCTTCCGCTTCCGTGAAGGGCGCCGCAACGACTGGCGCAAGGCATACGTTCGTTTGGCCACGGGCCAGACGATCGACGTGATGGCCAAGGCCTGAGGCAGAATCCCATGGCATTGATGACATTCAAACCCACATCTCCTGGCCGCCGTGCCATGGTGCGTGTGGTCACCCCGGATCTTCACAAGGGTCGCCCACACGCGCCGTTGGTGGAGAGCAAGTCCAACACCGGTGGCCGCAACCATCATGGTCGGATCACCACCCGGCACATCGGTGGTGGCCACAAGCAGAACTATCGGTTGATCGACTTCAAGCGCGACAAGGAAGGTATTCCGGCGCGCGTGGAGCGCATCGAGTACGACCCCAACCGAACCGCACACATTGCCTTGGTGCTGTACGCCGATGGTGAGCGCCGCTACATCATCGCGCCGAAAGGCCTGAAGGCGGGCGATCAAGTAATCGCCGGCAGCGATGCGCCGATCAAGGCGGGCAACTCGCTGCCGCTGCGCAATATGCCGGTCGGCTCGACCGTGCATTGCATCGAGATGCGCCCGGGCAAGGGCGCGCAGTTGGCGCGTGCGGCCGGCGCCTCGGCGCAGCTGATTTCGCGTGAGCAGGGCTATGCAACCGTGCGTCTGCGCTCTGGTGAGATGCGCAAGGTGCCGATCGAGTGCCGCGCTACCATCGGTGAGGTCAGCAACTCCGAGCACAACCTGGAGAAGCTGGGCAAGGCAGGCGCCAGCCGCTGGCGCGGGATCAAGCCGACCGTCCGCGGTGCCGCGATGAACCCGGTTGACCATCCGCACGGCGGTGGTGAGGCCAAGGCTGGCCAGGGCAATCCGCATCCGGTATCGCCGTGGGGCACTCCGGCCAAGGGTTACAAGACTCGCAAGAACAAGCGTACGACGAAGTTCATCGTCCGCGATCGCAGGGGTTGATAGGTAAAGCCATGTCCCGATCACTAAAGAAAGGCCCGTTCATCGACCACCATCTGGCAAAGAAGGTGGACGCCGCGGTAGCCGCAAACAACAAGCGTCCGATCAAGACTTGGTCGCGCCGCTCCATGATCCTGCCGGAAATGGTGGGCCTCACCATCGCCATCCACAATGGCCGTGCGCACGTTCCGATTCTCGTCAACGAGAACATGGTCGGCCACAAGCTCGGCGAGTTCGCCCTGACGCGCACCTTCAAGGGGCACGGCGGCGACAAGAAGTCGGGCAAGTAAGGGAGTATGGCCATGGAAGCGAAAGCCGTTCTGCGCACTGCGCGCATCTCGCCACAAAAAGCGCGTCTGGTTGCCGACCAGGTGCGCGGGTTGCCAGCCGCGCGTGCGCTGGCGCTGCTCAAGTACAGCGACAAGAAGGCCGCGCACCTGATCTACAAGGTGTTGTGGTCGGCGCTGGCCAATGCCGAAAACAATGAAGGTGCTGACGCCGATGATCTCAAGGTCGCCAGCATCTTTGTCGATGAAGGTCCGGCATTGAAGCGGTTTGCTGCACGGGCAAAGGGCCGGGGCACCCGGATCATCAAGCGTACCAGCCACATTACCGTGGTCGTGGGCGCTGGCCACTAAAGCCGCCAGGGAATCAGACGATGGGTCATAAAGTACATCCAACGGGAATCCGCCTCGGTATCTCCAAGGACTGGAACTCGAAGTGGTTCGCGGGCAAGCGCGATTTCGCCAGCTATCTGGTTGCCGATCTGCGGGTACGCGCGATGCTGCGCAAGAAGCTCGCGCAGGCCGGCATTTCCAAGATCGTGATCGAACGCCCCGAGAAGAGCGCACGCGTCACCATTCACTCTGCCCGTCCGGGCGTGGTGATTGGCAAGCGCGGTGAGGATATCGAGAAGCTGCGCAAAGAGGTTTCGCAGATCATGGGCGTGCCGGTACACATCAACGTGTCCGAAGTGCGCAAGCCCGAGCTCGACGCGCAGTTGGTGGCCGAGTCGATCGCGCAGCAGCTTGAGCGCCGCATCATGTTCCGTCGTGCGATGAAGCGTGCCGTTGGCAACTCGATGCGCCTTGGCGCACTGGGCATCAAGGTCAACGTTGCCGGTCGCCTGAATGGAGCCGAGATCGCGCGCAGCGAATGGTACCGCGAGGGTCGCGTGCCGCTGCACACGTTGCGTGCCGATATCGACTACGGCTTTGCCGAAGCGCACACCACCTACGGTGTGATCGGTATCAAGACCTGGATTTACAAGGGCGAAGTGTTCGATTACTCCGCCATCGGGCAGGAAAAGCCTGATGACAAGCGATCCGAGCGCGCGCCGCGCCACGCGCCGGCCAAGTGAGGGATAAGTCATGCTGCAACCCAAGCGTACCAAGTACCGAAAAGTACATAAAGGCCGTAACGAAGGCCTGAGCTGGAGCGGTTCTGCCGTCAGCTTTGGCGAATATGGTCTGAAAGCTGTAACATATGGTCACCTGACTGCTCGTCAGATCGAGGCGGCGCGCCGCTCGATCAGCCGCTATGTCAAGCGTGGCGGCAAACTGTGGATCCGGGTGTTCCCGGACAAGCCGATGACCAAGAAGCCGATCGAAGTCCGCATGGGCTCCGGCAAGGGCAACGTGGAATATTGGGTCGCCCCGATTCAGCCGGGTCGGGTGCTGTACGAGATGGAAGGCGTAACGGAAGACGTGGCACGCGAGGCGTTTCGCCTGGCGGCGGCCAAGCTTTCGGTCCAGACCACTTTTGTAACCCGTACGGTGCGCTGATGAACATCAAGAATCTGCGTGACAAATCGGCAGCCGAGCTGAGCGACCATTTGCTTGACCTGCGCAAGGAGCAATTTGCGCTGCGAATGCAGAAGGCTACCGGGCAGCTCGCCCAGTCCCACCAGATCAAGCGCGTCCGGCGCGAGATCGCACAGGCCACCATGTTGTTGGCCGACAAGAAGTAAGGGCGATTGCGATGAGCGAAAATAGCCAAACACTGCACACGGTCGAAGGCCGGGTGATCAGCAACAAGATGGACAAGACGGTTACCGTACTGGTCGAGCGGCAGATCAAGCACGCGCTGTATGGCAAGTACCTGCGTCGTTCGACCAAGCTGCATGCGCACGACGAGAGCAATGCCTGCAAGGAAGGCGATCTGGTGCGTATTGCCGAGTGTCGCCCGTTGTCCAAGTCCAAGAACTGGCGTGTGGTCGAAGTTGTCGCACACGCGGCCGAGTGAGTAGAGAGGAATCTGAGCCATGATCCAGATGCAGAGCTACCTTGAGGCCGCCGACAACAGTGGCGCCAAAGAGTTGATGTGCATCAAGGTGTTGGGCGGCTCCAAGCGCCGCTACGCCTATATCGGTGACATCATCAAGGTGACCGTCAAAGACGCCATCCCGCGTGGCAAGGTCAAGAAGGGCGAGGTCTATGACGCCGTTGTCGTACGCACCCGTAAAGGGGTGCGGCGTGCGGACGGTTCGTTGATCCGCTTCGATGGCAATGCGGCGGTGCTGCTCAACAACAAACAAGAGCCGATCGGTACGCGCATTTTCGGGCCAGTGACCCGTGAACTGCGGACCGAGAAGTTCATGAAGATTGTCTCGCTTGCACCTGAAGTGCTGTAAGCGAACGAGGACGATAGCTATGAACCGTATTCGCAAGGGCGACCAGGTGATTGTGATTGCTGGCGCCGACAAGGGCAAAAAGGGTGAAGTGCTGCGCGTATTGGGCGAAAAGCTGGTCGTCCAGAACGTGCGCATCATCAAGCGCCACACCAAGGCGAACCCGCAGGCGCAGCAGCCTGGCGGGATCATTGAACGTGAGGCGCCGATCCACAGTTCCAACGTGGCGCTGTTCAACCCTGCCTCGGGCAAGGCTGAGCGCGTTGGTTTCAAGGTGCTTGAGGATGGACGCAAAGTGCGTGTGTTCCGCTCAAGTGGCGAGGCGATTGACGCCTAATTTGTACTCCGGCCCCGGATGGCCGGACAGTTGATCAGGATGATCACAAGGAACGCGACCCATGAGCCGGCTTGAAACGATTTACAAAGAAGAAGTGATGCCAAAGCTGATCGAGCGCTTTGGTTACAAGAACCCCATGCAGGTGCCGCGCCTGACCAAAATCACCCTGAACATGGGTGTAGGCGAGGCGGTTGGCAACAAGAAGATTCTTGAGAACGCGGTCGCCGACATGGCCAAGATTGCCGGCCAACGCCCAATCATCACCAAGTCGCGCGTTTCGGTGGCCAGTTTCAAGATTCGCGACAACTGGCCGATCGGCTGCAAGGTCACTTTGCGCCGCGCCCAGATGTACGAGTTTTTTGATCGACTGGTCGCCATCGCGTTGCCGCGGGTGCGCGACTTCCGTGGCGTGTCCGGCCGTTCGTTCGATGGCCGTGGCAACTTCAACATGGGTATCAAGGAGCAGATCATCTTCCCGGAGATCGACTTCGACCAGGTTGACGCCATGCGCGGCATGGATATCGCGATCACCACGACCGCCAAAACCGACGAGGAAGGGCGGGCGCTGCTTGAAGCCTTCCACTTCCCCTTCCGCAACTGAGCAAAGGCATTCGATTATGGCAAAGACCTGCATGATTAACCGCGAAGTGAAGCGTGCCAAGTTGGCCAAGAAATACGCCAGCAAGCGCGCCGAACTCAAGGCGCTGATTTCCAGTGCGCACACCCCGTATGAAGAGCGCGCTGAGGCGGTTGCAAAACTGCAGAAGCTGCCGCGCGACTCCAGCGCATCACGCCAGCGCAATCGCTGCCAGCTCACCGGCCGTTCGCGTGGCGTATATGCCAAGTTCGGCCTGGGCCGCAACAAGTTGCGCGAGGCCACCATGCGCGGCGATGTCCCCGGTTTGCGCAAGGCCAGTTGGTAAGCGCGTCGGATATCGGTGCTGAATCGATTCAACTACAGGAATTCCTGAAATGAGCATGACTGATCCCATCGCCGACATGTTGGTGCGCATCAAGAATGGCGCCGCAGTTGGCAAACCCTCCGTGTCGATGCCCGCTTCGCGGGTCAAACTCGCGATTGCCGAAGTGTTGAAGGCGGAAGGCTACGTTGCCGACGTCCGGGTAGCCGGCGAAGGCGCCCGCAAGACGCTGGAAATCGTCCTCAAGTATTACGAGGGCCGCCCGGTGATCGAGCGCTTGCAGCGCGTGTCGCGCTCCAGCTTGCGCCAGTACCGCGGCAAGGACGACCTACCCAAGATCCTCAACGGTTTGGGTACGGCGATCATCTCAACGTCCAAGGGCATCATGACCGATCGCCAGGCCCGCACTGCGGGTGTCGGTGGCGAAGTCATCTGTCTTGTTGCCTGATCCGGGAGAGCATGCATGTCACGTGTAGCCAAATTGCCGATCACCCTGCCGAAGGGTGTCGAGGTAGCGATTGCCGCAGATGCGATCACGGTGAAGGGCCCCAAGGGCGCTCTGTCGCAGTCCAGCATGGCCGGCGTCAGCGTCAAGCTGGACAACGGCGAACTGGCCATCGCGCCAGCCACTAACGATAGCGACGCGCTTGCTGGTACCATGCGCGCCTTGCTTGCCAACATGGTGCATGGCGTCAGTGTCGGTTTCGAGCGCAAGCTGGAACTGGTCGGCGTCGGCTATCGTGCCGCGATGCAGGGCAAGGACCTCGGTCTTACTCTGGGCTTTTCGCATCCGGTCGTGTTCAAGGTGCCGGCGGGTGTCAGCGTTGAGACACCGACCCAGACCGAGGTGCTGGTCAAGGGCTCCGACAAGCAGTTGGTCGGCCAGGTTGCGGCCAAGATTCGCGCATTCCGCAAGCCCGAACCCTACAAGGGCAAAGGCGTGCGTTATGCCGGTGAGAAAATCAACATGAAGGAAGCCAAGAAGGCGTAATTGGTTTCTTCGGTCAGCCGCTGGCTGTTCGGAGTATTCCCCACCCTTCAGCTTTCAAGGATAGAGATATGGACAAGAATATCGCCCGTTTGCGTCGCGCCAAGACCACCCGTTCCCACATCCGCAAGCTCGGTGTGCCGCGCCTGTCGGTGCTTCGTTCGGGGCAGCACATGTATGCGCAGGTGTTCAGTGCCGATGGTTCGGTAGTGCTCGCCAGTGCTTCCACGGTTGAGCCGGCGGTGCGTGACGGGCTGACCGGCCTCAAAAATGCCGCTGCCGCCGCTCGCGTCGGTGCCGAGGTGGCGAGTCGGGCGATCAAGGCGGGTATCGAAAAAGTCGCATTCGATCGCTCGGGCTATCGTTACCATGGCCGGATCAAGGCGCTGGCCGATGCCGCGCGCGAGGCCGGTCTCAAGTTTTAAGCCACGTTTCTCGCAGCACGATTCATAAACCACAACGATAAGCGGCCACTGTGCCGTAAGTATTTTGAGGAACATCGATGAGCATTTCTGAACGTGACAACGGCGATGGCCTTGTCGAAAAGCTGGTAGCGGTCAACCGCGTATCAAAGACCGTCAAGGGCGGCCGCCAGTTCACCTTTACCGCGTTGACCGTGGTCGGCGATGCTGCCGGCAAGGTTGGTTTTGGTTATGGCAAGGCGCGTGAAGTGCCGGTCGCCATCCAGAAGTCGATGGAATATGCGCGCAAGGCGATGATCAACGTCGATCTCAACCAGGGCACCCTGTGGCATCCGGTCAAGTCGCGTCACGGCGCGGCGCAGGTTTACATGCAGCCGGCATCGCAAGGTACCGGTGTGATCGCCGGCGGCGCCATGCGTGCCGTGCTCGAAGCGGTGGGTGTCAAGGACGTGTTGGCGAAGGCGGTTGGCTCGCGCAATCCGATCAATCTGGTGCGCGCAACGCTGCGTGGTCTGCAGGCGATGCAGTCACCGGCTCATATTGCGGCCAAGCGCGGCAAGAGTGTGGAGGAAGTTCTCAATGGCTGACATGACAGTCAAGGTGCGTTTGGTCAAGGGGCTGCGCGGTTGCCAGCAGCGCCACCGTCTTTCGGTCAAGGGGCTTGGCCTGCGCAAGATCAACGATGTGCGCGAGTTGCCGGACACCCCCAGTGTGCGCGGCCTGATCGCGCAGGTCCATTATCTCGTTCGCGTCGAGCAGTAAGTAAGCCCGAATCCAGGAGAACACCATGCGTCTGAATACCATCAAGCCGGCCCAAGGCTCGCGCAAGGCGCGTACCCGCGTCGGTCGCGGCATCGGTTCCGGCCTCGGCAAAACGTGTGGCCGCGGCCACAAGGGCTCTTTCGCGCGCGCCGGCAAAGGCAAGATCAAGGCCGGTTTCGAAGGCGGCCAGATGCCGATGTACAAGCGTCTGCCGAAGGTTGGCTTCCGCTCCAGGATCAAGGCCGAGCGTGCCGAGGTGCTGTTGTACAAGCTCGAAGCGCTGGCGATCGAGGTAATCGATTTTGCCGTGCTGCGCGAAGCCAAGCTGGTGCCGGCCGGTGCCAAGCAGGTGAAGGTCGTCAAAAAGGGCGAGATCACCCGCCGCATCGTGTTGCGCGGTCTTGGCGCCACGGCGGGTGCCAAGGCGGCCATTGAAGCGGCCGGCGGCCAGGTGGAATAAGCAGTGGCCCAGACCCCTTCCACTGCTGCCGGTCTGCTGGGCGGGCTCGGTAACCTGACCGAGCTTCGCCATCGGTTGTTGTTTGTCGTTGGCGCATTGATCGTGTATCGCATCGGAACGTTCATTCCGGTGCCTGGTATCGATCCGGCGGCGATGGTGCGCCTGATGGAGCAGCAGCAAGGCACCATCATCGACATGTTCAACATGTTTTCCGGTGGTGCGTTGTCGCGCTTGAGCCTGTTTGCGCTCAATGTGATGCCCTACATCTCCGCGTCGATCATCATCCAGCTGTGCGCACAGATATTCCCGAGCCTGCAAGCCATCCGCAAGGAAGGCGAGAGCGGTCGCCGCAAGCTGACTCAGTGGACACGTTACTTTACCGTGTTGCTGGCGATGGGCCAGGCCGCCGGGGTGGCGTTGGCATTGCAAAGCCAGGGCGCGGGCGGTGGCATTCCGGTGGTGTACAACCCCGGCTTTGGCTTCGTCGCGACGGCGGTGGTGTCGTTGACCGCCGGCACGATGTTTCTGATGTGGCTGGGCGAGCAGGTCACCGAGCGCGGTGTCGGCAATGGCATTTCATTGATCATTTTCGCGGGTATCGTCGCTGGGCTGCCGAGTGCGGTCATTGGCACCTTGCAGATGGTCGGCCGCGGTGAAATGAGCGCCATTCTGGTGTTCTTCGTATTCGCGCTGGTGCTTGGCGTCACCTATTTCGTGGTGTTCGTCGAGCGCGGGCAACGCCGGATCACGGTGAACTATGCCCGCCGCCAGGGTGGTCGCCAGGCGTACATGAACCAAAGCTCGCACCTGCCGCTGAAACTGAATATGTCGGGCGTGATCCCGGCCATCTTCGCCTCCAGCCTGATCATGTTTCCGGCAACCGCAGCCAGTTGGTTCAGCGATGCCAGCAGCAGTTTGCTGTTGCAGCGGGTCTCGCAGGCGCTGGCGCCAGGCGAAGCGTTGCACATCGTGTTGTATGGCGCTCTGATCGCCGGTTTCGCGTTCTTCTACACCGCGCTGGTGTTCAATTCGCAGGAAACCGCTGACAACCTGAAGAAGTCCGGCGCGCTGATTCCCGGCATTCGCCCTGGGCGGGCGACTGCCGAGTACGTCGATGCGGTGCTGACACGGCTGACCGCGGTGGGCGCGCTGTATCTGGTTGCGGTGTGCATCCTGCCCGAGATTCTGCGCACCGAGGCCAAGGTTCCGTTTTATTTCGGTGGCACCTCGCTGCTGATTGTTGTTGTCGTGGTGATGGATTTCACCGCGCAGGTGCAGGCACATTTGATGTCGCACCAGTATGAAGGCCTGTTGAAAAAGGCCAACCTGAAAGGCGGTTCCCGCGGCGGCTTCGCGCGCTGAACGCTGACGGGCCTTTGGGCTCGCCAGCAACGCCAGAGCACGGGCACGTTCCCCGTGCCGGAGCAACCGGTGCCGGTTGGCACTGGGGGCTTCTAAATAACCCGAAGCCTTGTTATCATTGTCGATTCACTTGCGCTTTACTAAGTTTGGAGATTGCGTAGATGGCGCGCATTGCCGGTGTCAACCTTCCCACCCAGAAGCATGTCTGGGTAGGGCTTCAGAGCATTTTCGGCATTGGCCGTACACGGTCGAAGCAGATCTGCACCTCCGCCGAGGTGGCTCCCGTCACCAAAATCCGCGACCTGAGCGAACCGGAAGTCGAGCGCTTGCGCGCCGAGGTCGCGAAGTTCGTGGTCGAGGGCGACCTGCGTCGTGAGGTCGGCATGTCGATCAAGCGGCTGATGGATCTGGGCTGTTATCGCGGTCTGCGGCATCGCCGTGGTCTGCCATTGCGTGGTCAGCGCACGCGTACCAACGCCCGTACCCGCAAGGGTCCGCGTCGTGCGATCAAAAAGTAAGGGATAGACCATGAGCAAGCCCGCAGCAGGCAAGACCAAGAAGAAGATCAAGCGCGTTGTCACCGACGGCATCGCCCACGTGCAAGCGTCGTTCAACAACACCATCATCACCATCACCGACCGCCAGGGCAATGCGCTGTCATGGGCTACCTCGGGTGGCGCCGGCTTCCGCGGCTCGCGCAAGTCGACGCCGTTTGCGGCACAGGTGGCGGCCGAAAAAGCCGGGCGTGTGGCGCTCGATTACGGGGTGAAGACCTTGGAAGTGCGGATCAAGGGCCCAGGCCCTGGCCGTGAGTCGGCGGTGCGTTCGCTCAACAATGTCGGCTACAAGATCACCAACATCATCGACGTGACCCCCATCCCGCACAACGGCTGCCGGCCGCCCAAGAAGCGCCGCGTCTAAGGAGTTAGCTCATCATGGCCCGCTACATCGGTCCCACCTGTAAACTTGCGCGCCGCGAAGGCGCGGATTTGTCGCTCAAAAGCCCGGCCCGCGCGGTCGACTCCAAGTGCAAGCTCGAGCAAAAGCCGGGTCAGCACGGCGCCACCGCGCGTCGCGGAAAGCTGTCCGACTATGCCAGCCAGCTGCGTGAAAAGCAGAAGGTCAAGCGTATCTACGGCCTGCTGGAACGCCAATTCCGCAACTATTACAAAAAAGCAGCTACCAAGCGCGGCAACACCGGCGACACCTTGTTGCAGTTGTTGGAATCGCGCTTGGACAATGTCGTTTATCGCATGGGTTTTGCGGTTACCCGCGCCCAGGCCCGGCAGTTGGTATCGCACAAGGCGGTGCTGCTGAATGGCAAAGCGGTGAACCTGCCGTCGTTGCAGGTCAAGGTTGGCGATGAAATCGCGCTGACCGAGCGGGCACGTGCACAGTTGCGCGTGCAGGAAGCCTCGGCACTCAGCGCACAAATGGATCTTGTTCCGAACTGGATCGAAGTGGACGGCAAGAAGTTCACCGGCGTTTTCAAGTCGGTCCCGGAGCGTTCCGATCTGCCTTCGGACATCAATGAAGCGCTGATCGTAGAGCTGTACTCGAAGTAAACCAGGAGATCCGCTGACCATGTCAGTTTCCGCCAATCAGGTGCTGCGTCCAAGCGGTATCGGTATCGAACGTATCGCTTCCAATCGCGCCAAAGTCGTGATCGAGCCGCTGGAACGCGGTTTCGGCCACACCTTGGGCAACGCGTTGCGTCGCGTGCTGTTGTCCGCCATCCCCGGCTTTGCCATTACCGAAGTCGAAATCGACGGCGTGTTGCATGAATACACCACCGTTGAGGGCTTGCGCGAGGACGTGATCGACGTACTGCTCAATCTCAAGGATGTTGCGATTCGCATGCACACCGTCGAGCAGACCACGCTGGTGCTGTCCAAACAGGGCCCGGGCGTGGTCACCGCGGGCGATATCCGCACCGATCACAACGTCGAGATCATCAACCCCGAGTTGGTGATCTGTAATCTCACCAAAGGCATTGCCTTGAACATGCGCGTCAAGATCGAGCGCGGTTATGGCTACCAGCCGAGCACCACGCGGCGTGGTCCCGACGAGGAGACGCACGCGATCGGGCGGCTGCTGCTGGATGCCTCGTTCTGCCCGGTTCGGCGCGTCGCGTATGCAGTTGAAGCGGCCCGTGTTGAACAGCGCACCGATCTGGACAAGCTGGTGCTCGACATCGAGACCAACGGCACCATCGATGCCGAGGAAGCGGTTCGTACCGCTGCCGATATCCTCACCGATCAGCTCTCGGTGTTCGGCGACTTCACCCAGCGCGATCGCGCCGGTGTGCAGCCGGCGGTGTCCGGTGTCGATCCGGTGCTGTTGCGTCCGATCGACGACCTCGAGCTGACGGTGCGCTCCGCCAATTGCCTCAAGGCCGAAAACATCTACTACGTGGGCGATCTGATTCAGCGCACGGAAGTGGAACTGTTGAAGACGCCGAACCTCGGCAAGAAGTCGCTGACCGAGATCAAGGAAGTGTTGGCGCAGCGCAGCCTGTCGCTGGGGATGAAGCTGGAAAACTGGCCGCCGGCCGGTTTGCAGCAAGGCATGCTTGGCTGAGCTTTGCCGTGATGCGCCGCCGCGCTGGCGACGCACGCGCAGGCCCGGCAGGGGTCGGGTCGAGCCCGGCAACGTGTGAACGCGGGGCTGCGGTTGTCGCCCGCATCGAGATAACTTTAGGGAACCAAGATCATGCGTCACAGAAAATCCGGTCGCAAACTCAACCGCACCAGTGCGCATCGTGATGCGATGTTTCGCAACATGGCAGCGTCGTTGATCCAGCACGAGTTGATTCGTACTACCCTGCCCAAGGCCAAAGAACTGCGTCGTGTCGCCGAGCCGCTGATCACGCTCGCCAAGATCGATGGTGTTGCCAATCGCCGCCTGGCGTTTTCGCGGCTGCGCGACAAGCAGGCCGTCGGCAAGCTGTTCGTCGAGATCGGGCCGCGCTATCAGGCACGTCCGGGCGGCTATCTGCGCATCCTCAAGTGCGGATTTCGGCCGGGTGACAATGCCCCGATGGCGTATGTCGAGCTGGTCGACCGGCCGCAGACCGACGCTCAGCCCGCTGAGTGATTCGCGCCACCGCAACTGCTGCACGACTGAGCCCGGCCTTGTGCCGGGTTCGTTGTTTTTGCGGCGCGCGGCAGGCTCTCCAATTCTGGTTCAGGTATGAGCCTGGAGGAAGCTGATTCGCTTTTGGCGCATCGCGTCGATGGGTGGTTGGTGGGGTTGAGTGCGAGCCTGAAACGCTTCGGTTCGTCATTCCAGCAAACGCTGGAATCCAGAGCCTTTCGCTGCGGCCATCCGATCGGAAGCTGAAGTTGCTCGATTCCAGCTTTCGCTGGAATGACGGGGAGCGATGCGTGGATAACCGCAAGCCCGTGCATACGGCTCCGCAATCCCCAATCTCCGCGCTACGAGCTGGGCTATCCTTTGCGAACTTTGCGTCCTTTGCGCACCATTTGCGCTCCCCAAGGTACCAACACCCCGGTTTTCAAGTCGCAGTCGGGAAGCACGGCAGGGCATTCAGGCTCATCCCGCGTTGGAAGCGACGCGATTCGTGTGCGATCATTTCGGCGATGACCTCGACGGAACGCACAATGCCTGTCAATCCTTTTGCCTGGAGTTTTCGCGCGCAGTTCGTGTTCGGCGCGCTCGCCTGCTCGTCGCTGCTGGCATTTGCGGTGTATTCGCAGCGCAGCCTGCTGCTTGATCCGTGTCCGCTGTGCATCATTCAACGCGTCGTATTTCTGGCCATGGCGGTGTGCTTTGTCATCGGTGCGCTGCACGCACCGCGCTCGCGCGGCGGCCGCCGTGGCTATGGCGCGCTCATGCTGGCGTTGGCGACGCTCGGCGCTGGCGTGTCGGCGCGGCACCTGTGGTTGCAGTCATTGCCGCCCGAGCTGGTGCCGGCATGCGGCCCGGGCCTTGCCTACATGATCGAAGTATTCCCGCTCGCCGATGTGGTGCGTGACGTGTTCACCGGCTCGGGCGAGTGCGCCAAGGTCGATTGGCGCTTGCTCGGCTTGTCGATGCCCGGCTGGACCTTGCTGTGGTACCTGTTCCTCGGTTTGGGCGCATTCTGGGCGGCCTTTCGGCGGCGTTGAGGCCAAAGGCACACTTGCGTTGCCGCCGTGCTGTGGCATCATGCAATGATGCAACGCACAAACACGACCACCACCATGACCGCACAAGAACGCTTGCTTAAGCCTGTTTCACTCGCCAGGGATTGGAGCCCCGACACGTGGCGTAGCCGCGTCGGTCTGCAAATGCCGACCTATCCGGATGCCGACGCGCTGGCCGCCACCTTGGCCGAGCTGCGTCGAATGCCGCCGCTGGTGACCTCGTGGGAGATTCTGGCACTCAAGCAGAAGATTGCCGAGGCACAGGAAGGCCGCCGGTTTTTGTTGCAGGGTGGCGATTGTGCCGAGAGTTTCGCCGATTGCGAATCCACGATCATTTCCAATCGTCTGAAAGTGCTGCTGCAAATGAGCCTGGTGCTGGTGCATGGCATGCGCTTGCCGGTGCTGCGGGTGGGTCGTTTCGCTGGCCAGTACGCCAAGCCACGCTCCGCCGACAGCGAGACAGTGGACGGCGTTACCTTGCCGACCTACCGTGGCGACTTCATCAATGCACCCGAGTTCACCGCGGCAGCGCGGATTCCCGACCCGCGCCGGATGATCCGCGGTCATGCGCGCTCGGCGATGACCATGAACTTCGTGCGCTCGTTGATCGACGGCGGATTCGCCGACCTGCATCACCCCGAATATTGGGACTTGGGCTGGGTCGGCAGCTCGCCGTTGGCGGGCGAGTATCAGCGCATGGTCGGCGCGATCGGCGATGCGGTGCACTTCATGGAAACACTGTCCGGCGAGTCGGTGCACAACCTCAAGCGTGTGGATTTCTACACCTCGCACGAAGCGTTGCTGCTACCGTACGAAGAGGCATTGACGCGTGAGGTGCCGCGGCAATGGGGCTGGTTCAACATGTCCACGCATTTTCCGTGGATCGGCATGCGCACGGCTGCACTGGGTGGCGCGCATGTGGAATATTTGCGCGGCGTGCGCAATCCCATTGCGGTAAAAATCGGCCCGTCGGTAACCGCCGAGCGCTTGCTGCCATTGATCGATGCGCTCAACCCCGATGATGAACCCGGGCGCCTGACCTTGATCCATCGCATGGGCGCAAGCCAAATTTCCGCCGCGCTGCCGCCGTTGCTGGAGGCTGTGCGCCGCGAGGGCCGGCGGGTGCTGTGGATTTCCGACCCGATGCACGGCAACACCGAGAGCACCAGCAACGGCTACAAGACCCGGCGCTTTGACAACATTCGCGCCGAAGTGGACCTGGCGTTCGACCTGCACGCGGCCGCAGGAACGCATCTGGGCGGGGTGCATCTGGAGCTGACTGGCGAAGACGTGACCGAGTGCCTGGGTGGCGCGCGCGAGCTGCGCGAAATCGATCTCGAACGCGCCTACCGCAGCAGCGTCGATCCGCGCCTGAACTACGAGCAATCGCTGGAGATCGCCATGCTGATCGTGCGCAAGCACGCGCAGATGAAGGCGCCCGCCAGCACCTGAGTACAGTCTGGCGGTGGTGGTTGCTACCATTCAGCCGCAGTGACGGGTATCGTGCTTTGGTCGGGCGGATCAGCGGTTCTGCGGTTCACCCATCTTTCGCTCCTGGAGAACTTCGTGCGCAGATATTGTGAGGTGATGCTGCTGTCGGCCGTACTGCTTTCGAGCAATGCCCTCGCAGCGCCAGACACCGCAGCGGCCACACAACGTGCGGCAACGCTGGCCAAGCAGGTATTGCTGGCGGATACCCATATCGATGCACCGTATCGTCTGCAAGAGGACGGTTGGCGCGATCTGGGCACTGCGACGCCGGATCGTGAGTTCGACGTGGTCAAGGCGCGTGCTGGCGGCCTGGATCTGGCGTTCATGTCGATTTACACGCCATCCAGTCTGGATGCCAGTGGTGGCAATCGGGCGGTGGCCGACACGCTGATTGACGCGGTCGAGGCGATGGTTGGCCGTAACCCGGCCAATTTCGTCATCGTGCGCAACCCCGAGCAGGCCAGGGCGGCCAAGGCCGACGGCAAGCTGGCACTGGCATTGGGCATGGAAAACGGCGCGGCAATCGGCGACAGCCTGGACGGTTTGCGCCACTTTCATGCGCGCGGGGTGCGCTACATCACGCTGGCGCATGCCATGGCCAATCGTCTGGCCGATTCGTCCTATGATCTTGAACACCGACGCGCCGATGGTCTGAGTGCCTTTGGTGCTGAAGTGGTGGCCGAAATGAACCGCCTCGGGGTAATGGTCGATGTGTCGCATCTGTCCGACGACGCGGTACGCTCGGTGGTGGCGACCAGCAAGGTGCCGGTGATCGCATCGCATTCCTCGGTGCGCCATTTCACCCCGGGCTGGGAGCGCAACCTCAGCGATGCACTGATCGATGCAATCAGTGCCAAGGGTGGCGTTATCCAGGTGACCTTTGGTTCGGGCTTTGTCAGCCAGGCCGCCAATGCGTGGCGCGATGCCGAGAAGGCGGCGCAGCAAGCCGCCGGTGTTGCCGATGATGGCCCCGACGCCGAGGCGTTCGACGTCACCTATCGCCAGGCGCATCCATACCCCTACGCCAGCGCCGCAACGGTTGCCGATCACATCGATTACATCGTCAAGCGGGTTGGTATCGATCATGTCGGGCTGGGTTCGGATTTTGACGGCGTCGGCGACTCGCTGCCGAGCGACCTCAAGGATGTATCGCAGTACCCCAATCTGATCGCTGAACTGCTGGCTCGCGGCTACAGCGATGCGCAGATTGCCCAGATCGCCGGCGGCAATCTGCTGCGGGTGTGGGCGGCGGTGGAACGTTACGCGCAGACCCGTTGAGGCGCTGGCAATGCGTGCGCGTCGTATGCTGACAGCGTTTCCGATGCGTTGGCGGATTGCGTTGCTGTTGCTGCTGTTTGCCGGTTGCGCCGTGGTCAGCGTCGAGCAAAATCCCGGCAATCAGGCCGATGCCTACCTTGCTGAACATCATCGCGGCGATGCCAAGGTGAGGCATCAGCAGTTTCAACGTGATGCCACCACGTTGGCCTATGTCAGCGTCGGTGAGCCGGGCCAGCCGCTGGTCGTGTTCGTCCACGGCACGCCCGGGCGGTGGAGCGATTTCGTGCATTTTCTCGCCGCGCCGGAGTTGCAGGCGCAGGCGTATCTGGTGTCGCTGGATCGTCCCGGCTGGGGTGAGTCGAGCCCGGTGCCGGTAGCGCGCCGCGTCACCTTGGCCATGCAGTCACAACGGCTTGCACCGTTTCTGCAAACACTCGCTGCGCAAAGTGACGGTTGTGGCATGGTGCTGGTTGGGCATTCGTTGGGTGGTTCGCTGGTGGCGCGCCTGGCCATGGATTACCCGCAGTGGGTGCGCGGCGTGGTGATCATCGCCGGCTCGATCGACCCGGAGTTGGGGCGGCCACGCTGGTACAACACCCTGGCATCGCTGCCGCCGGTGCGCTGGCTGACGCCAAAGCCGCTGGCACAGGCCAATACCGAGATCATGCCCTTGCACGACGATCTGCTGGCGATGGAACCAGCCTGGGCGCAACTGGATATTCCGGTGACCTACATTCAGGGTCTCACCGATCGCCTGGTTTCGCCGCGCAATGCGCACTATGCGCGCACGGTGGTGGCGGCAGCGCAGTTGCAGGTGGTGGAGGTGCCGGAGCAAGGGCACTTCCTGATCTGGGATCAACCGCACTGGGTGAGCGAGGCGATCAGTGCCACGTTGCTGCGCCTGCGCAGCGCCTGTGCGGTGAGCGCTGGCGTGCGGCCGTGACCGCCGGCAGTGGCGTGGATAGCCAGATAGCCATGGTGCGGCAAGCACTCGCCAATCAGGCGCGTTACGATGCAACGCTCGACACACGGAGGGAGTGGGTGTGATGAACAAACGCGTTTTTTGCGCCGCCCTGTGTGCGCTGACCATGGCGTTGCCGGTTTGCGCCGCCACCCCGACCGCGCTGGTGATCCACGGTGGTGCTGGCACCATCAACCGCGACGCGTTGACGGCGGAGCGTGAGCAGGCTATTCGCGCCGCGCTCGATCGTGCGCTCGATGCCGGCCATGCCGTACTCGCTGCTGGCGGCCCGGCGCTGGATGCGGTTGCCGCCGTGGTGGTGGTGCTGGAAGACTCTCCGTACTTCAATGCCGGCAAGGGCGCGGTGTTCAATGCCGAAGGCGTCAATGAGCTGGACAGCGCCATCATGGACGGCAGCACACAACGTGCGGGTGCCGTGGCCGGGGTGCATCGGGTGCGCAACCCGGTGCTGCTGGCGCGTGCGGTGATGGAGCAAAGCCCGCACGTGATGCTGGTGGGCGACGGTGCCGAAGCGTTTGCCAGCGCCATCGGCATGGCCTTGGTTGAGCCCGCCTGGTTTCGTACCGAAGAACGTTGGCAACAGTTGCAGGACGCCAAGGCGCGCGCCAGCGCGCAGGTCGCGCTGCCGCGCAGCTATTACTTCGGCACCGTGGGTGCGGTAGCCCTCGACAGCAACGGCCATATTGCGGCCGCCACCTCCACCGGCGGCATGACCAACAAGCGTTGGGGGCGGGTTGGCGATGCGCCGATCATCGGCGCCGGCACCTGGGCCGATGCCGGCTGTGGCGTTTCGGCAACCGGCTGGGGCGAGTTCTTCATTCGTCTGCATGTGGCGGCCGACATTTGCGCACGCATGGCCTATCGCGGCGATACGCTGACAGCGGCGGCCGAGAGCGTGGTGCTGCAACGCTTGCCCGCGATGGGCGGTGATGGTGGCGTGATTGCGATCGATGGGCAAGGCAACATCGCCATGCCATTCAACACTGCGGGCATGTACCGTGCCTGGATCAAGCCCGATGGCAGCCGTGGCACGGCCGTTTACGCAAATCCTTGAACCGACCGCAGCATGCTTTTGCTTGCGCGCGTTACGGCGGTAGATTTGAGCGTGCTGCTGCTGTGCGTATCGGCAGCAACGGTTGCCCACGGGATGGGCTCCTGCAAAAAATGGTTGCTCTCACGCGTGGGAGCAACTGTGTTGCTTGCCGGCGCATGCCAGCGCTTCTGTGGGAGCCGGCCTGCCGGCGAACAACTTTCGCACGCTTCGCGCGCGCGGCGCGCCCCACAATGGCGCCTCAAGGCATCCTCGCAGGAGCAGGCTGCGGGCGACTGGGCGAAGCGACCGACATGTCGCGGCGCGCAATGGGGTACTGCTGTTGGTGACCGAGCGAGCGGCGCAGCGGCTGTTCGAGCGGGGAGTCGGCAGATATGGCAAAATTACGGGTTATCGTTACCGACTTTCACGCGGGATCCAAGCCATGTTGATCTTTGAGCAATCGCAACCCGGTCGTGCGGCCACGGCGCAGTTTCCGGCGGCGGTAGCGGTACCCTCCGATTTGCCGCAAAGCGCCCTGCGCGATACGCCGATCGGCTTGCCGGAGGTTTCCGAGTTGCAGGTGGTGCGCCATTACACCAATCTGAGCCGCAAGAACTTGTCGATCGATACCAACTTTTATCCGTTGGGTTCGTGCACGATGAAATACAACCCGCGCGTTTGCCATTCGGTGGCGTTGTTGCCGGGGTTTGCCGAGCGCCATCCCTATGCCCCCGAGTCGCTCAGCCAGGGGTTCTTGCAGTGCATGTACGAATTGCAGGAAATCCTCGCCGAGGTGACCGGCATGAAGGGTGGCGTGTCGCTGGCACCCATGGCTGGCGCGCAGGGCGAGTTTGCCGGGGTCGCCATGATCATGGCCTATCACCGCAGCCGCAACGACCGGGAGCGTAGCGAGATCATCGTGCCGGACGCGGCGCACGGCACCAATCCGGCTTCGGCCACCATGTGCGGCTGTACCGTGCGCGAGGTCCCCACGCTCGCCAATGGCGATGTGGATATCGATGCGCTCAAGCAGGTGCTTGGCCCGAACACGGCCGGTATCATGCTGACCAATCCCAGCACGATCGGTGTGTTCGAGCGTCGCATCGTCGAAATTGCCGGTCTGGTGCATGCCGCCGGCGGCTTGTTGTATTACGACGGCGCCAACCTCAACGCGATTCTGGGCAAGGTGCGTCCCGGCGATATGGGTTTCGACGCCATCCACATGAACCTGCACAAAACGTTTTCCACGCCGCATGGCGGTGGTGGCCCGGGGGCCGGCGCGGTGGGCGTCAGCGAACGCCTGCGCCCGTTCTTGCCGATCCCGCTGATTGAGCGGCATGCCGATGGCCGCTTTGGTCTGCTGTGCAAAAAAGATCGCCCGCAATCGATTGGCCGGCTGTCGGCTTTTGGTGGAAACTGGGGCGTGTTGATCCGCGCCTATGTCTATGCCCGCTTGTTGGGGCGTGCGGGCATGACGCGGGTCGCCGAGTACGCCACGCTCAATGCCAATTACCTGGCCAAGCGGCTGGCCGAAAAGGGCTTCACCCTGGCCTACCCGCAGCGCCGTGCCAGCCACGAGTT
>Ga0210020_1000489_pt1 | contig 38609 bp, 47 predicted proteins | sample CryGeymeta201514_FD_183980 | JGI IMG/M metagenome (GOLD analysis project Ga0210020, IMG submission 183980) | Groundwater microbial communities from Crystal Geyser aquifers in Utah, USA - Crystal Geyser metaG 2015-14 (SPAdes) (version 2) | ecosystem: Environmental > Aquatic > Deep subsurface >... | reverse complement strand
AATCCCCATACTGTTACTTTATATTCATGGCGATGGCTCAGTTCAACCTGTTTTATCCGCAACGCCTCCGGCCTTACGGATAAAACACTATACGTTAGGTGTTGATAATATAAGGAGAATAATGAATGTCAGAATTAGTAGCTAATTGTCCTCGGTGCGGCGCAAAGGAAATGACTTTTGATCTTTGGCATCAGCTTCCACTATATGTGAAATATGATTGGCAGTATTGGTTTGAGGCATTTTGTGTTTGCCGTAGTTGTAATAAATCAACAACATTCGTTCTTAGTCAAAAAGATATTAATGATAAGGACATGATTAAGAAAGGCTTAGCAAATCTTCCCAGAGCGGTGAATTAATACATGACAATCGAGGGCTATATCAGTCTTAAAGATACTGCAATTTCAAAACCACCTGAATATATACCAGATAATTTAGACAGAGTTTTTCGAGAAGGTGCTGCCTGTATGGCAATAGGCTGCTTCAATGCAGCTGGCACTATGTTTAGGTTGTGTATTGATTTAACCACAAGGGCAATGCTACCAGAGGGAGAAGTAGAAGGTCTTAATTCTACGGTGAGACGAAACTTAGGACTAAGGTTGCCATGGTTGTTTGAAAATAGAATACTTCCTGAAACTCTGCGAGAACTATCATCATGCGTAAAAGATGATGGTAATGATGGTGCTCATGAGGGGACATTAACTAAAGAAGAAGCTGAGGATCTTTTGGATTTTACTTATGTGTTTCTAGAACGCATTTATACTGAACCAAAAAGATTACAACTCGCAAAAGAAAGAAGAGAAGCTCGGCGTAAATCAAAGACCTGATTATGATTTGTGTGACATCTAACCAAATTGATCGACACCCGACCGAGAATAACCCCGGTCGGATTTTACTCAAATGTGATTGCCCAGACGTGTCAGCGTATCTTTAGGTTTAAATAATAAATGACGATGACGTGGGACATTTTTATAAGCCATGCTTCTGAAGACAAGAAGGAGGTCGTTCGCCCTCTTGCCAAAGAACTCAAAAAGCTTGGTTTGTCTGTATGGTATGATGAATTAACCTTGACAATAGGGGATAGCCTTAGAAGAAAAATTGATTATGGATTAAGTAAATCTAAATATGGTGTTGTTGTATTAAGCCGTAATTTTTTTTCTAAGGAATGGCCTCAAAAAGAACTCGATGCTCTTGTTGCACGCGAAGACCATGGGAAAAAGGTAATCCTTCCCGTGTGGCATCAACTCACAAAAGAAGATGTAATCAAATATTCCCCGCTTATTGCTGACAAATTAGCGGCTTCAACTTTTAGAGGTATTCCTGCTGTGGCCAAAGAAATTCTGCTTGCATGTGAGTCAAGCAATCCAGAAACAAGTCTTGCTCATGAAGATACATCTCCTGAACTTATTGAAGATATGAGACATCATGGTATTTGGCATCATCACGATTACAGCGATGCCAAAGGTTCAACATGGGCCGCAATCGCATCGGAAGCCGGACGGCTAAATTATAATTATGAACTAATCATATTCTTTTTAAATACAAAAAATAGGAACAATGGTTGGTATGTGAAAGAATATATTAAGAACTACAGGCCTGTTCCAATTCCATCAATGATTGATTTCATTGAAATACTTGGTGTGCGTCGTGATAATATTGAAAGAGTAATAAAGACAGGAAACATAAAATTAGAATGGACCTGGCCATCATCTTGGGGAAAAGTCCCTTGGACTGGGCCGATTATTCATGACCATTACGATAAACGGCCAAAGAAATATTACATGGAAGAAGCAAAAAATGAGTACAGACAGACTATGATTTCGATAGAACAATATAAGTTAATACTTTTGAACAAGACAAAATAAATTGAAACACCTAACAAGGCGCTCAAGAAGGACGCGGGTTTAGCCGTTATTCTTTTTCAGTTGCGCCGTAGTTGCCCCGCGCCCCTTAGCTTGGTCGTTAGACGATAATGGGAAAAAGTGACTATGAGAGTACAAGAACTTAAACTTATAGTAATAGGTCTAATTTTAATATCTTGCATGTCTTGTGTCACTATGGGAAACATTTTTAGTGATGATGATGTTAAGAAAATAAAACCAGGAATGCTTGAGGAAGAAGTGATTGCCATACTTAAAGCTGAACCAAACTCAAGGAGTGAATATCCTAACGGAACATATTTGCTTCAATGGATGTATAGTTATGGCACTCCTGTAAGTGGTGATGGTAGACATATTGCAATTTTATTTGGACCAGAACGTAGAGTGATCAAAATTACACATCAGTTTAAAACAGGTCCAGAACCTCTAATAAAATAAGATATAGAGACCATTGCACAGGGATCAATAAGGAGATACTATAAAAAAACAAATTGATTGTATCGAAATCCTTTGGGAAGGGCCTTTTACAATGGATGAGATTAGTAGGTTGAATAAAGCCTGGGATTACGGAATATATCAGATCTATGGCAATCATAATATTTTTGGACCTGACAGCTTACTTTATATTGGAAAGGCTAGAGACCATTCATTTGCAGAAAGAATTCCAAGTCATCGGTACTGGATAGAGAGGGAAAGTGTACCAGTACGTATCTTTGTGGGGAGGTTGGGAGGAATTGAAAGAATAGATGATGATACATGGGGTGATATGATTGATACGGCAGAGAAACTGTTAATCTATTACACATCTCCTCCCTATAATTCTCAGTGTCTCGAGAGTTACGGAGACATAAAATCCACATTAGTGCTTAATTACAAAAATCGGTACAGGCTCCCTTTAGTTGTGACAACATTAGAAAATGAAACCTTAACAGGAACTGATAAGTGGAAGGAATTCGGCAAAGAATAACACTGAAAAAGGTATCGCCAAACAAATCACTCCAGCGGATGGCTTACAGCCACCGCTGACTTCAGTCGTTAGGCATTAAAGGAGATTAAAGGACAATGTCTAAGGTAATAAAACATGGCGATGATTGGCCAAGCCATCGGGAAGCCTGGTACGGAAAGCAAGTAACATGTAACAGTTGCGGCTGTCTGTTTGAGATTACAGAGAAAACCCGATTCAGTCATACCACAGGACGAGGCAGTGTGGGATACTATGAGGCTTATGACATCCTTTGCCCCGAATGTGGGAATACTGGGAATAAGTTACGTTGGTAATAGGAAAAAGAGCAGTGCCAAACATTCAAAATTAATTATTGAAAAATACCACTATACAAATCAAGCAGATGATGTAGTAGCCTACGGTTGATTTAAGCATTCAGCGATAAAAAATGATACAATACAGTCATGAAATGTACGCAATATTTCTTATTCATCAAACAGCGTCCGGACAGGGCAATTATCAAAGATAAATGGATATTGGATGCAATCAAAAACCCTGTGAAAACAGAAGTTCAAAGCGATGGAAGGATAAGAAAGTGGAAGTTTATCGAGGAAGTAGGGAAGTATTTAAGAGTTATACTTCTTGAGGACGGAGAGACCGTTCATAATACCTTTTTCGATAGAAACTTTAAGGAGGAAGGAAAATGAAAATTCGGTATTTCTCAGATACAGATACGGCCTTGATTGAGTTTTCAAATGTTTCTGTTGTTGAGACAAAAGAAATATCAGAAAACCTCTACATTGACCTGGATGAAAAGGGCAATCTTGTAAGCATGACCATTGAACATGCAAAAGAAAAAGCAGGTATTTCAGAAGTATCTTTTTTGCAAATGGAAAAGACAAGCGCCTAACAAATCACTCGTGCGGATGGCGAATAGCCACCGCACAGTTCAGGCGTTGTACGAATAAGAAATGATATTTAGGGAAATCACCGGCATCAACGTCTATAATTGACGGACTTTTTTACTGAATCTTATGAATTTACTAAACATTATATGTGGGTATTGGTATGAGTGTATCAAAAACGAAGATATTCTAGAGAAAGACATTTCTATAAATGTTCGTTCTAAAGCAATCTTATATCCATTCGACGAAGACCCTTTTATCTTTGAAAAAAAGGACAACCCGATCAAAATTGATGACCCGAAATTGCATGGCTTCGCTATTGATAAAGCTGAGGGTTTGGATTTTTATTACGGCTTTCCCCTCTTGTTTTATTTTGATACGGCAGCAAACAAACATCTGGTTGCACCCCTACTCATTATCAAAGTCAGGTTTAACAGAAATGGCAATACTCTATTTTTATCTAAAGACGAGCCACTCCCGGTATGCGGCATTCAAGCTTTATCTAAATTGGGGCTAAGAACTGAAGAAATTGCAGATATAAACCAATCTATTGAAACTCTATTTCTAAGCCATACTGAGCTCGACAGAAAAGATTTTGTGGGTAAGGCATTGGAAATAATCCAGCGGGAAGTTGAGCTTTTAATAAAAGAGGAAATTAATCCAGCCCACCTCTCCAACTCAAAAAAACTCTCAAAAGATATGACCCCTGGCTTATATAACAAAAGCATGATTTTTGCTGGGGAATCGAGTGTATTTAACATTCATCTTATCAAGGATCTTTTGGAATTAAAGAAAAAAAATGATTTAGAAAAAACTGCCCTCTCTTTTTTTATAAAACCATCTACAAGAGACACAAAACATGAAATCATACCGATATTGCCTTTCCCTTCAAATGAATATCAACTATCAGCTATTCAGGATATTTTTAGAAATTCGTTAAGCGTAATTACTGGGCCGCCCGGAACGGGTAAGAGTCAGTTTATCTCAAACTTAATAATCAATCTTTTTCTGGACAATAAAACTGTGCTTTTTGTAAGTCATACTGGCGAAGCAGTTGATGTCGTAAATTCCAAGATTAACGAACAGTTTCGCAATTTAATGCTCCGTACCGGCAAAAAAGAGCTCCGTCAAGAACTAAAAGGAAAGTTTAATGAATTGCTTCATGAATCCTCACGGTCAGGTTCCAAAATTGAAAATCCAGATTATATTCACTCTCTTTGGCGAACAATTATAGGTAATAGAGACAGTTTGATAAAAAGAGACGAGTTAGAGGCTACATTTCAACAAAAATTTTTCTCCAGTAATGAACTGACAAATATTCTTCACACACAATGCGTATCGATTATTCAGAGGATTAAGATTTATTTGGAAAACTTTTCTCTTAAATTAAAGCTAAGAAGTATAAAATCGAAACTGGAACGATTGCCAGAACGCCATGCATTAGAAAGTAAAGTAAGGGAGCTTGAACGAAAGTATTACATTGCCTGCCAAGATTTTATAAGAAATATATATACAAAAAACATGCTTGGCAACAACAGCAAAACTGGCCGCGTAAACACTTTTCTTAATCAAGTTACCGGCCAGAGATTTAATGACGCCACTATCGATGAAACTTCTTTTATAAATGCATTGCAAGTTCTAAGAATATGGTCATCAACGCTAAAATCTCTCAGAGGCACATTCCCTTTAAAACCGGGAACGTTTGACTATGTAATTTTTGATGAAGCTTCCCAAATAGACCTGCCATCAGCAGCACCTGCTCTTTATCGGGCAAAGAAAGCTATTGTAGTAGGAGACCCGATGCAATTGACACATATTGCCGGAATTACAAAAAATGTTGATTTTGGTTTAGCTAAAGTTCATGGTTTGACAAACATTAAAGATATTTACCCTGCCAAAGTAAGATATTGTGACGTTTCATTGTATAGAGCCGCTGAAAATTCCTTGTCGCACCCCCCAATATTATTGACTAATCATTACCGTTCCGAAGATCAAATAATTTCTCTCTGCAATCAGGTCTTTTATGGAGGTCGTCTGAAAATATTAAGCACATTGGACTTAAATAAGTTTCCTTCGACGTTGCCGCTCGGTGTGCAATGGATCGACGCAAAGGGAGAGGTCTTTAAACATCCTTCTGGGAGTCGAGTTAACGAGCGTGAAGCCGCCGAGGTTCTTAATGTTTTCCAAACTGTTTTAAGGAAAATAGAACACACCGATTTATCAATTGGAATAGTCACACCTTACTCAGGGCAAAGAAAGTCTATATACGATAAAATAAGCTCTTCAGCATCTCCTGAACTATTAGAAAAGCACGATGTTAAGATTTTGACTGCTCATCAATTCCAAGGTTCTGAAAAGGATATTGTTATTTTTTCACTTGTCCTCTCTTCCAGAGGCAATGGGAGCAGCGATAGATGGTACAACATATACCCGCAAATATTGAATGTGGCATTATCTCGGGCAAGATATCTTTTATACATTGTAGGAGACAAGCCTTTTTGTAAAGCAAAGCAGGGTATTTTAGGCAAGATATGCGCAGTTTATGAAAATATAAAAGCTCATGAACAGATAGAGAAATACGACTTACAGGCTAAGTTTGATACTCCGACCGAACGTATGTTTTACGAGGCATTTCAAAAAGTCGAGGTTGAAAAGTTAGGCTATAAATTTGTGCCAAAATTAGTTGTCAAGCGATATACATTAGATTTTGCTATTATCGGGAAAAAGAAAATTGATGTTGAGATCGATGGTCCGCAACATGAAATCATTGAGGGCATGCCCGTTTTAGAAGACGTTGAGAGAGATGAATTTATTAAAAAAGAAGGCTGGGAAATTATGAGATTCCCTAATTATCGGATATTATCTGATATGCCAAACGTTATTAATGAATTGTTGGTGAAATTAGAATAAAATAATAATTTTGACACAACATTGGCGCTACTGCTTTCGGTAACAGCCACTGAGAAATGGGAACTGGAAAACAAAATAAGAAGGCAGCGTACAACAAGCAAATCAACCCGACTGGTGATAACGCTGGCACGGTTTTCAAAAGGCGGGGCACCAGAGGGTTATTTAGGTCGTTCGGTCAAAAAAGAAAATAAATGATAGGCATACTTGCATACGGCTCACTAATTAAGAGCCCCGGACAGGACATCGCTGCGCTCGTGGTTAAACGAATCCCAATGAAAACGCCTTTCCCAATTGAATTTGCACGCTACAGCAGAAAGAGAGCCGGTGCGCCAACAGTCGTTCCGGTCAGAAAAGGTGGCAGAAGGGTGAACGCTCAAATCCTTGTCCTTCGGGAAGACACGACGCTCCAGCGCGCAAAGACAATTCTTTGGCTAAGAGAAATTAATCAGGTTGGAGCATCGAGAGAATACACATCAAATCGCGCAAAGCTGTTCAAATACGAACCATGTCCAGCTTTTGCGGCATCTCAACTGTTCTTTACACGGACTTCTATGCATCGACTAAAATACGACGGCCCAATCCAAAGAACCTGGCAAAAAGAGCCATAAAGAGTGCTCGCGAAGCCGAAGTGGGTAGAGACGGGATATCGTATCTGATGCTGGTGCTAAAGGCGGGAATAGATACCCCACTAAGCCGACAGTATGAATCAGAAATATTGAAGCAAACAGACTCCAAGTCGCTTGAGGATGCATTGAAGAAATGCAAACAATAAGAAAGACCGAATAATCAAATCCAACGGACGCGGGATAAACGAGGTTTGGTTTTAGACGTCGGTAATTCCCCGCGCCGCTGATTTAAGTCGTTGGGCATAATAAAGGAGGAACCAGATATGGCAGAAGCGATGACGGTTGAGACCATAATTGAAGCCGAATGGCAGATGAAGGGATATTGGACGCGCCTCCGTTTCCCACTCCAGACACCGAAAGGTGGCTGGTCAGATATTGATCTCGTTGCCTATAATCCTGAGGATCAACATCTTGTAATCGCGGAGTCAAAAGTTCGTGGTCCCAAAAAGGATGTTTATGCCTTTACCAAGTATACACAGGAGAGATATGGCGATATCCTCATATACGACGAAGACAACTATTTTGGTTTCCTTCGCCATATTGGGCTTGCGTGTACGGACGGAGCCATCTTCAAGAACTTTAGAAGCATGGTAAAGATTCTTACCGTTCAACTTGTTAGCAACTACTATATCTCTGAGGATGTTAAGGAAGATGCGGAGCGTTCTGTCCGAAACCGTATTGCAAATAAAATTCCTAGCGGTGTCAAACTCAGAATTCAATTGGAGACTACACTCGACCTAATCTTAAAAATCATGATTAACGAGAATTCAAGCGGTCAAGGTAGACGATATGGACATCCAGCCATCGATATTGCTCGTGAAATAAATCGGTACCTTCGGCCCAATATTCGATATGCTGGGCGCGGCGCTCAAGCAATAGATACGATCAAGAAAGACCTTGCAAAAAAGATTCATGACGTTTTCTTGGTTGAAGATACATAGCATATGAAAACTGCCCAACAAGTCACTCCAGCGGGTGGCTTACAGCCACCGCTGACCTTAATCGTTATGTTTATAGGAGGTAAAAAATACGAATGTTCAAAATCATAATAGCTCTTTCCTTTTTGGTTGTTTTGTTCGGCTGTGCAATAGGTTCGTCGATTGTCACTGGCAAGGTCCGACCCGCCATCAGTCCAGGTGAAGTGAAGATTTATCTCGATCCGCCATCGCAATATGAAACTATTGGAATAGTTGAGGCTTCCAGCGACGTCGGATTCTCATCGCAAGCGGCACAGGATCGAGCAATTAACGAACTAAAAGCGCAAGCCGCAAAAATTGGAGCCAACGGCGTGCTTCTCCTTAACACCGGAGACAAATCCGGCGAGATGGTCGGTTTCTATTCTGGGGGGATTTTTTATGCTGGCGCAAGTGAAACAAAAACCGCAAAAGGGAAAGCAATATTCGTAATTCAAGAATAAGCATAACAACCGCATCAACTCGGACTGACAATTCCGCTTCGCTCCATTGCCAGCCGGTTATGCGGAGCGTTAGCCCTAATTATCAGTAAGGCAATATCAAATCTTTGCATCTTTTGATAAAATAGTTATCAATACCAGATATGAAATTTGAGTGGGATACCAGAAAAGCCGAGATAAACTTTAAAAAACATAAGGTAGCATTTACTGAGGCTGCCACAGTTTTTGCTGACACACTCGGCATAACTATTTATGACCCTGATCACTCAAAGGATGAGGAGCGATATATTACTATTGGGCATTCACAGCAAGGTCGCATCCTGATGGTTGCCCATACTGATAGAGGCAATCGGATTAGAATAATCAGCGCAAGAGAATTGACTAAAACAGAAAGAGAGGCTTATGAAGAAGAAAAATAAACAAGAGCTCGAAGATGATCTGCGTCCAGAATATGACCTAAAGTCGTTATTGAAATCTGGAATTCGTGGAAAGTATGCCCATCGTTTCCGAGAGGGTACCAATATAGTTCTCTTGGAGCCTGATGTAGCCAGCGTATTTCCAAACGGTGAAGCAGTGAATGAGGCATTACGACTGGTCATACAGTTAAGGAAGCTTCCAAAGACCAGGCAGTCTCGGACAGTTCGGGCATAAGAAACAATAATTTTATAGGGGCTAACAAGTCATTCAACGGGACGGCGGCTATCCGCCCGTTAATTCGGTCGTTATGTAAATGAAACATATTCAAAAGCATATCGTTTTCAGTATAATACTGCATGCCCAACCATTTAATGGAAATCTTTGAAGATGAAAAGTTAATAGAGCGAATCCAAAAACGATTGCCCCATCTTTTTCAACTCGCTGAATTTGAAAGTTCAAGAGCAGGCAGGATAGGAATGGAAGTCGGCTCTGTTCGTGAGAGAATAATTGTTGCACTACTTATATATAAATTCAGTGAAGCAAATGTGGAATCAGAAATTTCCATTACTGAACCAGAAGTAGATGTAATGTTATTTGGAGAGCCTATATCTGTAAAAACAATAACAGGAAATAGCTTCGGTGGTGTTAAACTGATATGGACAGTAGATGCTGAAAAGGCAAGACAATTTAGTGAAGCATATCAGCCCATGTGTGATATGCTATTCGTTCAAATAAACTGGGGAAAAGAAGGAGGATTTTTCTACATCCCTATTAAAGTTCAGAAAAGACTTCTTGATAAAACAGGAAGAAAGAGCTATATAAAGCTTCCAAAAGCAGGAACAAATCCCAGAGGTGTTGAGATTACAAAAGAGGCCTTGACGAGCTTGGTTGAAGATGATGAAACAAAAAGCATAAAAATAAACTGGCAAAAAACAAAGATAGAGTTTAACGCCTATAAAAGATGGGTTGACCTATGGAGGGAAGAATGATGAAAATTGTCCAAGAAAAAAAGAAAATGGGAAGCGGAAATAAAAGTATTACACTGCCTGTGGTTGTTGATGCACAAATTCAAGAAATAAGTAAGGAATTTTTTCCTGAACGAATTGTCCAAGTTGGGGAAAAAAGGATATGTCCCATCTGCTTGCGACCTCATCATAAGGACCCAGGCCCATTCACTCATGGAATCATAGTTAGAAAAAATGAGGATAGTGTTTCATTATGGGTGCAATCCTTGGGTTGCTGTAGATGGGAACAGAGCTTCTCTTTAAAGAAAATTAAAGAGCGAAAAGTAAATGCATCAAATTTGCAATCAACAATTAAAAGGAGCTTTTACCCCGAATGAAACCTACCCAAAGAAGAAATGGCACAAAAACAAGTGCCTTTGGTTCTCCTGGACGAATTGGGCATGATTCAAGTTCTTTTTATGCAAGCAGGTTATATGAAGAATTACCAAAAGAAAATCATATTAAGCATATTGAAAATCCAATTCCACCAGATAATCTCGACAAAATATATTGCAAATCCAGTGAGGTAATGGACGAAATTCCTGATTATAGTGTTCATTTGATGGTTACTTCGCCACCGTACAATGTAAAAAAGGAATATGATAAAGACCTATCTCTTGAGGAATACAGAGCATTATTAAAAAAAGTATTCGAGGAAACATACAATAAACTGGTAACAGGTGGTAGAGCATGTATTAATGTCGCCAATCTCGGAAGAAAACCTTATATTCCACTACATAGTTATATTATTGAAGACATGCTTGATATTGGTTTTCTTATGAGAGGAGAAATTATCTGGAACAAGGCATCAAGCGCAAGTCCTTCAACTGCTTGGGGCAGTTGGTTGTCTGCCGGCAATCCTGTATTGAGGGACATTCACGAATATATTTTAATTTTTTCAAAAGAGTCTTTTTCACGGAAAAGAGGATATAAAAAAGATACAATCACCAAAGAAGATTTTCTTGAGTGGACAAAAAGCGTTTGGACATTTCCAGCAGTCTCTGCACGAAGCATTGGGCATCCCGCTCCATTTCCTGAAGAATTACCACACAGATTGATTCAACTATATACTTTCAAGGGCGATGTTGTTTTAGACCCATTTTGCGGCAGTGGCACGGCATGTCTTACCGCATTGAAAGACAAAAGGCATTATATCGGATATGATATAGAACCTGCTTATGTAAAATTGGCAAATCAAAGAATAGATTCTTTAATGACAAAAGCAGAAAGTCTCTTAAAATTTTAAAGTGGGGCGAATACCAACCCAATACAAGTAAGAAAGCGTGTAACAAATTGCTCAACACCGATGCTCATTACGCTCCACTTCATTCGCACGGGTTAGCTCAGTCTTCTTTCCACGTTGTCAAGAAAACCATGGTCGCTTGTTTTAGAGAAAGATATCAACCAAGTAGTTAAAAGGAGGGCGAGATGAAGATCACTATATGGGTAGTCGTATTATTAGCCTGGAGTATTTCGGCCTGGGCCGACGACAGCAATTTCAGCACCCACTTGCATGCTAAATTCCAGGTCAAGGCGTGTACCACTTGCCATGACTTTTTCGACAAGGAGCGCGGGGGGTTGTCGTTCAAGAGCCATGAGGGTCGTACTCCAGACATGTGTGTGTATTGCCATACGATGAATGTAACAGGGTTTAAGCAGCCAGATGAATGGTTCGCACAACCTGGTCTTTACACTTCGGGGATGGATTCACAACAAACTTGCGAGACCATTAAAACAGCGCTGCACGCAAAGTTCAAAAACAAAGAGCTGATAGCAAGACAGCTCGAGCGTCACCTCTTCGAAGACCCGCGCGTCCTGTGGGGTATTGAAGATGCAACCCCCAATAGCGGCATGCTGCCCTCCAACAAGAAAGAGAAAGATTTAGTGAAAGAAGGCTTGACGAAATGGAAGGATCAGGTCAGGTCATGGATACAGGGGGGCATGGAGTGCCAATAGAGAACATCAAAAGAAGACGTCTCAGGTTTATGTATAGACATATTTACAGAGGATAGCCGAACCAACCGCTTCGAGAGGGTCGCTGATAAACGCGCCCCTCAATCGCAGCGTTAGGCATATTTCTTCCGCAAATCCTCATCACTTTATGCTTCTTGAAATCACATAGTTGCAGGTGTAACCGAGAACCTCTTGTTGATTCAAATAGACCTGCGAATCCCGAAAGCCTTCGGGAAGTAATCCAGGGAAAGCAAAGAAAAACTGGATTCCCGCTTAAGGACTGCGGGATGGTATTATATTGTCATACCATAGGAGGTGTGTTATGCCGACAAGAAAACGAATTGCAATGACTATATCCATTCCACCTGACATTGCAAAGGAATATGAGGCGATGGCGAGGATAAAAGGTGAAACGAGGTAAGGTTGAACTCTATACATCTGTGTCAATACTTACTGAACTTGCAAGAAAATTAAGAGAAAAATTTCAATGGGATGATTCTGAAATAACTTCTTTACTGAAACATATGAGCAGAGTTGCTACAGTAATAAAACCTGTTATTAAAATCAAATTGTTGCAGGATGAAACTGACAATAGAATACTTGAATGTGCCAGGGCATCAAATTCCAATCTTATAATAACAGGAGACAAACATCTTCTTTCATTAAAAGAGTTTGATGGTATAGGGATTACAAGGATTGCAGGATTTTTATATATCTTTGAAAATAAGGACAAATCTAAAACATGAAGAAACTTGCTATCACAATGGGTGACCCTGGAGGGGTCGGGCCTGAAATAATTATAAAGGCACTTTATTGTGCTGAGATAAGGAATTTCTGCACACCAATAGTTATTGGTGACAGGGTTGTCATGGAAGAGGCAGTAAACCTGCTTAAACTACCTTTGAAATTAAGGGTAATCAAATCACCTGAAGATACAGTGTCAGAGATAGGTGTAATCGAGCTTATTGATATGGGAGAGATTAAATATTTTGATAAGGGAAATGCTACAGCAAAAAACGGCAGGGCATTTGCGAGCTGGATAAAAAAGGCTGTTGTGCTTGCGTTAAATAAGAAGGTTGATGGTATTGTTACAGCGCCGATATCAAAAGAGGCATTGAGGATGGCTGGGTTTAAATGGCCAGGTCATACAGAGATGCTCGCTGATTTGACCGGTACAAAGGACTATGCGATGATGCTCGTTGGCGGGCCGTTAAAAGTAATACTTGTCACAATTCATACCGCATTGAAAAATGTGCCTGATTTAATTACAAAGTCAAAGGTATTAAAGACAATTCGCCTTGCTAAAAGGGCATGTGACATGCTCAATATTAGAAATCCGAGGATCGCTGTTGCAGGGCTCAATCCTCACGCAGGGGAAGCAGGCATATTCGGCGATGAGGAGATAAGAAAGATTATCCCAGCCGTGGAAGAAGCTCAAAAAGAGGGCATTACTGTTTCAGGTCCATATCCGCCGGATACGGTTTTCCATAAAGCATATAAAGGTGACGTTGATATCGTTGTATGCATGTATCATGACCAGGGATTGATTCCATTAAAGATGCTTGCATTTGATAAGGGGGTAAATGTTACGATCGGCCTGCCATTTATTCGTACATCACCCGACCATGGCACTGCCTATGATATTGCATGGAAAGGTATTGCAAATCCATCAAGCATGATTGAGGCTATAAAAATGGCAGCGATGCTGAGGATGTAATGAAACTTAATAAAAAACACATCATAAGCTGGACACTTTTTGATTTTGCAAACTCCAGTTACTCTGCCGTCATTGCTGCCGTTGTCTTCCCAGTATATTATGCCAATACCATTGTTGGAAATGAGACCGGGCTGGGGGATCTTTGGTGGGGGAGAGCCATATCAGTGAGTATGGCGATTGTAGCTTTAAGCTCGCCATTTCTCGGAGGCGTAGCAGATTACGGCAAAAAACGAAAAAGATTCCTTTTTCTTTATACCGCCTTGAGTGTGGCGGCAATTGCAAGTCTTTCTATCCTCAAAAGAGGGATGGTTTTTGAAGGGTTCTTACTGATAATTGCTGCAAATCTCGGCATGGAGGGAGGTCTTGTCTTTTACAACTCCTTTCTTCCAAGGATTGCCCCTCAGGAATATCAAGGCAGGGTCTCTGCATGGGGATTTATGGTTGGTTATGCAGGGTCTATAATCTCACTCTTAATCGCCCTTCCATTAATAAGGGCTGGCAGGTTTGAGGATACTTGGCTTATGGTTGCGGCATTCTTTGCCATGTGTTCGACACCTGCCTTCCTTTTTCTACCTGCGGATACAAAGGGGGAATTCACATTGGTTCATGCAGGCATTAGAGGTCTTAGCTATACCCTGAAGACCCTAAAGGAAATATGGAGCAGAAAGGAGCCGAGGAAGTTCTTAATTTCATATCTCATATATGAGGATGGTGTAAATACTGTAATAGTATTTTCGAGTATATTCGCTGCCACTACTCTCGGCTTTAAACCACAGGAACTGATTGCCCTTTATCTCATTGTTCAGACTACAGCCCTTCTTGGTGCTTTTGTCATGGCAAAACCGATTGATCTATGGGGACCCAAAAAAGTGGTTATAGCCTCGCTCCTGCTGTGGACATCTGTCGCAACTATCGCATATTTTGTCCAGACAAAAAACCAGTTTTGGGCTCTGGCTTCATTTGCAGGACTTGGACTCGGCACAGTCCAGGCAGCTACACGGGCATTTTATACCCAGTTTATCGTTGAAGGAAGAGAAGCCGAATATTTTGGTGTTTATTCATTGGTGGGAAAGTCATCCGCAATCCTCGGTCCACTTATCTTCGGCCAGGTATCTACCACATTTGGAAGCCAGAGACCTGCAATACTTTCTGTGGCAGCCTTTTTCCTTATCGGGATGATAATTCTTTCAACCGTCAAAGGAGGTGGACCAAACGTTACCCCCCTTAATTCTCCCCTTGGTAAAGGGGAACAGAGAGGGGTTCAGAAATAAAATGAAAAAACATTTGGGACAGCATTTTCTTCATGACCCATCAATACTGAGAAGGATTGTGCAGGTCGCACATCTTTCCACAGAAGACCTTGTGGTAGAGATAGGCCCAGGTCCAGGCAATCTGACGAAGATGCTTGCTGAAACGGTCAGGAAGGTTATCGCAATCGAACTCGATGAGAAATTGTTCGGCAAACTGGAGTCTGTGATGGCTGAATATGAAAATGTGGAATTAATACATGGAGATGCACTTAAATATTCTTATGAGAATCTTCCTGAGTTCAAGGTTGTTGCGAATATCCCATACTATATTACGACCCCTATAATCTTCAGACTTCTGGAAATAAAAAATCTAAAGTCTATGACCTTGACTGTTCAGAAAGAGGTTGCAGAAAGAATAGTAGCAACACCAGGAGGAAAGGATTATGGTGTACTTTCAATAATGCTTCAATATTATGCAAAACCGAGCCTCAAATTCATAATCCCCAAGGAGACATTTAGACCCGTGCCGAAAGTAGATTCTGCTGTTATAAATATCAAAATCTTTGAAAAACCCTCGGTAAATGTGAAGGATAAAGAACTTTTTTCGAGGATTGTTAAGACTGCTTTTTCTCAGAGGAGAAAAATGCTTTCTAACTCCCTTAAAAGTATCAGTGGAGATGTGAAAGAATGGCTGGCTGAGACAGGGATAGACCCGGATAGAAGACCGGAAACTTTAAGTATTGAAGAATTCGCAAAGCTCGCGAATAAACTTGATTTTTGACAACCTATTTTCCATAGTTTAGGAAATATCAAGGGACTTACAAGGCCATGAGAATCATCACCATCTGACGGCCTTCCATCTTTGGCTGTAATTCCACTTTTGCGATATCCTCCAGTTCCAACGCCAACCTGTTCAGAACCTTCTCCCCCAGTTCCCGGCGATTCAATTCTCGCCCTCTAAAACGGATTGTCACTTTAACCTTGTCTCCATGCCCGATAAACTTCCGCGCATTAAGCTTCTTGAACTCGTAATCATGGGTGCCGATCAACGGGCTCATTCTGATTTCTTTGAGGGTTAGCGTCGCCTGTTTTTTTCTTGACTTCTGAAGTTTCTTGCCCTTATTGAACTTGAACTTCTGGTAGTCCATGATCTTACAGACCGGCGGATCAGCATCGGGACTGATTTCTACAAGATCCAGATCTCGTTCCCTGGCCAACTTCAAGGCCGACTCAATATCCATGATGCCGATTTGCCCCTCATCGGCAACGATCCGTATTTGTTTGGCTTTAATCAGCCGGATCTGGTTGTTTACGCGGGTTTGATCGACAACCCTACCGGGCAATACTCGTCTTTGATTAGCTATTGCCTGTTTCTCCTATCAAAACCTTCTGTATTTCTGAGCCTTCGCCCTTTTTTTGCGTGCCTCTGCGCGTTTTCGTTTTTCTTTTACTGAAGGCTTTTCATAGGAACTTCTCGCCTTGATTTCTTTGAGAAGACCTTCAATCTGAACTTTGCGTTTTAGAGTTTTAATGGCTTTTTCTATATCATTGCCGACTACTTTTATCTCTATAATAGTTTATCTCCTGCTTCTTCCATACCCCGATCCCCCTCCTTGTCCAAAACCGCCCCTGCCTCCGCCGCCGAAACCTCGCCTTTCCCTTTGCTGCTGGGGTCTTGCCTCATTAACGATCAAAACACGTTCCATAAATGTTTTGCCGTTTAATTGTTCTATAGCTTTTTTAGCATCCTCTTCGGATGACATTTCAATAAAGCCAAAACCCTTAGAACGCCCTGTGTCCCTATCAGTTATTACTTTAACCGATTCAACCTCTCCAATACTTGAGAAGAGATCCCGGAGAGATTCTTCTGTTGCATTGAAAGAGATACCTCCTACATACAGTCTCTTACCCATAATTTAACCTCACTTAATAAAATAAAAATTCCCAAAGCCCTTAAAGCTTTTAGGATTCTCTAACTTTAGAGTTAGGATACTATATCATATTTTCATAGCTTTAAACTAAAAAAAAATAATTGACATGCACTCACTATTTTTTTATACTGAACATAGGTTCACATGAATAAGCGTTCAGGTATAGAATCAAGAAAAAGAATTATTGATGCTGCCATGGATGTTTTTTCCCGGAAAGGGTATGCAAAGGCAAGCATCAGGGAGATAGCAAAGACTGCTGGAATAAGCGTCGGCGGAGTTTATCTGTATTTCAAGAACAAGGAGGAACTCTACAAAAGCCTTATCAATGAAGGAATGCGCGACTTTGGCGGTAAGATTGAAACGATTACCAAACAAGCTGAATCCGCTACTGAGGCATTGCCTAATTTTTTGAAACTGCATCTGGAGAATGCCCTGAAGCATAAAGAATTTATTCTTCTCCATATCAGGGAACACGGGTTTTCATTCGGGATAGATAAAAAAAGAGCATTTTTCAGACAACAGACAAAACTCATTGAGAACATTATTATCAAGGGGATCCATTCAGGTGAATTCAGGAAATGCAATGCAAAAGACATGGCAAAGATTATCATGGGATCACTCAGGGGTATTATTCTATCAATGGCATTAGATGACGATGTTATTATCACACCAAAGATGCTGAATGAATTTATATTCAATGGCCTTCTAAGAGAAGGTAAAAGAGAAGAAATTTCTTAATATAATTGAATAGCCAAAAGTAATGATCAGGAGAAATACATGGTAAAGAAAGTATTAAGATTCATAAAAACTGAAGCCGTGATTCTTTGTTCCTTCTTAAGTATTTTATTGATACCGTTCCTCCCAGCCTGTTCCAAACCGGCACAACCCCCCCCCAAAACCGCCGGTTCCGGTAACAGCTGATACGGTGATCCAAAAGACCGTCCCCGTACAGATTCAGGCCATCGGTAATGTTGAAGCTTACTCTACAGTTTCTGTTAAATCTCAGATAGGAGGCATACTTAACCGCGTCCATTTCAAGGAAGGGCAGGATGTACGCAAAGGAGATATCCTCTTTACTATTGACCCGCGTCCCTATGAAGCTGCTTTAAAACAGGCGGAAGCAAACCTCGCAAAAGATAATGCTCAACTCGAAAATGCACGCGAAGAGGTTCGGCGCTATGCCGAACTTGTGAAGAAAGGTTATGTGGCCCAGCAACAATACGACCAGATTCGCACCAATGCTGCTGCCTTTGAGGCTACGGTGAACGCAGACAAGGCGCTGGTTGAAAATGCCCATTTGCAGTTAAAGTACTGCTACATTTACTCTCCTATTAATGGCAGGACAGGAACCCTCATAGTTAACGAGGGCAATCTGATTAAGGCGAATGCTGATACTTCTATGGTAGTCATTAATCAGATTCAGCCTATCTATGTGACTTTTTCTGTGCCTGAACAAAATCTTTCAGAGATGAAGAAATACATGGCAGAAGGAAAACTCAAAATTGAGGCATTCTTATCAAGAGAAGATATGAAACCTGAGCAAGGAGTGCTCACTTTTATAGATAACAGTGTAGATATGTCTACAGGAACCATCAAGCTCAAAGGGACTTTCTCGAATAAGGGGAAAAGGCTCTGGCCAGGGCAGTTTGTAAACGCAGTCCTGACGCTTACGTTACAGCCCAATGCTATTGTTGTCCCTTCGCAGTCGATTCAAACAGGCCAGAAGGGGCAGTATGTATTTATCATAAAGAACGATCTCACTGTTGAAGACCGCCCCATAATAGTGGGCAGAACACTCAATAGTGAAACCATTATTGAAAAGGGACTTCAGTCCGGTGAAAAAGTTGTTACTGACGGTCAGCTCCGGCTCGTTCCCGGTGTCAAGATACAAATTAAAGACAAAGCTGATGGCAAATAGATTATGAACATCCCGGAACTTTTCATCCGGCGGCCGATCATGACCACGCTGGTCATGCTGTCCATCCTGGTCTTCGGGATATCTGCATACATGCTTCTACCGGTGAGCGATCTCCCAAATGTGGACTTTCCTACTATACAGGTAACAGCCAGCCTGCCCGGCGCCAGCCCGGAGACCATGGCATCGGCTGTAGCAACTCCTCTGGAGCGGCAGTTTTCAACTATTGCCGGGCTCGACTCCATGACCTCTACGAACGCCCTCGGAAATACCCGGATCACGCTGCAGTTCAACCTCAGTAGAAACATTGACGCTGCAGGTCAGGACGTACAGGCAATGATCGCAAAGGCTGCGAAGCAACTCCCGCAGAACATGCCGACTCCTCCCACCTATAACAAGGTAAATCCCGCTGACCAGCCTGTTATCTACCTTGCGCTGAGCTCACCAAGACTTCCTATTTCAACAGTCTATGAATATGCAGATACCTTCATCGCCCAGCGTATTTCCATGATAAGCGGTGTTGCCCAGGTGCAGGTCTTCGGCTCTCAGAAATTTGCGGTCCGCGCCCAGCTCGACCCCAGGGCTCTTGCAGCCAAAAAGATCGGAATTGATGACGTAGGAAACGCACTCGCGCTCGGAAATGTGAACCTGCCCACAGGGTCTCTGGAGGGGAAACAGCAGGCTTTTACTATTCAGGCGACCGGGCAGCTTTACAATGCTGCGGCCTATCGTCCTATGATTGTGGCTTACCGCAGCGGTTCGCCGGTCCGCCTTGAAGAACTGGGCAGGGTTATCGACAGTGTAGAAAACGACAAGGCGGCGAACTGGTATAAAGGTGAACGCTCCGTTGTTCTGGCGATCCAGCGCCAACCGGGCACGAACACCGTGGAAGTGGTGGACAGCATCAAGAAACTTCTCCCGGTCTTCAGGGTCCAGATACCGCCTTCGGTTAAGCTGGAGACCCTCTACGACCGATCCGTATCCATTCGCGAATCAGTCAGGGACGTCAAATTCACCCTTTTACTCGCCTTGTGCCTTGTAGTATTGGTTATTTTTCTCTTCCTGCGCAACATCTCCGCTACCCTTATTCCAAGTCTTGCGCTGCCTTTCTCTATCATCGGCACCTTCGCAGCGATGTATCTGATGGGATTTAGCGTAGACAACATCTCCCTTATGGCCCTGACCCTGTCGGTCGGGTTTGTGGTAGATGACGCAATTGTCATGCTGGAAAATATTATGCGCCATGTAGAAAAGGGGGAAGGAGTTTTCCATGCTGCACTCACCGGTTCAAGAGAAATCGGCTTTACTATTTTATCCATGACCCTTTCACTTGTTGCGGTCTTCATTCCTGTACTTTTCATGGGAGGGATTCTCGGCCGAATTCTCCACGAATTTGCGGTGACCATAAGCATGGCGATCCTGATATCCGGATTTGTCTCTCTGACGCTCACCCCCATGCTATGCAGCCGTTTCATCCGTCCAGCGGTTGTAGTGCGGCACGGCCGCCTTTATCTTTCTATGGAGCGTTTTTTTGACAAAATGCTGCATACCTATGAAAGGACTCTAAAATCAGTTCTTAAATACCGCCGGACTACCCTGGCAGTTACTATTATTCTCACTCTGGCGACGGGCTTTTTGTTCACAAAAATTCCAATGGGATTCCTCCCCTCAGAAGATACCGGTCAGATATTTGCCTTTACCGAGGCAGCCCAGGGTATTTCATTTGAAGACATGGTGAAGCACCAGAAGGAACTGGCTGCTGTAGTTGCCAAGGATCCGAATATTGATGCCTTTATGTCCGCCGTCGGCGCCAGTGGAATAAGCGTGGCGAATAATGCCGGACGAATGTTCATGCGCCTGAAACCCCGCAGCGAACGGAAGCTGAGTGCGGACGAAATTATCCAGGAACTACGGCCGAAGGTGTCAAAGGTGCCGGGCATCATGATGTTTATGCAGAATCTGCCCTCTATCCGTATCGGCGGCACGCTGACCAAGAGCCAGTACCAGTTCACACTTCAGAGCCCCGATACAGGAGAACTTTATCGTGCAGCCGTGGAACTGGAAGGTAAGATGAAGGCACTGCCCCAACTGCAGGATGTTACAAGTGACCTGCAGATTAAGAACCCGCAGGTGAATATAGAGATCGATCGGGACCGGGCTTCTGCCCTTGGCATTACGGCCCAGCAGGTAGAGGATGCCCTCTATTATGCCTACGGCTCCCGGCAGGTTTCGACCATTTATGCTCCCAACAACCAGTACCAGGTTATCCTTGAGCTGGAACCCAGGTACCAGATGGATCCCTCGGCTCTCTCAATGCTCTATATCCGCTCAAACTCCGGCCAACTGGTGCCGATAAACACCCTATCGACCCTGACACGAAATACCGGTCCCCTTACCGTGAATCACCTGGGTCAGCTACCCGCAGTTACCATCTCCTTCAACCTCAAGCCAGAAGTATCATTGGGGGATGCCGAGAATGTCGTTGAAAAACTTGCCAGTACAACTTTGCCACAAACCGTCAGCGCCAGTTTCCAGGGTGCTGCACAGGCGTTTCAGTCTTCAATGAAAGGGCTCTGGGTGCTCTTGATAATGGCTCTCCTGGTTATTTACATCGTGCTGGGGATCCTCTACGAAAGCTTTATCCATCCTCTGACCATCCTTTCAGGACTTCCCGCTGCCGGGTTCGGGGCACTCATAACCCTCATGCTCTTTCATAAGGACCTTAATATCTATGCTTTTGTGGGTGTCATCATGCTCCTGGGGATAGTCAAGAAGAACGCTATCATGATGATCGACTTTGCTCTGGAGGCACAGAGAAAGGAAGGGAAAGCTCCAATGGAAGCAATCTATGAAGGTGCATTGATACGTTTCCGTCCGATCATGATGACCACTATGTCTGCACTTATGGGAACCTTACCTATTGCTATCGGATTCGGCGCTGGCGCCGAATCTCGTCGGCCGCTGGGTCTGGCTGTTGTCGGGGCCTTGTTGTTTCCCAGCTCCTGACGCTGTATATAACCCCTGTGGTGTTTTATTATATGGACAAGTTTCAGGAAAAGATGGGCAACTGGTTTGGGAAACGGGGAAAATAACATTATTGTTTGGATTAATTTATGAAGAAAAGATTATTGTTTAGTGCAGCCGTTATTCTGATAATCATTGCAGTCCTTATTTTTCTCTACATTAATAAAGGTAAAAAGTCAGAGGCTATCAAATCAACCGGGATTATAGAAGGGATAGAGGTCAATCTTTCTCCGAAGGTATCGGGCAGAATTTCATATATGTGTTGTAATGAAGGTGATTCGGCCAGGGAAGGAGAGGTTGCCATTAAACTTGAAAGTGATGACCTCAGGGCATCAGTAGAACAGGCGAGAGCAGGGGTTGAAAAGGCAAAAGCCGAGGTTAAGGTTTCAGAATCAGCGATTGGGAATGCACAAGCAAACATTGTAACTGCCGAAGCGGACATTAAAACCGCTGAGTCAGATATGGAAAAAGCCAGGATTCAAATGGAACTATCTAAAAGTGAAATGAACAGGTCAAATGCACTGTATAAGAAGGATTTTATATCAAAGGAATCCGTTGATATTGCGGTTACAGCTTATAATGCTTCTGTTGCAGACTATACGTCTTCAAAGTCGAGACTTGCTTCAGCTAATTCAAAAAGGGATGCTGCTTTGGCTCAATTAGAAACTGCTGAAAGCCAGCTTAAATCTGCCAGGGCTAACCTTAAACAATCAGAGGCAAGTTTATCATTTAACATAGCTAAGTTAGCAGACATGACAATAACGAGTTCTATATCAGGAAATGTTGTATTCAAAGCGTTGGAGAAAGGCGAAATTGTCAGTCCCGGGATGACAGTTTTAACAATAGTGGATATGGGAAATCTTTATGTCAGAGTGGATATAGATGAAACATTAATTGACCGTATAGCGCTCAACAGTGATGCGATTATCAGAACTGAAGAGACCCCTAAACGAATATTCAAAGGAAAGGTTTATGAGATAGGGAGATATGCTGAGTTTGCAACACAAAGGGATGTAACCCGCGGAAGGCAGGATATAAAGACATTCAGGGTTAAGATAAAGCTAAAAGATTCCGGAGGTGTATTAAAGCCGGGTATGACAGTAGAAGTTGAAATACCGAAAAAAAATTAAGGGAGTATGCAAAAGGATAAGGCAGTAGAGGTTTCTGGAATAACAAAAAGATACGGATCGATTACTGCTGTTGATCATGTGAGCTTTGAGGTGGTTGAGGGTGAAATCTTTGGATTCCTTGGCCCGAATGGTGCAGGAAAGACTACCCTTATCAGAATGTTGACAACACTCTTAAAACCCTCGGAGGGGAGTGCCACAGTTGCGTGCTGTGATGTGGTTAAAGAGCCTGAAAAGGTAAGGCGTGAAATCGGAGTCGTTCCCCAGGCTATGACAAGTGATCTTGATCTTACAGGCTATGAGAATATGGACATTTATGGCAGGTTCTATGGTATCTCTTCAAAAGAAAGGAAAGAGAGGATAAAGCATCTCTTAGAGATGGTTGGACTTTCATCAAGAGCCAATGACCTTGTGGCAGCGTATTCAGGAGGGATGAGGAGGAGGCTGGAGGTTGCAAGGGTTCTTGTACACAGGCCTAAAATACTTTTTTTAGATGAGCCGACTATCGGACTCGATCCCCAGTCCAGACGTGTTGTATGGGATTTTCTGAGAAAGCTCAGAGAAGGGAATTCGATGACGGTTTTTCTTTCAACACATTATATGGAAGAGGCTGAGGCGTTGTGCAACAGGGTTGCTATCATAGATTCAGGAAAAATAATAGCGATTGGAAGCCCTAATGAGCTGAAGTCACAGATCCCGGGGAATGATATAGTTTCTCTTACTTTTGAAAATCTTTCAGAGGGTATTGTCGCCAGGATAAATGATTTGACATTTGTACACAAGGTTAATATTGAAGATAACAGCATAAGGGTTTACGTTGACAGTGGTGCACAGAACCTTATTATGCTCATAGACAAGATAAAGTCTTCGGGCGGCAAAATTCTATCAGCAACTATCCACGAGCAATCCCTTGAAGATGTCTTTATACATTATACCGGCAAATCTATAAGGGAAGAGGCCAGGAAGGTGAGTTTCCTTGTCGGGGCCGGAATACCTCAGAAATGGGGAAGATAAGGATAATGAAAGACGCGATATGATAAGACTGCTGGCAGTTATAGAAAGGGATTTAAAAAAATTCAAGCGGAATCCGGTTGTTCTTGCTATGAGTATTCTCATGCCCATCATTTATCTTGTAATCCTGGGGAATTCATTCCAGGGGAAATTGCAGGGACTTCCATTGGTTGTAGTAAACCAGGATTCAGGTCCTTATTCCATGAGCATTATGGAAAACATGCGGGCTGTTGAAGCAGGGCCTAAAACATTAACCATCTTCAGAATAAAAGATCAAGGAGAGGCTATCAATGGAGTCAGACAAGGCAGATATAAGGCAGCGCTTATAATACCTCCTGATTTCAGCAAAAGGGTCTCTTTAAAGGCAAGGCCAGAAGTGGGACTTTTTCTTGATAATACAGATGGCATATCCGCTGAGACAATAAGGAATGCTGTAAATGGAGCTCTTAAATCAATAAATTCAGATTATTTATCCATAAGAGAAAAAACCGATCAGACATTGCTCCGTGACATAGACCTTTACAGGAAAGTGGACTATTATCAGTCCCTTGTCCCGGGTGTTGTTATTATGGCAATTTTTCTGGGAGCCTTGACTACAGGCGCCTTTAATCTGGTTATGGACAGATTCCTCGGAATAGACGAGAGCTATCTTCTCACACCCATTTCAAAATCGCATATTGTAGCCGGTCTTATCATAAGCGGGTTGTCCATTACAACTATCATCGCTGTTTTGATATTTGCAGTAAGCATGGTCATGACCGGAATACCTTTATCAAAAGGCATAGAACAGTTTGCTTCCATATTGATTGTGATAATTCTTACCACGCTCTGTCTGCTGAGTCTTATGTTTGTTATAATTGGAAGGGTAAACCATCCGAGGATTGTCGGACTCTTGAGTGGATTTCTTAATGTCATACTCTTTTTCCCAAGCGGGGCAATATATCCGATTGCAAGTTTTCCTGAGTGGCTCAAGGCGTTTGCAAGGATAAACCCTGAAGCTTATGCCGTAGATGCATTAAAGTCTATTCTCTTTAAGGGCGAAAGTCTCGGTGACATTTCAGGAGACATAGCTTTTCTTTTGGTTTTTACTTTTGTGATGATGACTATAGCAATGGGGACTTTTAAGAGAACACTTTGATTTGTTATCTTTGAGGATGAATTATTTTGAAAGGCCTTAAAACGATACAGAATTGAGTAAAGAAACCTTACAGATACAGGAGGGCAAGATGAAACATTTTATTCCTATCATAGTAGTTCTGTTATTAATTATGCCTTTTAAAGTTCGAGCGGAGGAGATTATCAAAAAAGGTGAATCATTGAATCTGGAAAGGTGTGTTGAGATAGCATTGAAAATACATCCCAACATCATTGCTGCAAAAAATACTATAAATGCAAATGAAAGCCGTATCGGCCAGTCAAAGGCAAATTATTATCCGCAGATAGACTGGACCTCAAGTGCCAGTCGAACCTCGGTCGGCACAAGGACGTCCTTTGGCTTTAAAACAAGTTCTGTAATATTTAATTCATATTCAACAAGTGCTGCTCTCAACCAGAATATTTACGATTTTGGGAAAACTGCTGCGCAGGTCAAGATTCAGAGACTGAATTATGACTCTTCCCTCTCCGATGTTGAGAATACATCAGAACAGATAATCTTAAATGTCAAACAGACATACTACGGAGTATTACAGGCTAAGCGAAGCAGGGATGTCTCTGCTGAAACGGTAAAGCAATTTGAACAACACCTTGAACAGGCAAAAGGTTTTTATGAAGTGGGCACAAAGCCGAAATTTGATGTGACAAAGGCAGAGGTGGATCTGAGCAACTCGAAGCTGAATATGATCAGGGCGGAAAACGCAGTCAGGATAGCGGTAGCGAGCCTGAACAATGCAATGGGTGTTCCTGATGCCCCCGGATACGAGGTCGAGGACAATCTTTCATTCAAAAAGTATGAAATGAAATTTGATGATGCTGTTTCAAAGGCATATCAAAACAGGCCTGACCTAAAATCAATCATTGTAAAGAAGCAGGTAGCAGAAAGCTCCGTCGAACTTGCAAAGAAAGGATACTTCCCGGTATTGACTGGAACTGCCGGCTATGACTATGCAGGAAATACCTTTCCGCTCGAAAGAGGATGGAATATAGGGGCGACTTTTTCATTCCCTGTTTTTAATGGCTTTCTTACAAAGTATCAGGTGGAAGAGGCAAAAGAAAATCTGAATGTCCTGAGGGCAAATGAAGAGTCGCTGAGACAGAGTGTATTTTTAGAGGTGCAGCAGGCGTATTTAAACCTCAAAGAGGCGGAAGATAGTATCCCTACAGCGGAACTTACTGTACAACAGGCGCAGGAGAACTTTGAGATAGCAAACGGAAGATACGCGGCCGGCGTTGGAAATCCCATCGAGGTCACCGATGCGGAGGTATTGCTGTCGAACGCAAAGCTGTCTTATATTCAGGCCCTTTATAATTATAAGGTCTCACAGGCAAGCCTTGAGAAAGCGATGGGGATACGATGAAAAAAATAGTCATTATTAGCGGAATACTTATTGTCATTGCTATTGCCGGATTTATTTTATTCAGGGGCAATGGAAATGAACCGAAATTCAGAACTGATAAGATTATCAGAGGCGATATAGAAATGGCAGTTACCGCCACAGGCACTGTAAACCCTGTGACCACTGTCCTTGTGGGCACACAGGTATCAGGCACGATAAAAAAATTATATGTGGATTTCAATTCTCCTGTAAAGAAAGGTCAGCTGATAGCCCGGATAGATCCGGCTCTATTTGAGGCACAGGTGAATCAGGCAAAGGCAAATCTCCTTTCGGCTAAAGCAAATCTGGAGAAAGCCAAGGCAACACTTGTTGATGCAAAGAGGACAATGGACAGGAATAAGGAGCTATTCTCAAAAAATCTTGTAGCGAGGAGTGATCTCGATACAGCAGAAACAAACTATGAAACTGCAGATGCTTCGGTAATCGCAGCAAAATCTCAGGTTGCCCAGACAGAGGCAGCCTTAAATCTTGCCGGGACAAACCTTCGTTACACGAAGATAGTGTCTCCCGTAGATGGGATTGTCGTATCGAGAAATGTGGACGTTGGGCAAACTGTTGCTGCCAGCTTTCAGACACCAACACTTTTTACAATTGCACAGGATCTTACAAAGATGCAGATTGATACGAGTGTGGATGAGGCGGATATAGGGAAGATAAAGGTCGGACAGGATGTTGAATTTACCGTAGATGCCTATCCAGACATTACTTTTAAAGGCAGGGTATGGCAGATCAGGAATGCCCCGATAACAGTCCAGAATGTCGTCACGTATGATGTAGTGATCAACGTGGACAATCCTGAGCTTAAACTCAAGCCCGGTATGACTGCCAATGTATCTATAATCGTATCAATAAAAAAGGATGTGTTGAAGATTCCGAATGCTGCTTTAAGATTCAAGCCTGCTGAAAAGGGTAAGACCGCGGTGCAGCCAAAAGGCTCTGGAGTCTGGATACTCGAACAAGGGAAACTAAAACGCTTACCGATTTCAATAGGCATAAGTGACGGGAATTATACTGAGCTTGTATCAGGCGGGATCAAAGAGGGACAGGAACTGATAGTCGAATCTCTCACAAAGTCAAAGACACAAACGCCTTCAGGGCCAAGGATGTTCTAACGTGGCAATTATTGAGGCACAGGGAATAACGAAGGTCTACAGTCTTGGTGATATCAATGTGAACGCACTCAGCGGTGTGTCTTTAACAATAAAAAAAGGTGGATTTGCAGCAGTAATGGGTCCTTCAGGCTCCGGCAAGTCTACTTTCATGAATATACTGGGATGCCTTGACAAACCGACCAATGGTAAATATCTTTTAGAGGATATTGATATCGGTAATCTTGAAAGGGATGAACTTGCCGGCATAAGGAACAAAAAAATAGGCTTTATCTTCCAGGGGTTCAACCTGCTTCCGAGGGCATCAGCAATTGAAAATGTCGAACTCCCTATGCTTTATGGCGGGATTTCTGTTAAAGAAAGAAGGCAGCGGGCAATGGCGGTACTCAAAGGCGTAGGTCTTGAAGGGAGAGAAGACCATCATCCCAATCAGCTTTCAGGCGGCCAGCAGCAAAGGGTTGCAATAGCCAGGGCACTTGTGAATGACGCTCCTATAATACTTGCGGATGAACCCACAGGGAATCTCGATTCAAAGACCAGCGCCGAGATAATGGAGCTTTTTGTAAAACTGAATACTGAATCAAACATTACGATAATACTCGTAACCCATGAAAATGACATAGCTGCTTACAGCAGGCGGATAATAAAATTCCTGGACGGACGTATTATTGCTGATGAACAAAAGGAGAGGCTGTGATCAACATACCTTCAACATTAAGAATATCATTCAGGGCATTAAAGGTCAACAAGATGCGTTCAGCACTCACAATGTTAGGAATCATTATCGGCGTTGGCGCTGTTATTGCCATGCTTGCTGTAGGTACCGGAGCAAGTAAGAAAATAGCCGAGCAGATTTCGAGCATGGGAAGCAATCTCCTAATAATTCTTCCTGGAGCAACTACAGCAGGGGGAGTCAGGATGGGTGCAGGCACCCAACCTACTCTTACCATGGGAGATGCAGAGGCCATTCAGAAAGAATGCCCTGCAGTCCAAGATGTTGCACCTATTCTCAACGGAGTTGCACAGGTTGTTTATGGACACCAGAACTGGTCAACAGGGGTTGTAGGAACGACTCCTGGTATGCTGTCAGTCAGGGACTGGTCTCTTGCATCCGGCAGACCGTTTACTCAGCAGGACGTAAAAAGCGCTACAAAGGTATGTTTATTGGGACAGACTGTTGTGGACAACCTTTTTGGAGATATGGATCCGGTGCGTCAAATTATAAGGATCAAAAAGGTTCCATTTACCGTTATCGGTGTCCTGACAAAAAAAGGTCAGTCTGCCCATGGGCAGGATCAGGACGATACTATTTATGTTCCTGTGACAACAGCACAAAAAAAACTTTTTGGGACAACGTTCCCCGGAATGGTTAGGATAATGATGGTAAAGGCTAAGAGTACAGAAGACTTAGCGCCTGCCGAAAAACAGATAAATGAGTTGCTCAGGCAGAGACACCACATTGGCCAAAAACAGGAGAATGATTTCACTGTCAGGAATCTTACCCAGATTATGGAGACTGCAGAACAGTCTACGAAGGTGATGACTTTATTGCTCGGAGCCATAGCATCAGTTTCTCTTCTTGTTGGAGGAATCGGGATTATGAACATCATGCTCGTATCTGTGACAGAGAGGACGAGGGAGATAGGGATAAGGATGGCTATAGGCGCAAAAACATGGGACATAAGGCTGCAGTTCATAATCGAGGCGCTCACTTTATCATTAGTCGGAGGAATAGTTGGGATTATCGTTGGCGTATCCGGTTCAAAAATACTATCGGTTCTTGCAGGATGGTCCACAGTCATATCGCCTTTTTCAATTCTTCTTGCCTTCGGTTTTTCCGGGCTGGTGGGAATATTCTTTGGATTTTATCCTGCATACAAGGCTTCACTCCTTGACCCTATAGATGCATTAAGATATGAGTAGAATAGCTTTTATACAATGGGAACAATTAAGATAAAAGAATTAATAAGTGATCTTCAAGATTTTTACCTGTTTTCTATCCGCGGGTTTTTAGGGACGATTAAGCAACCCTTTTATTTTAAAGACATGGTCGAACAAATGGACTATGCAGGCGCAGGTTCTTTCCTTATCGTATTTCTCGTCTCCCTTTTTATAGGGATGGCTCTTTCGCTGCAGTTGTCCGCTGAACTCTCAAGGCTCGGACTTAAGATGTATACAGGTAAGATTGTCGGCATCTCCATTATAAGAGAGATAGGCCCTGTCACTGCTGCACTGGTCTTTGCAGGAAGAGTTGGTTCTGGAATGGCTTCTGAATTGGGTTCAATGATCCTCGGGCATCAGGTAGACTCACTGAGGGTTTTTGGAGTGGACCCAATGAAAAAGCTTGTTACACCGAGGATACTGAGTTCTATCATAATGCTGCCAGCCCTTACAATTATAGGCGATGCGATTTCTCTTTTCGGTGGTTACTATATAGCAGTGTTTGTTAGCCATCAAAGTAGTACCGTTTACTGGAGTTCGATCAGGGATGTCTTGACCTTTGAGAATGTTTTTGCAGGTGCTGCCAAACCATTCATCTTTGGTTATCTTATAGCATGCATAAGTTGTTATATGGGATTATCAACAAAGGGTGGGGCAAAAGGTCTTAGACGATCCACCACAAGTGCTGTTGTTATATCAATTGTAATGATTATAGTTTCCGATTTTATACTCACAAGAGTATTACTTTATGCGTTAGGATTTTCAGTATGATTGTATTTGATAAGGTCTGGTTTTCATATAATACCCAGCAGGTTCTAAAAGATGTAAGTTTCTCCATCAATGAAAATGAGAGGGTTGCAATCCTTGGAGGAAGCGGAGAGGGTAAGACTACCATACTCAAACTGATTCTGGGCATTGTAAGACCTGATTCTGGAGAAATAGTCATTGATGGCGAAAATATTACCAGCAAAACAGAAGAAGATCTCAGGGAAGTACGGATGAAATTCAGCATTGTTTTTCAGGAAGGGGCTCTTTTTGATTCCCTGAATGTGAAGGAAAATGTGGCGTTCTGTTTAAGAGAATATTCTAAACTATCCGAAGATGAGATAGACCGGAAGGTGAGAGAAATACTCAGGATCGTAGATGTGGAACATGCAATGGAACTCATGACTGATGAGTTGAGTGGAGGCATGCACAGGAGGGTTGCTATCGCAAGGTCACTTGCTGCCTCTGAACCCAGGATGTTCCTTTATGATGAAGCAACAACAGGTCTCGACCCTATAAATGCGGACAATATATGCAGACTTATTCTCGATTTGTGTAAAAATGGAAAAGGTCTTGTTATTGTTACTCATAAGGTTTTAGATGCAATCAAGGTAGCAAATAGGTTCATGTTTTTAAAGGAAGGTATGATAATATTTGATGGTGACAGAGATAAGCTTTTACATTCAACGGTCTCTGAAATCCAGATGTTCATAAGCGAATTAAATATATAAAAATATGCTGAATTATATAGGAGGCAGAGATGTTTGACATGAAAAAACAGCTTATGTGGGCAAAATTAAAGGTTGGCATAGTTATTACCCTTGCCCTTTTAACGCTATTTATAACCGTATTTTTTGCAGGGAATATCCAGGATATATTCTCACCGAAGGTGCAGATAAAGGCGCAGATCAAGGATGCAAGAGGATTGAGAAGGGGATCTCCTGTATGGATTTCGGGAATTGAGATAGGATCTGTAAAAAGCATAGACCTAAACCCTGAATATGGTACCTTAGTCACAATGTCAGTCAATAGAGGTGCAATGAAGTTTATTAAAAAAGACTCACAGGCCAGTGTTCTTACCATGGGACTTCTGGGCGACAAATATATCGAAGTTAGTGTCGGCTCTCTCCAAGCAGAATTAATTAAGCCCGGAGATATGATAAAAGGGGCAGCACAACTGGAAATACAGGATATAGTAAATGCCAGTTCAGAATCTATACAAAAGGTGACCGAGTTTATGGATAAATTTGGAAACTTTATCGAAAAGATTGAAAAGGGTGAAGGTACAATTGCGAAGTTTCTAAAAGACCCTTCAATTTATGATAATCTGAGAGAGACTACAAAAACACTATCCGGGATAGTAAAGGACTTCAAAGAGTCAGAAGGCACCATGAAATTGCTTATGAAAGACCCTTCTCTCTACAATAAACTGCTGAATACCACTTCATCGCTGGAAGAATTCAGCAGTAAACTAAATAGGGGACAGGGAACTCTCAGGAGACTTGCTGAGGACCCGCAATTATATGAAAACCTTAATACGGCATCAAAACAACTATCTTTAATTTTAGAAAAAATAGACGCAGGCGAGGGTGTGGCAGGAAGTCTGGTTAAAGACAAGGAACTTAACAGAGAAATGAAGGATACTTTAGTAGAACTGAAAAATTCCGTAACAGAGTTCAAAGAACTAATCAAAGACGTCAAAGAACATCCAAAGAAGTATCTTAAATTCAGCATCTTTTGAAGAAAAGTAGAATTCACAGGGAAGGCTGCTAAGTATGAAGAAGTTCCCTTTTTTGCATTTTTTTCTTTTTATTCTCACACTGTTTTCTACACTGATTGCGGGTGCATTTCTGAGTGGTATAGACCCCTTGAAAGAACCAGAAAAGATTTATAAGGGGCTTCCATTTGCTATGACTCTAATGACAATCCTCCTAAGCCATGAATTATCACATTATTTTGCGTCAAAGAAACATAAAATAAAGGCTACACTACCGTATTTTATACCTGCCCCTACAATTATCGGTACATTTGGGGCATTCATCAAGATGAAATCCCCCATTATTACAAGGAAAGCCCTCGTGGATATTGGTGCATCAGGGCCTATAGTGGGCTTTATTGTCTCTGTGATAGCCACTGTCATCGGTCTTAATAACTCTGAGATTATAAAGGTTACTCTAACTGAAGGTATACCGAGCTTTGGTGATTCAATTCTCTTTTCTTTTCTTTCCAGGATAGTATTGGGGATAACGCCGCCTGGCCATGATATTCTTTTACATCCCATTGCCTTTGCCGGATGGGTCGGGCTTTTTGTAACATCTTTGAATCTTATACCTGTTGGGCAGCTTGACGGCGGCCATATTGCTTATGCACTCTTAGGTGAGAAACATATCCATCTTTCAAAATTACTTGTAGTCATAATGGTTCCCCTTGGTCTATTATTATGGGCGGGATGGGCTGTATGGGCTGTTTTATTATTAATCCTCGGGCTTAGACATCCACCCCTCCTTTACTGGGAGGTTCCCTTAGATACTAAGAGAAGATTTATTGGATGGCTTGCGCTTGTGATATTTGTCCTTACCTTTATCCCTGTGCCATTTAAGATTTTGTAACTTAAATCCATGTTATACTATACCTAAGTAATTTTTTTTAAAAGGAGATCCTGAATGAAAGTGTTACTTAAAGACGACGTCAAGAACATAGGAAAGATGGGTCAGATTGTAGAGGTAGCTGACGGATATGCAAGGAATTATCTGGTGCCCAAGGGACTTGCTATCGAGGCTAATACTAAAAATATAAAATCCATGGAGCATCAAAAAAGGATTATACAGGATAATGCAAAAAAGATTAAAGTTTCGGCGCAGGACCTGTTAAATAAAATTTCGACTATAACATTAGTAATTAAAGCAAAGGCCGGTGAGGAGGGAAAACTATTTGGCTCTGTAACAACCATGGATATTGCCGAACTGCTTCAAAATGAAGGGATCGAGATAGACAAAAAGAAGATTTCCCTTGATGAACCTATAAAGAGGCTTGGCTCATACTCTGTAAATGTAAAAATACATCCTGAAATATCAACACAAGTTAATATACAGGTAGTTGAGGAATGAAAGAGATTGATCTAAATCTGGATAGGCTGCCTCCTCAGAATTTAGAGGCGGAACAGTCTATCCTGGGCGCTGTACTTATAGATAACGACGCATTGCCCAAGGCATTGGAGATACTCGACCCTGAAGATTTTTATAAACCATCCCACAGAAAGATATTTAATGTAATGATAGAACTTTTTGAAAAGAGTGAACCAATAGATATGATAACCCTGACGGATTATCTTAAAAGGAAAGATGAGATGGAGGCTGTCGGGGGTTTGTCATATCTTTCATCCCTTGTGAATATGGTTCCGACTGCAGCGAATATAAAATATCATTCAAAGATAGTCAGGGAAAAAGCTCTTCTGAGAGGGCTTCTAATGTCTGCAACTGAGATTGCCAGCAGGGTATATGAAGGCAATTTTGATGCAGAAGATCTTGTAGACTATGCAGAAAAATCAATCTTCGACATCTCTGATAAGAGGGTTAAGGCATCATTTGTAACCTTAAAAGAGGTTATCAAAGATAGTTTCGAGATGATCGAACGTCTCTATGATAAAAAAGAGACAATAACAGGTGTCCCTTCGGGCTTCAGAGACCTTGATGACCTAACTACAGGCTTTCAAAGAGGTGACCTTATAGTTGTTGGCGGGAGACCCTCGATGGGAAAGACAGCATTTGCCCTTAATATTGCCCAGTATGTTGGCCTTGAGTTGAGAGAGCCTGTCGCTATATTCAGCCTTGAGATGGCAAAAGAACAACTTGCATTCAGGATGCTCTGTGCTGAGGCGATGGTGAACTCTAATAGTATCAGAAAAGGGTTTATAAAAAAAGAGGACTGGCATAAATTAACAGGTGCAGCAAGTAAACTTACAGGCGCGCCAATTTTTATAGATGATTCATCAAGTATCACTGTTCTTGAGCTGAGGGCAAAGGCAAGGCGGTTAAAAATGGAGCATGGGCTCAGCCTTGTGGTGGTAGACTACCTTCAGTTGATGAGGGGAAAGGGAAGTTTCGAAAGGCGTGAACAGGAGATATCAGATATATCTCGTTCACTTAAGGCACTGGCCAAGGAATTAAGTGTTCCGGTTATTGCAGTTAGCCAGCTTAACAGAAGTGTTGAACAGCGCAGACCTCCAAAACCCATGTTAGCTGACCTCAGAGAATCAGGTGCGATTGAACAGGATGCTGATGTTATACTCTTTCTTTACAGGGATGAGATTTATAATAAGGATAATCCTGCCAATAAGGGACAAGCAGAGGTAGATATATCTAAGCAGAGAAATGGACCTGCTGGTATCACAGTCCCTTTATCGTTTATTTCAAGTTATACAAGGTTTTTCAATAGAGCCGACAAAGGATATCAGGATATAGAAGAGGAGGCATTTTGAGAAGGTCTCCGGCTGTTGCAGGGCAATTTTATTATGGTATCGCATCTAAGTTGACTCATCAGGTTGATCAATATATAGACAGAAAAGCAAAGAAGGAAAAGGTAATAGGCATTGTTTCTCCACATGCAGGCTTGATATATTCAGGCCCTGTTGCAGGGGCTGTTTATTCTGAAATAGATTTTCCTGAGACATTTGTCATGATAGGACCAAATCATACAGGGCTTGGAGCAAAGATATCCTTGATGGAATCCGGCGAGTGGGAGATACCGACAGGGGTTTTACAGATAGATGAAAAGATTTCCTACAGGATTGCTATGGACTTATCCATTGTAACTAAGGACAGTCAGGCACACATGTTTGAACATTCACTTGAGGTCCAGCTCCCCTTCATTGTATGTTTCTCTAAAAAGACAAAGATTGTACCAATCATTATGCTCTCAGCCTCTATCGATGAATGCAGAATGCTTGGAGAGGGTATAGCAAGGGCGGTAAAGGGTGCTAATTATCCTGTTGTTATAATAGCAAGTTCGGATATGAGCCATTACGTGCCTGACGATGTCGCGAGACAGAAGGATGGGAAAGCTATAGATAGGATACTGTCTCTTGATCCTGAGGGACTGTATGAAATAGTGTTAAAGGAAAGGATATCCATGTGTGGTTATCTGCCCGTTACAACAATGTTATTTGCTGCAAAGGCACTTGGTGCTCAGTCTGCAAGGCTTGTAAAGTATTCCACGTCAGCAGAGGTTAGCGGAGATTATGACCATGTTGTTGGCTATGCAGGAATTGTCATTAGATAAGCGTAGGCTGGTAACATCAGATTAAATCTGAACTTGTTTTTCTTTTGATGATTATGTTAATTTATTTTTGAGGTGATTATGTATGCAATAGTTGAAAATGGGGGGAAACAGTATAAGGTTTCTCATGGTAAAACCATAAAGGTAGAAAAACTTTCTCTGGAAAGAGGGGCTGAGTTTATTCTTGATAAGGTGCTTATGATTACTAAGGAAGACGATAGCATATGTGGGGCGCCTTATGTTAGCGGAGCTAAAGTTATAGCATCGGTTGAGGATACAGGGAAGGCACGTAAGGTAATCGTGTATAAGCAGAGACCCCGGAAGGGTTACAGGAAACTACGAGGACACAGGCAGCCTTATACATCTTTGAAGATTAAAGAAATAGTTTTTGGAGGATAAAGATGGCACATAAAAAAGGTGTAGGGAGTTCAAGAAACGGGCGTGACAGCGAGTCAAAACGCCTGGGGATTAAAAGGTTTGGCGGACAGTTTGTCCGTGCAGGAAATATACTTGTAAGGCAGAGGGGTACGAAATTTCATCCAGGGATGAATGTCGGTAAAGGTTGTGACGACACCCTTTTTGCCAAGGTCGACGGTATGGTCACCTTTGAGAGGAAAGACAGGGCAAGACTACAGATAAGCGTTTATCCACCGACGCAGTAAAAAGTCAGATCATTATATTTTACGAAAAGAAGGCGGGCATATAGCCCGCCTTCTTTATTTTAAATATAAATTTGGAACCTCCTCGCTTCCGCGCTATTTCTCATTGCAGAAGATGTACCTCTCTGTCTTAGATAAAATTTCGCCAGCGGTATGCTTCGCGATGAACTTAAGCGTTGCCAGGAGATGCTTGACAGTCTTGATAAGTCTGTATCTGAGCTTCCGAAAGGTTCGATAAGCGAACGAAAAAAGCGCTACAAAGTGTATTCCTACTATTATCTGAAATATCGCGAAGGTGAGAAGGTTATCAGCAAGCACGTATCTAATAGAGAAGTGCAGGAGATATTAAAAAAGCTTGCAATGAGAAAAAAATACGAAAAGGAAATGCAGTCTTATGAAAAGAAAATTGCCTATCTGAATAAAATCCTGCGTGCCGGCAAAAGAAGGGGACATGGAAATATCGCTTAAGAATGATAACATTTTCCCGTCGGAAGTCCAGGAACTTCTACAGGCGTTCTTTTCGGTCGGGTCAAGGTAATCGATTTTCCTCCACAACAGTTAGGATTAAAGTAAATATGTGGTGGAAATGATGAATGAAATGCTAAATATTGAAACCCAACCCCAATATTTTAGTTCATAAGCAGGCTGGTAAAAAATGAGCCGATATCAAAATACAATACCTGCCCCTATATGTTTGGAACCCCTATTGGCATTGACATAAGCGTATAACAGGCGTATATTATCCATAAAGGAGGTAAACACGATGTATAAAAGAAAGGTTAACATAACATTAGATAAGGATTTAATAGAATATATCAAGACTTACGCAGAAGAACAGCGAACAACAATATCCGAAATCTTCACGCAGTTTGTATTAAATTTAAAGCGGACCAAAGAGAAAAACTCTACCGAAATAATCCTTGCAGACCCTGATTTTAAAGAAAGTCTTTTAAATACTATTTCAAGGATCAGGACAGGAAAAATAAAATGGTTTAAATATGATGAGGTCTTTTGATGGAAGTGGTGTTCAGCGATGTATTTGTTAAATCCCTGAAAAAACACAGTTCCATAAAAGATGCAATAAAGAAAAAAGTTGATATGATAATTGAAAAACCAATTGCTATCGGCGAGCCGCTCAAAGGTAATTTCAGGGGTTATTATAGCTGCCCTGTAAAGAAAAAGTTTCTAATAATATATATGTATTGTAAAGTTTGCAGGGTAAAGGGAGATGATAAAATAGTCCTCTGCAGTGATTGCAATAAATGTGCAGATGAAACAATAAAGTTTGTGGACATAGGCCCACACGATAAGACATATGAGAAAAAGTCTAAATACGGGACGTTCATTGGGTAAGTTGGAAAAGGATGAAAGATTGTCTTTCAAAATAAGTGTTACTTGTAAAATTAAATAAGAATTGCAATAAACAAGTCAGACCCCATGAAGTTCGTATTGACTTCTTTATCAAATACACGCAATAGACCATTTTAAAAGGATGCGAATAACACCTGCAAAGTTGCAGAGCGAGCATACGATTAAAAATGATGGATACCATTCGAAACATGCATTCGGAAGTTTTGCAATAAATTACGTCTAATAAGTCAACTTAATCAACAAAGTCCCCTTTTTTCCCTACCTTATGATGGAGTGTTCCCGGTGCTTCCAGTCGTGCTTGACGCGGCATCCCTTTCCTTATCCCTCTTCAATTTTCAAAAAGCATAATCTCATTAGTTTAATTAGTCAAGAACGTTATATAATGGGAAAACTAAGAGTGACTTTACCCCATTTTAATATATGAAGAGAAATAAAAATAGCTATGAAAAAAGGAAACCCCCTGTTAAGAATAATGGTGACAACCAAAACATTCTTAAGACAGGAGGTTTCCAATGGAACGAGAAAATTGTAACAGGCTGGCAGAATTCCGTCAATTGAGAAAAGACATACGGGGCTCTGATAAGCACCTTATAGTAGGCATTGACGTAGCCAAGGAAAGGCACAATGCCTTCTTCGGAACAGCAACCGGCGAGACGCTGTATAGAAGGTTGATCTTTGACAACGACAAAGATGGATTTGAGAGGCTTCTTTTACAGGCTGAAGCCATGAAAGTTCAACACGGCCTGAAGAAAGTGGTTTTCGGGCTGGAGCCAACGGCGAACTACCACAAACCCCTTGGAGAATATCTGATCAAAAATGGTTATGCAGTGGTATTGGTAGCCACAGACGCGGTAAAAAAGAACAGGTCGTTGCTGGATGGTCGGTGGGACAAGAACGATAAAAAGGACCCA
>Ga0210020_1000481_pt1 | contig 38887 bp, 26 predicted proteins | sample CryGeymeta201514_FD_183980 | JGI IMG/M metagenome (GOLD analysis project Ga0210020, IMG submission 183980) | Groundwater microbial communities from Crystal Geyser aquifers in Utah, USA - Crystal Geyser metaG 2015-14 (SPAdes) (version 2) | ecosystem: Environmental > Aquatic > Deep subsurface >... | reverse complement strand
ACTGCTCGGCGAGGGTCTCCTGACCCCGCCGTCCCGCCGACCGCTAGGTCTCCACGGCCTTGTTGAGACCTCCGGTCGAGCGTTCCGGGGCGGTCGGAGACCTGCCCCGAGCCAGACCCTTCCCCGGCGGCTACGCGCCCGCGGGCTTCGCCGACTTGGGCTTCTCGGCCGACGGCGGCTTGCTCTTCTTCTCGGCGCCCAGGATGCCCTCAAGCGACTTGTCGAACTCGCTCCTCTCCTTGTCGCCCATGGCGTCGCCGGGGGCCTTGCCCTTGCCACCTTGTGCCTCGGGCGACAAGCTATCGTGACCACCTTCCTCGGCGATGATGCTCGGAGCGTCCTTCCACACCGCCGCGAGGCTCTTCTGCTCTTTCTCGGTGAGGGTGTCGCCGTACCTATCCCGCAACTCCTGCTCCAACGCCGCCCGGAAGTAGTCCAGAGACACGTCCATCCCAATGGGACCGTGGAAGCTGAAATTCACCGGCTTGCCCTTGTACCGGATGTCGAACTCCTTCTTGCCGTTGATGGTTACGCCGGCGTCGCAACTGATGCCGGCGTCTTCAATGGCGGTCTTGCCGTCTTGGGTGTTCGTATCCAGGAATTCAACGCGGATCCGGTTGGGGGCGGCTTTGCCGATCCGTTCCATCAGCTTGATGGAAGAGCCGTGGCAGGAATTGCCCGCCTGTACGAACGTCTCGATTACGACCTTCGCGTCCTTCGACCCAATGGGCGGGATCGGCTTCGGTTTGGGGGCCGCCTTTGTGTGCTTCTCCTGGTTGTGCTGCTCCTCGGCGGAGAGCGGCCCCTCCGGGGCAACGGGCTTGCTGTGGTCGTCCTTGTAGCGGAGGTTCGCCACGATGAAGGTGGCGGCGATCGCACAGGTTACAAGCAGCGTCTTCTTGAGAACTTCCATCCGGTTTCCTCGGCAATTCGTGATGCAGGCTGGCAGTGGGGGAGCGGCTTGGCTTGGCGGCAATGCGCCGTTTCTGACTGGCTTCTCAGTGTACAACAACAGACCTTCTGCGTCCAGTGACCGGCGCCGCTCCGAGGGCAGGCTGTCGGTGTGGGCGCCCTGAGTCAGCTCAGGTGGCGCGTCGGCGGCTACTGCCGGGGAACGAGACTTGCCCCGACCTCCAGCGCCGTCAGCCTCACCGCCACATTCGTCTTCAGCCCGGCATTCGCTATTAGTGTGACTCGAAGCCAGAAGGGCGTCGTCCCGTCCAGACCGCCAAGCGCCTCCGCGCCCAGCGTCAGCGTCTGTCGATGGCCGCCTGCCGCGTCCGTCGCCGATTCGCCCGACCAAGTCTTCCCATCCGGAGAGAACGCCAGCTTTGCGGAGCCGCCCAATTCCTGGATCGGTGCGGTGTCTGCGGTCACCTGCCAGTCGGTTGCCGGCTGGAGCGGCGTCACTTTGAGGACGACTGGCACTGTCAGCGCGCGCTTGCCGATGCTGGTAATCGCGAAGCCGTCCTGCAGGTACTGCGCGTTCTCGTCTTGGATGTAGCTGAGGCGCACGTAGGGGTTGCCGTAGGGGTCAGGAACTTCGTGTTCCCCGGGTGCCTTGTCGACCTCGGGGAAACTCGTTCGCCAGGAGAAACGAGTGCGCTCCTTGTCGTCCAGAGACACCGTGCCTTGCACGGTCGGCGCAGAGTGCGCCCAGGCGAACAGGCGCGGGGTCGGCTGCCGGAAGCCGATTTCCTCCGCCGGGAGGAAGTCGAAGTTCGCGACCAGCGCCTCCAACTCGCGGAACCAGCGCCGCGTGGCGGGGTCGAGGGCGTGCCATCCCCAGCGGATCGGCGCCACCTGTTTGCCGTCCACGACTTCCGCTTCCTGGCAGCAGAAGTACGCTACGGGCACGTTGTACTCGCGGCAGACGCGAACCTGGTCGTCGAACACCTTGCGTCCCGCCGTGGCCCACCAATCCTCCTTCGTGCAGCCCTCCCGGTCGTAGAACACCCACGTCGGCGAGGCCCAAGCCACGTGGATCGCCGGCTTGCCGGTCTCCAGGAACTTGAGCAGCTTCTTCTCGAATGCCGCGGCCGGCTGTCCGTACAAGTCCAGCACCCACCCGTCGGCGGGCAGCGCCACCCAGCCCGACGTCGTCCCAACCTCAGGCGCGACCATCGGCGTCCACCACTGGTACACCGGCAGCTCGGGCCAGCGCTCCTTGCACCAATGGTAGAGTGCGGTCAGCGTCTCGGTTCCACCAAACCAGTACACGTTCTCCTCATCCAGAGTGATGGCGTACAACCACCTTGGGTCGGTGTGCTGGAACAGCTCCGTCAACCGCTGCTTGGCGACGTTCAGGTCGATCTTCTGCGCCTTCTTGCCAAGCAAGACGCGCAGGATGATCTTCTTGCCGTTCCGGGCAAACTCTCTGAGCGTACCGGCAAGCTCGGGACTGGGTCCCTCCGCGTTGTACTGCATGACGAAAAAATCCCACGGCGTGCGTGGGTCCCTGGCCCGCTCGGCCGTAAGCAGGTTAGTCACGCCCTCCTGAGTTGGGTCCACGCCGTGGACGCAGTTCAGATTGGCGTAAAGCCCGCTGTCGCGGAACGTCAGAGGCGCGCGGTCGAGGGTGACCGGCAGATTTTCGGCGGGTGCAGGTTCGAGGCTGTTGAGCGTCAGAAGCAGCCCGAGCGCGCGCAGGATACTCATCGTGGTTTCACTCCAACAGAGCTCATACAGGGATCATCTCGGTTGACATCGTACCAGCTACGTCTGGAGGGGTCAACGGCAGGTGACAAGGGGAACCCCGCGCGAGCGAAGGCGGCCGCGGCCGGATTGTCCCTGGAGGGCGGCCCGCCACTGGCGTGGAAGGTCAATGGCGTCGGCGTTGGCTACTCGACCGTTTCCATTGCGGGCGGCAAGTTGTTCACCATGGGCGACCTGCGCGAAGGGGGAGACAACCAGCAGTTCGTCATCGCCCTGAACGAAGCCGAGGGCAGCAGGCTCTGGACCGCGAAGGTTGGGCCCCCTCACGGAGATGGCTCTCGCTGCACCCCGACGGTGGATGACGGGCTCGTGTATGCGGTTGGTACCGAAGGCGACGTCGTCTGCGTCCAGACCGAGACCGGCAAGGAGGTTTGGCGGAAGAGCTTGGTGCAGGACTTCGGCGGCAAGATGATGTCCGGCTGGAAGTTCAGCGAGTCCCCGCTGGTCGACGGCAACAAGCTCGTGTGCACGCCAGGTGGCAGCGCGGCAGTGATGGTTGCCCTGAACAAGAAGACCGGCGCCCTGATCTGGAAGTGCGCGCTGCCCGACGACGCGAAGATGCGCGACGGGGCGGGGTACTCGTCCATCGTGATCAGCGAGGGGGCCGGGGGGAGGCAGTACGTCCAGCTTCTCGGCGGTGGGATCTTCAGCGCCAGAGCTGACGACGGCACGTACCTCTGGGGCTACCAGCGCATCGCCAACGGCACTGCCAACATCCCGACTTCGGTGGTCGACGGCGACTACGTCTTCTGCGCGACGGGATACGGAGCGGGCGCCGCATTGCTCCAGCTGACACCCACAGGTGACGGCGGCGTCAACGCCGAGGAAGTGTGGTTCCTGAACGGGAATACCTTCCAGAACCATCACGGCGGCTTCGTGCGAATCGGCGACTACGTCTACGGCGGCCACGATCACAACGCCGGCGCGCCGACCTGCCTCGAGCTGAAGACCGGCAAGATCGTCTGGCAGGAGCAGCAGCCCGGCGAGGGATCCGGCGCGGTTCTGTACGCCGAGGGTAACCTCATCTTCCGCTATCAGGATGGCGTAGTCGCCCTGATCGGGGCGACCCCGGACGGGTACCAACTCCACGGCCAGTTCACGCCACCCAAGGAGCCCCGCATGGGCGGCAACGCCTGGGCGCACCCGGTCATCGCCAACGGCAAGCTCTACCTGCGGCACCAGGACGTGCTGTTCTGCTACGACGTGACGCAGCACTGATCCGAACCGCGCGGACCTCGACTTACTCGCGCACGTCCGCGCGGTGCCAGGCCGTGGAGAACTGATCGACCGTGACGCCCTGCGCAATGTAGAACGTCGGCGCGCGACCGATCATGCGGCGTAGAGTGGGGGACGCCGCGACGGGCGTGCGCACGTTCATTACATCGCTGCGCTCCCAGTCCCCAACCGCGGGGAGCCGCAACGGGACTTCGGTGGCGTCGCGGTCGGAGTTGCGCCAGCAGACCGCGACGCACCGACCCGCTCCCTGGAAGACGTAGACCCGAATACCAGCGGCCTGGGCGATGGCCTCCACGAACGTCGCCCCGTCCAGTAGATCCGCTGCAGTGGCATACGCCACACCGAGAGGCTTGAGCCCGCCGTGGAGTTCGAGCATCCGCGTGTTGACCGGGTCGCTCAGGAAGCTCTCGACGAAGCCCTTGCGCCGCGGCCAGAGCGCGTCGTAGTAGAACATCTTCCGGACGCCCGCAGCCAGGTTGACCACGTACATGCGGACCACCGCGTCGGCCGCTTCGCGGTAGTTGTAGACGGCGTCGTTCTCGGCGTACCCCGCCCGGTTCTGATCGAGGAACGAAGTCGAATATACCGCCGCCTCCGTGTTCCACAGCGGCTTCTCGCCGCCGCTGTCGCGCATCATCGCCCGGAGGGTCGACAGGTGCTGCGTGAACCACTCCACCTGCTTCTCAAAGGGCTGCCCCGCGTAGCCGTAGTGGAACGACACCACGTCGCAGTACTTCAGCATCCCGGCCCGAAGCGCCTTGTCGACCCAGTCCAGCGAAGAGAGGGCAAACCCGCCGCCGCCCACAATCACGCAGTCGGGGTTCGCCTGCTTGGCCGCTTCGTACGCCACCGATAGCAGCTCGACGTACTGCTCCGGCGTTCCCACCCAGAAGCCGCTGTAGTGAGGCTCGTTCCAGACCTCCCAGTACTTGAGGGAGTCGCGGTAGTGGCTGACTGTCTCGAAGACGTACCGGCGGAAGTCATCCATGTTCTGGGGCAGTTGCCTTGACCGCGCGTGCGCGGCCACGCCCGGCGCCGTGGTGGCCGCCCATTCCGGCGCCCACATGAACTCGCCGAGCAGGTTGAGTCCGTTCGACCGCAGCAGGGCAATGTCGTCGTCATACCAACGCCACTTGCCTCGTTCCGGCTGCACGTTCGTCCACCACGTGTACTGGATGGCGTCATGGTCGCGGGCCCACCGCATACCGAGCTTTCGCGCCAGCGGGTAATGGAACTCCGGCAGTTCCCAATGCGGGTGGCCGCCGAAGTAGGAGGCTTCGTCGGCGGTCTGCTCACTCAGGCGCTTGGGGAGCACGCTGAAGGAGATCAGGTCGCCCTGCGGCGTCTCAGGACCTGCGGCCGGGATGGCGGTCAGCGCAACCTTGAAGAGGCCGCGGCGCGGCGCGGACAGGGCGACTGTCACGTTCTCGGTCCTGCCTGTCTCCTGTGTCGTTCGCGCCTCGACGCTGCCGGCCGGTTGCCCGTAGACATCGGTCAGGTTGAAGCGTAGTCGCAGGGGCGTCGCCTCCTGGGCAAGCCACTCCGTGGTGAGCTGCGCTGACTCGCCGTCGAAGTAGATCGCGTCCTGCCGGTCGAGCGTCGTCTTCAGGTTCGCCAGCGTCGGGCTGACCACCGGCACGGGTTTCGGGGGCAGTAGGTCGTCGCTGAAGCGCCGAACGGTCACGCCGTCCACGTACACGTCCGTTCCCCAGCCGCCGACAAGCATGAGCTTGCCGGACTCTGGCATTAGCTCATCCTGCACGTCCAGGAACAGCTTGCCATCGAGATACGCGCGAACCGTCTGCCCGACGCAGTCCAGCCGCAGCACGAAGCTGTCCGGGTCCCACAGGTACTTCTGCCAACTCGGCGCGCGCCCCAGTTGCTTGCCGACGTCCTCTGCCGCTACGCCGGAGGGCACGTGCTGGATCCGACGGTCGAGCATCAGCGACGAGTACTGCTGGTTGACCGAGAGCCAATACGCGTCCTTCACGACCATGCCGGACCAGTGGCATCTCGGCGCCTGCATGAGGCGCATGGCGACAGAAATGTCGCCCTCGAACACTCGGTCCAAGAGCACCCGCGGGTTGGCGTGGTCGGAGACGATATGCAGCCGCCCGTTCTCGATGGTGGCAGCGCCTTCGAGGACCTTCCAGGGAGGCGCGGGTGCGGTGGTACCAGCGGCGTTGAAGTGGTCCTCGTATAGCAACTCGCCGGCCGAGACACTGCCAAGGGATACCCACCCCACGGCCGCGGCAACGACGCCCAAGACGACGGCGGGGAGTGCATGTGCGTTTGGGGTATTGTCGCTCATGGTCTGGCCATTATGCGTTGTGGGAGGTCGGGCAGCAATGCTCCCGAGGCCCGCAGCCGCATGATGACCGGCCGGGTCTGCGCGTGTATAATCGGGGTCGGTGATTCACCATGAGCGTTGCGACATTGGCACTACCCAAACTGACGACTATGGATGAGTTCTGGTTGCTCCCGGACAATGGCGCCCGCTGCGAGCTTCTGAAAGGAGTGGTCCTGGAGCTGCCCCCAGCCGGCTACGAGCACGGAGACCTGACCATGAACGTCGCCGCTGCACTCAAGGCACATGCCCAGGCCCACCAGTTAGGGCGCGTCGTCTTTGAATCGGGGTTTGTGGTCTCCCGCGACCCAGACACCGTCCGGGCGCCTGACTGCGCCTTCGTCTCAGCCGAGAGGGTGCCGGTACCGCGACCTGAGAAGTACTTCGAGGGACCGCCCGACTTGGCCGTGGAGGTGGTCTCTCCTGGCGACACCGCCTCCGACGTGCACGAGAAGGTCACCCAGTGGCTGGATGCCGGCGCGCGACTGGTGTGGGTCATCTATCCTCGGACACGGACCGTCGTCGTTTACAACTCACGCAAAGACGCGACCATCCTTCGCGACGACGACACGCTCTCTGGTGAAGGCGTAGTACCCGGGTTCGAGCTGCCGGTCGGGCGGATCTTCGAGTAGGCAGCAGGTACTGATGACTCCTCGCGAACGCCTCCTCGCCCCCTTCCGCGGCCTCAAGCCGGACCGTCCCGCTTGGCTTGCCGACCTCAGCTACTGGTATGGCGCCACCAAGGCCGCCGGCAAGCTCGACGCCCAATACGACAGTGCGGAGGGCTACAAGCAACTTCACGAGGACTTGGGCGTGTGCTGCTACTACAGCCAGGGCGGCGCTACCTACAGCGTCCGGTACGAGGGTGTCCAGACTGACAGCCGGGAAGAGCACGGCGAGCGGGTGACATGGTGGCGAACGCCGGCAGGTGAACTCTCGGATCGCTGGCGGTACATCCCGCAGGCGCATTGTTGGGCGCACGTTGAGTACGCGGTGAAGACCGTTGACGACCTGCGGGTGGTGGCGGACCTGTTCGGGCGAATGCGCGTTGAGCCCAACGAGACGGCATTCCCCCAAGCGGTCGAGTTCCTGGGCGACTCCGGGGTGCCCATTTCAGCCGTCCCGCGCAGTCCGTTGCCGGCGCTACTCGCCGACTGGTGCGGGGTCATGAAGGCGATCTACCTGATTGCTGATGAGCCGAACGCCGTCGGCGACACGCTGGAAGCCATCGACCGCGCCAACGGTCCGGCCTTCGACTGCGCGGCGGCAAGCCCGGTGGAGCTGTTCCACTTCTGCGACAACCTGGACAGCGCCGCCTCTGCGTCGTTGTTCGAGCCGTACATGGGCGAGTACTACTCGCGACGGCTGCAGCAACTCCACGCCGCAGGCAAGTTCGCGGTGGTGCACTTGGATGGCTCAGTCCGCGGGCTGCTCCCGAAGCTCGCGGCGGTCGGGTTTGATGGCGTCGAGTCGATCACGCCGGCACCCGTCGGCGATGTTGCGATCGAAGAACTCCGCACCGTGGCGGCCAATGAGCAAACGATCCTGTGGGGCGGGATCCCTGGGGCGATGTTCTGCGCGCCATGGGGCGAAGACGAGGTGGCGGCCCACGCTCGGCGGCTGCTTGACGCCCTGGCGGCGGAGGGCCGACTGGTCGTCGGCAGCGCCGACCAGATCCCGCCCGATGGCAACGTGCGGCTCTGTCGAGCCATCGCCGATGCCTGTGAGCAGTGGCGGCCGCCGCGCGCGTAGGGCACGCTCGCTCCGCGCACTCCGCTGCGCTCCGTGACGCCAGACTACTCGGCTGGCAGGAACGGGAAGAGGGTGCGCACCTCGTCCTCCGGCAACCTGCGGCCGTACTCGGAGACGCTGACCGTCTCCGCTGTCTTCACTGCAGCGCCGCGCGCTTCGCCGTACCACTTGTGCAGGCAGTCGCGGGCGCTGTCTGCCGTTCCGCCGAACCGGCCCAGCAGGCGCTCCCGGAGCCAGGCTCTTCGTTCTACCTCGGCTTCGGGGACCTCGTCCAGCGTGCCGCCGTTGTACGGCAGCCACTCGTACATCTGTGAGGCGTGGCAGTGGATCATGTCCACTTTCCGCTCGAACACGTCGTCGGTGTCCAGGGCGACGGTGGGGACGTACGGGTTGGGCAGTCTGAAGGCGTCGTAGAAGTACCCGAGCACGGGCGCCCGCTGCAGGTGCGGCGTGAGCGGCGCAACGTTTGGCACGGTCACCGTGTACGAGGCGTCCTGGACCACCACGCCGACTGCGCGGTGGTCGGGGTGGTAGTCGTTGGCGCGGTGGCACAGGACCAAGTCGGCCTCGAACTCGCGCATTCGCTGGATCACGAGCTTCCGGTTGCGCACATCCGGCTCCAACTCGCCGTTGTGTATGTCCAGCACTTCGTACTCGATGTCGGCGATCTGCGCCGCGGCTTGCGCCTCTTCGCAGCGACGGCGCGCCAAAGGGCCGCCTCCCTGGGAGAAGTGTCCCGTGTCGCCGTTGGTCATCGACACGAACTTGACGCGATGGCCCAGCGCCCGGTACTTCATCGCGGTGCCGCCGAAGCGGAGGTCGCAGTCGTCTGGATGGGCGCCGAAGCAGAGGATGTTGAGGGGTCTGTCTGGCATGAGGGAGGCTCCTTGGGAAAGGAAGTCAGCTATACTCGCGAAGGTTAGGAATACACCGAAGCTAGTGCACAAGTTCGACGCCTCTGCGTGCACAGCAGTGTGTTGGGTGCTCACCACACGCCCCCGGGTGAAGTTCTGCGAACTTCCACTTCGGTGTATTCCTAACCTTCGCGACTATATCAGCGGTCAGCTATCGGCACCCGGACGAGTCCGGGCGTCCTTGGCGGTGCGTTCGGAGAGCTGAGGTCACGCCGGGTTCCGTTCTTGCCACGTGCTGATCCCGCCGAGTTGGGTGGGCACGTGGATGAACGTCACGGTGTTGCGCGACAGCCCTTCCTCGATTGCGGGCCCGAGTTGCCGCGGGTGCTCGACATAGACGCCGCGAGCACCGAGAGCTTTGGCCACTTTGTCGAAGCGCAGCTCCCCGAGGAAGCTGGCGGCGTGGCGGCCGGCTGGCTCGCCGTCGACGACGATGCTCCAGGCGCTGTCGTGGGCGATGACGGCGACGTAAGGGGTGCCGAAGCGCAGGGCGGTCTCAATGTCGCCGAGGAGGAAGCCCGACGAGCCGTCGCCGGCCAGCAGCAGCACCGGCTTCCCCGGACGAGCGAGGTTCGCGGCGACGCCACCCGCCACGCCCCAGCCGATGACGCCACTCGCGCCGCATGTTGCCCAGTGCGCCGGATGGCGATTCCACAGAAGCATATGCGCCCACCGGCCGATGTTGCCGCCGTCGAGGAGGAAGGTCACGTCCTGGTCGAGGAACGGTTGCAGTTCGCGGATGATCCGGATCGGGGGAACCGGGCAGGCGTCTTCATGCCCACGCCCGGACCAGTAGTCGAGCAGCTTGCCGTGAGCGCTCCGAACGCGGCTGAGCCACTGTGTGTGCGCCGTTCCTTCGGCGCGTTTCCACGCCGCGGTCAACTGGGTCAGCACGGAGGCGACATCGCCGACGATCCCGACCTCCGGCTCAACAACGCGCGTCACTTCGTCGGGGTCGAAGTCGCCGCGCACGAACTTTACGTTCTTCGCGCAGACCGGCGGCTGCCCGTACCCGATCCGGTGGTCGATTCGGGCCCCCAGCGTGAGGATGAGGTCCGCCTTGGCCAGCATGCCGTACGCGCCGTTCAGTTCCGCATTGGTCGTTCCGACGTACTGGTAGAGCGCCTCCTGGACGCAGCCGCGGTCCCAGATCTGGGAGAGCAGCGGGATGTCCGTTGTCCGGGCGAACTCGGCGAGTGCCCCGGCGGCGTCGGCGTAGAACGCGCCACTGCCGACTACGGCCACGGGGCGCTTTGCCGCGGCAAGCAGGACTGCAGCTTCGCGCACCAGGCAGGGATCGCCTTGCGCGTGCTGCGCGACGTGCGCCGGCCTCCGGTCGCGGCGCCGCGCGAGGTCCTCCGGCACTTCAGCGGAGAGGACGTCGGCCGGGATCGTGAGATGCGACGGACCCGGCCGCCCTGAGGTGCTCGCGGCGATGGCGTTGCGCAAGTCGGTCACCAGCGACTCGACGTTCGGCACGCGGCTGGCGTACTTGCACACGGGCGCCGCCATTTCCACTTGCGGCAGCTCTTGGAAGTGGTCCATGCCGCGAGTCGTGCTGGTGCTCTGCCCGCTGATCAGCAGCAGCGGACCGCCGTCCCACCAGGCATTGGCCAAGCCGGTCAGGGCGTTGGTGTGCCCCGGCCCGCTGCTCACGACGCACACACCGAGGCGTCTTGTCAGCCTCCCGTACAGGTCGGCCATGAAGGCCGCCGCCTGCTCGTTGCGGACATCGACTATGTTCAGCTTGAAGTCGAGGCAGGCATCGAGCAGCGGCGGGAGACCGTTCCCGCAGAGGACGAAGAGCTGCTCAACGCCGCGGTCCTTGAGTGTCCGGATGAGCCATTGGGCGCCATTCATGGTTCAGTACTCCTTGGCGGGGATCAGCAGGGACGCGCTGTGTCTATACAGGTTCGCCGATAACCGGGCCGGCCCTGCTTCCCGACCAGCCACCAGCAACTCGTCTCCGAAGAAGGGCTGGCGCTCACGCCAGAGAAGAACAGGCTGTCAACTGGCCTGTCGCCGGAGTCCCTGTCGTCCCTTCGGTCCCCCCTGCAACTACCCACCCGCGAGGTGAAGCCCCATGAGATACGCTTTCTGCAACGAGATGTTCCAAGGCTGGAACGTGAAGGACGTCTTCCAGTGCGCGAAGGACGAAGGCTACGAGGGCGTGGAGGTCGCTCCGTTCACCCTTGCTGATTCGGTCAACGACCTCTCCGCCGAGCGGCGTCGGGAGATCGCCGCCCAAGCGACGGAGGTTGGCGTCGAGATCATCGGGCTTCACTGGCTGCTGGTGAAGCCGGAAGGGCTCTATGTGAATCACCCCGACGACGAACTACGCCAACGGACCCGTGACTACTTCGCAGACATGATCCACTGCTGCGCGGACCTTGGTGGCAGCGTTATGGTCATCGGGTCGCCGAAGCAGCGAAACGTCCTCCCAGGACAGACCTTCCGCGACACGTGGTGCCGCACCGTGGACGTGCTTCGGTCGTTGGTGGATGTTGCCGCCGAGCGAGCGGTCACCCTTTGCCTGGAACCCCTTGCAGGTACCGAGACCAACTTCCTGCGCACGTCGTACGAGGCACGACACATGGTGGAGGAGATCGATCATCCAAACCTGAGGTTGCACCTCGACGTGAAGGCCATGTCCTCGGAAGGGCGCCCAGTCGAGGACGTCATTCGGGAGAATGCCGACGTTGCCGGGCACTTCCATGCCAACGATGCGAACTTGCGCGGGCCGGGGTTCGGCGACGTGGACTTCGTGCCGATCTTCCAGGCACTGACCGAGTGCGGCTACAGCGGGTGGGTGTCGGTGGAGGTCTTCGACTTCAAGCCCGACCCGGTGACCATCGCCCGGGCGAGCATGCAGTACATGAAGAAGTGTGAGCAGGCGCTGTGACTGGGGGGTAGCCGCAGAGAGGCACGAGGGCCGCAAGCGCGGGTGGCGCGGCTGGGTGCTTCAGCCCTGGAGAATCTGCTGCCGCTGTGCCCTAAGGCGTTCCAGTTCGGCAGAGGTCTGCCTGATCCGATTCAGCGTCTCGCTGGGGGCGCCCAGTTCGCGGAGCAGCTCTTCTGACGCTTTGCGCACTCCCAGGTCGTCCTGATACTCCTGCAGCAGCTTGGTCACCTGCTTCTCGCGGCGCAGCAGTGCGTTCAGTTCGCGCGTGGAGGCCCAGCCGTGGAGCAGGCCGGACTTGACGGCACTGCACACCAGTCCGGCGAGCGCGAACACCCCGAAGCCGCCACCCACGATTCCGGCAAAGGCGAGCTTCACGCCGGAGGAGAAGAACAGGGCGATGAGTAGGGGCAGGACGCCGACGCACCCGGCGACAAAGCCGAACCACTTCGCCGGGGTGGCAAGGCCGAGAAGGAATCGCTCGAAGGCCGTTTGCTCGCTGGTGGGGACCATGGGCGTGGGGGCTCTCCTCGATCTGCGGATGTCGGGCTTGTTCGATTATAGGCGGGCAACCCAGATTGGGCAAGCAACGTGCGGCCAAGGGCGCTCAGCAGTCCGTCGGCGCGCCGCAGGTAGCCGCCGCACCTCGGCAGGCGCTGACTCATCGCTGTTGCCAGAACGAGGAACATCCATTAGGATTGTCTGTTCTGACAGCACTACCAATCTCCGAAACGTGAGGCCTGAACAACGTGCGTTGTGCCAATAGCCTATGGAGTGTGCTCGGTATCACACTGTCTGCTGCATTGGGCGGGCTGAATTCAGGCAGTGCGGAAGCGGAAGAGGGTCGCAGCCAATTGGGTGCGCTCGTTGCCTCCCCGGAGCCAGGCTGGCCCCAATGGCGGGGCCCGCGCCGCGACGGGATCAGCCGGGAGACGGGGCTGCTGCCGTCGTGGCCGGAAGCCGGCCCGCCGGTGCTTTGGGAGGCCACCGGCCTGGGCAAGGGGTTCTCGTCGCCGATCCTCGCGGAGGGGAGCCTCTACCTTACAGGGGATGTCGCGGGCGAGTGTCGCGTGTTCGCGCTGGATCTCGACGGCAAGCCGAAGTGGCAGACGAGCAATGGCGAGGCATGGACGACGAACCATCAGGGCGCTCGATCGAGCTGCACGTACGCCGGCGGCCGGCTGTACCATATGAACGCTCACGGGCGCGTGGCGTGCTTTGACCCCGCGACGGGCAAGGAACTGTGGACCGTCAATACCCTCGAGCGGTTCGCCGGCGAGGAGAACGAGTGGGGGCTGGCGGAGAGCGTGTTGGTCGACGGCGGTCGGGTGTTTGTGACGCCAGGGGGCAAGCTGGGCTTCATGACCGCGCTGGATGCCAAGACCGGCGAGACCGTTTGGGCGAGCGAGCCAGTGCCGGACCCCGACGACGAACGCACCGGGTACGCTTCGCCGATCCTGGTTCAGTTCGACGAGAAGCGCCTGCTGGTCAACCTGTCGGAGAAGTCGGTAGTATGCGTCGACGCGGCCACCGGGAAGCAGCTCTGGCGCTACCTGCACCCGACCAAGTACGACGCCAGTTGTGCTACGCCGGTCTTCTGGAACGATTGCGTCTTCCACACGAATCCGAGCGGCGCGGGCTGCGTGATGCTGCGAATAATGCCGGCGGGCGACGGCGCGAGCGTCAAGCCAATCTGGGAGGGAGGGCTGGACAACATCAGCGGCGGCGCGGTGATCGTGGACGGCTTTGTCTACAGCGCCGCGCACAACAACTACAAGGGCAGGAACATCTGGATGTGCCTGGACGCGGGCAGCGGCGACGTGAAATGGGAATCCACGGAGTTGGTGCAGGGCTCAGTGCTCTACGCCGACGGCCGGCTCTACTGCTTGGCGGAAGACGGGGTCATGGCCCTTGTGCGGGCCACTCCGGAGAAGTGCGACATCGTCAGTCGGTTTGAGTTCGTCAAGGCGAAGAGGGATGCTTGGGCGCACCCCGTGATTCTGGACGGGCGGCTGTACCTCCGGTATCACGACGTGCTGCGGTGCTACGACCTCAACGCGAAGTGAGTAGTGCCGACGTTGGCGGGAGAACGGAAGGGGAGCGTGGGCCGTTAGCGAACTCAGAACTGACGCCGCGCACACCGCACTCGCCCGTTGCGCGATCCAAGGGCGACACTGACCCGGTCTGGAGAGAACAGCATGGTAGAGATGACCACTCGTGAGCGATTCCAGCGCATGTACGCGCACAAGGAAGCAGACCGCGTGCCTATCCTTGGTGGACCGTGGGGCACAACGCTTGCTCGCTGGAGGCGCGAGGGAATGCCGGAGGGTATCGACTTCGTGGACTACTTCGGGCTTGATCACACGGTCGGGGTCGGTGGCGAGGTAAGCCCGCGGTACGAGGCGAAGATCGTCGAGGAGACCGACGACTACGTCATCGCCTTCGATTCCTGGGGCACTACCGCGAAGAACTGGAAGCACGCCAGTTCGACGCCGCACTGGCTGGGGCGGACGGTTGTCGATCGCGAGTCGTGGGAGCAGGCGAAGGCTCGGCTGGAGATGGGCCGCGACCGGGTAAACTGGGACCACCTCAGAGCCAACTACGCGACTTGGCGAGAACGCGGCTGGTGGATCTATGGTGGCCTGTTCTTCGGGTTCGACGTGACGCACGCCCGGGTCGTCGGGACAGAGCGGCTGCTCACCTGGATGGCGGAGGACCCCGAGCTGGTGATCGACGTCTTCAACACCGAGGTCGACTGCAGCCTGCAGCTTCTCCAGATGATCTGGGACGAGGGGTATTCGTTCGACGGCATCAGTTGGTGCGACGACATGGGCTACCGCAACGGGACGTTCTTCTCGCTGCCAATGTACCGCGACATTCTGAAGCTCGCCCAGCAGCGCGCCATCGACTGGGCGCACGAGAAGGGGATCGTCGCACATCTGCATTCGTGCGGCAACATCAACGAACTGATGCCTGACTTAGTGGACATGGGCTTGGACGCGCTCAACCCGCTGGAGGTAAAGGCCGGCATGGACCCGGTGGACCTCAAGCGGAGGTACGCCGGGAAGTTGGTGTTGGACGGAGGGCTGAACGCCATGCTGTGGGATGACCTCGACCGGATCGAGGCGGAGATCCGTCGGTTATTGCCGATCCTCAAAGAGAGCGGTGGCTACATTTTCCGGGAGGACCACTCCATCCCGGACAGTGTCAGCCTGGAGAACTACCGAGGAATCGTGCAGCTCGCAAAGGAACTGGGCGCCTACTAAGGACGGCGGCTTCGCGCCGCTCCATCGGCCTGAGGACAGACGGTGTGGCGTGGGGGCGTGCACTATTGACCAACAGAAGGTACAATCTTTGCAGTGGGCGCGTCGCGCGAGCGCAAGGTTGCCTGATACTGCCCTTCCGACCGCGGCGGGCTCCTCGAGCAGGACAGCGCCGACTATCATTGCGGTCCAGCAGAGAGCCATTCCGGACGCCCTCCCAGAGCGGGGGGAGACCGCGTCCGCACGCGGAGAGAGCCATGTTGAAGAAACGCCTTTCGCCTCGCCCCACGCTGAAGCCCAAGCTCACCACGCGGCGCCCGCCGCAGGCCTATGTGGACTTGCTGACCAAGCCGGAGCGGGACTTCCAAGAGTACGTGCAGGAGTTGGAGAGCGACCCGGCATTTCGGGAACTGGTCCGCGATGGCGTGATCACGACGATGCGGTTCGGTCAGCGCATCCCGCGGCACAAGTACCAGGAGCACATGGACGAAAAGCTCTTCCTGTTCCTGGAGGAGTCGGGCATCACCAAGCACGACGGTTGGGCCGATGACTTGCTGGCACCCTCGGCCACGCTTCGCGCGCGGGAGCTGGCGGAGAAGTACAAAGTGCCAGTGGGGGACATGACGCGGTACCTGCGGTACCTGGCTTCCACGTCTCGGGACGATCTGCTGTCGCGCCGGCCTATCTCGCCCATGCCCTCTTCGGAGCCCGCGTATGACCCTTTGGACGATGCCGGAGAAGACCCGGAGATCGACCTGAGCGATATCATCGATATCACTCGGCGGTTCGTGGAGACCTACCGCCTCACGGAGCAGGAGTTCCTTGAGCAGGTGCTCTGTAGCGACATGACTCCGGAGGAGCTGGCGCAGACGCATGGGTGTTCCATCCCGGAGGCGGAGCAGGTCTTGGAGGCCGCGGGTCGCATCCAGATCGCTGAGTCCTACGAGTCCCCCAGGATCCGCTCCAGTACCACTTCCGGGAGCCCCGTGCGACCCGTGGAGGTCATCGCCCGGATTGAGCTGACGGACGAGTGTGAGGTTGCGACTCAGTTCGCCCACGACAGCATGTACGTGCATCGCTATCGCATCGACCCCGTGCTCCTTGAGGGAGAGTCTGCCGGCACCCTGAACCAGAGGCAGCGGGAGATCCTCGCGAGCGCGCGGTACGTGAACCAGCGTCTGAGCACGCTCTCTCGGCTGATCGGCGCCGTGTGCAAGCACCAGGAGAAGTACTTGGTCAGCGCCGACCCGGCGGACCTGCGCCCGTTGTCCCAGGCCGACCTGTCGCGGCTGTTAGGGGAGCACCAATCGACGATCTGCAGGGTTATCCGCGACCGTTGGTTGGACACGCCGCGGGGGCGGTTGCCGCTCACGTTCTTCTGTCAGAGCAAGACAGATGTGGTGGCTCGGCTGGTTGACAAGTACCCCGAGCTGCCGGACAACCGCGTCCAGGAGATTCTTGAGCAGGAGTACCAATGTCGGATCGCCCGGCGCACGGTTGCCTACCACCGCGGCAAGCGGCTGCGCAGGCAGTTCCGTCGGCAGCAGAACAGCACGGCAACGAAGGCGGCCGAGGGGTCGAAGTCCGAGGCTGACGGCGGCTGACCACCCTTCCGCGCGGGTCTGAGAGTACGGTGACATATCCCCCCGGGCCCAGGCCTCCCGCCGAGCTCACCTCGGTTGGATCGTGGAACCAGCCTTGCTGACGCTGCTCTTTCAGGTACCCCCGCGACTTGTGTCGATGGGGGCAGCTTGCACCGAAAGGAACTGAATGTCCACGACCTCCGAAGCCGTCGCCGAACTCGCCGAGCGCGCTGCCGCCGGCAGGAAGGCGCTGCTGGCGGCGGATCCGGCGGAACAGCCGGGCACGCCCTACCTGCACCGCAACGCCGACTTCGTCGACGGGATCCTGCGTTCCCTGTACCAACTGGCCCTCAGTCGCGCCAAGCTCTCGCACGGCGACTGCTTTCAGCAGGGAGTCACCGAGGCGGCGCTGGTGGCGACAGGGGGGTACGGTCGGCGGGAACTGGCGCCTTTCTCCGACATCGATCTCGCGTTCGTGCCGTCCCACGAAGACAACCCGTTCGTCGATGCGCTCATCAACCACACCTTCCGGCTCGTCGTCGAGGTACTCATGGATGCCACGGACTTGGAGGTCGGGTATGGGTTCCGACCCCTTGCGGATGTGCCTGCCCTCGACCACCAGACGAAGACCTCGCTTCTGGATGCACGCTTGGTGGTCGGCTCCCGCACGCTCTTCGAGCGCCTGAAGTCGGAGCTGACGACGCACACCGACGTGGTGGCGTACCTGCAGGACAAGGCGCGTGAGCAGCTTGAGACCAGCCGCAGGGCGGAGGTCAGCTTGTACTCCGTTCAACCCGACATCAAGGGAGGCCCGGGCGGACTTCGGGACCTCCAGGCGGCGATCTGGATGGCGCAGGTCCGGTACGGCACCTCTTCCCGGGGAGAGGTGCTGGAGCGTCTCGTGCGCGATGGTGTGGTCCGGTCGAGCGAATGTCAGATGGTCCGGGACGCGGAGGAGTACCTGCGGAAGGTGCGGACCTGGCTGCACTTGCACGCACAGCGAAAGCAGGACGTGCTGCTTCCCGAAGTGCAGGGCGCACTCGGGCGAGCCTTTGGCTATCGGAGCGGGCAGTTGACGGCTGGGCAGCTCTTCATGCGAGAGCACTTCCGCCGGGCGGCGCACATCCGCCGATTCGCGGCGAAGGTGAGTCGGCAGTTGCTCTGGTCGCGACTGCCGCTTGCCGAAGACTTCACCGTTCTGGATGGACGGCTGCAGTCGACCGCGCCGCGCCGCTTGCGCCTGCAACCGGAACTCGCAGTGGTCGCGTATCGCCTGGGGCAGCGCTATGGAATTGAGTTCCACCCCGACCTGGATCGCGCCCTGGAAGAGTGCGTTCCTCTCTTGCCTGCAGGGCAACCGCTCTCTCCGCCGGTGACTGAGGCGTTCCTCGAACTCCTCGGCGAGAGCCTCTGCGAGGTGCGGCCGTTGCGAGAGATGCGCGACCGCGGCTTGCTGCGGAGGATCCTGCCCGAGGCGGAGGACATGATGACCTTTGTCCCGGCGGACCCGGCCCACGAGTTGACCGTGGGCGAGCATGCGCTCCGCGTGTTGGAGCGACTCGCGTCGATCGGTGCCGACACCGAATCCGGTTCACTGGTGGCTGAGGTACTCGCCGAGGTGGCCGATCGGGAGATCCTTGCGCTCGGCGCCCTGCTCCACGACGTCGGCAAGGTGCGGGCCGGCGAGGACCACTCTGTGGTGGGAGCCGAGATGGTGGCAGCCATCGCCGAGCGGCTCCGCCTCAGCGAGTCGCGGAAGGCGACGTTGGTCACGCTGGTGCGAGAGCACCTGAGACTGCCTCGCGCCTCGCGCCTCCTGGACCTGGCCGATCCGGCGACAGTACGAGAGACGGCGGCTGCGATTGGTGACCGGGATGCTCTGAAGCTGCTGTTTGTCCTCAGCCATGCAGATACCCGCGCTGTCGGTACTGGTTCGTACACGGATTCCGATCTGGAGTTGCTCGAGGACCTGTACGTTCGAGTGAACCAGTCCATGGCTGCCGTCGGGGACGAGACGGATCTGGCTTCAGAGGTGGACCAGAAGCGCGAGGAGGTTTCGCGGCAGCTTGCACAGACCAGCATCTCGTCCGAAGCAGTGGCGCGCCTGTGCGAGGCGCTTCCACCGGGGTACCTGCTGAACACGCCGCTCGGAGCGCTCGCGACCCACGCTTCGTTTCTGGACCGGTTGGCGACGGAAGGACCGGTGGTCGACGTCTGGGACCGACCCGGGGCTACCTACAGCGAACTCACCCTCTGCGTCCACGACTCGCCGACGCCGGGGTTGCTGAGCCGCGTTGCGGGAGCTCTGTTTGCCGACGAGGTGGACATCCACTCCGCGCAGGTATTCACGCTGGAAGGCGACCGGGACATCGTCCTTGATACGCTCTGGGTCAGCCACCGGGGACGCCAGCTTTCGGAGGCGCGGCGAGGGCGCGTTGCGCGCGACCTGCGAGACATGGCGGGAGAGCGCGTCGCAGTCACCGAACTGCTGGCGCGGGCAGGCAAGCCACAAGGGCTGCCTGTCCAGATCCACCAGTTGACGCTATCCAACGAACTATCCGACTTGCACACGGTGATGCGGCTGACCGCAAGTGACGTCCCGGGTCTGCTGCACTGGCTGACGCGCTCGATCTCCGCCTTGGGGCTTGACATTCACGTCGCCAAGATCACCACTTGGGCTGGCAGGGCGGAGGATTCGTTCTACGTGAGTGATGACCGCCACCGCAAACTGCCGGACGCAGACTTGCCGGGGCTCGCAGCCGAACTGCGCCGACTGCTTGAAAGCGGGGACCGGGTCGAGGCGGAAGGCGACCGGTAGGGCTGCGCCCGTTGACGCCGCCGCGGGCTCGGTTACGCGTGGTCGGTCTCAGACTGGCAGAACCAACGGCCACACTGGGTGACCCGGATCCGGAACGGATCTTGTTCGTGACCGGTGAGCTCGGGCAAGCGGACGAGGCAGCGCTCCCGCGGGACGTACAGCGGGTGTCCGTGGGGCACCAGCGGCTCGCTGCGGAGGAGGACCTCGAGGACGGAGCCTTCGGCGGGGGGAGAACACCGGGCGGCGAGCGCGGCCGCCGAGCCCGCCTCAACCTGGATGTGTTCGAGGTGAGCGTCAACGCTGACGGCGAGGAACACTTGTGCGCCGGTTCCAGCTTCAAGGGTCTGCAGTCCCTCGCCATCGTGCTCTACCAACTGAGCGGCCACCTCTGGATGTACGGAGAGCAGCACGGCTTCGGGATGGCTGCGGGCGCACTCACGGAGCACCTCCCGACGAGCCTCAGCAGCCACCGTCGTCGCAGAGCACACCTCACCGAGCCCGTCGCAGTAGGGGCAAGTCACGCGCATCATCTGCGAGAGGCTCAAGCCCCGTCTGCGCCGCGTCAGCTCAACCAGGCCGAGCGGGCTAAGGTGGACAATGCGCGGCTGCCTCCGGTCGCGGTGGAGTTCCGCCTCGAGTGCGTCCATCACGTGGACGCGGTCTCGGACGCGATTCATGTCGATGAAATCGATGATGATGATGCCCCCGAGATCGCGGAGGCGGATCTGTCGCGCGCATTCCTTGACCGCTTCCTGATTGGTGGCCAGGACCGTACCGGAGAGGTGCGAGGAACCGACAAAGCTCCCGGTGTCGACGTCGATGCTGGTGAGGGCCTCGGTCTCGTCGATGGTCAAGTGACCACCGCTGGGAAGCGGGACGCGTCGCGACAGGGCAAGACGCACCTGTGCTTCGACGCCGTAGGCATCGAAGAGCGGCGGCGGCGACGTGACGAGCTTCAGTTTCGCTGCCAGAGCCGGCGCCGTCTCTTCGAGCAGCCGCTGGCAGTGCTCGAAGTCTCCCCGGGCGTCCACGACGATCTCAGCCACGTCCTGGCCAGCGCGGTCGCGGATCACCCGTTCCGCGAGGCCGGGTTCCTGGTAGAGCAGCTTCGGTTCCCCGGCGGCTCCCGATTGTTCGTGGAGCTGTTCCCACCTCTCCAGTAGCCCGGCAACATCGCGGCCCAGTGCCGCCTCGTCGCACCCCTCCGCCTCGGTTCGGAAGATCAACCCGTGCCCCAGCGGCCGCAACCGGTCGGCCAACCGCCTCAATCGCTTCTGCTCGCCCTTCTCGTCGATCTGTCGAGACACGCCAAGATGCCCCGGACTCGCGATCATGAGCACTGAGTAGCGCCCCTGCAGACTGAGGCGAGTGGTGACCCGAGGCCCTTTGGAGCCGACCGGCGGCCGGACGACTTGGACAATCAGGTCCTCGCCGACGGTCAGCGCCTCGGCGATTGAGGCGTAGCGGGTTCGGCGGCGACTCGTCTCCGACAGCCGAGCGGGGTCGACGTCGCCGACGTAGATATACGCGTTGCGGCGCCGCCCGATGTCCACGAAGGCGGCGTCCATCCCCGGGAGCACGTTGACCACGCGGCCTTTGAAGAGGCTGCCGACGATTCTCTGCTCGCGCTCGACCTCGAAGTCCGTGAGTACGCCGTCCTCAAGGAAGGCGACTCGCGTCTCCAGGGGGTGCGTGTTGATGAGGATCTGAGTGCGCATTCCTCGCCGGCCTTGGGAACGACAGCCTCGACATATCGGAGCTCTGCTCCGGGAGACGGGTCCCGGCCAACCCGATTGTAGCACGGGACCGGTTGACGCGACTTCAGTCTGACCACCTGTCCGGGGTGCTCCAAAAAAACCAGCGCGTCCTGCGAGGGCGCGCTGGTTTGGAGAAAGCAGTCGGTAACTTGCCGTCTGCTCGGCGGGAACAGACCGCTTGCGGCGGCAATTGCTCAGAAGGGCATCTGCGTGACGGACTTGGAGATCATGGCCAGAGCCACGCAGCCCATGCCAACCAAACCCATGCCACAACTGAATCCGGCAAGGAGCACGGTGGCGTAGCGTCGCCATTGCTGGGTACCGAACCTGGGCATGAAATAGTACCGGCCGAGCAGTGCCCCGATGATCTCTGGCACAACGAAATGCGGCATGTATCCGAGCCCGCGGGCAATCCCGTACACGAGCATGGTGGGGAGTTTGAACGCCGAGAGAATGGCGTAGGAGCCCAAAGCAAAGACCCCACCGGCAATGGCCACCGGCGGCTTCCAGGCCTGCATGAAGATGGAGCGCCCTTCCATGGTGGCCGTGAACCAGAGCCCGCTCTGGAGCGCGTTGAGGTGCCACATCTTCTGAGCGTAGGGGTAGGCGTGGGACGGGATCGGCGCCAACCGCCACATGAACCACCAATACAGCAAGCTGGTGGCGTAGATCAGCGGGAACATGAAGATCTCCGCCTTGATGATGCTGGTTACCTTGGTGCCGGTCAACTCGATCTCCCGGAACTTCTGTGCCCAACCGCCGTAGTCGAAGTAGGGCAACGGAGCGAACCAGATGTCGATGCCTTTGTAGCCGCTCAGGATGATGACGCCCTCTTTGACCATCGGGATGGACTGGGCCTGCCCGATCAGCCCCTGAAGTCGGGCGTTGATATACGAGTTCAAGGGCGAGAACACGAAGGCGAAGAACGCTACGAACATCCAGGAGAACTTCGGGACAAGGTGGATGCAGAGGAGAATGTAGCCAATGGAGGAGAAGACGTACATGGCGATGGCCAGGACCGGGGAGAAGTCGCCACGGTCCTTCGGCGCGATGTTCCGGTGATGCTCCGCGGCGGCCTGGCGAGCGGCTTTTCCCGTACGCAGTGCCTGGGCGATCTGGTAGAAGCCGATGATCGCGATTGCCATCGATACGCCGATGCCGAAGCTCAGGTAGAAGTCGATGCTGTTCACGAACGACGTCTGGATCGTGTCCATCCCCGGCCGCCAGCTCTTGAGCATGCCGAAGTGATGCAGCGCAGGGTTTACGAACATCGTGCCGGCGGCGGAGATGAAGCCGCCGATGACGGCCCAGAATGGCAGCACAAACCCGACCAGCACACTCCCCAGGTTGCAGGTAAACCCGGTTGGGGTTGCCTTTAGCAGTGCTTCTGTGTTCTGGGTCAAGTCCACCCACGGGATGGGCAGCAACTGCAGCGGCTTGGCCATCACTGCCCCGGACAGCGCCGGAATGCCCACGTAGAAAACGCCGAACGTCAGCCCGATCATGGAGCCGATGGAGAACACCCGCCAACGCCAAGTCTCCTCGCGAGAGGTCGTCTCAGCCAAGGCGGTGGCGCCTTGAGCGGCAATGGGTGCCATGGGGAAGGGCAGTCGCTCGTAGTCGGCGCAGAGGCGGAACAGGGTATAGCCGAGCCCGAGCCAGGAGAACCGGCCCAAAACTGCGCCGATCAGGCCGATGATGATGGCGTAGACCCAGTCGTGATGCAGGAACGTGCGGTGAGTGATCGCGTAGGAATCGGCCTGCGGTGCGACCCAGAGGGGGATGTCATCGGCGATGCCAAACCCTTTGAAGGCAGGCGAGACCCGCAGGTAGGCGTTGTAGATCATGTAGCCGAACGGCCCGCCCCCGACCTTGATGGCGCCGTGCATGCCGACCAACGTGCCCGCCATATAGTACAGCAGGTAGATCTCCTGCCGCTTCAGGGTTGTGAACGAGCGGCGGGCCACCTCGGCGAACAGGATGATGGTCACCCATTCTGCCGCCGGTCCCAGGTCCTGGCCTGCCACCAGCCCCAGGTAGATCGATCCCGGCAGCATGATGAAGCCGAGGAACAAGGCGCCGACAATGGTCTTGAGGTTGAACCCCTCCTCAAACTTGTCGGGCACCTCCATTAAGGTGCGGTATTCTTCAAGTTCCCTATCGATCTGAGCCGCCACTCGCGATCAACTCCTCGCCTGTCTGCTGGTACTGCTCTTTGAGATCCGGGCGCAGTGTCCGCCAGATGAGGAACTGCTTCCGGACCATGTTCAGGAAGTTGCGGGTGGTACGAAGCCAGGAGGCCTCGTCGCCGCTCTCCCGCCGGATGGTGATATGCACTTCATTGACCCACTCATCTTCGGTGGGCACAGTCTCGAGCGAGAGGTGCTCGCTGACGCCCAGGTCGTATGGCGCCAGCCACACCATGGCCTGCAATCGGACGCGCTTGCCGACCTTGTCCGAGTAGGTATCAAGGGCGACCTGGTCCGCTGAGAAATGCCCCAGGGAGTAGTCGGCATGGGCCTCCATGTATTCCTTGAGGAAGGCGTTGATGCCGACAGCCTGGGTGCCGGAGACGGTGAAGGGGAGCGGCACGCGCAAGCGGTCGCCCTCAGGGCTAGGCAGCCGCCAGCGTCGCTCGACATCGGGCACCGCCATTTGTGCCGCTTTGCGGGCCGGGTAGATCGTGGACAGAATCACCACCGCCATGATGAGCGCGGTGCTGGCGACTGCCGACAGGGAGGAGTAGTTGAGGTTCAGCCCCGGCACCAGGCTGTACTCCACGATAAGTTTCGAGAGCGTCTGCCCGGCCACGTAGCCGGCAACGGCGCCAAGGACGGCGAACACGCACGACTCCGCGATGAACAAGGCCGCGATGTGCACCGGCGCCAGCCCCAGCGAGCTGTAGATCCCGATCTCGTGAACGCGTTCGTAGACGGACCCGAGCATGGTGTTCAGAACGATCATGGCGGCGATCAGGATCGGCACGAAGAGGCTGCCGGCGCCCTTCACTCCGGTGGACGCCACGGCGCTGCAGAGGTGCGTGGTGAGCTTGTTCCTCCTCGTGTCCTTCACGCCCGCGTAGAGGTTTAGCTCCACGCGCTCCATCAGTTGGTCCAAGTGCTCCTGGACAGCCGGGTAGGTGCCGAAGTTCATGGCGATGGAGCGCAGATTGCCGCCGTTGTTCATCACCAAGTCGTAAGGAACGAAGAGCACGGCATCGGGCGTGACGTGGATGTACTCTTCCAGTTCGCCCTCCGAAACCTGCTGTGTCTGCTCCCGCCGCCGCTCCTGCATCAGCAAATAGTCGACCGGGGTGAGTTGCTCGTTGTCCAAGTCCTTGATGTTCTGCATCCGCTTGCTGTCAAGGATGCCGATGACCGGGAGGTCGACCCCCAGCGCCGCGATGCTGGCCGTGCCGGCGAGCACCTCCGCCTTGCGAATGCCCAGCACCTCCGCCATGCCGGAGGGCACGATGCACGCCAACACGTCCGCGGGGCCGAACCAGCGTCCGGTCAGTGCCGTCGTCAGCGGCTTGACGACCTGGATCTCCTCCGGTGTCAGGCCGACGAGGGCGGTGGCAGCGTACTTCTTGTCGCCCGAAGCGAGGTTGACGAAGGACTGATCGCCGACCATGGCCGAGAAGTACCACGCCCGCGGGGCGATGGGGTACTTGGCGCCGTACTCGTTCTGGACGATGCGATTGGTCGGCTCGCCCAGTGGGTTCCACGAGCGGTCGCGAATGAGGATGCCCGGGTAGACCGGCTTCTTCTTGAGGTCGATGCGGTTTGACCGCGTCTGGCTGACTACCGAGGTGAAAGAGAGCACGGTGAACGTCAGCAGGACGAGGGTGATGCAGGTCAGGAACGTCCTGGTCTTGCGGCGCCGCAGGTTCGAGATGCCCAGCGAGAACGCCGCGGCGGTCGCGCTGAGCCGGCCGACATCCGCCGAGTGCATCCCGCCGGTGTCGAACTTGATCTGGCGCATCTGCTCCTCGAACTTCTGGATGACGATCGAGGAGACGATGCCAGTGAGTGCCAGGATGACGAAGGCCAGCAGCACGATAAGCGGCGTGATGGTGATCTCGAAGGCAGGGTGCACGCAGCGGATGATGCCGAAGATGAACAGGAAGATGCCTGTAGCACCGGCGATCTGCTTCCGGATGTCCGGGAACGCGAAGAACAGCCGCTCGGCGAAGAACGCGAACGGCAGCAACAACGCCAAGTAGAACATGATCCCCTTCACCACGTCGTCTGCCGTGGCCTGCACATCGGGGTACGCTTTGGCTTCGTAGCTCCACGCCGACCGGACGTTGGTCAGGAACTGGTCGCAGTGCTTCTTGCCCAGCGCGTCCTCAGCGGCGACGAGGAAGTCCTTCGCGCCGCGGTGCAACCGGTCAACTCGGGCGTTCTCGATGCCGAACTTGCGGAATGCCTCCATCCGGTGCTCGTCCAGCGCCCACATGTCCTTGGCAACCTGGAAGGGGGTGTTCCGGATGGCCGGGTAGTCCGCGATGGAAAACCCGGTCCCGCTCCATTCCTTGTCGGTAGCGTTGATGAGCACAAACTGCAGCCCCAGGATGCTGGCCCCCATAGTGATCTTGATGGTGGCGTCTTGCGGGGCAAAGACGATGGCGCACGGCTCATAGTAGGAGACCAATGGCTGCGGCACCGGCAGCGAGTACCCGTACTCGAACGGCTGCGCTTCCGTCTCGGCGTCGTAGACGTGGATCTCGCGAAGCAGGGAGAACCGGCGCTGGTCGATCATGTCGAAGATGTTCATTGCCCGGCACCGGAACAGGACAACGGTGAGCTTCTTTTCACCCAGGTCCAGTGGCACTTCGAGCGGATAGGTCTCCGCCCCTTGCGTGCCCCGGTCAGGGGCGTAGACGATATCACCCGCGGTGGAGCCCTTTCTCAGCTCTGCCGAATACGCGGCCTCCAGCAGCAGTCGGTTCACGCGGCGCAAGATCTGGCTCTGCGCCTTCCCGGTCTCCCTCGGCAGGAGCGCGAACAGCCGGTGGATGGCGTCTGACTGCTCGGCCTCCGGGAAGCGCGTTGCGCTGTAGAAGTCCTTTCGTCGAAGGGCGGCGTTGAAGTCCCTCACGATGGCCTTGACGAGGTCCTTGGCGGGGGCGGCGGCGGGCGACGACTGCGCCAGTTCGGCCCGGGTGCCCTTGGAGAGCCGGTCCCGCAGATACTCCGACAGCGGATCCTGCGGGTTCTTCAGTCTGGCGCAGAGGGCTCGCGCGTCCTTGACCTCTTCCTTCGCGAAGTCTGACCATCCGTCATGCGTCTGGAACCCCTCGATGGTCCAGTTCCCGCCCCGCGCTTTGGTGCCGGGCATGCCCATGAACTGGAACACGCCCTTCGCATTGTCCATGGTCACGATGTCTCCGCGAACGCCCATGAGCGTCTTGTTTGCGCCCCACTGCGGGCGCGCCACGCAGAGCACCTTGGGGACGGCGGTGCTGGGCATGTAATCCGTCTCGGGGTTGAAGCGGTACATCCAGCCACCGAGCCGGACGTAGTGGTTATCCAACTCCAGGTCGAGGATGTCGTCGGTGGCGGAGATGACTTCCCAAAGCACGCACGCCGAGACTTGCGTCTGCAGGTAGACGTTGTCGGCCTTCACGTGTGCAGCGACGTCCAGCGGAGTGTCGACCAGGGGCCGCGAATCGTTCACGGTCACCAAGCCGATGCCGGGGAACGTCCCCAGGGTCGCAATCTCGCTGGCCAGGGCGATCTTGCCGGGCAAGTAGGTCCGCCAGTTCTTGCCCTTCAGGGGGTTGACACCGTCAACGAAGAACTCGTCCTGCCACGTGCGGCTGATCATCCGCTTGGTGGTGGCGTTCTTCGAGGTGATCAGCTCGGCGGTTTCGCGGCTGCGCTTGCCGATATCGGAGAACTGCCACTGGATGGCGGCTTCGTTCTGGTCGACGAAGTGCCCCTTGTAGAACACGCCGGCGTTCTCCGTCTGGCTGGTGAGGTCCAGAGTGGCGAACAGCCGGAACCGCTCGCGCTCCTTCTTCTTGCGGTCCTTGTCCGCTTGTGCGTCCGTGGGCGCGTCCATGTACTGATCGATGAAGTGGCGCACCCCTTCGAGTCCCAGGCAGTGGGCGCCCGAGGCCAGGAACAGCACGGCGCGGCGCGGCGGGGCCGCCTTGAAGGCTTTGATGGTCTGGAAGAGCGCGGCGAGCCCGCAGCTCTGTTCTGCGCCGGGCGCCAGCGAGGGCACCACAGACATGGAGTCATAGAAGGAATGGACGACGGCGAACTCGTCGCTGAAGGTGCGGTCCGTGCCTTCCACTTTCTTGTTGTACGTGCCCTTGAGCCGGCCAACGATGTTGACGGCTTCCTTCATTTCCCACTGCATGTCGCAGTGAAGGGTGACACTCAGATCGTGGCCTGCGTCAAGTTGGGACCGGAGCACTTCCGCCGAATTGCGGTCGATCCAGAACCGGGGGATATTGATGGGGGTGGTGAGGAACTTCTGTTCCGCCTCGCCGCGGATGGTGGTCTCGGGCGCGATGAAGATGACCGCCTTGGCGCCCAGCAGTAGGGTGTTGAACCAGTCGCCGCCCGAGTTGAAGTCCAGCAGGGCGATGCTGCCCTCGACGACCTTTCCGTTGAACTGCGATACCTCGCCGCGATGGCCGTAGACCAGCGGGCCGGTGAGACCCTCTTGGGGAGTCTGGTTGGTGCGCACGAGGTTGGGCCAGAGCGAGCGAAGCCGGAAGCGCACTGTCGCGGCGGAGCCCGCGAAGCCGGGGGATGGCTGCAGCCCAGCCACCACCATCTCGGAGCGCGTCTCGACGGGGACTGGCACGAGGAACAGTCGCGACGCCAAGTCCAGCGGGAATGCGTCGCAGAGGAGCAGTCGATTGAGCTGCTGGAGTTCCGACCCCGTGGGGCGCGCACTCAGCAGCTTGCGGGTTGTGTTCCGCAGTGCCACTTTGCTGAAGACACGCTCTTTGCCCAGCGAGCGACTGTTGAGCAGAGCGTTGAGGTCCGTCACGAGCGCGGTCTTGAGAGCCTCGGCCGGCGGCTTGGTGAGATCCGCGCTGTCGAGGAGCTTGCGGGTAGCGGCTGAGAGCTTCGACTTCAGGAATTCCGAAACGGGAGTCTTCGCCGCCTTCAGCTTCTTTGCGAACCGGGCCGCGTCCAGGAGGTCGGAGGCACAGAACTGAAGCGGGCCGTCGAACCGCTGCCGCTCCACCTGGTCGAGCCCCAGTTCCTTGAACCGCCGGTAGACTCTGTCGCCGGCCTCTTCGTAGCCGGGATAGCCGACGACGCGCGATTCGAGGCTGGAGAAGTCAGCGATGGTGCTCGCCACCTCGTCGCGGTCGATCTGCGACAGCAGCTTCTCGTAGGTGCCCCGAGGCGTGGGCACCTGGACCTTCTTCTTTCGCGCGAAGCTTGGCGAGTTGATCAGCAGGGCTGTTAGCAGCCCAAACCAGAGCGCAGTCCGTCTTGTCATCCAATTCACCTCTCGCGTCCAGTGAAGCCGAAGGTTTGCGGCACCCTCGTACTCCCCAGCCCCGGGAGCTTGTTCGGCCCACAGGGCTTGCGCGCGGAACGTGTCTCCGTAAGCAGGCACCGGCACCCGGCAATTGCTGGCCGGAGCCGACCGACGAAGGCACCTATTGTACCCGCCCGCTTACACGCTGGGCAGGCTTGCAGGCTTCGCCGACTGAGTAAGAATCCGGCTCCCAGTCGCGGTGATTACGGCCATGTCCTCGATGCGGACGCCACCCCACCCGGGGAAGTAGACTCCCGGCTCGACAGTGACGACCATACCGGCGCGTAGTGTTTCGCGACTCTTCGCCGATAACCTTGGTCCTTCGTGAATTGCCAATCCGACTCCGTGACCCAGACCGTGGCCGAAACGCTTCCCCAATCGCCTGCCTTCGAGATAGGTTCGGGCCAGGCTGTCGGCCCGCTTGCAGGTGAGCCCTTCTCGCAGGCCTTCCAGAGCCAGCAACTGGGCGTCGCGCACGGTGGCGTAGACCCGTTGTTGCCGCGGCGTGGGTTCGCCCAGACAGAACGTGCGGGTGAGGTCGGAGCAGTACCCCTCGTAGAGGCAGCCCAAGTCCATAACAACTAGGTCGCCCGGCTCCAGCTTCTTGGGCGAGGCCACTCCATGGGGCAATGCCGAGCGTTTCCCTGAGGCGATGACGAAATCGAAGCTTGCCTTCTGGGCCCCGTTGAGGCGCATGTGCCGCTCCAGTTCGAGGGACACCTCGATCTCGGTGAGCCCCGGTCGCATCAGGCTCGCCGCCGAAGCGCAAGCGTCATCCGCCAACGCTACTGCCTGCTCGATGGCGGCGAGCTCCCCTTCGTCCTTGCAGAGCCGGAGCTCCTCAACCAGCCCCCGCGTGGCGTGGAGCGACGCCCGGAGGCGGCTCTTCAGCTCCCGGTGGCTGTGCACGGAGACGTAGTCGGCCTCGTACCCGACACGCTTCAGCCGGCGGCGGTTCGCGGCAACGGCGGCAGTGGGACCCAGCCCGTTCCTGGAGAGGTGCACCCGGGCGCCGCGCACTTGCTTGGCGGCCTGTGTCTCGTAGCGGAAGTCGGTGAAGAAGTGAGCGTCTTTGCGGGTGAGGAGCACAAGCCCGGCAGTCCCCGTGAACCCGGTGAGATAGCGGACGTTGGTGAGGTCCGAGAGAAGCAGTCCGTCGAGCCTGCGCGACTCCATCTCAGTTCGCAGCTTGTCCAGTCGCGTTTCGCTCATGGGTGTGCGGCGCGGCTCCGCTTGACGGCTTCCAGGGCGGCGCGAAGGCCGAGCAGATAACTGTCGGGGCCAAAACCCGAGAGCTGACCCAACGCGACGGGGGCGATCACAGAGCGGTGCCGGAACTCCTCGCGGGCGTGGATGTTGGACAAGTGGACCTCGACAACGGGTAGGGCGACGGCGCGGAGCGCGTCGTGGAGCGCAATGCTGTAGTGGGTGAATGCGCCCGGGTTAATGACAATGGCGTCGGCCCAGGTTCTGGCTTGATGGATCAGGTCGACCAGCTCCCCCTCATGGTTGGACTGGTGGATCTGCAGCTCGGCATCCAGGTCAGCCGCGAGCGCGGACAACTGGCTGTCGATATCCGCCAAGGTAACCTGTCCGTAGATGCCGGTTTCGCGCTCGCCCAACAGATTGAGGTTGGGGCCGTGGAGGACCAGAACTTTGGTTGAGACCACGTTCATTCCACCTCCTGTGCAGCCTTTGGCGGGAGCTTCGACCAGAGCTGCGGGAGCATGCTGTCCTCAAGTTCGCGCAGCGACTCAACGGCTTCGCGGAACGCCTCGCGGCTCCCACACTGCCATTCGCCGGCCGCCGCGAACACCTCCAACTCAGCTTCCAGGAGGTCTGCCTCGGCTGGCGGGAGCGGCGCGGCGAGCCCGCCGGCGCGGGCCAGCGTAGCCTGATAGGCCTCGGACCGGCGATAGCGCGCCATCTCCGCCAGCCCGCGGCGAGCAGCGGCCAGACTCGCAGGGCACTCCTTCCGGTCATGGAGCATGTCTGCCAGCCGCAACGCGGCCTGGGCAACGGCGGGATCGAAGGCGAGTTCGGGCACGGCTTGCAACTGTCCTGCCGGTCCCGCGGCGATGGCCAGCACCCGGCGGTAGGCTTTCTCGGCAGACTCCGGGTAGCCAAGAGAGCGCTCGCACTCCGCCAGCGAGAAGTGCGCCGCGGTGTAGTTGGGGAATGCCGCCACGGCTCTGCGGAACCACTTGGCTGCCTCTACTTGCTGACCCCGTTGCACGTAGAACTCCCCCAACCGGCGCAGTGCCGCGGCGTGGGTCGGGGCCTGGCGCACTGCCAGGCGGTACTGTCGTTCTGCCTCGTCCAACAGGTCCCTGCCGCCTGACTGACTGTGGGCGGCGAGCGAGACCAGGAGACCGGCATAGTCGAGGCGGGTGCCTTCGTTGCGGGGCGACCAGCGGAGCGCCTTCACGTAGTGGCCGGCGGCTGCCGTGAGGCTGCCGTGATGCAACGCGGAGTCGGCGGCAGCGACTTCTCGAGCGGAGAGCCACTCGGGGAGGAGGAGGGCAAGGGCGACGGCTGCGGCGGCCACCGCCGCAAACGGCGCGGCTCCGAACCGTCGTCTCCGGACCGGCGCCGCAGGCGGGACAGCGCTTAGTGCCCCAATCAGCCCGGCAGTCCACAGCGCCAACGCTGGAATCTGCCAGCCGTAGTCGAAGAACCCGTGGACGGCAACAGCAACCAACGCGGCGCGCATCGCCACGATCGCCGTTATCCGTTCGTCGCGGGGGTGCCTGCGGAACAGGGCTGTCAGCAGTGCGGCCACGAACAGCACCAGCCCCACGAGGCCTTGCTCGGCGGCGAACTGCAAGTAGATCTGGTGGGCGGCGCGGGTGAAACCCACCTCGGCGAACTTGGGATAGGCGTACTCGAAGGTTCCGCCGCCGAATCCCGTCACGGGCCGCGCTTCCGCCATCCGCACCGTGCCTGCCCACGTCCGCACGCGGAACGACTGCGAGTGCTCGATGGCGCCGCCGTGGGTGAGTCGAGCAGCCAGCGGAGGCACGGCCGCCCCGACGATCAGGACGAGCAGTGCCACGCAGGCCCAACGCGCTCCGCGGGTGAGCGACTGCCACATGTGCGGACCCATCTGCAGACCCAGCACCAGGGAACCGGCAAGGAATGCCGCGCCGCCCCCGCGGGACCCGGTGAGCAACAGGCAGCCGAGGCAGCTTATGCCGCTGGTCAACGCGAAGAGACGGACCGGCCGGTGGTCGCTGCCAAATGCCAGCCCGGCGGCGCAGAACGCAGCCACGACGAGGCAGGTGGCCAGCTCGTTGGGGTTGTAGAAGGTGGAGAAGGTGCGCCAGTTCCGGTCGGGCGTGGCGGCGTATTGGGCAATCCCGATCCAGGCGGCGATACCGCCGCCGGCGCAGAGTGCGATCAGCCATCCCTCACAGCGGCGGGCGTCGCTGCAGAAGCGTGCCGCCAAGCCCGCCCATGCCGCCAGGATGACCAGCTTCGCCAACTCCAGCTCCGTCGCGTGCCGGTAGACCGAACCGATCCAGGAGACCGCCGTCCACGCCGCCAGTAGCCACAGGAGCAGGACCGGCATCCCGGAGGCGGAGCCGCCCGCGGTCCGCCGGCTGAGTGCAGTGGCGACGGCTGCCAGCGCGATCAACAGGTAGAGCGCAGCCTGCGGCGGGAAGTCGAACTTGCCCGCGACCAACGGTGCCACCGCCGCCACCACGAGCGTCAGGACATACGCCCCGTGTTCGGCCGGGTGCTCGTCCGCCAAAGGCTTTGCTGGCTTCCCTCTGTGCTTACGCATGGTCTCTCAAGCGACGCCGGGCGAGCCACTTCGCTCGCAGGCGCCTGAAGAAGATCGTACTCGTGGCACTCACTGCTCGCAACGCGATGCCGGTGACGGCGACCGGTTGCACGAGCCAGAGGGCACCGGAGCGGTAGTGCTTCCTGTAGAACCGGTACATGCTCTGGTGGAAGTGGATCACGGAGCCGAGCATTCGCTGATCGCTGCTGCCGCCGATGAGGTGCGTGATCTGCGCCGTCGGCACATACCAGCGCTCCCAACCGGCTGCCCGCATCCGGTAGCCCCAGTCGACATCCTCGCAGTACATGAAGTACTTGTCGTCCAGTAGACCCACCCTCTCCAACGCCTCCCGCCGAACGAGGCAACACGCGCCGGACAGCCAATCGACCCGTCGGGGCGACAAGTGGTCCCAGTCCGTCATCAGATAGTCGGTGGCGAAGCGGTTCTTCGGCAGGATCCGTCCTAAGGGCGTGTTGCGGAACAGCCCGGCGCCGAAGTTGGGGAAGTGGCGGCACGACATCTGCAGTGACCCGTCGGCATTCAGCAGCTTCGGCCCAACCATCCCGGCTTTGGGGTGCGTGTCCAGGAAGCGCAGCAGCGTGTCGAACGCGCCCGGATGGACGAGGGTGTCGGGGTTGAGGAGCATCACTTCGCGGCCGCGCGCGGCAGTAATCGCCCGGTTGTTGGCGGTGGCGAAGCCGCGGTTGTGCCCCAACGCCTCGATGTGCACCTCCGGGTACTGCCGTTCGACGCGCGCGACCGTGTCATCGCGCGACCCATTGTCCACCACGATGACCTCGACGGGAGACGCGCACCGACAGGCTGCCAGTGAGTCCAGGCACGGCCCGATGTCCCGCGCGGAATTCCACGTAACGATACAGACGGTCAGGCGGTAGTCGTAGGACCGCGTGTCGATGTCGGGGGGGGAGAAGGGTGTCATTCCGGGCGACGAGAGGGCGAGGGACCGCGCCCTGGGGCTGTATGGTAGTGCGGCAACTGCGGGCTGCTATCGTCCTGCCGCGGCGCGCCACCCCAGCCTTCCCGCGCACGCGGCGCGGCTGACGACGAGGACGAGCAGGTACACGCAATAGGGTACCCGACCGCGGTAGTGTTTGCGATAGAACCGCTCCAGCCCGCGGTGCGAAGCGATGATCATCTCGCGCTTCACCTGCCGCGTGCTCCCGCCGACATGGTGGATGAACTGCGCCTGCGGCAGGAACCACGTGGCATACCCCGCCTGTCGCAGCCGGAAGCTGAAGTCGACGTCGTTGAAGAAGATTGGGAAGCCCTCGTCCATGCCACCCAGCGCCTGCCACGCGCTCCGACGGACCATCAGGCAGGACGCCATCGGCTGGTCCACTTCCCGCGCGTCCGCCTGATCCCACCATCCCATCCGGTACCCTCCCAACACCCGCGACCGAGGTGCCAGACGGCTTAGGCCCAGAAACTCCACCAACACGTTGAGCGGGGTCGGGAAGGAGCGCACCGATTGCTGCCCTCGCCCATCCGGATGCACCAGCCGTAGCGCCACGGCGCCCGCCGTCGGGTGCGCGTCAAGGAACCGGCGCATGACCGCAACGGCGTCCGCTACCGCCCGCGTGTCGGGGTTCAGCAGCAGCAGATACTCCCCCGCCGCCGCCGCCGCCCCCTGGTTGTTGCCGGCAGCGTATCCCGTGTTGCCGGCGTTGCGGAACAGGGTCACCTGCGGGAAGCACCGCGCCACCATAGCCGCGCTGCCATCGCGGGACGCATTGTCGACCACGATGATCTCCCGCAGCTCGGTCGCTGCCGTTTGGGCGAGCGACGCCAAACACTCGCGCAGGAACTCCCGGGTGTTCCAGTTCACGATTACCGCTGAGACGCGGCTGGGAGTTGTCGGGTCTGGTGGCACGGGAGTGAGATTGCGGGCGAGCGGGCAGGGACTTCCGCATGGTAGCACCAGAGCCGTGTCAAGACAACGGTGCCCGTTCCGTGGCTCGTAATCTCGACCAGTCCGGCCTACAATCCGAGGCATCCAGACAAGGTGTCGGACACGCAGACCGACGCTGGCAGGGACCGGAGATGAGCACACTCACCACGGAACATGAGAACCGACTCCTCGGCATCGTGCGGCGCTTGCCGACGGAATGCGTTTCTGAGGTGATCGACTTCGCGCACCTCATTGCCTTGCGCGAGAGGACTACGCCTGGGGATGCACGAGAGCACGACGATAGTGGGGACACCGACCACGACGTTCGGTGGGAAGCGCTCCTGGCACGCGAGGACTCGCAAGATCTCCTGGAGAGTATGGCCGACGAGGCGTTGGCAGAGATCGAGGCTGGCCGGACCACCACGGTTGTAGTAACGGACGGCGGTGAGCTCGGCCCCGGATGAACTCACAGGCGTTGCCTCAGTTCTGGAAGCTGTACCGCCGCCTGCCAGCAGAGATCCGGCGTCGCGCCGGGGACGCGTACCGACGTTGGCGCAGGGACCCTCACGCTCCCGGACTCCGGTTCAAGCGCGTGGGCAAGACGCGACCGGTGTACGCCGTCCGTATCGGTGATCAGTACCGCGCCCTGGGACTGCTGCGGGGCGACACCGTGACTTGGTTCTGGATTGGGAGTCACGACGAGTACGAGCGACTGCTCAAGAGCGAATGAGCGACGCCGTCCATTGCCGGTTCGCGCTACTTCCCTCTACTCACGCTTCCGCTGCCAGCGCGGTGAGGATGTCGTCCATGTCCGCCAAGCGCCCCGAGACTGTCGTCAAGTGCGCTGGTCGGCAGAACCGGGATTCGTCCGGTGGGGCGATGGTTCGCAGCGGTCTCAGCTTCTCGCCGCGCTTCCTGGTCACCAGCGCCACGGGGGCTCCGGCCTTGTCGTTGATCGCGACCAACTCAAGATCGGTGTTCGGGAATCGCGCGGACGGGTAGAAGTCCTGTCCTTCCACGAAGACAATCTGTTCGCCGCCGACCTCAAAGGCGTAGCAGGGCCCTTCGTCGTCAACCTCCTCGATCTTCACCATTGAGGTCGCCCGAATGCGCACAACCTCGGCGGAGTCGAAGGCGATGGCCTCGTCCAGCGACTGCAACTGTCTGCAGATCCCCTTTCTCTGCTCGAGGTGCGCCCAGAGTCCAATCGGGATGCCGATGACGAGCCAGAATGCAGTTATCGCGCGCCAGTCGTCATGCGAGGCGAGAATGGTCCAACCCCAGAGGGCGCCGATGATGACGAGGAACCCGACGAGCGCGGTCCAGGGCAACCGCCGCAGTTCGCGGCGGATCCGAAGTGCGTCGCGTCCGAGCGCCCGGCGTTCCTTCGCGGTGAGAGGGCGCTGGTACCTGCTGAACATTGGCGAACTGCCGGACGCCAGCGGGTGCTTGTCGTCACTCATGAGTGCTCACTCTCCTTCCGGTCCCGTCGTCGAACCTGCTGGACCGGTCCGCTGGTTGGCCGGCCCGGTCACCTGACCTGTTGGACCGGCGCCGTGACCGGGAGGACCGGCGCCGTGACCGGGTGTACCGGTTTCGTGACCAGGTGAATCGGTCGCGTAACTGGGTGGAGTGACCGCCAGACCGGCTGGATCGGTCGCCCGTCGTCCTTCATGCCTGCTCACTCCCCTCCAGCCGCCACCACAGCGGAGTCTGCCCCAAGCAGCCACGCGTCCCGGCCAAACTCCGCTGCGCCGCACAATACGCATGCCTGGCCGCCCATCAGGAGGTAGCGGACCTGGTGCGTCCGCATCGAAGAAAGGACTCTGTGAATCGGGCTCGGGGTCAAGGGAGCCTCCCAGCGCCAAGAAGGTCTGCCACAGTCGCTGGCTTTCGCGCCAGCGCTCCTGCGGAGTCAGGCGGCACCATTCGGCCCACTCGGGCCCGTGCAGGTCTTCGGGCTCAATTGCGGCGGGGATTGTAGCCTTGGCCGGGGCGGCTGCCAATTGCGCCGCAGTTCGGCAGGACCGGCCGGACCGGCGGCGAACTCCGTTCCCCAATGTGGAGGTGACACGATGAAGTGTGCACTGCTTGTGTTGGGGGGAGTGCTTGTGCTCGACTGTCTCTGCGCCGGTGCCGCGGAACTCACCATGGAGCAGAAGGCTCGCGTTCGCGCGGATCTTGGCGCCGACCTCCCTGGTCTGATCGCCAAATACCAGCTTGTCGACGCATTAGAGCGTGACGGCATCGGGAGGTCGGACGCGAAGACCTCCGGCGGGCTGGGTTGGGGGGAGCAGGGCTACCTGCGCCGGTACATGATGTGCTACTTCGTCACGCACGACCCGTACTGGCTCGACAAGGTGATCGACCACTTCGACCGAATGGTCGCCAACCTCAGTGACCCCGATGGCGATGGGCTGCTGTCGTGGCAGGACGTGGACTACTCGGTCGGGTTGGTGAACATCCAGCCGGAGGGCGACGTCGGGAACCTGTTCGTTGCCACGCCAAACGGCGACCGGCGCGTGTACGTCAAACGCGGCGGGGAGAACATCACGGGGCACGAGTACCGGCTTGAGTTCACTTCCGCGACCGAGTTCGCGTTCACGGACGCAACCGAGGGCAAGCCGCTTGGCACGGTGGCGTACGCGGACCCGACCACCTTCGACCTGTTGCCAGGCACGAAGCTGAAGGCGACTGGGGTGGCGAAGCAAGGCGCGAGGTTCACAATCAAGACCACCGCGCCACAGCCGTGCGAGTACCAGGTCCATGACGGGATGGTCACCTACCCGGTGGCGCAGTTCATTGGGCAGGTGCAGAAGCGCGACGACCTCGACCCGAAGTACCGCGAGAAAGCCGACGCCTACCTGAAGCTGCTGGCTGAGCACTTCGTGAAGCGGTGGGAGAAGACCTGGGTCGAGATCCCTCCGGACGCCGGGCTGTATGTGTTCACCGACAACCCGACGCAACGCTTCCCCGGCTACAGCCTGCCCCACAATCAGTACCTGGCTCCGGCCCGAACGTGCCTGACGCTTGCCGCACTGAAGGGCTATCCCGGCGCCGCTCTGTGCGCCGACCGTGCCCGCAAGATGGCGACCTACTTCAAGCGGAACTTGCGCCTGACCGCTAACGGCGCGTACGTGTGGAACTACTGGGACCCGTTGCCGAACGAGGCGGACGTGAAGCCGCACATCGAGGACATCAGCCACGGCACCATCGATATCGGCTTCGCCATTGCTGCCGCTCACCGCAGCCTGTCGTTCACCGGCGAGGACCTGGAGCGGCTCGCGCGGACGTATGTCGACGTGATGTGGAACGGCGACAAGGACAACCCGCGCTTCGGTGCCCGGGTCGATACGAACCAGGGCGACAGGGGCGAGTCTTGGGAGTGGATCCGGCTGGCGCAAGCCGACTTCCGGGTCTGGGAGTTGGCCATGGCGCTGTTCGAGCGCAGCCATCGCGCCCTCTCGATGGCAGTGCCCATGGTGGCACTATACGACGAACTGGTGGGCGTGGACGACGACCTGGCCGCCAAGTGCCGCGCGAACACCGCCAACGTGTTAGCGCTCACTCACACCAATGGGCTCCTCAACCCGGGCTTCGAGATGGAGTCGCCCGGCGGCGACTCGCCGGCTGGCTGGACCCTCGGCACGTGGACTCCCGACGGCGGCAGTGAGACAGCGTGGGTGTCGGAAGCACACGAGGGCAAGCGGGCCATCGCGCTGACCGGGAAGGGCGAGCAAGTCAACGTGTGGGCGCAGAGCGTCAAGTCGCTGCCTGTTGAGCCGCAGGGGAAGATCGCGCTCTCGGCCTACTACAAAGCCGAGCCAGGCACGCGGCCGACGTTCTCGATCCTGGCGTTCGACGCTGCCGGCGCGCGCGTCCAGTACGAGACCTCCACACCATTTGTGGCGACGGACGAGTGGAAGAAGGCGGAGTGGACGCTGGAGCTGGACCCAAAGGCGCGAACAGTCACCGTGATGCTGCGGAACCACGCGCGCGGGCGGGTGGTGTGGGATGAGGTGGAGATGGAAGTGCATGCCGAGTAGACGCTTGAACCCACACCACACGGTCGGTGCCGGTAGGTGACGCCTCTCCCGATTGGTCCGCGGAGCCAGCAGGTTGACGCGACGCCCCGGCGAATCTCCCCGGACCATGAACCGCCTCACCGTCCTTGCCGTCTGTGTCGCCCCGCTCTCGTTGTTGCCTGTCTGCCCCAGCCACGCGGAGGAAGAACCCATGCCAGCAGATCGCCGTCTCACGGAAGTCCGCCATCTGGACATGCACTACAAGTTCCCCGGGTACGCCACCAAGGACGAGTGGCTCGCGCGCGCCGCCGAGATTCGGCAGCACATTCTCGTCAGCACGGGGCTCCATCCGGAGCCGAAGAAG
>Ga0210020_1000478_pt1 | contig 38924 bp, 35 predicted proteins | sample CryGeymeta201514_FD_183980 | JGI IMG/M metagenome (GOLD analysis project Ga0210020, IMG submission 183980) | Groundwater microbial communities from Crystal Geyser aquifers in Utah, USA - Crystal Geyser metaG 2015-14 (SPAdes) (version 2) | ecosystem: Environmental > Aquatic > Deep subsurface >... | reverse complement strand
TAAAACAAAATTCGCGAATCTTTCGATCTGAATTACCATTTGAAACAGGTTGATACCATTTTTAAACGGGTTTTTGGTGCCTGACGTGGAGCAGAATTGATTATGGCTGCAAGAATTGTCGTTGGTCTGAAGCCTGAGGTGCGCGACGCCCGTGGTGAGCGGGTGAAGACTGCTATTCGCCAGCATCTGGGGATCGAGCTGGGTGCAGTGCGGACGCTGGATGTTTATACGCTTGACGCGAATTTGAGCCCGGATGAACTGTGGGCCGCTGCTCAGGGGCCCTTGAGTGATCCGGTCATTCAACAGGTGGCGATTAACCGACCCCTGGCCGATGATTTCGATGTGCTGATCGAAGTTGGATTTCGCCCCGGGGTTACCGACAATGTCGGGCGCACGGCGCGTGAAGCTATTGAGTATCTCACCGGTCGTTCTTTTGCTGTCGGCGAGGCGGTTTATACCTCGGTGCAATATCTGCTCAGCGGTGCGCTTGATCGCAAACACGCCGAAAAGATCGCCGGCGGTTTTCTGGCCAACGGTTTGATACAGCGCTGGGTCATTCTGACCCCTGATGAACTCGACCCGCAGACTGGTGTGCCCATCAGTCTCCCCCGGGTCGAAGGCACCGCCAGGATCCAGGTGCGGAAAATTGACCTGAATGTGAGTGATACCGAACTTTTGCAGATCAGCCGTGCGGGTATGCTGGCCCTGAGTTTGACGGAAATGAAAGCCTTGCAGGCTCATTTCAATGCGCCTGAGGTTCAGGCCAAACGTCAAGCCCAGGGGCTGGGTCAGGAACCGACGGACGTTGAGCTGGAAGCCCTGGCCCAAACCTGGAGCGAGCACTGCAAACACAAAATCTTTTCAGCGCGAATTGATTATACCGATGAAGAAGGCCGCCGGGAGACCATCGATTCCCTCTTCAAAACCTATATTGTTGGAGCAACCCGCGAGGTGCGGGCGCGCAGGGGCGCGCAGGATTTCTGTCTTTCGGTATTCAAGGACAACGCCGGTGTCATTCGTTTCAATAATGACTGGAGCATGGTTTTCAAGGTTGAAACTCATAACTCCCCCTCGGCTCTCGATCCCTACGGTGGTGCCCTGACGGGGATTGTCGGCGTCAACCGTGATGGTTACGGCACTGGCATGGGCGCGCGCTTGATTTTTAATACCGATGTTTTCTGCTTTGCCTCACCATTTTACACCCAGCCCTTGCCGCCCCGCTTGCTGCACCCCCGGCGCATTTTCGAAGGGGTTGTCGAGGGGGTTGAGCATGGCGGCAACAAAAGCGGCATTCCCACGGTCAATGGTTCGATTCAGTTTGACGATCGTTTTGCCGGCAAGCCCCTGGTTTACTGTGGTACGGCGTCGATTATGCCGGCGCAGCTCCATGGCAAACCCTGTCATGAAAAGCAGGTGCACATCGGTGATCATATCATCATGACCGGTGGGCGCATTGGCAAAGACGGGATTCACGGCGCCACCTTTTCTTCAGAAGAATTGCACGAAGGGTCGCCGGTCACGGCGGTGCAGATTGGTGATCCTATTACGCAGCGCCGGATGTTTGATTTTCTCATCCTGGCGCGGGATCGAGGTTTGTATAATTCGATTACGGATAACGGCGCTGGTGGTCTCTCTTCGTCCATTGGTGAGATGGCCGAAGACACCGGTGGATTTGAACTGTATCTTGAGCGTGCGCCCCTCAAATATCCGGGCTTGCAGCCCTGGGAAGTTTTGATTTCCGAAGCCCAGGAACGCATGTCTCTGGCGGTGCCTGAAGACAAGCTGGAGGCTTTCATGCAACTGGCTGGCGAAATGGGGGTTGAGGCGACCGACTTAGGGCATTTCACGGATTCGGGTTATTATCACTGCCTGTTCAAGGGCGAAACGGTTTGTTACCTTGATATGCAGTTTTTGCATGGCGGTGTGCCGCAAATGCAGATTCCGGCCCGTTGGGAACGGAAAGGGCACACGGAACCCCAGCTGCCGGAACCAGATCTGAACGCTGCGCTCCTGGGTCTGCTCGGGCGCTTGAATATCTGTTCAAAAGAAGCCGTGGTGCGCCGCTACGATCATGAAGTTCAGGCGGGAACCGTAGTTAAACCTCTGACCGGAGTTTGCAACGATGGCCCCAGTGATGCTGCGGTGTTTCGGCCCCTGTTTGACAGTTTTGAAGGCATAGTCACAGCCCACGGCATTTGTCCCAGTTACAGTGATATTGATACCTACCACATGATGGCCTGCGCCATTGATGAGGCCCTGCGTAATTACGTGGCGGTCGGCGGGAATATCGAACATGTTGCCGGTCTGGACAATTTTTGCTGGTGTGACCCCGTCGAGAGCGAACGCACTCCCGACGGCGCTTATAAGGCCGCTCAACTGGTGCGGGCCAATAAAGCCCTCTACGCTTATTGCGTGGCGTTTGGCGTGCCCCTGATCAGCGGCAAAGACTCGATGAAAAATGATTATCAGATCGGCGACACCAAAATTTCGATTCCACCCACCGTGCTCTTTTCGGTGATCGGGAAAATTGATGATGTGCGTAAGGCTCTGACCATGGATGTCAAGGCCCCGGGCGATCTGGTTTATCTGTTGGGGCGAACCGCTGATGAACTGGGAGGCTCGGAATACTACCGCATGCACGGCGAACTTGGGGCCCAGGTGCCACAGGTCGATGCTGCCCGCGCCCTGGCCCTCTATCGCACCATCAATCAGGCTCAGCAGCAGGGCTTGCTGCGCAGCTGTCATGATCTTTCCGACGGTGGTCTGGCGGTGGCCTTGGCGGAAAAAGCCTTTGCCGGCGGGTTTGGGATTGACGCCGACCTTGATCAGGCGGTACAGCCTGGCCAATTGAGCGACCAGGCGCTGCTCTTTTCGGAATCGCAAAGCCGGCTGGCGGTGACCGTCAGTCCGGAGAATCGTCAGACCGTTGAAGCTTTGTTTGGCGCCTGCGACTGTGCCTACCTCGGTCAAGTGACGCAGGAGCCGGTTCTCAGGCTGCGGCGTGGCACCCGGATTTTGATCGATGCAACCAATCAGCAGAATAAAGCGGCCTGGCAGGCACCACTGATGGAGCTTTGAACTCATGGCAAAACAAATCAGATCCCTGGTGATCGGGGGCAATGGTACTAACTGTGAACGTGAAGTGGTTGAGGCCTGTCGTCTGGCGGGTTCCGAAGTTGCTGAAGCGGTGCATATTGCCGAGCTGCTGGCGGGTCGCGTCAAGCTTGAGGATTACCATTTCCTCAACCTGGCCGGCGGTTTCCTGGATGGTGATGATCTCGGTAGTGCCAAGGCCGGTGCCAATCGCCTGTTGCACGCGCCGGTCGCTGGGGGTGGGGCCTCTCTGGCTGAGCAGATTGGTCGCTTTATCGCCGAGGGCAAATTGATCATGGGGGTCTGTAACGGCTTTCAGCTCATGGTGAAAATGGGGCTGCTGCCGCGCCTCGCCCCCCATCCGACTCAACAAAGTTGCACCCTGACGCATAATGACTGCGGGCGTTTCATTGATCGCTGGGTCTATTTGCACAGCGAGAGCCAGTCGCCCTGTGTTTATACGCGCAACTTACCGGGAATATATCTGCCGGTGCGTCATGGTGAGGGCAAATTTGTCGTCGCTGATCAGGCAACCCTGGAGCAGCTTGAAGCGGCCCAGCTGATTCCCCTGCGCTACGCCGACGCTGATTTTGTCCCTACGATGGCATTTCCGGAAAACCCCAATGGCAGTATTGCATCGATTGCCGGAGTTTGTGACCCCAGTGGGCGTCTGTTTGGTTTGATGCCACACCCGGAGGCTTATCTTCATTATACCCACCATCCCCGTTGGACACGCGAAAAGCTGCCTGAAGAGGGTATGGGTTTGTGGTTGTATCAGAACGCAATCAACTTTATTCGTGAACATCTGCTTTAAACGGCAAAAAAGGGCTCTATGTTTGATAAATTGCATGAAGAATGTGGCGTGTTTGGCGTTTTTGGTCATCCGGAAGCGGCTAATTTAACCTACCTGGGTTTGTATGCCATGCAGCACCGTGGTCAGGAAGGTTGCGGTATTGTGTCGTCTGATGGTTACCGACTCTATGCTCATAAGGGACTCGGTCTGGTCGCCGATGTTTTTAAGCAGGACGAAGTGTTTGCTCATTTGCCGGGCCGGTCGGCCATTGGTCATGTGCGTTATTCGACCGCCGGCGGCAATGACATTAAAAATTGCCAGCCGATTATGGTTGATTACTCGCGTGGCAGTATCGCCATTTCGCATAATGGTAATCTGGTCAATGCTCAGGAAGTGCGCAGCCGCCTGGAACAGACCGGCTCAATTTTTTCGACCACCGCCGACACCGAAACCATTATTCACCTGCTGGCGCGGGCTCAGTCTGATTCTTTGATCGACCGCATCTGTGAAGCCCTGCACACGGTTAATGGCGCCTATAGCCTGCTGTTTTTGACCGAATCGCGCATGGTGGCCGTACGTGACCCCAACGGATTCCGCCCCCTGTGTCTGGGACGTATCGACGGTGGTTATGTGGTGGCCTCGGAATCCTGCGCCTTTGATCTGGTTGAGGCCGAATTTATTCGCGAAATCGAGCCAGGGGAAATGGTGGTAATCGATAAAACCGGCATGAAGAGTTTTCATCCCTTCAAGGAAACCACTCCAACCCCCTGTATTTTTGAATATGTCTATTTTGCCCGTCCTGACAGCCGCATTTATAACCGCATGGTTTATCCGGTGCGCAAAGAATTTGGTCGGGTGCTGGCGCATGAACATCCCGTTGACGCCGACTTGGTCATCGCAGTGCCCGATTCAGGTATGCCCGCCGCCATGGGGTATGCCGAGGAAGCCAAGCTGCCTTTTGAACTGGGATTGATCCGCAACCATTACGTGGGCCGTACCTTTATTGAACCACAGCAGTCGATTCGCCACTTCGGAGTGAAACTTAAGCTCAACCCGGTACGCGAGATCATTGAAGGCAAGCGCGTGGTGGTGGTCGACGATTCGATTGTGCGGGGCACAACCTCGCGCAAAATCGTGAAAATGATCCGCGATGCCGGCGCCCGCGAAGTCCATTTGCGCATTTCCAGCCCGCCGACCTGCTTCCCCTGTTTTTATGGCATAGATACGCCCTCGCGTAAGGAGCTGATTGCCGCTTCCCACAGTGTCGAAGAAATCGCGCGTTATGTCACCGCCGACAGCATCGGCTATCTCTCGGTGGCGGGCCTGCATCAGGCGGTCGAGGCCCATGGCGATGGGTGCAAGACCTTCTGCACCGCCTGTTTCAACGGTGAATATCCCGTCCATTTTCCACGGTTAAAAACGGACAAGCAGCTTGGCCTGTTTAAGGAGTAACGTATGAGTATTAAACAAGAACTAAAGCAGATTATTCTGGAAAAGTCCTACGAGCAACGCGAGGTGACCTTGGCTTCGGGGCGTAAAAGTAATTTTTATTTCGATGGCAAGCAAACGGCGCTGCATGCTCAGGGCGGCCTGTTGGTAGGCAAGGCCTTTTGGGCCGAAATCAAGAACTTCCCCGGCCCGATTGACGGTGTCGGGGGCTTGACCTTGGGGGCCGACCCCATTGCCACGGCCACGTCCATTGCCGCAGCTCTTGACGGTCAAGCGGTACATGCCTTCATTATCCGTAAGGAACCCAAGGGCCATGGTACCGGCCAGTGGCTTGAGGGGCGCAAGAATCTGCCGGCGGGTTCGCGGGTTGTGATTGTCGAAGATGTGACCACGACCGGTGGCTCATCGATGCTGGCCGTCCAGCGGGCAGAAGAAGAGGGGCTGGTGGTGCTTGGCATTGTCACCCTGGTAGATCGTGAAGAAGGTGCGCGCGAAAATATAGAGGCGCAGGGGCAGGTACTGCGTTCGGTCTTTACCCGCAGTGAAATTGTCGGCTAAAACGTCTACTCAATCCATAACATTGGAGGCTGAAAATGCTGAAAGAGTTCAAGGAATTTGCGGCCAAGGGCAATGTTGTGGATATGGCGGTCGGGATCATTATCGGGGGGGCCTTTGGCACCATCGTTAAGAGCCTGGTGGCCGACGTTCTTATGCCGCCTATCGGGCTCCTGCTGGGAGGAGTTGATTTTACCAATCTGTTTATTGTGCTTAAGCAGGGGAGCGCTCAGGGGGCAATTAACTCTCTGGCTGAGGCCCAGGCCGCCGGTGCGGTTACGATCAATTACGGCGTGTTTTTGAATGCGGTCGTCAGTTTTCTGATCGTTGCCTTTGCCGTGTTTTTGCTGGTGAAGCAGATCAATCGCCTCAAGCGCGAAGAGGTCGCGCCACCCGTGGAACCAACCACCAGGGACTGCCCCCATTGTTGCAGTGAAATTTCACTGCAAGCGACCAAGTGTCCACACTGCACTTCAACCCTTACGGCCTGACAAAACAGCAGAAAAAACGCCGGGCAGTTCCCTCTGCCCGGTTACAGGCCATCCACCTCGGGGGGGATGCGGAAGACCACATGGACGCCTGGCAGGGCATAAAGGTTTTCTTCGTCAATTGCCTGCGTATCGCCGACGACTCCCAGGATTACGCGATCGCTCCCGGTTGACTGGTGGAAGTCACAATCGAGTTCCACCAGATATTGTTTCACTTCTTCCAGCTGTGATTCGCTGGCGTTTTTACGTAAAACCACGATCATGACGGTTTATCCTTCCGACTTTTTGCCCGTTCGAGGCTGCGGCTCTCGTCGATCACCCGTTCATACAGGCGAACCACGGCCGCATCATCGAGGGGCCCTGGGTTATCTTGGCGCATGCGCTCGAAAATCAGCTTTTCGCGTTGCGGATCGTAAATCGGCAGACCAAGTTTTTTCTTGATATGACCAATCTCCAGCGCCAGGGCGGCACGCTGATTAAATAGGCGCAGCAATTCACTGTCGATCTGGTTGATGGCGTCACGCAATTCTTCCATGGTCATCTTCGGTGTCCGTTCGTGTTTTTTGCGTTATCGAAAGCCGACTTCCAGGAATTACGGTGTCGACCAGACCATTTTGATCATCGCGCTCAGGATAATCGAGAGTGAAATGCAGGCCGCGACTTTCCTTGCGCTGCAGGGCGCTTTTAATGATCAGCTCGGCCAGGGTTGCGATGTTGCGCAGTTCAATCAGGTCTGAGGTGATGTAAAAATCCCAGTAATATTCCTGAATTTCACGCCGAATCAACCGAATGCGGCTTAAGGCGCGATTGAGGCGTTTGTTTGAACGCACAATGCCCACATAATTCCACATGCAGCGCCGGATTTCGTCCCAATTGTGGGCGACTATGACTTCTTCATCACTGTTGGTTGCGGTGCCGCTATCCCAGGGGGCAATGGTGTGAAATCCGCCGTCACTGGTCGAAAAACGTTGCAGGGATTTTTCGGCTGCGCGACTGGCAAAGACGATCCCCTCCAACAGGCTGTTGCTGGCTAGGCGATTTGCACCGTGCAACCCGGTGCAGGCACTTTCTCCGATAACAAACAGGTCACGGATGCCGCTTTCGCCATAACTATCGACCTGCACCCCGCCGCATAAATAATGTGCGGCCGGCACCACTGGCAGCGGTTCCTTGGTCATATCGATGCCGTAGGACAAACAGGTTTCGTAAATGGTGGGGAAACGCTCGCGGATATAGTTCGCATCCTGGTGCGTCATGTCGAGAAAGACACAGTCGTCACCATATTTTTTCATCTGATGATCAATGGCGCGCGCGACTATGTCACGCGGTGCCAGATCCTTGAGGGGGTGCTGGTCGGCCATGAAGGCGGTGCCATCGCGGCGACGCAGAACCGCGCCCTCGCCACGCACGGCTTCTGATATTAAGAATGATTTGGCATTGGGGTGGTAGAGGGTGGTGGGGTGAAACTGCATGAATTCCATGTTGGCCACCGCAGCGCCGGCGCGCCAGGCCATGGCCACACCATCGCCGGTGGCGACATCGGGGTTGCAGGTATACAGATAAACCTTGCCTGCACCGCCGGTGGCGAGCACGGTGAAGCGCGCGCCCACTGTCAGCACTTCGTGTTGAGCAATATCAAGGATATAGGCTCCCAAACACCGGTTTTCGCGGTCAGATTTTTTTTCGAGCTTGGCATGGGTTATCAGGTCAACGGCGATATGGTTTTCGTAAATGTTGATATTCGGATGGGCTCTGACGGCAGCAACCAGCGCGCGTTCGATCTCATGACCGGTGGCGTCCTTGGCGTGAAAAATTCGGCGTTCGCTGTGTCCACCTTCGCGGGTCATGTCATATTCGTTCTGAGCATTGCGACTGAATTGAACCCCCCAGTCGATCAAATCATTAATAATCTGCGGCCCCATGCGCACCGTCATCTCAACAATATCGCGGTGGGGCAGATCAACTCCTGCCACCATAGTGTCGCTGACGTGGGATTCAAAATCACCATCGAGGTCAGACACCGCGGCAATTCCCCCCTGGGCCAGATCGGTTGCGGTAAAGTCGATCTGGCGCTTGGTGACCAGCATGACCCGTCCCTTGTCGGCGACCTTCAGCGCATAGCTGAGACCGGCGATACCAGTGCCGATGATAAGAAAATCAGTGGTTAGTTTCATTGCGATGGCTTCCTTTGGAAGATTTCTGTCAATGAGGTCGCTAAAACCTCAGGGTCGGGTGGGCAGGGTGGAAAAATCCTATTCGCTGGCGTTATTATCGAAGTGCATCCGCAGGATGTCAAGAAATGACAGCAGATTCTAACTTTGTCATTGAAAAGTCGCTCGCAATCAACTACAAGAAATCTATGCCGACTCTTCTTCTTTTTATTCTTACCACCGTCTTTGCCCTTACCTCAGTAGAGGCGGCTATTTATCGTTATGTTGATCCGGCCGGTCAAGTTCATTATACCGATGTTCCCACCGCTAGGGACTATTACCTCTACCGCGATGACAGCCCCGCTCGGCGGCTGGAAGATGTGATTGCGTATTATGCCCGGCGTTTTCGCCTCGAAAGTGCGCTGGTCAAGGCGGTCATCAAAGCCGAAAGTGATTTTGATGCCAATGTTATTTCTCACCGCGGAGCTCAAGGCCTGATGCAATTGATGCCCGACACGGCACGCGAAATCGGCGTGACTGACCCTTTTGATCCCGGCCAGAGCATCTATGGGGGCACTTATTATCTACGCCGCATGCTCGACCGCTTCAACAGTAACCTTGACCACGCCCTGGCCGCCTACAATGCCGGGCCCGGTGCCGTACAGCACTATGGTGGAATCCCCCCCTTCAGTGAAACGCGTGATTATGTGATCCGGGTCAAACGTTATTACGATGACTACCGCAAACAGTCCGATTGAGCTGGTCTGGAATCCGCTGAAAAGCGAGCGGGGCAGGGTGGATAAAAAACATATTTGAGGGGAATTTTTTGTTGACACTTTTGCTTTCGTTTTGTTATAAGTACCCCCGCTCGTCACGGCGGGCACAAGATGAGCGGGAATAACTCAGTGGTAGAGTGCAACCTTGCCAAGGTTGACGTCGCGAGTTCGAATCTCGTTTCCCGCTCCAAAAAATTCAAGCGATCAGGTCTGTGGCCTGATCGCTTTTTTTTGATTTGCCGGCGGATGCGGAGAAATTGTCAAGACCTGCGGGAATCGCAGGGCTAGACTTTTTGCCTGCTACCGGGGCTGATGAACACTGGATGATGGCATGTTGCATCTCGATTATTTTTTTCTGGAACGCCTGGTCACGGAGCTGAAGCCGAAGATTAGTGGTGCCAGCCTGTCCAAAGTTCATCAACCAGCGGATGAATGCCTGATTCTGCGCCTGTGGAATGGCAGGCAAAATCTCAAACTGTTGATTCAGATCGGGTCGGGCGCTCGCTTGCATTTGACTCAGCAAGAATTCCCCAACCCTTTCCAGCCCCCACGTTTCTGCCAACTCTTACGGGCACGCTTGAAGCGTCTGCTCTCCATTTCTCTGCCGGTGACTGATCGGGTGGTCGAAATTCGTTTTGCCGGTGAGGATCAGTCCTATCGCTTGATGTGCGAGTTGACCGGAGTTCGCAGCAATCTTTACCTTTTAGACGATGCGGGCCTTCTGATTGACGCCCTGCATAAACCCCAGGATACGGATGAACGACAGTTACGGCGTGGGCAGCCCTACCGCTTTCCACCGCGCAAAGAACGTCAGTCTCTGGCGACGCCTGGTTTGACGCCACCAACTGATTGTGTCACGGCAGAGGATTTTGAAATCTGGCTGCGCCAGTTATCTCCAATGTCGAAATATCAGAGTAGATGTTTGAAGAAAGCGCTTGAACAAAAGAACTCTGCGACCGCAATTTTTAATAACTTTGTCACGAGTTGGCAACAAAAGTCCGGTACTGCCGCTTTGGTTGATTTCGCTGGCCGCCAGCAGCTGGTGGCGTATCTGCCCATCGGGGTCGAGGCAATCAAATCAACCGATAATGAGCTGAGTGAGTTTGTCGATGAGTGTTTCAGCCCGAATCAGCAGCCGACGGGCGAAATCGGCGCGCGCGCACATTTTCGCCAACTGATCAACAGCTCTCGCAAACGCTTGCAGAAACGTCAGGAAAATATCGCCCGCCAGCAACAGCAAGGTGAATCCTTCGCCCAACGCCGCCAGCTGGGCGAATTGCTGCTGGCGAATTTGCATCGGGTCAAAAAGGGGGCGCAGCAGATTGAGGTCACCGATTGGACGTGCACGCCACCTGCTCAGGTTATAATTCCCTTAGAGCCCGAGTTGAGCCCGCAACAGAATGCAGCGCAACTGTTCAAGCGCTATAAAAAGGAAAAACGCGGTGTCGAGCATATTGAGCGCCGTCAGCAGGAGACAGCCACCGAACTGGCATGGCTCGACACTCTGTTGCTGGCTCTCGACGAAGCGACCAGCAGTGTTGATCTGAATGAAATAGGCCAAGAGTTACGCGCTGCCGGGCTTTTAAAAACAACTAAAAACGAACCGCAGAATCGCAACAAGCCTGCGGCACAACCGGTGGTGCGTAAAGCTCTCACTCCGAACGGCCTGCGCCTCTTCTGGGGGCGTAACAATCGCAGTAACGATTATCTGTCGGCCACCCTGACCGAAAACGACGATCTCTGGTTTCACGCGCAAAACATGCCGGGTTGCCATCTGGTATTAAAGCGCGATGGTCGAAAAGGCGAGTTCGCCGAGGAAGATATTCTATTTGCTGCCGAGATTGCCGCCGGCTACAGCCGTGGCCGACAGGCTGCCAAAGTCGAGGTTATGGTCACTCAGGGGCGCAACGTCAGCCGCCCCCGGGGGGCCAGACCCGGGTTGGTCACGGTGAGCGAATACCGCACGCTTATTGTGGCTCCCAGGCGCCTGGATGATGAGGAAAAACTGGATTGAAACCAGAAATTTTTGTTGCAATCGAAAAGATCCTTTGATATAAACACCTTCGCTTCAAGCCGAAGTGGTGGAATTGGTAGACACGCTAGGTTCAGGGTCTAGTGCGTGTAGGCGCGTGGGAGTTCGAGTCTCCCCTTCGGCACCAACAAAATGATAAGGCCGTTAACCCTTCACAGGTTACCGGCCTTTTTATTTTTGTTGGCGGAGGCAGATGAGAATCGAACTCACCTGGGACGGGATGCGCCCCACATCGGTTTTGAAGACCGTGGACGTCACCAGAACGCCAGCTGCCTCCGCAAATTGTATCCCTCTCTCTTATAGCCGGATAATCCGTCCGGCGTTCAGCTGAGCTTCAGCGATTTCCAGCATATTGGTTATGCGCCCAATCTGCAACTGTTCTTTGATTTTGTAAAAATCGAGGCACAATCCGCAAGAAGCGATGTCGATGCCACGGCAGGCGAGTTTCTGCAATATTTCAACCGTGTCTGCGCCGGTGCAGACAAGTTTGACCCCGCTGTTAACCAGGTAGATTGTTTCAGGGGTTTCGGCGGTTTCCAGCAGGGTCATTAAGAAATTTTTCAGTAGCAGCTGGCCCAGCTCGGGATCGCCTTCGCCCATTTTATCGCTGGCGCATAATAAAATAATGCTTCCGCCGGAATTGGGCGAAGAGATATTTCGCGTTACGGGCTGCCCGGGAGTTAAGGTAATGCACATGCCCTCAGCTGTCTGTTCTTCTTTGATCTGATAACCGCTGGATTCTGCCAGTCGTTTCACGTTCTGCTGCGCAACGCGGTCAATCAGTAGCACCTCTATGGTGCTTTGAGGGTCTGCCTGCAGGGCTTTGCGCACTTGGATCACCGGCTGGGGGCATTGCAGGTTACGACAGTCTATTTGTTTCATTGAAGCCTCCTGACGATTATCGGGCTGCATTTTCATCTTTGACCAACTGCACCAGAGTTTCAACATGGGCGGTCTGCGGGAACATATCAAGGGGCTGGACTTTCGATATGAGATAGCCGAGCACAACCAGTTGTGCCAGGTCTCGTGCCAGACTGTCGGGGTCGCAGGACATATAAATGATCTGCTGCGGCCGCAAAGCGGCCAGCTGTTCAAGAACCTCGACCTCGCAACCCTTGCGTGGTGGATTCAGGCAGGCGAGAGCCAGCTTTGCAGGTATCTTCCCGTCGAGTTTTTCAAAAATTGTCGTTGCGTCACCGGCGATAAACTGGCAATTTTCCAGGCGATTCAGCTCTGCATTGGCGCGCGCGTTCTGAACCGCGGCCTCAACAACTTCGACGCCAATAACTTTGCCTGCGTCCTGAGCAAGATGCAGACTGATGCCGCCGACGCCGCAGTAGAGATCCAGCACCGTGTCGTATTTTGTCAATTTGGCCCAGTCGCGAATCAGGCCATAGGCCCGTGCCGCTTGCTGGTGATTGACTTGAAAAAAAGCCGTCGGGCCAATCCGCAAACGCACAGCGCCAACCCGATCGAACAAATCGGGTGCGCCGTGCATTTTAATGGTCTGGCTGCCGATAATAACATTCCCCGTTGACGCATTTATGTTCTGATGGACGGAAATGACTTCGGGAACCTTATGTTGCAGCCATTTGCCCAGTTTGGGGAGAAAGCGGATGTCGTGTTCGCGGCTGACAAAAGTCACCAGGGCGTTGCCGCTTTCCGGGGCGACGCGGATAAGGAGGTAACGTAAGAGGCCGCGTGCCGTGCGCTGGTTGTAAACTGGAATCCGCTGTCGATCAATTTCTTCGGCGACCACTTGAACGATGCGGTTGATCAGCGGGTGATGCAGGGGGCAATCCTCGATTCCGACCACCTCATGACTTCCACGGCGATAGAGGCCAATGCGGGTTGGGCCGCGCTGGCGGCTTATGACCAGCTTGCTGTTGGTGCGATAGTGCAGGTTGGGTTCGGCGGCCAGGGGCTGTGCCACCAGCTGTGGATTAAGCCTATTGCTGATAAAAGCATCAATCACGCGCTGGTGTTTAAAGTCGAGTTGAGCCTGATCATTGAGATTGATCAGGACACATCCCAGACACTCATTGCTACAGGAGCAAGGTGAAGCGACGCGGCGTTGCGGATTACGCCGCAAAATGCGGTGCAGCAGTGCCGCAATGCGATATTGCCCCCGGTGTTCAACTTTGGCCAGCACCACTTCCTTGGGATAGGCCCCCGGTACGCTGACCGGCACCCTGTTATAGAATCCCTGGCCAACGCCATCGGCGTCGAGCTGGGTGATGTCAATTTTTAAAATTTCAGCGGCTGGTTGAGGTATCGCTTTCTGTGCGGTTTTGTTTGCAACCCCAGGGGTGGTTTTATTTTTTTCTGGGTGGTTTTTTTTCATGGACAGGTGTCTCAGTTCGAAAATAAAAAAAGGCCGGCAAAAAGCGTCGGCCCTTGATTTCTTAATGGTCGGAGCGAGAGGATTCGAACCTCCGACATCCTGGTCCCAAACCAGGCGCGCTACCAGGCTGCGCTACGCTCCGTTTCTATTAACGGCGGACATAACTAGCATTCCTGCTGCTAAAAGGCAAGCAAAATTCCCAGCTATAGCAGAAATTACTGAGGCGAAAATGACACTAACCCCCAGCGGAGCTTTAGCTCTAAGGGCATTTCTGCTCTGCTGAATTTATGCGGGACTGATGAAGGGTTAATGGCAGGCAGGTTTTGAAACGGGTAAAGTCTGCGTCGGTGGTGAAAATTGGCAGGTGATGATTGGCCGCAACCGCGCAGATGAGAAAATCGGTATTTGAACCCTGTATTCCCTTGCTGCGGCACAGATTAAAAAATTCCGCTGCGGTTTCATAGTCGCGGTTGCTTAATTCAAGGTCGGGAAATGCCCTGAGGTGATGTTGCAGTTTTTTAAACTGGCTCGGGCTCTTAATGCCGCAAAGAAGCTCTTGCCGCACTGCACCGAGCATCTGTACCCGAACCTCAAGGATTAATTCTGCCAATTCAATGACCACCGGGTTCTGAGAAGGTTCTTTACGGCGTAGAGCCAGAGACCAGATCGAGGTGTCCACCAGGATTTTCATGGTTGTTGGCGCTGTTTTTTGTAGTCGTAGTCAGTTCCCAGATTTATCGTATTGAAAAGGCCTATAATTTCAGCCTGTTTACGGCGCTGGATGTATTCGGCCAGGGCTTCATTGACCACGGCTTTTTTGGTGGCATGTTTGCCGATAATACGGGCTTCTTCGAGGAGCTTAACGTCAAGCGCGAGGTTGGTAGCCATGAGCGAATCCTTTCAATAATATTATTTACACAGAATCTTACACAATCAATTGCACAATAACAAGGTCAGAGATTTCCACCAAAAAAAGCCCCGCCGATGTTACCGACGGGGCTTTGATGTTACGCATTTAACTTCACTGCTTACGGCAGAATTGTCGCCATGGCGGCGGTGGTGGCTTCGCGTTTCTGGCGTTCGATTTCTTTGGGATCGGTTTCGACGAATTTTTCGTCGGGGGTGACCTTGAAAATCGGTTGGCCTTTGGAAACGATGGTGCCATCACCACTTTCAATTAAGATTTTGTCAATTGTTCCTGAGAAGGGCGCCGGGATCTTGTTGAACATTTTCATAACTTCAAGAATAAAGAGGGGCTGTCCCTTTTCGAAATGCATTCCTACGGTGACAAAGGGCGGCATTCCAGGGGCTTCCTGGGCGTAGTACATGCCACCGCCGGGCGTGACAATTTCGTCGGCCTTGGTGGATGGCGGTGGTACCAGAACCTTTTTCATTGCCGCCTGGAGTTCCGCATCATGCAGGTATTCGGGGATGGTAACCTCAAGATCTTCTTCAACTTTGAAGGCGTAGAAATCGGTGGATTGGGCCACTGAAAAGAGAATTCCCAGTAGTTCATTCCCCATTTCGAAGCCACGATGGGCCGCCTGGACGTGCTGCCAGGTTTCGGCGTCGAGCCCGCCTTGTGGTTTGTCATTGCTGAGCAGGGTGTTGAGTTTGAGATACTCGCTCTTGTCGAGGCCAAATTTGTCGCGCAGGTCGGCATAAAACTGTAACGCCGACGAAAGCAGCTTATAGTCGTGATCCCAGATAATTTCAGCCGCCGGGGCGTCTTCCCGTGGCAGCATATTGAGATATTCGTAGGTTTCAGCAATCATCACCAAAGGGTTGCGCAGCCAGGTGATTTTGCCGTTTTCAAACGTGAAGTTGTTTTTGTTCAGGCTCAGCCAGCCCGAAAGCAGATGCGGATCTTTGAGGAGAATTTCCAGCGGGCGGGTCAACAGGGTGCCCTTACGGTCGAGGGTGTCGGATACGGCTTTTTTCTCGGCGGGATCCTCTCCACACAGCTTGGCGTAATGTTTTTTCAAGGCGAGGAAGGCAAAAACTTCGTCGATTTTGCCGGCCTCTTCTTTGAGTCGCCCAACCAGGGTTAAATAAGGGACAACGAAACGCGTGGTCGGTTTGGCCATGACTTTGTTGCCGATAAACCAGTTGACCAACCCATAATGAAATTCAAGATTGGTTGCCAGGTTGGAACCACGCAACACCGTATTCCGCAGTACCTTGGACAGATGTTCGTAACTTGCCTGGCGATCTTCCCCTTTGGTGAGCAGCAGGGCAATATTGGAATCATAGGCTCCCGCGACATTGTATTTCATAAACAGGTCGGTATCTGGATTGGGATAGCAGATCCCCTGATCATCACGGATTTCACCCTCTATGGGTTGCGACCAGTAGCGAATCACACCACCGGCGCTGGGCGAGAGTGAACAGTCGGTCGCATTGAGGCGTGCTTCGGCCGCGGCTCCGAAACGGGGGATGCGTTCGGGACGTGGCAGGCGGTTTTTGTGCCGCGCCAAAAGGGCCATGGCTTCGACCAAAGATTCGACGAGAAAAAAATCTTTTTTGTCTTTGGGATTGGTGAATTTCAGGCTGTAAACCAGTTCGGTGACCCGGTGTTCGACCTGAATGCGGGTGTTCACTTCCATAAAATAATGCCGTGCGCCATCGACAATGCACTCGAAAGTTGAGGCAGAATCGAGCCCGACCGCCACACCGAAGCGCTCAGATTCTGCTTCCATGCGTTTCAAAACTTGCAGGTCGGATTCGAGGGCGGTGATCTGGGCTTTGTTTTTGGCTTTTTTGGCTTTGGCAATTTCTTGTGTCAGGCTTTCCTGGGTCACGGAAATTTCGAGCAATTTCTGTTCATGCATCTGTAAAGAGCAGTCGCGACCGCCCAGGGCAATGGTCCATTCACCGTTGCCAAGTAACTGAATTTCGTTGTGACGGGTCTGTTCGATATTCAGCTCAATCAGCACGTTCTTGTTGTCACCTACGCCGTTGGCTTTAACTTCGGCCAGCACCTCTCGCGCCAGGGAGGGCGCATCTGCCGCCGCTTTTTTGATATCGGCTTCGCTGGGGTTCTTTTTGGCCAGCAGAGAGGCACCCAGAATCCGTTGGCCTTTGCCGCCGCCGCCGCCGATGGCTTTGAGGCGAATGCGCGCACCCGGATATTTTTTAAACATGAGGGCGCATTCAGCCTCAATCTGAACGCAAAGCTCTTCGATAGAAAAAAGATCCAGGCCTTTGTCGTAAGCGGCAAACAGAATCTGGTCGGCCAATTCTTCAAGGGTGGGTTTTTCATTTTTGAGCAGTTTGGGATCGAGCTTGAGACCTTCGGCCTTGGCCAGGGCGAGGAGTGCCTGACGGGTGGGATGCTTTTTAACCAGGGTGCGGGCGGTGACATTGTCAATCCCGGGGGTGACCGAAACATCAACGGTCAGAGCGGTGCGCTTGGCCTCATCTTTTTTTCCTGCGGCGCGCTGGGTTGCGGCACAGGGGCCGATAAATTGCAGTCCGGCATCTTCAATCGCTTGCACAAATTCGTCATCTTCGGCCATGAAGCCATAGCCTGCGAAGATGGAATCGTAGTTATTATCTTTAGCAATTTTGATAATTTGGCCAATGCGTTCGACACGCTCTTCCTTGCTGGCACCACTATAATCGGGCACCCGGTGAACGCGCCTGTTGTCAGTCAGCTGCCGCAATTCAGGCGACAGGGCATTGGGGTAAACGATGGAATCCTTTTCCGACAGCAAAATGCCGAAGTGGCTGATGCCCATTTCGTTGTAAACGGTCATCGCCTCCATGCGGATGGGACCACGACACACGATCAGGGGTTTCAGATCTTCACAGGAAAAGGATTGCACCCATTCCGAGGTGGATTGGCTGAGCCGACGGTCACGGTGAATGAGCGGGTTGTTCATGTAGTTATTATTTGAAGCCATGGTCATTTTCTCCACTTCCATGGGGGGTTAGCGAAATTTTCTTGCGCGTCAATAGGTTCAGTCGGAAGCCTGGTTTTAATGGAATTCGCGCTGAACGTCCTGCATGGGGCCGGCTTTGTAATGGCGCAGGAAGAAGTTCATGTTTTCGCCCAGAACCTTGCGCAGGTCGGTCGGCATGACAATCGATGAAATTGAGCCCAGGGCCAGACCTTCCTTGGGATTCATCAGCTCTTTTTCGTAGCGGGTGTTCAGGGCGGCTTCCTGAGCTTTAAGGTATTCAGCGGCTTCCTTTTCCGCTTCATGCTGGGCTTCTTTGCTCTCCAGCCCGGCCGTAACCTTTTCGGCGGCAAGTTTTTTGATCATGGCTGGAATGCCGCCGCGCAGTGTGCGCAGTTCATTTTTGTAGACAAATTCTTTGCCCGCAGGGCCCATAACCGCCAGCCGTGTGGTCGGTAAAGCCAACACCAAATCGGCACCGGTGGGGTAGTTATTGTAGGATGCGTAGGCACCGCCGTAAGCATTGCGCAGAATCAGCAGAATACGCGGAGTGCGGACATCGACAATGGCATCCAGCATTGAGCGCCCGGCCTGGACAATGCCGCGTGCTTCCTGCTCGCGTCCCGGTAGGAAGCCGGTGGTGTCTTCAATGAAAACGATGGGAATATTGTAAATATTGCAAAAGCGCACAAAGCGCGCAATTTTGTTGGCCGAATCGCAATCGATCTGGCCTGACGCCACGGCTGAGTTGTTGGCGCAGAAACCGACGACATTGCCGTCGAGGCGGCCGAAAGCCGTAACTACTTCCCGGGCTCGGGTTGGTTGGAGTTCGAAATAATCGCCGTGATCGCAGATTTGCTGAATAACGATGGAGACATCAACCGGGGTGTTGAAGCCGGTTGGCGAATTGAAGGCCTTTTTGAACAGGGTGTTGATCTCCCAGGTTTTTCGATCCAGTGGATCGCTGGTCGCTTGGTAGGGGGCCATGACACTGTTATTGTCGGGGATATAGCTGAGCAGGCGAATCGCCGTGCGCAGGGCCGCAACTTCGTCGGCAACGGTCAAGTCGGCAACGCCGGTGGCACCGTGAACTTTTGGTCCTCCCAGTTCTTCAGGGGTGACATCTTCACCGAGGACAGATTTCACTACCCCAGGACCAGTCAGGCCGAAAAAGGTGTCTTCGGGCTGGATGACGAAGCTGCCCTGACGTGGCAGGTAGGAACCGCCCCCGGCGTTGAACCCGAACATACACATGATTGACGGCACCACGCCGCTGATTTTGCGCAGGGCGGTAAAGGCTTCGGCGTAACCGTCGAGGCCGCCGACGCCGGCGGGCACGAAGGCCCCGGCCGAGTCATTCATGCCGATGAGAGGAATTCCTTTTTCCCCAGCCATGTACATTAATTTGGCCAGCTTGGTGCCGTTAGTGGCGTCAATCGAGCCGGCCCGCACGGTAAAATCGTGGCCATAAAGCGCGACATCGCGCCCGCCGATACTCAGAATGCCGGTAACCAGTGAGGCCCCGTCGAGGTTTTTGCCCCAGTTCTGAAACAAAATGTTGGGCTCGGCGTTGGTTAAAACCTTGATGCGTTCCCAAACCGTCATGCGCTTCTTAAAATGTTGTTTCTCAATTTGACTAACAGCTACCGATTTAATCGGGCGTTCGATCAAGTCGTAACCTTCACGCATGACCTCTTCGTAAGGGCCAGTGACCCCGGCAATTTCACCGGGGATGGTGAAATGAACCTTTTCGTCCTTGGCGAACGGATTTTTCAACGTTGGTTTGAGCGCGGTTTTTGACATTTCGGCCATCCCTTTGGTTTGGAATTAACGTTCGTAAGTCAGGCGGAAAATTTTGACATGCCTGAAAATTTGCCATAACTGGTTGAAAATACTGTAAATCTCTTTTGTTTCACATAAAACGGCGTTTTTTTTACCCATGTAAACAAGCAAAAATCGGCCAGAGATGTCAAGAAATATTTATTTAGCGTAAAAAAATAAAGTTGATTACAGCAGGAGTTTGATGCTGCTCGCAGAGATTCTACGATAGAAAAAACTGGCTTGCAAAACGAAGTCAATGTTTGTTTTATGGCCAGAGAAATGCGTGGTCAGTCCGAGACAGATTTTCTAGTGACACTAAAATCTTGCGTAACTTCAGCTCTTTCTTGGTCGAGAGACCTTTACGGTCAAAAAATCTTGCTCGCGCAGAGCCGCAAAGCCGCAAAGAAGGGCAAAAACCTTTTAGAGTAAAGAGCACAAAGAACCGATTAAGCTGGAGAAAAACAAAAGTTATGGTCTGAATTCAAGCCATAAGACCTTGGGTTTTCTCTGCGCCTTTGCGGCTCTGCGCGAGGCGCCCTTGACTTTCAACGGTCATTTTTGCCCCAAGGTTACTGAAGAGTTACGATTTTTTTAAGTTGGCCCCATCAAAGAGGGCGCGATGGTTTGGCCCCTGTTTTTGTCGATCTTGAAAAACCATCTCCGCAAGACAGAAGTTCGCCGGCGGCCTCTTCGCGTCCGCAGAGCTTCAAGGCTTCGAGAACGAATTTTCGCATCTGAGGCTGATGGTAGAGAAGCAGAGCTTTTTGGAGCTTTTTCTCCCCCTCGCTGCGTGGAATATGCAGTTTTTGACCCGTGAAGGGATCAATGCCCGTGTGGTAGATGCAGGTTGCCAGGCTGCCCGGCGTCGGAGTGAAATCTTGCACCTGCTCGACCCGTAGGCGGTGATGCTTGAGATAAAGGGCAACCTCAACCATATCCGCCAGGGTGCAACCCGGATGTCCGCTGATCAAATAGGGAACCAGGGCCTGGCGCAGCCCCAGTTTCCGACTGCGTTGGCGAAAGGCTTCGAGAAAATCCGTAAAGATTTTTACCCCGGGTTTGCGCATCACCTGGGTTACGTCATCAACGGTCGATTCGGGCGCAACCTTCAGCAGCCCACCAACATGGTGGGTCAGCAGGGCTGCAAAATATTCGGGCTGAAAGGGCAGCAGGTCGTAACGCACTCCCGAGGCGACAAACACGTGCTTAATCTGGGGATGTTGGCGCAAACTCGCCAGCAGTGCGGTTAAGGGACGGTCGTTAGTGCGCAGGTTTTTACAGGGGACGGGATAGAGACAGCTGCCGCGCTTACACACGGCTTCTGCGCCTGGATTGTTGCACCCCAGCCCGTACATATTCGCCGTTGGGCCACCAACATCACTGATAGTGCCGCGAAACTCGGGATGTTTAACCAGTTGGTGAACTTCTTTTTCGAGCGCAGCTTTTGAACGCGACTGAATGGTTTTGCCTTGATGGTGAGTGATGGCACAAAAAGCACAGCCACCAAAGCAGCCGCGATGACTGGTGACGGAAAATTTTATCTGTTCATAGGCTGGAATCTTCTGCTGATAACTGGGATGTGGCAGGCGCGTGAAGGGCAGGGCGTAGATGCGATCGAGTTCCTTAGTTTCCAGTGGTAGCGCCGGGGGGTTGATCAGCAGCCGGCGACCGGCATGACCTTGCAAAAGCCTGCGCCCGGTCACGGGATTTTGTTCTTCCGCCGCCAGTCGAAATGCCAGATTGTAGGCCTGAGGATCTTGCTGAACCTCTTCGTAAGTGGGCAATTCAACGGCTTCGCTGACGGCCTCTTTAGAGATCAGCGCCGTGCCGCGAAGATTGGTGATCTGGGCCATCTTTTCGCCGGCACTCAGGCGGCGACAAAGTTCCAGCAGTGCGGTTTCAGCCATGCCGTACACCAGCAGGTCGGCTTTGCTGTCGACCAGAATGGAACGCCTGACCTGATCTGACCAGTAATCGTAGTGGGCCAGTCGTCTGAGGCTGGCCTCAATCCCCCCAATGACGGTTGGAATTCCTTTTAATGCGCCCTTAACCGCTGCGGTGTAGGCAATAACGGCTCGATTCGGGCGCAAGCCTGCAACCCCGCCTGGGGAATAGGCATCGTCGTGGCGGATTTTTTTGGCGGCGGTGTAATGATTGACCATGGAATCCATGGCACCCGCCGAAATGGCAGCAAACAAGCGCGGACGGCCCATGACCTGAAAAGCCTCAGGGTTTTTCCAGTCGGGTTGGGCGATGATTCCAACGCGATAGCCCGCCCCCTGGAGCAACCGCGCCAAGAGTGCGGTGCCGAAGGACGGATGATCAATATAAGCGTCACCACTAATAAACAGAACATCCAACTCATTCCAGCCCCGCGCCTTGAGGTCGGTACGGCAGATGGGCAGAAATGTGTTGCGGGTAGCGGTCTTCAAAGTCTTCATCTCATCATCTGGTGATTGTGGACTGGTTTTTTATTTTTAGCACAGAACATTTTTTTTTGCCTGTCTGTCGCGCTCCGGGTGTTCTCTTGATTTTGTTAATAGGCATAAGAAGTCTAAAGTAAAACCAGAGTTCTAAACCAAGAAAAACACATAAATACAGAGACTTAGTCTTGATATGCTTCGGCATAAAAATCATAAAGCGCAAAAAATATACTATTGATTTGCTCAGTAGAATGTTATGTAAGCTAACATACCGTTTTAAATGGAAAATTTAAAAATAGATGCTTGACAGAACCTTAGATGTGGTGAAGAATGCATCCACGAAAACCTTTTCGGGTAAAAAAAAACATAAACGGGAAAAAGGAGTCAATTATGCGTTGTCCAGTCTGTGGAAGTCATGAACAGAGTGTTTTAAGTATGAAGGCAGAGCAGTTTGAAGAAGGTTTGGTTGAGTGCGGCGTCTGCGGTAGTAGCTGGTCGATCAATCATGGACTTGCGAAAGTTGTTGTCGATGCGCAACTTGCCAGCTTCCTGCAAGGGCAGAGTGAGTGTGTCGAGGCGGATGATTACACCTGGGCCGCTTAATTCTGCAATTTGAAACAGACGGAGGAGATTATCTGATGGAGGCAACCAAAATGATTGAAGCGGTTCCTTGTCGCTGTGGCGGTCGGGTAAAGGTGTTCGGCCCCTGTGAATTTGCTCCCCGCAGTCATTGGGGCGTGTATTGTGCCGAGGATAAATGCGACCACATGGCGACTGGGAACAGTTTGGAAGACGCGATTTATCACTGGAATCACAGTCTGGACATGGTTCACGCCTGAGAAGTCTTACGGCAAAATTCGGGCTCTATGTCTACTGAGCTGAAGAGATGCAGAGTTCCGAGATTACAGAAAAAGCTGATAGGCCGGGTCTGCGCTGACTTCCTGGTAAGAGTAGCCCAGGCGTTTGAGGAAATTATTCAAGCGTCGACTTTCTTTATCGGGCAGTTCGAGTCCGATCAGGACCCGGCCAAATTCTCCACCGCTGCTGCGATAATGGAAAAGTGAAATATTCCAGTTGGCGCCCATGTCGGCGAGAAACCGGCTGAGGGCTCCGCTGCGTTCCGGGAACCAGAAACGGTAAAGTTTTTCGTTGCTTGCCTGGGCGGATCGACCGCCAATCATGTAGCGCAGGTGGGTTTTCGCCAGGTCGTTATCGGTCAAATCCCTATTTTCGTAGCCTGCAGCAGCCAGTTTTTTAGAAAATTCACGCCGGGCGTTTTTCCCGCCCAACTCTATCCCGACAAAAATTTGTGCACTGGTTCGTAACGCCAGCCGATAGCTAAATTCGGTGATGTTGATGTCGCCGAGGACTTCACTGCATAAATGCCGTAACGCGCCCGGTTTTTCGGGAATAGTCACGGCAAAAATCGATTCTAGCTGCTCGCCGATCTGCGTGCGCTCCGCCACGTAGCGCAGGCGTTCAAAGTTCATATTTGCGCCCGAATTAATGGCGACCAAGGTTTGATGCTTGATTCCGGTTTCTTCGACATGGCGCTTAATGCCGGCAACCGCCAGCGCTCCCGCGGGCTCGACAATGGAGCGGGTCGCCTCGTAAATCAATTTAATCGCACTGCAAATTTCATCGGTTGACACGCGGATAATTTCATCAACATAGCTGTTACAGAGTTTGAATGTCAGCAGGCCTGCTTTTTTCACCGCAACCCCATCGGCAAAAATCCCGACGCTTTTCAGTTCAACCGGTTTGCCCGCGTGCAAGGCATGCCACATGGTGGCACTGTCGAGGGGTTCGACACCGATAATTTTAATGGCCGGGCAGAGGGCTTTCAGATAACAGGCGATGCCAGCAATCAGTCCGCCGCCGCCAACCGGCACATAAACCGCATCCATTTTACCCGCTCGCTGACGCAGTAATTCGTCGGCAACGGTGCCCTGGCCCGCAATCACCAGTTCATCATCAAAAGGGTGAATATATGTCATCTTCCGTTGCGCGGTTATTTCGGCGCAGTACTGGGCTGCTTCGGAGTAGTTGTCGCCATGCAGCATTACTTCGGCACCGCGGGCTTTAACCGCATCGACCTTGATCTGCGGGGTTGTCACCGGCATAACAATCAGGGCTTTTAACCCCAGCTTCTGGGCCGCAAAGGCAACACCCTGAGCGTGGTTGCCGGCAGAGGCTGCGATAACTCCCCGGGTCTTTTCGACCGTGCTCAGGTGCGCAATTTTGTTGTAAGCGCCGCGAATTTTAAAACTGAAAACCGGCTGCAGGTCTTCACGTTTGAGGTAAATTTCATTTTCGAGACGCAAAGACAAGGCCGTGGCTTTTTCGAGAGGCGTTTCGATTGCGGCTTCGTAAACTTTTGACGTTAATATGTTCCGCAGCATTTTCTGCATGTAAATTCTCCATAAATTGCAGCCCGTTGTTGTGGACTCTCTGCGCCCTCAGACGTGTAAGGGTGTTTCCTTTTGAAGCTTTATCGTGGCGGGCGCTTTTTTAAGCTACGCAAATTTGAACCGAACCCTACATAACACAGGTGGTTATGCCTCGTCATAAATTATTTGTCACTTGAAAACCTTTGAACTGTCCCAGGGAAATGGCTCATTTCTTTTTTGGAAACCACTTTTTTCCACGGCCCATAGAAACATCACGCGACCATCCGAAGCGGTCATATTCGTGCTCATGAGCACGAATGTATTTTCTAAATGCGTTGTTTTTTTAATATTCACATGAAAAAGTATTTTTTTTTGTTATAGTGTCCGCTCAAAATAACGCATTAGGTGGGGACTGGAGGTGATGCCATTGTTTGGTAGCAGGCGTAGCAAAAAATCTCTGGCCGTCGGAATTGCCAGCGGGCAATCTGGAGTTGCAGTGGTGATTATGCATTGCGCCAAAGGTGAGCGACCGCGTGTTGTGGATTGTGCCTTGCTGTCATCTGCTCCTGCCGAACTTGCAGACTATTGCCGTGCGCATAATCTGCACCAAAAGCCCTGTGTCGACAGCCTGCCGCCGGAGCGTTATGCCTTGATGCCCGTGGAGGTTCAGAGTCTCAAACCAGAAGAACGGCTCGATGCCATCCGCTGGCAGATTCGCGAACTTCTCGAATATCCGGCCGCAGACGCGGTGATCGACCTGATAAATATTCCGGTTTTTGGCAGTGAAGATAATATTAAAAATCAAATAGTTGCCGCACCACGTGCGTTTTTGCAAGAGCGCGTTGATCTCTGTAAACGCCTCGATCTCAAGCTGCAGACCATCGATATTGCCGAGTTTTCCCTCCGTAACCTGCTGGAACTTTATCAGGAAGATACGCGTGGACTCTGTTTTCTGTGGATTCGTGAGAACAGCAGCCTGCTGATTGTGACCCGTGGCGATATCTTCTATTTTTCACGCCTGATAAACACCGGGCTCTCACAACTCAACCTCCCCGCAGCGACCGAGACCGAAGCTCCGTTGTCGGAAATTCTGCAACAGCAACTCGATACAATTGTGCTTGAGATCCAACGCTCAATTGACTATTGCGAAAGCAATTTCCGCCTCCCGCAGATCCCCAGAATACTGGTTGCCGTCTGCGGGCCGGAATCACCCCTGCTCCTCGATTATCTCAATAGCTATCTGCAAGCCGATGTCGTCTGGGCTGATTTCCGGCAGATTTTTGATCTGTCGCTAGAGCTTGATCCGCCGCTGATAAATGCCTGTTTGCCGGCCCTGGGTGCCGCTTTGCGCGCGGGAGGCCGCGCATGAGGCAGCAAATTAATCTCTATCAAGACATTCTGGTTGCGAAAAAAAAACCACTGCGGGCCGCATTTTGTGTTGCCCTTGTCGCTTTGAGCCTGGTCTTGCTGGTGGCGGTTTCGCTCTTTCTCAAGCAACAACAGCGCCAGCGGGCCGCGCAACTGGTGCAGAAACAGCAAGTGCGTGCGCAACTTGATGCCGATCTTCAGCGTTTAAAAGCGCAGAATCCTCCCCGGCAAAAAGACCCACGCGTAGCCCAGGAACTGGTGCGCTTGCAGGCTGAACAACGCGGAAGACAGGCCCTGATCGCTTATTTTCACCAGCGCCTTCCCGAACGGGCTGATGGCTTTTATGGGCTGATGGAAGGTCTGGCGCGTTTTCCTTTTGCAGGGGTCTGGTTGACGCGTATTACCCTCGACCGCACGGATCAGCGAATCGAGCTTTCCGGCAGCGTACGGGATGCTGAACGGATTCCGGCTTATCTTAAGCATCTGGGAGAAAAACACGTTTTAGGCGAACAAAAGTTTGCCCGTTTGAACCTGACGCGCACGGACAAAAGGGGGCAACGAATCGATTTTCAGCTCGTTTCAGAGTATGGAGAGGTTCCATGAAAGTTTCGGTTCGGTTACAGCCCTGGTTCGAAGCTTTTGACAGCCGCAGTCCGCGCGAACGGGCGCTGGTTCTGGTGACCTTGCTCGCGCTGCTGCTCTTTGCCTGGAATAGCCTTGTGTCTAATCCTCTGAGTCGTAAACGCAGAGTTACTCAGAATGAAATAACCCGTGTCGATAGCGAGATTTTACAGTTGCGTGCCGAAAAGGTCGAGGTTGAACAAAGGGCCAAAATCGATCCCGATCTGACTCTCCGGCGTCAAATTGAGGAGTTGCGCCTTGCCATAGCAGGGCTGGATCATCAACTTGAGGAGCGCATGATCGACCTCATGTCACCACAGCAGATGCCGGAACTCTTACAGCAGATGCTGAAAAAACAACACGGCCTTAAGCTGGTGTCCCTCGAAAACCTACCGCCGCAAAAGCTACTGGAGCCCATCGAAGGTCAGGATCCACCGCCGGAGCTTTATCGTCATGCTTTAGTGATGCAGATGGAGGGCAATTATCTGAATCTGCTCGCCTACCTCAAAGCCCTTGAAGAAATGCCGCACAAGGTTTTCTGGGACATTCTGGCCGTCGAGGTTCAGGATTACCCCCTGATGAAGGTGCGCTTGCAGCTTCATACCCTGAGTCTTTCGGAGGATTTAATCGGTGTTTAGGTTTGTTTTAACCTGCGTCATTGTTTTCGGCATGTTCGGATTGAATGGCTCGGTGATGGCCGCAGGTCTGAGTGACCCCATGCGTCCGCCCGCCGATTACCGTTCGCGCTCATCCGTGCCCCTAAAGACGCAAGAAGTGGCTGCCGGGTCTTTTGAGCTACAGTCGATTCTTGTCGGAGCCTCACGTGCGCTGGCGGTCGTCGACGGAACCTCCCTCTCCTCGGGAGATTGGTATCGTGGCGTGCGGTTGATCGAAATCAATGCCGATGCCGTGACCTTTCAGCGGCGTAGCGGGGAAAAATTCGTCCTAAACTTAACGACCGGCGTCCATAAGCAGGTGGCTGCAGAGCGGGAGAAGAGGCAAAAATGAATGTTTCGGGGCTGTTTGGCTTGATACTGCTAATGATTTTGGCGGGGGCTTGTGCGCCGAAACCACGCGGCGAAGAACCCCTTCAGGCGATCGACAGGGCGATCACACCCCATGCGACGGAATCACTGCCGCCAGCTGCGCCTCCGCCCCAAATTCGGGCTGCGCTTCTGCCTGAGCCGGTGACCACGCCCAGAGGTTTGCCCCCGTCGGAGGAGAGCTATTTCGATATTTCCGCTGACCGGGTTGCGGCGCGGGCATTTTTTCTCGGCTTGGTCAAGGGTACCAACACCAATATGGTTGTGCACCCCAAGGTTGCGGGAGAAATCAGTGTCACGCTCAAGCGGACGACGGTTCCCGAGGTGTTGGAAATTGTGAATAATGTCTATGGTTACCCCTATATTAAAACTGGATCAACCTATCAGGTTATGCCTCTGGGGCTTCAGTCACGCACCTTTGCCGTCGATTATATTAACCTGGTGCGCCAGGGCCAGTCTGAGACCCGGGTCAACTCCGGCCAGGTGACCCAGGGGGATAATAGCGAAGATAACGTGTCGTCGACATCCAAGGAGCAGAAGCCCGCCAGTCTTATCTCAACGAGCTCAAATTCCGATTTCTGGAGTGATCTGACGCATGCCCTGCAGGGCATTGTCGGGACGGAGGATGGTCGCGTCGTTGTGGTGCAACCCCAAGCGAGTGCTGTGGTTGTTGTGGCCATGCCGGACGAGTTGCAGCAGGTTGATGTTTATCTGCAGACGATCAAGCAAAATTTGCGGCGCCAGGTAGTGATTGAGGCGCGCATTATTGAAGTGACCCTGGATGATGGTTTTCAATCGGGCATCAACTGGGGGTCTCTGATGGCCAATTCTGCCGGCGATTCTTTAATCCTGGGGCAAACTGGTGGTGGGCAGATTTTTTCGAACGGCACCAGCGGAAATGCTGGCGTCAGCGGCAGCCTTGCTGAAGGGGGTATTCTGCCCGATGTCCTGGGAACCGCGGCCTTCGGCGGAGTTTTCAGTGCGGCCCTGAACCTGAAAGATTTCAACGCGTTCATCGAGCTGTTGCAACAGCAAGGCGATGTCCAGGTACTTTCCAGCCCGAGAATCAGCACCGTCAATAATCAGAAGGCCGTAATCAAGGTTGGAACCGACGAGTTTTTCCTCACGGATGTGTCTAGTGATACGGTCACCGGCACCTCATCCAACAATTCGGTTGATGTCACCCTGACTCCGTTCTTCTCCGGGATTGCCCTTGATGTAACCCCGCAGATCGACGCCCAGGGCGCGGTGGTCTTGCACGTTCATCCCACGGTCAGTGAAGTGGTTGACCAAACCAAACAGCTGAGTGTTTTCGGCGGCACCGGTTCGACAAACCAAACCCTGTCACTGCCGCTGGCCAAGAGTACCGTGCGTGAGACCGACAGCATCATTCGCGCTAACAGTGGCCAGATTGTCATGATCGGCGGCTTGATGAAAGACAAACAGACCACCCAGGAAGCTGGCATTCCCCTGTTGAGCGATCTGCCCCTGCTGGGCGGACTTTTCCGGCATAACAAAACCCTGTCACAAAAAAGTGAACTGGTTATTCTGTTGCGACCGCAGGTGATGGTGCAGCCCCAGGATTGGAACCAACTGCTCGAAAGGTCGCGCCTGCGGATTCAGGAGATGTCACCCCAGTTCAAACGGGATTGGCTGCCACGCCCCTAGGGGCACCCGGAAACGGGCGGGCACAAGACCCGCCCCCACGGGTTCCGAGGTTTTGGATGGGCACGAAATGAACCGGGCACGGAACGCCGTGCCCCTACGGCCAGGTACCTGGTTCCCGCATTCGTATGGTTTTTTAACAAAGGTATATTGCCATGTATCAGCAGCATTTCGGCTTAGACGAATTGCCATTTTCTCTGACTCCCGATACCGGTTTTGTCTATCGGCACGCAGGTCACCAGGAGGCCGTCAATGAGCTCTTGTCGGGCTTGCAGGCGGGGGAGGGGTTTATCGCGGTGATTGCCGAAGTTGGTTCGGGCAAGACCCTTTTGTGCCGCAAGTTATTGACTCTGCTGCCGGATAACTGGGCAGCGGCCTATCTGCCCAACCCTTTACTGACCCCCCTCGAACTCTACAGTGCCATCGCCGCTGAATTGGGAGTAACCACAGAATCAAAAAGCCTGAAGGAGTTGCAGCAGCTTATTTTTGAGCGTCTGACCGCGGTGCAGCGGGTCGGCGGGCAAACCCTGGTGCTCATCGACGAAGCCCAGGCGATGTCGCAGAACAGTCTTGAAGCCTTGCGCCTGCTGAGTAATTTAGAGACCGAAAAGCGTAAATTATTACAGGTGGTTTTCTTCGCTCAACCCGAACTCGAAAGACGCCTCGAACACCAGGCTTTGCGTCAGCTGCGCCAGCGGATTACCTCTGTGTGTCGTCTCAAACCCATGCACGCAACGGAAATCAAAGGGTATCTTGATTATCGCATGACAGTTGCAGGTTACAGCGGATCGGGGCTTTTTTCGGCGGGGGCGGTTCGCCGGATCTACCGCAGCAGTGGCGGCAGTCCGCGGCTGGTCAATATCCTCGCGCACAAGGCACTTCTGGCGGCATACGGGCGTGGAGATACGGGGGTCTGTGCGCGTCGGGTCGATGAGGCGGTCGCCGATACAATTTCTGTTCAGGGCGCAAACATCCTGGGGGTTCCCCTGACGCAATTTTGGATTGGTTTTTTCTCGTCACTGGCGGTCAGTCTGTTGCTGGTTTTCCTCCTCAAGGGTGGCCTGTTATGAGCCTGCTCAATCAGGTTCTGCGCGATCTTCAGGGACGCAAGGCCCCCCTGCCGCAATCCCGCCTGGCAGCATCGGTGCGTCCGGTTCACAAGCCAGGGGGCGGTAAACTGCGCGGGATCCTGTTTTTTCTCGTTATCGGTGGTGCTTTCTTCGGTGGATTCTATGCCTGGTCGTCTTGGACGCCGCAACAAAACCTTGCATCCCGGCCTGTTACTCAAACGCCGGTACCAGTTGCAGTTCAATCGGCAGCTCCTGTCGAAGAACAAGCGGTGATAACATCGCAAAATCGTTTGGTGACCGTCAGGTTACGTGAGGGTGACGAGTCGATGCGTTTGCTCCTTGAATTTTCCCGTCCCTTGGTCGACGCCCCGCAGGTTTTTGTAGACGATGGAACCCTGAAAATTTTATTGACAGATCTGGAACCCGATCTTCAGCCACTTCCTCGGTCGCAGCGCGACAGCCCCCTTGTCGAGAATCTAAATTTTGTATTTGAAGATCACCTCTGGCAACTGCACGCCAGACTCACAACAGATGTTCAGATCCAACAGGTTCGGCTGGCCGCTGACGATCTTTACGGCCAGCGTTTAGCAATTGATATTTTTCCCCAGGTTAAAAATATCCCCATAGTTACAGCACAGCTTGTCGCACCCCCGGAAGCCAAGGTTCAACCCACCCCGCCGCCGCAGAAAACCCTCGGCCTGGCCAAGGCTCGCGTGACCCTGACTCCTGCCGAAGAGGCGCAGAAAAGTTACCGCCAGGGTCTAGCGGCTTTAGAAAAAGGGCAAGCAGGCGTGGCTGAAAGTCTGTGGCGACAGGCCCTCAGGCTAGACTCGACATATGTGGCCGCCCGCAAAGCTCTGATCGAACTGTTGATAGTGACAGACAGAAGAACGGCTGATGACCTTTTTAACCAAGGGCTGCGCCTGCACGAACCGCTGGGCTGGCGCATCTGGTACGCTCACACTTTGTTGCAGGCCGTCAGTGCCGCTGAGGCGGTTCAGGTTTTGGAAGACGCCGTCCTTGAATCGACCGCAGATCTTGAGCTGCTGGCTTTGCGGGCCGGGCTCTGGCAGCAGATCGCTGAATACCAGCGCGCGCAGCAGGATTATCTCCGTTTGACCCAGTTGGACCCCGGCAAGGGGCTTTACCGTTTTGGGTTGGCTGTCGCCTTTGATCAGTTGACTGATCCTGGGGCGGTAGAAGCCTATAGTGCCGCAATCAAACTTGGTTTAAAGCCTCAATTGATGAGCTATGCCCAGGATCGACTGCGTATCTTGCAACAAAGAACGGGAGGCTGAGGTTGGCGCAACCACGACAAAAAATTCGCATTGGCGACCTGCTGGTAAAAAACGGCATCATTACCGATGAGCAATTAACCCAGGCCTTGGCCACGCAAAAGAATCAGGGCGGCAAACTAGGGGCGACCTTAATGGCGCTGGGTTTTGTCGGTTCGATGCAGTTTGTTGAGTTTCTTGCCCGGCAACTGCAGATTCCCGCAGTCGATCTGAAGCTCTATGGCTACACCAAGGAGACGGTCAAAATATTGCCCGAGGCGGCGGCGCGCAGGTTCCGCGCCCTGGTTCTTAAAGACGAAGGCAACCAACTGCTGGTTGGTATGGCCGATCCGACGGATCTCTATGGTTATGACGAACTGACGAAAATCCTTAAACGTCCTATCGCGATAGCGGTGGTGCTCGAAGAGGATTTACTGCGAGTTCTCGATACGGTTTATCGGCGGACTCAGGAAATAGCCCACCTCGCCGAGGAGCTCGGTGAAGAACTGTCTCAGGGGGATTCCACGCTTCAGCAGCTGCTCACCGAGACCGATGTCGAAGATGCGCCGGTGGTGCGTTTGCTGAAATCGTTATTTGAAGATGCGGTTCAAGTCGGCGCTTCTGATATTCACATTGAACCGGACGAAAAAGTTCTGCGCATCCGACAGCGCATCGACGGGGTGTTGCATGAGCAGGTGATGAAGGAAAAACGTATCGCCTCCGCCCTGGTGTCGCGCCTCAAACTGGTGTGCGGTCTGGATATTTCCGAACGTCGCCTGCCGCAGGATGGGCGTTTCAACGTGCGGGTCAAAGGACGCAGTGTTGATATCCGCCTATCGACCATGCCCCTGCAACACGGCGAGTCGGTGGTTATGCGTCTGCTCGATCAGTCGAGCGGTATTTTGCAGCTCGAACAGGTGGGCATGCCAGACCCCCTGCTTAAACGGTTTCGCAAACAGCTCCATCAGCCCCATGGGCTGGTGCTGGTGACCGGCCCCACCGGCAGCGGCAAAACAACGACTCTCTACGGGGCCCTCAATGAGCTGAATACCAACGAAAAAAAGATCATTACCGTTGAAGATCCGGTTGAATACCGTTTGCCACGCATCAATCAGGTGCAGGTTCATACCAAAATCGGGCTTGATTTTGCGCGGGTTCTCCGTGCCGGGCTGCGCCAGGATCCCGATATCGTTATGGTCGGCGAGATGCGTGACAAGGAGACCAGTGACATCGCCCTGCGCGCCGCCATGACCGGTCACCTGGTGCTCTCGACCCTGCATACCAATGATTCTATCAGCACCGCCCTGCGCTTGATCGAAATGGGCGCCGAGGGCTATGTCGTTGCCAGTTCTCTACGCGCCGTATTGGCGCAACGTCTGGTGCGGCGGATTTGTGACAGCTGTCTTTGCGACGACATTCTCGACCCTGGAACCCAAGCCTGGTTGCAGAACTATGGAGGACGGGTCGTGCTGCCCGACGAGGGCCTTGTCTTCAAAAAGGGCAGGGGATGTCCCACGTGCAATAATACCGGTTATCGTGGCCGCATTGGTATTTTTGAACTGCTGGAAATTAACTTTGAACTGGCCGATGCCCTGCGGCGTAACGACAGCTCGGGCTTTGCCAAGGTCGCGCAAAAGTTGCCCCATTTTGTCAGCCTCGCCGATAGTGCCCTGAGCCTGGCTCTTGCGGGCGTCACCAGCATGGATGAAGTGTTACGCGTGGCCGGCGAAGTCGAATTGTAGGATTAATTCATGCCTTTTTATCACTACACCGCCAGAGATAACCAAGGTAAACTGCTCGAAGGGCAGGCCGAGGCACTTTCTGCCGATGCCCTTGCAGCACAGTTTCAGGCCAGCCAGCTGATGCCGATCCGCATTACCCAGGTTGTAGAAAAAACCTCGCTCGATCTGGCGCGATTCTTTTCCTTCCGGCGCAAAACTAAAGTCACGCTGGATGATCTGATCCTTTTCTGCCGACAGATGTATACCCTCAACGCCTCTGGTGTGCCCCTCATCCGGGCCATTCGTGGCCTGGTCGAAACCGCGCGCAACCCGACTCTGGGTGAAGCGCTGGGCCGGGTTGTCGAAGACCTGGAGGCGGGCATGGAACTGTCCGGCGCCTTCAGTCGCCATGCTGAAGTCTTTCCGCCCCTTCTCTGTCGCATGGTGCAGGTCGGCGAGGTGACCGGCAAACTGGATAATGTGTTCAAACAACTGGCGCTCTATTTTGAACGCGAAAAAGAAACCATCAATCAGGTCAAGGCGGCCCTGCGTTATCCGACCTTTGTTCTTATTGCCATTGCGATCGCCGTATCGATTATTACTCTGTTCGTGATTCCGGCGTTTGAAAAGGTTTTCAGCGGCTTCGGCGCCGATCTTCCCCTGCCGACCCGCATTCTCATGGCCTTGTCCAGCTTTATGCAGCACTACTGGTATGTTCTGTTGGCGCTGCTTGTGTTGACCGTACTGGGAATTAAGCAAGGGCTCAAAACCCAGAAAGGCCGCTACACCTGGGATCGCTATAAACTCAAAATACCCCTGGTTGGCGATATTATCCTGCGTTCGACCCTGGCGCGCTTCTCGCGGGGGTTCAATATGAGCTATACTGCTGGAATACCTTTGTCGCAGGCGCTGGGGTTTACGGCCCGAGCGGTGGATAATGTTTTTGTCGGCGGCAAAATTGAAAAAATCCGCAACGGCATCGAACGCGGCGATACCCTCACCCGCAGCGCCACCCAGACTGGCATGTTCACTCCCCTGGTCTTACAGATGCTCGCCGTCGGCGAAGAAACCGGCGCCGTCGATACCATGCTCGCCGATGTCGCCGAATTTTATGAACGTGAGGTGGAATATGACATTAAAAACCTCTCCAGCGCCATTGAGCCCATCATGATCGTCATTATTGGCGGCATGGTGCTGGTGCTGGCCCTGGGGGTGTTTTTACCCATGTGGAACTTGTCCAGTATCGCAAGATGAGAACGATGGTGCGGTTCTCCGGGCAAAGGCCAAAGGCGTCTCGCGCAGAGCCGCAAAGTCGTAGCGAAGGGCCCAGTTGAAATTACCATCCCCTTGTGGGTGCCCGATTATGAAAACGAAACGTTATGGTTACTACCCAATGGTGGTAAATAACCACCGAAACGGCAAAAACCGGGCGGGCACAAGTCCCGCTCCCAGTGCGGTTAGGTAATGATTCCCCGTAGGGGCACGGCACGTCGTGCCCGGTTTAACCGCGAAAGCACAGGCATGAAGACTTATAACGCCAGATCAAGTGAAAAAGGTTTCACCTTGTTTGAACTGGTGGTGGTTATTGTTATCATCAGCTTGCTGGCGGTGGTGGCCCTGGGGTATTACCGCAAACTGCTGGTGCGGATCGAAAGCTCGACTCTGGAGTACAACCTTGGCACCCTGCGTAGCGCCGCAGCCATGACCTTTGCCGAATATTATCTGCATGGTCGGCTGTCGGAACTGCCCGAACTGCTCGACACCAACCCGATGTCGCTGTTGGCGCAGGTGCCTAAGAATTATCGGGGGCTGCTGCCGGCTGCGGCGCAAGATGTGCAACCGGGATCCTGGTATTTTGACCCGGACGCGCAACACCTGGTGTATCAGGTCAACCATCGCGCCTATTTTCGCGCCGGAGACGGCCAGAATCAGCAGATTTTCTTTAAAATGCGGGGGGTTTATGCCGATAGGCAGAAAGGAGCCGAAGCAAAGCAGATAGTTGTCGGACTGGATATTCAGCCCCTGCAAAATTATGTCTGGCTGCCGGTTTTTGAACTGGACCGGCCGTAAATATTAACCGGGTAAAAAGGAGAAAAAGAATGGTGAATCAAAAAGGTTTTACTCTGATTGAGTTGGTAGTGGTGATTGTTATCCTCGGCATTCTGTCGGCGGTAGCGGTGCCGAAGTTTATTGATATGCGTACGGAAGCAAAAACCGCTGCGGCCAATGGTGTGCTCGGTGCGGCGCAAGCCGCCGCATCACTTAACCATGCCAAGTATCTGGTCAGTGATGTGGCATCAACCCCTGCCGGTGCCTTTATCACAACCGGGACTCTCCTGCTTGAGGCCATGGATGGAACACCGGAAGGCTGGGTCGTGGATGATAGCGGTGCTGCAGGTGCTATCGGGATCTCTTTTGGATCTGCCGGGACAGATGTTGCAGCTGCGGAATATTCGGTGATTATTTCAACCGTTGAAGACGCCAACGGTAAGGCTACATTGATCAAAGGGGGGACGGCCACCTGGTAGGCAGTATGGGCGTAAATCAAAAATGTCCACCGGGCTTTACCCTTATTGAGCTGGTGGTGGTATTGCTGGTGCTGGGGATTGTCACGGCGGTGGCAATGCCGAGTTTTTTCAACCTGAGTGATTATCAGGAGCGCAGCGCCTACGATGAAGTTGCCGGGGCGCTGCGCTATGCCCAGAAACTGGCGGTTGCCAGCGGCTGCGAGGTGCAGCTTGCCCTTTCCAGCAACAGCTACGCCCTGCAACAGCATGCCACCAATTGCACAACCGGCGCTTTTACCCCAATCAGCAATCACCCTGTGACCACAGGCACCTTTGCCTCCGTCGCCCTGACCCCATCTGCCAGCAGTTTTATTTTTGACCCCATGGGGCGCAGCAGCCAGGCGGTGACCATCGGTGTGGGCGGACGCACTCTTTCGGTCGTTGCCGAAACCGGTTTTGTGGATGCGCCATGAAGAAGATGCGAATCAATCGAAATCAACGGGGTGTCACTCTGGTGGAATTGGTTATCACCATGGTGATCATCTCCATAGCGGTTGCCGGGGTGATGACGGTGATCAATTCCACCATCCTGCATTCCGCCGATCCGGTCTTGCGCCAGCAGGCGATAGCGATTGCTGAAGCTTATATGGAAGAAATAACCCTGAAAAATTACCTCGACCCCGACGATGATCAGCTTTGCCCTGGCGCAGAAGCCAATCGTAAATTATTTGACAATATTTGTGATTATAATGGTTTGAATAATAACGGCGCACGTTCTCAAAGCGACCCGTCCACTGTCATTGTGCCCAACTACACCGTCACCGTCGTCGTTGCGTCCGAAAATTTCGGCCCCACCGCCCCCGCCGGGGTTCAGGTAGCGGGTTTAAAAATAAATGTCACCGTCACCGACCCGGCAGGCGAGAGTCTGACCTTAAGCGGTTATCGGACCGATTACTGAGGGGAACGGGAATGCGTCGATCGACAGACAGGCAAGCCGGTTTCACTCTGATAGAGATGGTCGTCGTCATCGTCATTGTTGGTATTCTGGCAGCTCTTGGCGGGCAATTTATCGTTGCGCCGGTGACAGGATATATCGACCTTGTCCGCCGCACCCGGCTGGTGGATCAGGCCGAGATGGCCCTGCGGCGCATGCAGCGCGATATTCGTCATGCCTTGCCGAATTCCATACGTATTGACGCCAGCGGCAGGTATCTGGAAATGCTGAATACGGTTGGTGGGGGGCGGTATCGACGCTATCCCGACCCGGCAACCGGTGGAGATATCCTCGATTTTTCTGTTGCGGATACGAGTTTTGATGTGCTTGGGAATCTGAGTCGGGCTCCGCAGGCTGGCGAATTTCTTGTAGTTTATAATACCTCTTCAAGTGGTTTGAACGGCAATGCCTATGCCAGTGCTGCCGATAACCTTGCCGACGTTGGCGCCGGTAGCACTGTCTCTCACGTCATTTTGAACCCTGGGTTCGACTTTGCTTTCAGTTCCCCTCGACAACGCTTTTTTGTTGTTGACGAGCCGGTGACCTATGCTTGTGAAGGCGGGGTGCTCAACCGCTATGCAGGACATCCTCTGAGCGCAACACAGTCTGCGCCACCAACCGGCGGGTCGGCTGCACTGGTAACCAGCAATGTCAGCGGGTGCAGTTTCAATTATAATCCAGGAGCCAGTCAGCGTGCCGGGCTGGTGACTCTGCGGTTGACCTTATCCGAAGCGGATGAAACCATCACCCTGCTGCATCAGGTGCATGTGGTGAACGCGCCATGAAATATCGATTGTTCATCAATCAGGCCGGTTTTACCCTGGTTCAGGCCATCTTCATTCTGGTGGTGCTAAGCCTGTTAGGCGTCGCGATGATGCGTTTGAGTGGGGTGCAGAGCGCAACCAGCGTCTTCGCCCTGCAGGGCGCGCGTGCTTATCAGGCGGCGCGCAGCGGGCTAGAGTGGGGGGCGGCGCGAGCCGCTGCTGGTCATGGTTGCAATGGAAGCATGGCCATCGACAATTTTGATGTTACCGTGAGTTGTGGCACGCAAACGTACACGGAAGGTTCCATTGGGCCCTACGATGTCTACAGCATCACTGCGGCGGCAAGCTATGGTAGTTACGGTTCACCTGATTATGTCTCGCGTCGGGCGGAGATGAAAGTGGGCTTTCCATGAAGCTATGCTCTTGTTTTTGCAATATTTTCGCAGGCATTTGGCTGATTTTTGTGCTGCTAATCTGCTTGTCCCATACCGCTTATGCTGCAAGAACCATTAACTCAATTACGCTTAATGGTTCCAGCTCGGTTACCGTGTTGCCGTCGCAAGTGATTAATGTTGCTGTTAAGGCAACTGTCAGTGGGAATGGGAGTGGAAATAGGTGGGAATCTTCCCTCTGGCAAATTGGCACGCAACAAGCTTGTCTTGATCATGCTGATCACCAAGATACCACCGCAACAGAAACTTTTGCAGTCACGTCTCCAAGTGTTCCCGGAATCTACTCTGGAATTTTTACGCTGTATGGTACTGACAACTGTAATGGCACTCAAACATCAATGACATTAAACGATGCCATAATTGTCGATGCCGTAATCGACGTTGACTACCATTTTGACGAAATATCCTGGACGGGCGCAGCGGGGGAAGTGCTGGACAGCGGCGGTAACAATTACCACGCTACAGCGGTCAACGGGCCATTGACTGAAGCGATTTCTCCCGCCATTCCAGGCAACCCCGGCACTTGCGGTTATGGTGTTTTTGATGGGGTGAACGATTATGTCGCTTTGCCCCCAACCTATCCCGATATCACCAAGAGTTTCACCATAACGGCCTGGATAAGAACACGGAATAATACCCGCTCGGGTCAGCGCATTTTTATCGATGACCCCAACAATTCCCAGGGGTTCGGTTTCAGCCTGGGTGATGGTGGCACCGGTCGGGTTCGGTTTTATTCGCGCAGTGTCAATCCGATCATTCTCGATACCCCGAATGTCATTCAAAATGACACCTGGTATTTTGTCGCTGCGGTTGCTGATCTTGTTTCGAAAACCAAACGCATCTATGTCTTTAATCAATCCGGGGCTAAAATTGCCGATGTTTCAAGCACCTATTCTGGCAGTTGGGGGAGTGACGCTGGGGATGCTTCCATTGGGGGCGAAAATGATGTTTCGGGCGAAAACGCCCCTAAGTTTCATTTTGAAGGCAATCTTGATGAGATCCAAGTTCATGAGAGTGCGCTCAGTGAAGCTGCGATTCGCGGGGAGCAGAGTCGTTCGCGCTTTTGCTTCAATCAGGCGGCGGAATATCGCTTCGACTTGTGCAGCGAAACGCAGACGGTTATCGATGACAGCGGTAACGGATTTGACGGCACTGTTCTTAATGGCCCGCTGGCGATACAAACCGGCCAGGTCTGCAATGCTGGCTATTTTGATGGGGTTGATGATTAT